>JAESFQ010000093.1_pt1 | contig 37351 bp, 31 predicted proteins | sample 9269431 | NCBI WGS metagenome assembly JAESFQ01 (sample SAMN14502588, study PRJNA617103) | algae metagenome | isolation source: Plectolyngbya sp. WJT66-NPBG17 and co-occurring heterotrophs from well... | place: USA: Mojave Desert, Joshua Tree National Park, California | collected 2006-08-06 | reverse complement strand
TGTTAAGCATTCCGCCAGCGTTCGCTCTGAGCCAGGATCAAACTCTCAGGTTCATCCTCGCAGCCAAGCCAAAGCCAGGCCACGCAGATGCCTTTCGATCAGGCTCCGCTCACCACTCTCGATGCAATCCATCCCCTGGCCGCAACGCCAGACGACGATCCATCGTCTTCCAAAAGACCGATTCAGCTATCAAAGAGCGCTTCCACCCGAAGGCGGAAAAACACCCCGCATCGCTGCGAGGCAAAAAGCAAATGCCCGGAGGCACCGAAATCAGGAACCGGAGCAGTGCCAAACCCTGAAGCTTGGCATCGTCCGGTGATCCATCATGTAGCGCTTAGCGGCGCGACGTTCAAGACCTTTTTTGACTTCCCTTCGGTCGGTCCGTCCTTCGACGGATACAATGGCTGGTCTTGACCTTGACCAAGCACTGCCCCCGATTACTCGGGCTGACTTGCAGGGCCACCTTGCGGCGGAGCGGGGAAATAGCGCTTTGCGCCATGCGCCACAACCCCATGCCGAGAGATTTTTTTCAGTCCCGTGGCGCCCGCTGGTCCGGCCCGGCGATGGCCGTTGCCAGGTCCCGCAGCAGCGGCTTGCTCGGCAGCGGGTCCGGTCGCATCACCCGCGGCTCCGGCTGGACGCTGCAGGCATGGATCGCCCGGCAATCCGCCACCATCCTGCACTCCTTGAAGGCGCCAGCGTTCAGGCAGGCATGGCGAAAGGCGAGGCTAGGGTCCCGCCCCTCGCACAGGCGCCGCAGCTCACCGGGCACGGCCCACGGCCCCGAACCCGGAGGTGAAGCCCTCGTGCCGCAGCAAGGTGCGGTCCGAGCGGCTGCCGAACGGATCGCAGCGGCCAAGCCAGGGCTGGGGCCTTTGTGCAGACGGCCTCCGATGATCTCGGCCGTGCTGCGTCCCCATTCCCCTGCCGCCCGATCAGGCCAGGCGCGCCCCCCCTGCCCATGCAGCCCGGTCTAGCGATCCGTATAGCCGCCGATCACCGGCAGCACCTCGCCGGTGATGAAGCTCGACATCTGCGGCGAGGCGAGGAACAGGTAGGCGGGCGCGATCTCCTCCGGCTGGGCAGGCCGGCCCATCCGCGTGTTGCTGCCGAAGCCCTCGACCTTCTCCGGGTTCTCGGTCGGGTTCAGCGGCGTCCAGACGGGGCCGGGCGCCACCGCATTCACCCGGATGCCGCGCGCCGCCAGGGTGCCGGAGAGCGAGCGGGTGAAGATATGGATCCCGCCCTTGGTCATTGAATAGTCGACGATGGCCGAATTGCCGGCGAGCGCCGTCACCGAACCGCTGTTCACAATCGCCGAGCCCGGCGGCATATGCGGCACGCAGGCCTGGCTCATATGGAACATGCCGTAGAGGTTGGTCTTCACGGTCAGATCGAAATGCTCCTCGGTGAGGTCCTCGAAGCGGTTGCAGTGGAGCTGGAAGGCGGCGTTGTTCACCAGCACGTCGAGCCGGCCGAGCTCCTTCACCGTCCGCTCGGCGGCGGCGAAGCAGAAGGTGCGGTCGGTGATGTCGCCAGCGATGGTGACGGCGCGGCGGCCCTCGCGCTCCACCGCGGCGCGGACGACGTCGGCATCCTCCTGCTCATGCGGCAGGTGCATGATGGCGATGTCCGCCCCCTCGCGCGCGAAGAGCACGCAGATGGCCCGGCCGATGCCGCTGTCGCCCCCGGTGACGACGGCAACCCGGCCGGCGAGCTTGCCGGAGCCCTGCCAGTAGGGCGCGTCGTACATGGGCGAGAGCGTCTGGCTGGCCTCGATCCCCGGCTTCGCCATGGTCTCGCGCGCGAAGGGCGGCTCCGGATAGCGGCGGGCGCCGGCCTGCATGGCGCCCTTCATCGGCTCGGGCGGGCGCGTGCGGTCGGCCTCCCGCACCTGCTCGAGGATGCGGCGTTGCTGGGTGGCGGCGTCCTGCGGCTCGGTCATCAAGTCCCTCCCTTCTTCGGCCCGGCGCGGCGCGGAGCCGCTGCGGCATCCGGCCAGGCCCAAGCATTATCCGGCGGCCCAACCTACGGCTTATTTCCACTGGCCAAGCAGGCGCCATGATGTCGCATGGTATCGCACCCAGTCGGTCGGCTCGGCGATAGGACCACGGAAGACCCGCGAGGCAAACCGGGTTCGGCTGCCTCGCCCCTTCAAGGACGAGCCAGCCCGGGACCTTGCCCCGGCCTCATGCGACGCGGGCCAGGATGACTCCCGCGAGGCTCAGCGAGGCGCGGCCGCGCGGATGCGTGCAAGGTCCAGTCGGCCCTTCGCGCCCCAGCCGCTGGCATCCTCCGGCACATCCGGGCGGAAAGCCTCGTAGAGACGGAAGCCGATGCGGTTCAGCTCCTCCGGGGCGATCCCGCCGGCGAGCGCCTCCATCGCCGCCCGCACCTCGTCGAGATGCGGGCCGAAGGCGCGGGCCAGATAGGCCTCGACCGGCGCAGCCGGGGCGGGATGGCCGTCGCGCTCGGCCAGCACCTCGCCCTCCTTGTCCTGGGTCAGCGGGATGTCGCGGCCGAGCAGCCGCGTCACCTCCCGTGCCGGCCGTGCCGCCGCCTCGCCGGACGGATGGCCCTCGGCCAGGCCGAGCCGCCGCGCCTTGGCGCGGGCCGCGGTGCCGGCCACCACGCTGGCCAGGCTGAGCGCCGTCGCCGACGGGTGGCCGAGCCGCCGGGCCACCACGGCAGCCCAGAGGGTCAGCACGGGGGCGCGGTTCACCCGGATGGCGGTTTCCTGCATCGCGTCCTCCCAGGCCATGGCGACTGAAAGCCACAGCGGGGCACCGGTTTGCAGCGGGCCCGGCTTTGTATGAAGGCGTTAATGTTTCGCACACACACTGTGATCTGGCGAAACATCAATCACGCCTTGCCATTGCAGGTTGCATACGACATACATCTCAACCGTAGGCTATATCACGTTTTCGTTTTTCACGCATATTTGGGGAGAAAATCGGATGGTTTCCTCAATCGGAACAGTCTCCACGGATGCCGGCGGCAATCAGTACCGCGTCATCCTCTCCGATGATTTCAGTGCCGGCTACAAGTTCTCCAATTGGGGCAGCGTTTACCACGGCGGCAGCTACGGCAACGGCGCCTTCTGGTGGAATGCCAACGACGTCAAGGTCACCAGCGGCGAGATGCAGGTCAGCGCGACCCGCCAGTCGAACGGCAGCTGGAGCGCGGGCGGCTTCAACAGCAAGGCGGCCGGCGTCACCATCAAATACGGCACCGTCGAGTTCGACGCGCGCGTCGAGAAGGCGCAAGGCACCCAGGCCGCGATCCTGATGTGGCCGAAATCCGATGTCTGGCCGCGCGACGGCGAGATCGACATCCTCGAGACGCCGAAGGGCTCCGGGATGCACACCCTCCACTGGGCCGGCGCGAACAACAAGGACATCTACAGCGCGAAGCTCAGCGGCATCGATACCAGTCTGACGCACCACTACAAGATGACCTGGCTGCCGAACCTCCTCACCGTGGCGGTCGACGGCAAGGTGGTCGCCAGCTGGAACAACCCGGACCTCATCCCGGACGGCCCCATGGGCTTCGGCGCGATGAGCTACGTCGCCGCTCCCAGCGAGGCCTGGCTCGGCGGCGGGCCGACCAGCGCGACGCCGAGCAAGGTCACGACGCATATCGACAACGTGGTGATGTCGCAGTGGACCGGGACGGCACCTGCCGGCGGCACCTCAGGCGGCACGATCACGCCGGTCCCGGGCACGCCGGTCATCAAGACCATCGGCAGCGGCACGGACACGCTGGTGCTGAAGATCAGCGAGGATGCCTATAACGGCCACGCGCTGTACACCATCAGCGTCGACGGCAAGCAGATCGGCACAACGCTGACCGCCGGCGCCTCGCATGCCGCGGGCCAGGACGACATCATTACCGTCAAGGGCGACTGGGGCACGGGCACCCACAAGGTCACCGTCACCTTCCTCAACGACGCCTATGGCGGCTCCGCCAGCCTCGACCGCAACCTGCATGTCGACGGCATCACCTACAACGGCACGGCGCTCGCCAAGGGCACGGCCGATCTCGGCAGGAACGGCTCGGTCGACTTCGGCTTCACCGAGGTCGCGCCGACGCCGATCCCTGCGCCCGGCACGCCCTCGACCGGCCTGGTGAAGACGATCGGCGCCGGCAGCGACGCCATCGTCATGAAGGTCAGCCAGGACGCCTACAACGGCAACGCGCAGTACATCGTCAGCGTCGACGGCAAGCAGATCGACGGGACGCTGACGGCGAGCGCCTCGCATGCCGCCGGGGCGAGCGACACCATCACCATCAAGGGCGAGTGGGGCGCAGGCGACCACAAGCTCACGGTGAAGTTCATCAACGATGCCTCGGGCAGCGGCGGCGACCGCAACCTCTATGTCGACGACCTGGTCTACAAGGGCGCGACCTTCGCCAAGGACAGCTACGCCTTCAAGGTCAACGGGCCCAACGACTTCCGCTTCAGCGAGGCGGCCGAAGGCTTCGGCGCCACCCATATCGGCACCGCCCTGAAGGACGTCTTCGCGGTCAACAAGGGCACTGGGCATGTGGTGATCGACGGCTTCACCGCCGGCGTGGACAAGCTCGCCTTCAACGGCTTCAGCCAGTCCGGCATGCATGCGGCGTCGGCGAGCGAGAGCGGCGTCTCCGGCATGCTGGTCACCTTCGACGGCATGAGCGACTCGGTCTTCCTGGCCCATGCCACGAAGGTCGCGGCGAGCGACATGCTCTTCGCCTAGGCAACAGGCGACAGGCGGGACAGGGCGCCTCCCGGCCGGGGGCGCCCTTTTCCATGTCCGGGCCGTCCGTGCTATGCGGCGCGCCCATGACCCCAGGCCCCGCCCTCCCGAGCCTCGCCGCCGCCCGCCGCCTGGTGGTGAAGATCGGCTCCGCCCTGGTGGTGGACGAGCGGACGGCCGCGCCGCGCGAGGCCTGGCTCGCCTCCGTCGCCGCCGACATCGCCGCCCTCCGCGCGCGGGGGGCGGAGGTGGTGGTGGTCTCCTCCGGCGCCATCGCCCTCGCCCGCCGCGCCCTCGGCCTGACCCGCAAGCGCCTGAAGCTGGAGGAGAAGCAGGCGGCCGCCGCCGTCGGGCAGATCCGCCTCGCCGGCGCCTGGCAGGCAGCGCTGGCCGGCCACGGCCTCGCCGCCGCGCAGCTGCTGCTCACCCTCGAGGACAGCGAGGACCGGAGGCGCTACCTCAACGCCCGGGCGACGCTCGGGACGCTGCTGGAGCTCGGCTGCATCCCCGTCATCAACGAGAACGACACCGTTGCCACCGCGGAAATCCGCTTCGGCGACAACGACCGGCTCGCGGCCCGCGTCGCCGAGATGATCGCGGCCGACGCGCTGGTGCTGCTCTCCGACATCGACGGGCTTTATACCGCCGACCCGCGGCGGGATCCGGGGGCGGCGCACCTGCCGCTCGTCCCGCAGCTGACGGACGAGATCATGGCCATGGGTGGCGAGCCGCCGCCGGGCTATTCCTCGGGCGGCATGCGCACCAAGCTGATCGCGGCCCGCATCGCGACCGGCGCCGGCTGCGCCATGGCGATCGCCCTCGGCGCGCCCGACAACCCGCTGCAGGCTGTGCAGGAGGGCGCGCGCTGCACCTGGTTCCTCCCCGCGCCCGAGGGCCGCACCGCCCGCAAGCGCTGGATCGCGGGCTCGCTCGCCCCGCTCGGCGCGCTGGTGGTGGATGACGGCGCGGCGCGGGCGCTGGCCCGCGGCTCCTCCCTGTTGCCGGCTGGCATCCGCCGCGTCGAGGGCCAGTTCCACCGCGGCGACCCGGTCAGCGTGCGCGATGCCGGGGGGCGCGAGCTGGCCCGCGGCCTTTCCGCCTATGATGCGGAGGAGGCCGGCCGCATCGCCGGCCATCACTCCGAGGAGATCGAGGCCATCCTCGGCTGGCGTGGGCGCGACGAGGTGGTGCACCGCGACGACCTGGTCTTGCTGTAGCAGCCGGGCGGCGCTAGGCCTCTCGGCATGAACGCCCTCGCCGACGAAGCCGCCCGCCAGCTCGAAGCCGCCGCCCGCGCCGCCCGCGCCGCGGCCGCCGACCTCGCCCGCGCGCCGCGACCGGCGAAGGACCTGGCGCTGCGCGAGGCCGCCCGCGCGATCCGCGATACGGCCCCGGCCATCCTCGCCGCCAACGAGGCCGATGTGGCAGCCGCGCCCGACCTCTCGGCCGCCTTCCGCGACCGGCTGACCCTGACGCCGGCCCGGATCGAGGCCATGGCCCGCGGCCTTGAGGAGGTGGCGGTGCTGCCGGACCCCGTGGGCCGCCTGCTCGCCGAATGGACCCGGCCGAACGGCCTCGTGATGCGCCGCATCGCCCAGCCCATCGGCGTCATCGGCATGGTCTTCGAGAGCCGCCCGAATGTCGCCGCCGATGCCGCGGCGCTCTGCCTGAAATCCGGCAATGCCGTCATCCTGCGCGGCGGGCGGGAGAGCCTGCGCAGCGTCGCCGCCATCCATGCCGCCATGGCCAGGGGGTTGCGCGCCGCCGGCTTGCCGGAGGCGGCCGTGCAGGTGGCGCAGACGGCCGATCGCGGCTTCGTCGGCGCCATGCTGCGCGCCGCCGGCCTCATCGACCTCATTATCCCGCGCGGCGGCAAGGGCCTCGTCACCCGGGTGATGGAGGAGGCGCGCGTGCCCGTCCTCGCCCATGCGGAGGGGCTCTGCCACACCTACATCCACGCGGCGGCCGACCCGGTCATGGCGCGCTCCATCCTGGTGAACGCCAAGCTGCGCCGCACCGGCGTCTGCGGCGCGACCGAGACCCTGCTGATCGACGCCGCCATCGCCCCCGGCCTGCTGCCGGTGCTGGTCGCCGACCTGCGCGAGCGGGGCTGCGACTTCCGCGCCGATGCCAAGGCGCGGGCCATCTGCCCCGACCTGCCCGCGGCGACGGAGGCGGACTTCGCCACGGAATGGCTGGACTCGGTGCTCTCCGTCGCGGTGGTCGATGGCGTCGCCTCGGCGCTGGCGCATATCCGCCGCTTCGGCTCCGAGCATACCGAGGCGATCGTGACCGAGGATGCCGAGGCGGCAGCCGCATTCCTCGGCGGCCTCTCCTCGGCAGTCGGGCTCTGGAATGCCTCGACGCAATTCTGCGACGGCGGCGAGTTCGGCTTCGGCGCGGAGATCGGCATCGCCACCGGGCGGCTGCATGCCCGCGGCCCGGTCGGCTTGGAGCAGCTCTGCACCTACCGCTACCATGTGATCGGGAGCGGACAGGTCAGGCCCTGATCCCTCCCCACCGGAGGGACCATCCATGCGCTGCCTGCTTCTGCTGACCGTCGCCCTGTTGCCGGGCCTCGCCCCCCTCTTCGCGGCGCGGGCAGCCTGCCCGCCCGACCCGGCGGTGGTGGCGACCGCGGGCGCGCTGCTGGCGGGCCGGCCGGCGGAGCCCTATCCGGACCTCTCCATGGCCGATGCCGAATGCGCCCGCGCCAAGCTGGTGCCGCTGCTGGCGGCCGAGCTCGGCCGGCCGATCGGCTACAAGGCGGGCGCGACGGGGGCGGCGACGCAGCGCAATTTCGGCCTGTCCGGCCCGGTCTACGGCGTGATGTTCCAGAGCATGGTGAGCCTCCGGGACGGGGCGACGCTGCAGCTCACGCCGCAGATTGCCGGTGTCGGGGTGGAGGCGGACCTGCTCGTCCGCGTGCGTGACGAGGGCATCAACACCGCCGGCAACGACCATGTCGCCATCCTCCGGCACCTCGACCAGGTGATCCCCTATATCGAGTTGCCGCGGGTCGGGCTCGGCGGCCAGGTGAACGGGCCGCTGCTGGTCTCGGTGAACACCGCGGCCCGGCTCGGCGTCGTCGGCACGCCGATCCCGGTGCCGGCGACGGAGGAATTCGCGGCGCGCCTCGGCTCGATGACCGTCGTCTTCTCGGACGACACCAAGGAGCTGGCGCGAGCGCCGGGCAGCGCCCTGCTCGGCCATCCGCTGAACGTCATCCCGTGGCTGATCGGCGACCTCGCGCGGCAGGGGTTGACGCTGAAGGCCGGCGACATCGTCTCGCTCGGCGGCTTCGTGCCCTCGGTGCCGGCGGCGGCGGGGCGCAGCTACACCCTCCGCTACGAGGGAATGCTGGAGCAGCCGGTCTCGGTCGGCCTGCAGGTCAGGTGAGGCACGCCCACGGGGATCGGCGCCGGGCGCGCATCGGGCTGCTCGGCGGCAGCTTCAACCCGGCCCATGCCGGGCATCGGCATGTGGCGGAACGGGCGCTGCGGGCATTGCGGCTCGACCAGGTCTGGCTCCTGGTCTCGCCGGGCAACCCGCTGAAGCCGCGCCGGGGCATGGCGCCCTTCGCCGAGCGCCTGGCCTCGGCCCGGCGCATTGCCGATGGGCGGCGGATCGTCGCCACCGATCTTGAGGCGCGGCTCGGCACCCGCTACACGGTGACGACGCTCGCCCTGCTGCACCAGCGCTTCCCGCGCGCCTGCTTCGTGCTCCTGATCGGCGCTGACAACCTCTCGCAGCTACCGCGCTGGAAGGGCTGGCGGCGGCTGGCGCAGCGCACGCCGCTCGCCGTGCTGCCGCGGCCGGGCGAGACCCGGCGGGCGCTGTCCGGCCAGGCGGCGCGGGCGCTGGCGCGGCACCGCCGGCGGCCCGGCGCGTTGCTCGATGATTGCGGAACGGGCGGGCATGCAGGCTGGAGCCTGGTGCCGGCGCGGGAACATCCGGCCTCGGCGACGGCCATCCGCCGCGCCGCCGGCGCCGTGCTATAGAACGGACCACAAGGAACAGAGGAGGCGGCCATCGCGCGCACGCCACGGCCCCCCAGCGGGGGCAAGAGCACATCCACCACCCGGCCACCCCGTGCGTCCAAGCCCGCGGCGCCACGGGTCCCGGGCAAGCAGGCCCCACGCGGCGCAGCCAAGCCGGCGGCGAAGAGCCGCGCCGCGGCGCGGACCGAGGCGGCGCAGCCCCGCGGCCGTGCCAGGCCCGCGGCCGAGGCGCCCCAGCGCACCCGCCGCGGCGGCGATGAGGCGCCGGCCCGCATCCGCAAGACGGACAGCCCGGCGCCCCGCGCCCGCGGCAAGGCCGCGCCCGAGGCGCCCCAGCGCGGCCGGCGCGGTGCCGAGGAGACGCCGGCGCGCACCCGCAGGACGGAAAGCCCGGCCCCGCAAAGCCGCAGCAGGGCCGCGCCCGAGGCACCGGCGCGCAGCCGCCGTGGCGCCGAGGAAGCACCGGCCCGCGCCCGCAAATCCGACAGCCCGCCCCCCCGCAGCCGCGGCAAGGCCGCGTCCGACCAGCCCGCGCGCAGCCGCGCCAAGCCAGCGCCCGAGGCACCGACGCGCAGCCGTGCCAGGCCCACGGCCGATGCGCCCGCCCGCACCCGCCGCGCCGCGGAGGAGAAGCCCACGCGCAGCCGCCCCGGCGCCGCCGCGAAGCCCCGCGCCGCCCGGCCTGAGGCCGTCGCCGCCAGGCCGATGCGCGGCGCTTCCCGCCCGGCGGCCAAGCCTGCCGCCAGCCACCTGATCCCCGCCGCGCCCATGCCCGCGGCGAAGGTCATCCGCCGCCCGGTCGGCGTGCCGCCCAAGCCGGTGCCGCAGGAGGAGCCGAGCCCGCGCAAGCGCCAGGTCATCGCCGGGCCGGAGGCGAAGCCTGCCCGCCGCCCGCGCACCGAGGAGAACGCCCCCCCCGACCGGCTGGAGCAGATGGTCACCGCCGCCCGCACCAGCCTGGAGGACGACAAGGCCGAGGACATCCTCGTCCTCGACGTCACCGACCGCGCCAGCTTCACCGACCGGATGATCATCGCCACCGGCCTCTCGGACCGGCAGATCCAGGCCATGGCGAACCACCTGGAGGATGCACTGGAGAAGGTAGGCCTCAAGCTGCGCCGGGATGCGATCCAGGGCTCGGACGAGTGGGTGCTGATCGATTGCGGCGACATGGTCATCCACCTCTTCAAGCCCGAGGCGCGGACGACCTATGCGCTCGAGCGGATGTGGGGCCCCGACAGCCCGCAGCCCGAGGGCAGCAGCCCGCCGCCGGACGACGCGGCCGGGGCGTGAGCCGGGCGCCGCGGCTGATCGCCATCGGCCGGCTGAGGGGCGGGCCGGAGGCGGCGCTGTTCGAGCAGCACAATGCCCGGCTCCGCCCGCCCTTCGCGGTGACGGAACTGGCGGAGGCACGCGGCAGCCCGGGCGAGATCCGCCGGCGGGAGGGCGCGGCGCTGCTCGCCGCCCTGCCAGAGGGGGCCCTCGCGGTGGCGCTCGACCTCGGCGGCGAGGCGCCGGGGAGCGAGGCGCTGGCGGCGCTCGCCGCCCGCTGGGAGGCAGCGGGCAAGCCGCTCTGCTTCCTGGTTGGCGGGGCGGAGGGGCTGGACGAGGCGGTGCTGGCGCGGGCGGATCACCGCCTCTCGCTCGGCCCCATGACCTGGCCGCATTTCCTGGTGCGCGGCCTGCTCGCCGAGCAATGGTACAGGGTGCAGGCCATCCGCTCCGGCCACCCCTATCATCGGCCCTGGCGGCCTTGAGGACATGACGATGCTGGCGATTGCGGCTCTGGTCTGGATCGGCGTCCATGTCGGGCTTGCCGGCACGCGGCTGCGCGGGGCGCTCGTTGCCCGGCTCGGCGCGGGCGGCTTCCGCATCGCCTTCTCGCTCGCCTCCTTCGCCGCGATCTTCTTCCTCATCGAGGCCTGGAAGGCGGCGGAGACTACGCCGCTCTGGTTCGCGCCGGGCTGGCTGCGCTGGGTGCTGGCGTTCTTGATGCTGCCGGCCTTCATCCTCTTCGTCGCCTCGGTGGCGAAGCCCAACCCGACGGCGGTCGGCGGCGAGACGCGGCTCGGCGTCGAGGCGCGCGGCATCCAGCGCATCACCCGCCACCCGATGCTCTGGTCCTTCGCGCTCTGGGCCGCGATCCACATGATCGGCAATGGCGACACGGCCGCGCTGCTCTTCTTCGGCGCCTTCCTCGTCACCGCGCTCGCCGGCATGCCGAGCATCGACGCCAAGCTCGCGCAGCGGGCGCCCGCGGAATGGCCGAGGCTCGCCGCCACTACCTCCATCATCCCCTTCGGCGCCATCCTTGCCGGGCGGAACCGCCTGGCGCCCGGCGAGATAGGCTGGGTGCCGCCGGTGATCGGGACGCTGGCCTGGGCGGCGTTGCTGCACTTCCACCCGCGCATCTTCGGCGTCTCGCCCCTGCTGATGGGTGGCTCTTGATGGAAGAAGGCCGCATCGCCGCTCGCCCCCGGCCTCTCGGCGCCGCTGCGCCCTGGGCGCTGCCGCCCGGCCTCCACCCGCTCGGCGAGGCGCTGCTGCGCGTGCCCGCCACCCCCGGCGCCGGGCCGCTGCCGCTGATCCTCATGCTGCACGGCGCGGGCGGCGACCCGGCGCGGGCGCTCCGCCGCATCGAGCCCATCGCCGAGGCCGCGCTGGTGCTGCTGCCGAAGAGCCGCGGCACGAGCTGGGACGTGCTGGAAGGCGGCTACGGACCGGATGTGGCGCGGATCGATGCGGCACTCGCCGCCGTCTTCGCTGCCTGGCCGGTCGATCCGGCGCGGGTCGCCGCTGCGGGCTTCTCCGACGGCGCTTCCTACGCGCTCTCGCTCGCCATGATGAATGGGGCGCTCTTCACCCATGCGCTCGCCTTCTCGCCCGGCTTCGCCGCGCCGCTCCACATCGAGGGGAAGCCGCGCTGCTTCCTCAGCCATGGCACCGAGGACCGGGTGCTGAACATTGACCTCTGCAGCCGCCGCCTGGCGCCGAAGCTGCAGCGCGCCGGCTACCCGCTGACCTATCTCGAATTCGACGGCGGCCATGAGGTGCCGGAGGAGATCGCGCAGCGCGCGCTCGCCTTCCTGCGGCAGGACTGAAGGGGAGGAGAAGGAATGGCCGAGATCGCCGAGAACCTCGCAGGCAAGGTCGCCATCGTCACCGGCGCCGGCTCGCGGCCCGGGGAGGGTGTCGGCAATGGCCGCGCCACCGCCATCCTGCTCGCCCGCGCGGGCGCCCGGCTGGTGCTGGCCGATGCGACGGAGGACTGGGCGCGCGACACCCAACAGATGATCGAGGCCGAGGGCGGCGAGGGTCTCACCATCGCCGCCGATGTGACGCAGCCCGCGCAGTGCCGGGCGGTCGTAGAGGCGGCGACCGGGCGCTGGGGCCGGCTCGACGTGCTGGTGAACAATGTCGGCATCGGCGGCCCGCCCGGCACGGCGGAGACCGTCGATCCGGAGGCCTGGGCGCAGGGTCTCCTCGTCAACGTCACCTCGATGATGCTGATGGCGAAATACGCCGTGCCGGCGATGCGCGCCGCGGGCGGCGGCTCCATCGTCAATATCGGCTCGGTGGCCGGGCTGCGCGGCGGCCACCCGAACCTGCTCTACCCGACCAGCAAGGGCGCCGTGGTCAACATGACCCGCGCCATGGCGGTGCATCACGCCGCCGACGGCATCCGCGTCAACTGCATCTGCCCCGGCATGGTTTACACGCCGATGGTCCAGGCCGGCGGCATGTCGCCGGCGAAGCGCGAGGCGCGGCGCAAGCGGAGCGTGCTGCAGACTGAGGGCACGGGCTGGGATGTCGGCGCCGCAGTGGTCTTCCTCTGCGGCGGCAATGCGCGCTGGATGACCGGGGCGATCATCCCAGTCGATGCCGGGGCGACGGCCATCGCCGCCCTGCCGGAGGAGATGGTCTGACCGCTATTCGGCATCATGGAAGATGATGCCGAGCGTGTGCCGCGCCCCGCTGCGCAGCCGGCTCACGCCATGGCGCATCGTCACGCGGTAGTCGCCCCGGCTTCCGCGCATCGGCCGCTGGACCACGGCGAAGACGGCCGCCTCGCCGAGGCCGAGCGGCACGACCTCGGCCCGCGACTGCATGCGCGGCCGCTGCTCGGTGAGGACGAATTCCCCGCCCGAAAAATCCTCGCCCGGCGCCGAGAGCAGCACCACGACCTGCAACGGGAAGACATGCTCCCCATACAGATCCTGGTGCAGGCAGTTGAAGTCGCCCGGCCCGTAGCGCAGCAGCAGCGGCGTCGGCCGGGCCTGGCCGGCGGCATGGCAGCGGGCGAGGAACTCCGCATGGGTGGCCGGGTAGCGCACGGGAAGGCCCATCCGCTCGTTCCAGCGATTGGCGACCGGCGCGAGGCGCGGGTAGAGCACCTCCCGCAGCGACTGCACGGGCTCCGGCAGGGGATAGGCGAAGTAGCGGTACTCGCCTTGACCGAAGCCGTGCCGAGCCATCACCACCCGGCTGCGGAAGCGTGCCTCCTCGTCATACTGCGCCGCCAGCGCCCGGCATTCCGCCGGCGCCAGCACCGGGCCGAGGCGCGCCACGCCCGCCGCATCCAGTGCCGCCTCCGCCGCCGCCCAGTCGATCCCCTGCATCGCATCCTCCCTCGAACCGCGCTTATGGACGTGATCGCCCCACCCCGCCCCCCGCCCGTTGCGCCGGCGCGCCCCGGGAGCTAGGTCCGCACGACGCCAGAGGAGGAGCCCCCATGCCCGCACCCCGCCCCGTGATGCTCACCATCCTCGATGGCTGGGGCTGGCGCGAGGAGGAGGCGGACAATGCCGTGCGCCTGGCGAAGACGCCGGTCTTCGACGCGCTCTGGGCCGCGGGGCCGCGCGCCTTCCTCCGCACCTCGGGCCATGATGTCGGCCTGCCGGATGGGCAGATGGGCAATTCCGAGGTCGGCCACCTCAATCTCGGCGCCGGGCGGGTGGTGATGCAGGACCTGCCGCGGATCGACGCCGCGGTCGCGGATGGCTCGCTCGCCCGCCTGCCGGCGCTGACCGACCTCATCGCCAGGTTGCGGGAGAGCGGCGGCACTTGCCACCTGCTCGGCCTGCTCTCCCCGGGCGGCGTCCACAGCCACCAGGCGCATGCGGCGGCGCTGGCGAAGGTGCTCGCCGGGGCCGGCATTCCCGTCGCCCTGCACGCCTTCACGGATGGCCGCGACACCCCGCCGGAGGCCTCGCCCGGCTATCTCGCGGCACTCGAGGCGGCGACCGCTGGCCTCGCCGGCTTCCGCATGGCCACCCTCACCGGCCGCTACTTCGCCATGGACCGCGACCATCGCTGGGAGCGCGTCGGCCAGGCCTGGCGCGCCCTGGTCCTGGCCGAGGGCGAGCGCGCACCGGATGCGGCCGCCGCCATCGCCGCGGCGCATGGTAGGAAGGTCACGGACGAGTTCATCCCGGCGACCGTCATCGGCGACTATGCCGGCATGCGCGACGGCGACGGGCTGCTCTGCTTCAACTTCCGCGCCGACCGGGTGCGGGAGATCCTGGATGCCCTGCTCGACCCCAAATTCAACGGCTTCGAGCGCCCCCGCATCCCGCGCTTCGCCGCCGCGGCCGGCATGGTGGAGTACTCGACGGGGTTGAATCGCGTCCTTGGCACCCTCTTTCCGACGCAGGAGATGCACGACCTGCTGGCCGAGGTCGTCTCCCGCGCCGGGCTGCGCCAGCTCCACGCGGCGGAGACGGAGAAGTACCCACACGTCACCTTCTTCCTGAACGGCGGCCAGGAGCCGCCCTTCCCCGGAGAGGACCGCGTCATGGTCCCCTCCCCCAAGGTCGCCACCTACGACCTGCAGCCGGAGATGTCGGCGCCCGAGCTCTGCGAGAAGGTCGTCGCCGCGATCAACACGGGCACCTATGACCTCGTCGTGCTGAATTTCGCCAACCCGGACATGGTCGGCCATACCGGCAGCCTGCCGGCGGCGATCAAGGCGGTGGAGACGGTGGACGCGGCGCTTGGCCGCATCGCCGAGGCGGTGAGGGCCCAGGGCGGTGTCCTGCTCGTCACCGCCGACCACGGCAATTGCGAGCTGATGAAGGACCCGGCGACCGGCGGCCCGCACACCGCGCACACCACGAACCCGGTGCCGGTCTTCCTGGTCAACGGCCCAGCCGGCGCCGTGCTGCGCGACGGCCGCCTCGCCGATGTCGCCCCGACCCTGCTGGAGCTGATGGGCCAGCCCCAGCCGGCGGCGATGACGGGGGTCTCGCTGCTCAAGCGCTGATGGCGCCGGCGCCTGGCGCCGTGCTACCTGCGATGCCGCTTTGACGCGCATCCCAGCCCTGCTCGGCACCCTGCTCCTCGCCGTGTTGCCGGCCGCCGCCCAGCCCCTCACGCCACAGGCGGTGCAGGAGGCCCAGCGCGCTGCCCAGGCCGAGCGCGCCGCCGCCGAGGCCGCCGCCCGCGCCGCCGCCTCGGCCGCAGCCGAGGAGCGCCGCCTGGCCGAACGCCGGGTCGAGGCTGCCCGCCGCGCCCAATCCGCCGACCACCGCAAGGGCGAGGCGGAGGAGAACCTCGCCGCCGCCCGCGCCGCCGCCGAAGCTGCCCGCGCCGAGGGCCGCGCCCGGGCCGAGGCGCTGGCGCCGATGCTGCCGCTGATGCTCCGCCTCGGCCTCTGGCCGGCGGAATCCCTCCTGGCCGTGCCCGGCCCGCCGGAGGACCGGCTGCGCGGCCTGCTCGTCCTGCAGAGCCTCTCCCGCCAGCTCGCCGCCGAGGCCGGCGCCCTCCGCAGCGCCGAGGCCACGGCCGCACGCCGCGCCGCCGAGGCCACCGAGCGGGCCGCCGCCTTGCACGAGGCCGAGGCCCAGGCCCGCGCCGCCGCCGCCTCTCTCGATGCCGAGCTGAAAGCCGCCCGCGACCGCCGCGCCGGCGCCGAGGATGCCGAGGAGCAGGCCGCCCGCCGCGCCGCCGCCACCGCCGCCCGCGCCGGCAGCCTCGAAGCCGCCCTCGCCCGCCTCCGCCAGGAGCAGGCTCGCGAGGCCGCGGAGGCCCGCGCCCGCGAAGCCGCAGAAGCCCGCGAGCGCGCCGCCGCCGAGGCCCGGGACAAGGCTGCCCGCACCCGCGAGGCCGCCGAGGCCCGCAGCCGCCGCGCCGAGACCGAAATGGCCGCCGCCCGCACGCCGGACCCGCCGCCGCGAGCCTCTGGCGGCCGCGCCATGCCCGTGCTCGGCCGCGTCACCCGCGAATTCGGCGCCGCCGGCGAGGGCGGCCCGGCGCGCGGCCTCACCCTCCAGGCTGCCGCCGGCGCCCGCGTCGTTAGCCCTTGCGGCGGGCGTGCCGTCTTCGCCGCGCCCTTCCGCAGTTTTGGCCAGTTGTTGATTGTCGATTGCGGCGATGGGTACCATGTCGTGCTGGCGGGGCTCGACCGGCTGGACGCCACGCCGGGCCAGCGGCTTCTGGCTGGCGAGCCCGTCGGGCAGCTCGGCGCGGCGGCGCTCTACCTGGAGCTCCGGCGCCATGGCCAGCCGGTCGATCCGCGCGGCTGGTTCTCGGGTTAAGGCCGGAGATACCTGACGTTACGGATACTGGCCCTGCCATGCGGCCGGGCTTCGCGTTAACATGCCGGATCGTGGCCTCCCGGGGCCGCGCCGGAACAGGGATACGGGTGCCGCATGAAGGGCAGGGTTCGGACGGTGACGACGGTCGGCGCGGCATTCGCCGCCGGCATCATTCTCGGCCCCATGGTCACCTCCCCCATGGTCAAGGCCTGGGCGCAGGAAGGCGGCCGGGCCGAGACCTATCGCCTGCTGAACCTCTTCGGCGATGTCTTCGAACGGGTCCGCGCCGAATATGTCGAGCCGATCAACGACCGCGACGCGGTCGAGAACGCCATCAACGGCATGCTGACGGGGCTCGACCCGCACAGCTCCTACCTGAACCAGCGCTCCTACCGCGACATGCAGGTGCAGACCCGCGGCGAGTTCGGCGGGCTCGGGATCGAGGTCACCCAGGAGAATGGCTACATCAAGGTCATCTCCCCGATCGACGAGACGCCGGCCGCCCGCGCCGGCGTCAAGGCGGGCGACCTCATCACCCATCTCAACGGCAATTCCGTCCAGGGCCTGACCTTGCAGGAAGCCGTGGAGCAGATGCGCGGCGAGCGCGGCACGGCCATCAAGATCACCATCCGCCGCGAGGGCGCCGACCGGCCGATCGAGCTCTCCCTGACGCGGGAGGTCATCCGCCCGCAGGTGGTGCGCTTCCGCATCGAGGGCAACGACGTCGCCTATGTGCGGCTCACCTCCTTCAACGAGCAGACGGATGTGGGCCTGCGCCGCGCCATCCAGGCCATGCGCCAGCAGGCCGGCAACAGCCTGAAGGGCATCGTGCTCGACCTTCGCAACAACCCGGGTGGGCTGCTCGACCAGGCGGTGCAGGTCTCGGACGACTTCCTGGAGCAGGGCGAGATCGTCTCGACACGCGCCCGCCGGCCGGAGGATGCGCAGCGCTGGAACGCCAAGGGCGGCGACATCGCCGGCGGCCTGCCGGTCGTCGTGCTGATCAATGGCGGCAGCGCCTCGGCCAGCGAGATCGTCGCCGGCGCGCTGCAGGACCACCGCCGCGCCATCGTCCTCGGCACCAAGTCCTTCGGCAAGGGCAGCGTGCAGACCGTGATGCCGATCCCCGGCCAGGGCGCCATCCGCCTGACCACGGCGCGCTACTACACGCCCTCCGGCCGGTCCATCCAGGGCACCGGCATCGAGCCCGATATCGAGGTGCTGGCCCAGCGCCAGGAGGCGACGGCCAACATTCCGCGCGAGCGCGAGGCCGATCTGCGCCGGGCGCTGCGCAACGAGGGCGGCGTGCAGCAGCCCGCCGGCGCCTCCATCCCGCCGCTGCAGCTGCCGAACGGCATCGCCGAGAAGGTGACGCGCCTGCCGCCCGAGGGCACGCCCTCCTTCGACCCGACCAAGCCGGAGACCGACTTCCAGCTCCAGCAGGCGACGCAGCTCCTGCGCAACCTCGCAGCGGTGCAGAGCCCGGGCCGGCGCGCCGCGCGCTGATCCTGCTCCTATGGCGCGCCTGTCTGCCGGCTGGCGGGCCCTGATGCTCTCCTGGGCCGTGCTGCTGCTGCTCATCGGCGGCGGCACCGCGGTCCTCGCCTGGCTGGGCCCCTTGCCCGCCCCGGTGGCCGAGGCAACGCCCGGCCCCGTGCCCGCCCGGGCCGAGCCCCCCGCCGCGCGCGAGCCGCCCCCCCCGCTGATGGAGGCCGCCAGCCGCCCCGGCCAGCCGCCCGACCGCCCCGTCCCGACCGGCGAGGAGGTGCTGCAGGATCCCGGCCCCCATGGCCCGATGCCCCGCATCGGCCCCGATGGCCGCACCCCGATCCGCGCCTTCGGCCGCCCCTTCGACCGCCAGGATAGCCGCCCGCGCATCGGCCTCGTCCTCGGCGGGCTCGGCATGAATGCCGCCATGACCGAGGAGGCGATCCGCCGCCTCCCCGGCCCCGTCACCCTCGCCTTCAGCCCCTATGCGCCGCAGCCCGGGCGGCTGCTGGACCAGGCTCGTGCCCGGGGGATGGAGATCCTCCTCGCCCTGCCGCTGGAGCCCACCGGCTATCCGCTCGACAACCCCGGCAACCGCGCCCTGCTGACCAGCCTGCCCGCGGCGGAGAACGAGGACCGCCTGGCCTGGCTGCTCTCCCGCTTCACCGGCTATGTCGGGGCGATCGGCGCGCTCGGGCCCATGCGGGGCGAGCGCTTCGCCGCCATGCTCGCCCCCTATGGCGACCTGCAGGCCCGGCTCGCCAGCCGCGGGCTGCTCTATGTCGATCCCCGTCCCGGCGCCCCGGCGCCGGACCGCGTCTGGGGCCGGACCGTCGACCTGGTGCTGGACGAGCCGGCGACGCGCGGCGAGATCGAGCGGAAGCTCGGCCAGCTCGAGGCCCTGGCGCGGGAGCGCGGCGCCGCCCTCGGCTATGCCGGCGAGGCCTCGCCGGTGCTGATCGACCGCCTCGCCGCCTGGACCGGCACGGTGGAGGCCAGCGGCCTTGTCCTCGCCCCCGTCACCGCGCTGATCCAGCGCCCCGCCGCCCGCTGAAGGAACCCCGCATGGACCTGCCTTACCGCGACAATGTCGGCGCGGTGCTGTTCAACCGCGCCGGCCTCGTCCTCGTCGCCCGCCGGGCCGACCTCCCGAATGCCGAGGGCACGCCGGGCGGCTGGCAGCTGCCCCAGGGCGGCATGGATCCGGGTGAGGACCCCGCCGTCGCCGTCTTCCGCGAGATGGAGGAGGAGATCGGCACCCGCCGCGCCGAGATCCTCGCCGAGCATCCGGACTGGCTGAGCTACGACCTGCCGCCGCACCTGCTCGGCCGCGCGCTCGGTGGCAAGTATCGCGGCCAGCGGCAGAAGTGGTTCGCACTGCGCTTCCTCGGCGAGGACAGCGAGATCCGCCTCGACCTCGACCCGCATCCGGAGTTCGACGCCTGGCGCTGGGCGCCGCTCGCCGAGCTGCCGGCGCTGGCCGTTTCGTTCAAGCGCGGAATCTATGATATCATCGCCCGCGACTTCGCCCGCTTCGCCGGGTGAGGCGGGAGGGGAAGCGGCATGACGGGTTGGATCGTCCTCGGCGTCGTCGTCATCCTGCTGCTCTGGCTGGTCGTCACCTACAACCGGCTGGTGGCGCTGCGGCAGACCACGGGCCAGGCCTGGTCCGATGTCGATGTGCAGCTGAAGCAGCGGCACGACCTCATCCCCAACCTGGTCGAGACGGTGAAGGGCTATGCCTCGCATGAGCGCGGCACGCTGGAAGGCGTGGTGCAGGCCCGCAACGCCGCCATCGGCGCCCGCGGTCCGGAGCAGACCGCCGCCGCCGAGGGCGCGCTCGGCGCCGCGCTCGGCCGGCTGATGGCGCTGTCCGAGGCCTATCCCGACCTCAAGGCCAACCAGAACTTCCTCCAGCTCCAATCCGAGCTCGGCGATGTCGAGAACAAGATCGCCGCCGCCCGGCGCTTCTTCAACAACGCCACCGCCGAGTACAACAGCGCCATCCAACAGATCCCGGCCGTGCTCTTCTCCGGCGCGCTCGGCTTCCTGCCGCGCGGCTTCTTCGAGCTGCCGGAGGCGGAGCGCGCCGCCATCGCCGCGCCGCCGCAGGTGAAGTTCTAGCGCCTGCCATGCGCGCCTTCGGGCTGAAGACCTGGATCTGGAACAACGGCTGGAAGACCGGCCTGCTGCTGGCCGGCTTCCCCGTCCTGCTCGCGCTGATCTGCTTCGCCTTCGGCCTGCTGATCGTGGCCGACGAGGCGCGGAGCTTCCGCGCGGGGCTGCACGACGCCGCCCGCATCATCCCCGCCGTGCTGCCCGTGGTGCTGGCGGTGACGGCGGCCTGGTTCGCCATCGCCTGGTTCTGGAACCAGCGCATCCTCGACCTGCTGACCGGCGCCCATCCGGTGACGCGGAAGGAGGAGCCGCGGCTGTGGAACGCCGTCGAGACGCTCTGCATCAGCCGCGGCCTCGGCATGCCGCGGCTGGCGGTGATCGAGCAGCCGGCGCGCAACGCCTTCGCCTCCGGCCTCTCGCGCCAGACCGGCGCCGTCACCGTCACGCGCGGCCTGCTCGACGCGCTCGACGACCGCGAGCTCGCCGCCGTCCTGGCGCATGAGCTGACCCATATCCGCAACGGCGATGCGCGGCTCGCCGTGGTGGCGGCGGTCTTCGCCGGCGTCATCTCCCTGCCGGGCGAGCTGATAGTCCGCGCCGGCCAGGGCTTCGGCCGGCAGGGCACCGCGACCGCGACGGGCCGCAACCGCTCCTCGTCCTCGTCCTCGAAGAGCGACGGCAAGGGCGGCGGCGCTGCGATCCTGCTGGTGCTGCTGGCCCTCGCCATCATGCTGCTGACCTGGGCGCTGGCGCTGGCGCTGCGCTTCGCCCTCTCGCGCAACCGCGAATTCCTCGCCGATGCCGGGGCGGTGGAGCTGACCCAGGACCCGGATGCGCTGATCTCGGCGCTGCGCAAGGTCGCCGCCCAGTCGGAGCTGCCGCGCCTGCCCGCCCAGGTGCAGGCGATGCTGCTCGCCAGCCCGGGCGAAACGTTGGGGCGGAAGTGGCTGGCGACCCATCCGCCGCTCGAGGAGCGGGTCGGCGCGCTGATCCGCTATGCCGGCGGCCGCGACCCCGGCCCCGTCTCCGTGCTGGAGGCGGCGCCGGCCCCGGCCGGGGCGACGATGCCCGCGGCGGCGCCCATCCCCGGCTCGCCCTGGTGGCGGCAGAGCTAGGGCGGCATCCATCCGCCCTGGCTCGCGGACCCGCTCCGGCCTGTCGTTCGATCGGCCGATTTTGCCCATCCAGGTTTGCTCTCGCTTGCGCAGGCCCGCCGCGCCTGCGCATGGTGCGGCCGCATGCGATTCCTCCATACCGCCGACTGGCATCTCGGCCGCAGCCTCGGCGGGCACTCGCTTCATGAGGACCAGGCCCATCTGCTGGCCGAGCAGCTGCCGGCGATCGTGCGCGACACCGCGCCGGATGCCGTGCTGCTCGCGGGCGATGTCTTCGACCGTGCCGTCCCGCCCGCCGAATCGGTGCGGCTGCTGGACGAGGTGCTGAGCGCGCTCGTCCTCGGCCTCGGCGTCCCGGTCGTCATCATCCCCGGCAACCATGACGAGGCACGGCGCGTCGGCTTCGGCGCCCGGCTGCTGGCCGCGGCGCGGCTGCATATCGTGCAGACGCCCTGCGGCGAGGCGATCCCGCTCGCCGACCGCGAAGGCCGCCGCACCACGGTCGTCGCCTGCGGCTATGCGACGCCGCTGGCGCTGGCCCGCGAGCCGAGCCTCGCCGAGGCGCGCTTCGCCGACCATGACGGCGCCTTCGCCGCCCTCGCGCCGCTGCTGCACACGCTCTGCCCCGCCGAGGGGCCGCGCGTGCTCGTCGCCCATGCCTTCGTCGCCGGCGGCGCCGAGAGCCCCTTAAGCGAGCGCGCCCTCTCGGTCGGCGGGACGGGCGCCATCGATGCGGCGCGCTTCGCCGGCTTCGACTACGTCGCCCTCGGCCACCTGCACCGGCCGCAGAGCCTGCACGGCGGCCGGCTGCGCTACAGCGGCTCGCTCTTCCCCTACTCGGTGGAGGAGGCGGACCATGCCAAGTCGGTGACGCTGGTGGAGCTCGCCGCCTGCGGCACGCCGCGCATCGAGGAGATCCCGCTCACCGCGCGCCGCGGCCTCCGCGTGCTGACCGGGCGCTTCGCGGCGCTGCGCGAGGCGGAGGGGCCGGCGCGCGAGGACTACGTCGCCCTGGTCCTCACCGACCCGGCGCCGGTGCCGGAGGCGCAGCGGCGGCTCGCCGAGGTCTTCCCGCGCATCGTCAGCCTCCGCTATGCGGCGGAGCGCGCCGGCGGCGGCGGCAATGCCGGGGCCGGCGCCGCGGCGCGGGTCGCCCGCCCGCTCGACCTCTTCGGCCGCTTCCATGCCGAGCTGCGCGGCGCCCCGCTGCCGGAGGAGGCCCGGCCGGTGCTGGTCGCCGCCATCGAGGCCGCCGAGGCCGCGCAGCACTAGGCCATGCGTCCGCTCCGCCTGACCGTCACCCATTTCGGCCCCTATGCCGCGCGGCAGGAGATCGACTTCGCCGCGCTCGGGCCGCACCGGCTCTTCCTCATCGCCGGGCCGACGGGAGCGGGGAAGACCAGCCTGCTGGATGCGCTCTGCTTCGCCTTGTTCGGCGAGAGCAGCGGCGAGGAGCGCCTGCCCGGCCATCTCCGCAGCCGCCACGCCCCGCCCGACGCGCCGACCGAGGTGGCGCTGGAATTCGCCCAAGGGCAGCGCCGCTGGCGCATCACCCGCAGCCCGGAATGGGAGCGGCCGAAGCGCCGCGGCGAAGGCACCACCAAGGAGCGGATGAAGGTCGCCCTCCAGGCGCTCGACGCCGACGCCCCGCCGATCGAGCGCGAGGCGGAGGTGGAGGCGCGCATCCTCGCCCTGCTCGGCCTCAGCGCCGCGGAGTTCCGCCAGACCGTGCTGCTGCCCCAGGGCCGCTTCCGCGAGCTGCTGGTGGCGAAGCCGGCCGAGCGCCAGGCGATCCTGCAGACCCTCTTCCGCACCGCGCTCTACTCGCGGATCCAGCGCGAGCTGTCGGCCGCGTCCAATGCGTCGAAGGGCGCGCTGCGCGAGGCGATGGGCGCCCGCGCCAACCTGCTCCGCCGCGCCGGGGCGGAGACGCCGGAGGCGGCGCTCGCCATCCGCATCACGCTGCTCGGCGCCGCGCATGAGGCCGAGGCCGCCCGCCACACCGCCGCCAGCGCCGCCGCTGCGGCCCGCGCCGCCGAGGCCGCCGGCCAGGAGAACGCGCGCCTCCTGGCCGCCGCCGCCGCCGCCGCGCGGGCCTTGGCCGAGCTGGACGCCCGCGCCCCCGCCATCCAGTCCGACCGCGCCCAGCTGGAGGCCGCCCGCCGCGCCGACCGCCTCGGCCTCGCCCTCGCCGAGGCGGAGGCCGCCGCCACCGCCGCCGCCGTCCAGCACGCCGAAGCGGCCACCACCACCACCCGCGCCGAGGAGGCCCGCCACCGCCTCGCCCGCGCCGAGGCCGCCCTCGCCGATGCCCCCGCTCAGGAGGCAGCGGCCCGCGCCGCCCTGGCCGAGGCGGAGCGGCTGCAGGCCCTCATCGCCCTCGTCGCCGAAGCGGAGGACGCCAGCCGCGCCGCCGCCCAGTCCGAAGCCATGCTGCGCGAGGCCGAGGCCGCTCAATCCAGGGCTGCCGCCGCACTCGACGCTGCCCGCGCCACCGCCGCCGCGACCGAAGCCGCCCGCGCCGCAGCCCAGTCCATGGCGGACCAACGCGAGCGCCACCGCCTTGCCCGCGAGGCCGTGGCCGCCCGCCTTGCCGCCGCCCGCGCCCTCGACGGCGCCGAGGCCGCGCTCCGCCGCGCCCGCGCCGAGTCCGGCCGCGCCGCCGCCGCCGAGGCAGAGGCCGCCACCCGCACCCACTCCGCCCGCGCTGCCCGCGAGGCCGCCGCCGCCCGCATCGCCGCCGACCACGCCGCCCGCTTCGCTGCCCTGCTGGCCGAGGGCGAGCCCTGCCCCGTCTGCGGCAGCCCGCACCACCCCATCCCCGCCCGGCCCCAAGGTGACGCGCCCCTCCCCGACCTCGCCGCCCTGGAACAGGCCGCCGCCCGCGCCGAGGCCGCGCTGGACGCGGCTCGCCGCGGCGCCGCCCAGGCCGCGACCGCCCTTGCCATCGCCGGCGAGCAGCAGGCCGCCGCCCTCGCCCGCCTCGGCGATGCGCCGCGCGAGGGGCTGGAGGCCGCCCTTCGCGCCGAGGAGGGTGCCCTCGCCGCCGCCGAGGAGGCTGCCAGCCGCCTCGCTGCCCTCGCCCGCGCCGCCGCCGAAGCCGGGGCCGCCGCCACTGCCGCCGAGGCCCGCCTCGCCACCGCGCGCGAGGCCGTCACCGCCGCCGCCGGCGGGCAGGCCGCCGCCGCGGCCCGGGCCGAGGAACGCCGCCGCCGCCTGCCGCCCGACAGCCCGGACGCCACCACCCTCCACGCCCAGGCCAAAGCCGCTGCCGCGCGCGCCGCCCGCCTCGCCGCGGCTCTGCGTGCCGCCCGCGAGGAGGCCGCCGCCGCCGCCGAAGCCGCGCGCACCCGCGCCGAGCATGCCGCCGCCGCCGCCCAGGCCGCAGCCACCGCCGAAGCGGCCGCCGCCGGGGCCGCTGACCGCCTCGCCCACGCCTGCATGGCCGAAGGCTTCGCCGATCCGGCCGCTGCCCGCGCCGCCCGCCTCGCCTCGGCTGCGCAGGACGCGCTCGCCGCCGCCATCGCTGGCTTCGACCAGGCCCGGGCCGCCGCCGCCAGCCAGGCCAGCGCCACCGCATCGGCCGCCGCCGGCCTCGCATTGCCCGACCTCGCCGCCCTGGCCGCCGCCCGTGCCGCCGCCGAGGCCGCCGCCACCGCCGCGCTGCAGGCCGCCACCCTCGCCGCCCGCGCCGTGGAGGAGCATGACCGCCTGCTCGCCGACATCGCGGCGGCCGAGGCGGCGCTGGCCGAGGCCGCGGCCGCCGCCGCGCTCCGCCAGGACCTCGCCGACCTCGCCGAGGGCCGCAACGGCCATGGCCTCGACTTCGAGGGCTATGTCCTCTCCGGCCTGCTCGACGAGGCGCTCGCCGCCGCCAATGCGCGGCTGGAGGGCATGCTCGACGGCCGCTACCGCCTGCGCCGGCGCGAGGAGCCGGAGCGGCTGCGCGCCAAGGCCGGCCTCGACATCGAGGTGGTCGACGGCTGGAATGCCGAGGCCCGCCCCGCCGCCACCCTCTCAGGCGGCGAGGGCTTCTGCGCCTCCCTCGCCATGGCCCTCGGCCTGGCGGACACGGTCGCCGCCCATGCCGGCGGCCACCAGCTCGACGCGCTCTTCATCGACGAGGGCTTCGGCACGCTCGATGCCGAGACGCTGGATACCGCCATCCGCGTGCTGGAGGGGCTGCAGGCCGGCGACCGGCTGGTCGGCGTCATCAGCCATGTCGCGGAACTGCGCGAGCGCATCCCCGCCCGGCTCGAGGTCACGCCCGGCCGCCGCGGCACCACGGCGGCCTTCCGCCTCGGCTAATAGGTGGCGAAGACCCGCCCGATCTCGCGCGCCTCGCTGCTGACGGTCAGGGCGAGCGCCAGCAGGATGCGCGCCTTCTGCGGGTTGAGGTTGTCGGCAGGGATGAAGCCCGCTTCCGCCAGCTTCGTCGTCGGGAAGACGCGCCCGCTGCCCGAGCGGGTCGATTGCAACACGGTGACGCCCGCCCCGCACGCCTCGGCCAGCGCCGCCGCATCCCCCGGCGTGACGAAGCCCGGTGCGAAGCCGGCGACGACGATCCCCCGCGCCCCGGCGGCGGTGAAGGCGCGCACGGCCGTGCCATCCGCCCCCGCATAGCTGTAGGCGATGTCGACCCGCGGCAGCGCCTCCAGCCCGCGGATGTCGAACTCCGTCTCCGGCGCCAGCTTCCGCAGCGGCCGGCGGTACCACACCACCTTGTCGCCATCCGCCTGGCCGAGCACGCCGAAATCCGGGCTGCGGAAGGTCTGCATCCGCCCGGTCGAGGTCTTGGTCACTTCGCGCGCCGCCTGGATCTCGTCGTTCAGCACCACCACGGCGCCGAGCCCGCGCGCGCCCTCGTCGGCCGCGACCCGCACGGCGTTGACGAGGTTGAGCCCCGCATCGGTCGAGAGCGCCGAGGCCGGCCGCTGCGAGCCGACCACCACCACCGGCACCGGGACCTTCAGCGTGAGCGAGAGGAAATAGGCGGTCTCCTCGAGCGAGGCCGTGCCATGGCCGATGACGATGCCGGCGACCGAAGGATCATCCTGCACCACCTTGTCGCAGAGCAGGACGAGCTGCCGCCACTCCGGCCAGGCGATCTGCGGCGAGGGCACGTTGCGGTAGCGCACGGCGACCACCTCGGCCACGCGCTGCACATCGGGGAAGCGCTCCAGGATGCCATCCGCCTGCAGCATGTTGCCCATGGCGCCGTAATTGACGGTATCCAGCGGCCCGTTGCCGAGCGACGCGATCGTCCCGCCCGTGCCGATGAAGGCGATCCTCTTCCGGCTCATGCCGCGTCCCTCTCATCCATGGCGAGGCCGGCGATGCACTCGTCCACCGTCAGCACGTCGCCGAACTGAGGGTGGAAGCCGATGAGCGAGGCGGCGTGCTTGGCCGGAGACTAGGCCGGGGCCGGAACCGCGGCAACCCGGCCACGTTCCGCGGCGAGCAGGAAAGGGCCGCCCCATGCCGCAGAACGCCAGCGAGATCGTCGTCGATACGCTGCATGCCTGGGGGGTCGACACCATCTTCGGCCTGGCTGGGGACGGCATCAACGGCGTGGTGGAGGCGCTCCGCACCCGCCAGGACCGCATCCGCTTCGTCGCCGTCCGGCATGAGGAGAGTGCCGCCTTCATGGCCGCGGCTTACGCGAAATGGACCGGCAGGATCGGCTGCTGCTTCGCCACCACGGGCCCGGGCGGCCTCCATCTGCTGAACGGGCTCTACGACGCCAAGCTCGACCTAGCCCCGGTGGTGGCGCTGACCGGCCTGCCCTATCACGACCTGGCTGATACCTTCACCCAGCAGGACGTCCCGCTCGACCGCGTCTTCGCCGATGTCGCCGTCTACAACGCCCGCGTCATGGGCGCGGCACATGCGGAGAAGCTCACCGACCTCGCCTGCCGCACGGCGCTCGCCCGCCGCGGCGTCGCGCATCTCGCCCTGGCGACCGACGTGCAGGAGCAGGCGGAGGACAAGCCCTCCCCGCGCGGCGCCGCGCAGTCGAGCGGCCGGAACTGGCAGGACGGGCTGCTGCTGCCCGACCAGGACGCGGTGGCCAGGGCGGCCGAGATCCTGAACGGCGCGCAGCGCGTCGCCATCCTCGCCGGCCGCGGCGCCCTCGGCGCGAAGGCGGAGCTGGAGCAGGCGGCGCAGCTGCTCGGCGCCCCGGTGGCGAAGGCGCTGCTCGGCAAGGCGGTGCTGCCGGACGACCACCCCTACACCACCGGCAGCATCGGCTATTACGGCACCTTCGGCACCCATGCGGCGATGGCGGAATGCGATGCGCTGCTGATCGTCGGCTCCACCTTCCCCTATGTCGAATACTACCCGAAGCCCGGCCAGGCGCGCATCGTGCAGATCGACCGCGACCCGCAGCGCATCGGCCTGCGCCAGGCGGCCGAGGTGGGGCTGGTCGGCGATGCCAGGGCGGCGCTCGAGATGCTGAATGCCCGGCTCCGGCGCAAGGAGGACCGCAGCTTCCTTGAACGCGCCCGGGCCGAGACGCGTCGCTGGACCGAAACGCTTCGCGCCGCCGAGACCAGCCCGCGCCTGCCGATGAACCCCTCCGCCCCGGTCGCCGCCTTCGGCGCGCGGCTGCCGGCCGATGCGGTGGTGGTAGCCGATAGCGGCCATCATACCGGCCTGGTCGCGCGGCATATGCGGTTCGGCCCGGGGCATGACTTCGGCGTCTCCGGCCTGCTCGCCAGCATGGCCTGCGCCATCCCCTATGCGGTGGCCGCCGGCTGCGCCTTTCCCGGGCGGCCGATCTTCGGCGTCATTGGCGATGGCGGGCTGTCCATGCAGCTCGGCGAGTTCGCCACCGCCGTCGCCATGAAGCTGCCGCTCAAGCTGCTGGTGCTGCGCAACGGCGCGCTCGGCCAGATCAAGTGGGAGCAGCTCCTCTTCCTCGGCAACCCGGAATTCGGCTGCGAGGTGCCGGCGATCGACTTTGCCAAGGCGGCCGAGGCAATGGGGGCCCGCGGCTTCACCGTGGAGAATCCGGCGCAGCTCGACACGGTGCTGGACCAGGCGATGGCGGTGGAGGGCCCCGTCATCATCCAGGCCATCGTCGACCAGAACGAGCCGCTGCTGCCCGCCGTGGTCTCCGAGGCCTATGCCGAGCACCTGGAGCAGGCGCTGGACGAGGGCACCAAGGGCGCTGCCGAGATCCGGCAGGCGCTGGAGCGCGAGCCCTCGCGCTCCATGATGGGCGGCTAGCTAGCCGCCCACCACCATCGCGGTGAAGGGCCAGACATAGGCCTGCAGCATCACCAGCAGGCCGACCAGCACCGCCAGGCAGATCGAGTGGAGGAAGACGAAGCGCAGGATCGTCCCCTCCTGCCCGAACCAGTTGGTCGCGGTGGAGGCGACGACGATGCTCTGCGCATCGATCATCTTGCCCATCACGCCGCCCGAGGAATTGGCCGCCGCCATCAGCACCGGCGAGAGGCCGAGCTGCTGCGCGGTGATCTTCTGCAAGCCGCCGAACAGCACGTTGGAGGCGGTGTCCGACCCCGTCAGCGCCACGCCGAGCCAGCCGAGCATCGTCCCGAAGAGCGGGAAGAGGAAGCCGGTCGAGGCGAAGGCGAGGCCCATGGTCGCATCGAGCCCCGAATAGCGTGTCAGCGTCCCGAGGCCGAGCATGGCGCCGATGGTGACGAGGCTGAGCCGCACCTTCCAGATCGTCCGCCCATACTCGGCGATCAGCCCAAAGGGCGAGAAGCGCATCAGCAGCCCCGCGACGATCGCCGAGAACAGGATGCCCGTGCCCGTCATCGAGAGGATGTTGAAGGCCCAGACCGCGGCCTCCGGCGTCGCCCGCTCGACGACCGGCGGCGCCTTGACGACGGCGTTGTGCAGCCCCCCGATCGGGAAGCTGGTGGTGAAGATGCCGTTCAGCGCCGACCTGACGCCGGGCAGGCCCCAGGCGAAGACGAAGACGGTGAGGATCAGCCAGGGCATCCAGGCCCTGACCAGCGCCGCGCGGTCGAGCGGCGCGTCGCCGAGCGGCGCGACGGCCGGCGCCGCGCCCGCGCTCGGGTCGGCGCCGCGGAGGCTCGGGTTGGTCCAGACCTCGCGCGGCTGCCAGACGCGGAGGAAGCCGACCAGGCAGCCCATGCAGACCAGCGCCGAGATCACGTCGACCAGCATCGGCCCGATATAGTTGCTGACCAGGAATTGCGGCACGGCGAAGCTGACGCCGGTGACGAGGATGGCCGGCCAGACATCCCGCATCGCGCGGAAGCCGGCAAAGGCCCAGATCAGCCAGAAAGGCACGATCAGGCTGAAGAAGGGCAGCTGCCGCCCGATCATCGCAGAGAGGTCATAGAGGTCGAGCCCCGTCACCGCCGAGAGCGCGATCACCGGCGAGGCGAGCGCCCCGAAGGCAACCGGCGCGGTGTTGGCGATCAGCGACAGGCCGGAGGCGGCGAGCGGCGAGAAGCCGAGGCCCATCAGGATCGCCGCCGTCACCGCGACCGGCGTGCCGAAGCCCGCCGCCCCTTCGAAGAAGGCGCCGAAGGCGAAGGCGATCAGCAGCAGCTGCAGCCGCCGGTCCGGCGTCACCCCGGCGATCGCCTTCTGCAGGATGGCGAAGCTGCCATTCGCCACCGTCAGCCGGTAAAGGAAGATGATGTTCAGGACGATCCAGCCGATCGGGAAGAGGCCGGAGAGGATGCCGAGGCCCGCCGCCCGCACGGCCATCCCGCCCGGCATGCCGAAGACGATGGAGGCGCAGAGCACGGCGACGACAAGGGCGACGATCGCCGCCCAATGCGCGGCGATGCGGAGGAAGGCGAGCGAGACCAGCATGACGACGACGGGGAGGGCGGCAAAGGCGGTGGACAGGGCGATGTTGCCCAAGGGGTCGTAAACCTGGGTCCAGGTCATTCAGACGGTTCCGTATCGCTTTCGGGACGTATGACGGCGCGATGGCCGGGGCGGGCATGAATGGCCCAGAGCCCTGGGGGCGGCAACATCACCTCCGCGCGCGTGGCCTTGCCGTGACGGAGGGCTTTGCGCCGCGGATCGCGATGTGGAACAGATGGACGCCGCGCCTCACTGGAGCCATCCGCCCCATGCCAGCCTTCGTCCCGCCCGGCGTCATCGGCCACAACCGCAGCCTCGTCACCCGCAACTATGCCGTGCTGCCGCCGGAGGGGATGTTCCCGAGTGTCCTGCCCTGGCTGACCCAGGCCTCCGTCTTCTACCAGACCAGCCCGAAGATGGGCGCCCGCTTCGCGCAGGGGCGGCTCGAGGCCGAGCCGGGCGGCGGCACCGCCGCGCCGCGGCAGGACGGGCTGGAGCATTTCCTCTACCTCCTCGCCGGCACGCTCGACGTCGCCGCCGACCAGGCCAGCGCCAGCCTGGAGCCGGGCGGCTTCGCCTATATCCCGGCCGGGGCGACGTGGAGCCTGCGCAACAACGGGGCAGAATTGGCGAAGGCGGTCTGGATCACCCGCCCCTATGTCCCAGCCGAGGGCATCGCCCCGCCGAGCCCCCGCTTCGGCACGCGGGAGAGGACGCCGGTCACCCGCGTCGACGACAGCGGGCGCTGGCGGCAATACCTGCTGGGCACGCTCGACATGTCCATGGATTTCGAGATGAACATCATGGGCTTCGACCGCGGCACCCATTTCCACTGCGTCGAGACCCATATCTTCGAGCATGGGCTGCTGATGCTGGAGGGCCAAGGCCTGCAGCTGCTCGACCGCGACTGGCACGAAATTTGGGAGGGGGACTTCATCTGGATGGGCCCCTTCGTCCCGCAGCAGTTCTACTGCACCGGCTGGGGCGGCGCGGCCTATCTGCTCTACAAGGACGTCAACCGAGAGGTCGTGTTCTAGCCATGCAGGCGCCTGCCCCTTCCACGATGATGCACCTCTCGACGCGCTCCGATGCCAAGGGGCTGCGCCAGCTCGCGATCCATCTGGTCCTGCTGGTCGGCGCGGGGGTGCTGGTGGTGCTGCTGCCGGGCTGGTGGAAGGCGCCCGCGGTGCTGCTGCTCGGCATCGCCCAGGCCGCGCTCTTCGCCCCGCTGCACGAGACGGTGCACCACACCGCCTTCGCCAACCGCCGGCTGAACGCGCTGGTCGGCTGGCCGGCCGGTGCGCTCTCGCTGTTCAACTGGCATTTCTACCAGCAATTCCACCTGGCCCATCATCGCCACACCCAGGACCCCGAGAAGGACCCGGAGCTGACGCCGCCGCCGCCGACCCGGCTGCCCGCCTTCATCGTGAAGATGCTCGCCATCCCCTATTGGCGCAGCCGCGCCCGCAACCTCTGGGACGGGCTGCGCGGCGACCTGTCCGCCTATTCCTTCATCAATCCGGCGACGGCGCCCCGGGTCGTCCGCAGCATGCGGGCGATGGTGGCGACGGTGGCGGGCCTCGCCCTGCTGTCCGGCCTGGTCTTCGGGTGGGAGGCGCCCGTCCTCTTCTGGATCCTGCCGCAGCTCCTCGGCCAGCCCTTGCTGCGCCTCTACCTCTTCACCGAGCACACCGGCTGCTCGATGGACCGCAACGGGCTGACCAACACGCGCACCATGCTGACCACGCCGCTGATGCGCCTGCTGATGTGGAACATGCCCTTCCACGCGGAGCACCACCTCTACCCCTTCATCCCCTTCCACCGCCTGGGCGAGGCGCATGCCGTGCTGCGCGACCGGCTCGCCCATCTCCATCCCGGCTATGCGCGCTGGCATGCCGAGCACCTGAAGACGCTGCGGGTATGACCGCGGCGGAGGGCGCCTTCGCGCTCGGCGACCTGCCGCTGCATCGCGGCGGGGTGCTGCCGGATGCGAGGATCGTCTGGAAGACGCATGGCGCGCTGAACGCCGCGCGCGACAACGTCGTCCTCTACCCGACGAGCTACGGCGCGCAGCACCCCGACCTCGAGTGGCTGATCGGGCCGGCCGGCATCCTCGACCCGACCCGGTGGTTCATCGTCATCCCCAACATGTTCACCAACGGGCTGTCCACCTCGCCCTCCAACTGCCCGGCCTGGCCGGGGCTGGTGACGGCCTGGGACAATGTCCGCGCCCAGCGCCGGCTGCTGCGCGAGGTCTTCGGCATCGAGCGCCTGCATGCCGTCTATGGCTGGTCGATGGGCGCGCAGCAGGCCTATCACTGGGCCGCTGCCTTCCCCGAGGCAGTATCGCGCATCGTGGTGAATTGCGGCAGCGCCCGCACCGCTGTCCACAACCAGGTCTTCCTCCGCAGCCAGATGGCGGTGCTGGAGGCCGCGCCCGAACATGACGGACGGGGCCAGTTCAAAGCGGAGCCCAAGGCCGCGCTCCGCGCCTTCGGCCGGGTCTATGCGGCCTGGGCGCTCAGCCAGGATTTCTACCGCGCCAACCTCCACCTCACCGCCCTCGGCGCCCCCGACCTCGAGACCTTCCTCCGCACCGACTGGGAGGAGCGCTTCGCACGCCGTGCCGCCGCCGACCTGCTCGCCCAGCTCCGCACCTGGGATGCCGGCGACATCGCCGATGGCGGCGACCTGGCCGCGGCGCTGGCCCGGATCGAGGCCCGCGTGCTGCTGATGCCCTCGGCCACCGACCTTTACTTCCGCGTCGCCGACAACGAGGCGGAGCTGCCCCACCTGAAGCACGGCCGCCTCGCCGTCATTCCCAGCATCTGGGGCCACCGCGCCGGCAACCCGGGGCCTAACCCGGGGGACGCCGCCTTCATCAAGGCCGAGGTCCGCGCCCTGCTCGACGCCTGAGCACGGATGAATTCAGAACTCCGGCGTAAAAGAGGGAAGCCATCAGGCCGATTCCGTGGCTATGCTCCGCCCGCCGGAGGCTTTGAATGACGAGTGGAAACCGCGACGCCAGATCCATGGCCCGCCAGCGGGCGTGGTTGCCGCACGCCCTCCTCGCCCTTGCCCTCCTCGCCGGCTGCGACAGCCACGAGGAGGAGGTCACCGCCGCCGACACCCCGCCCACCGTCTCCGTCATGCCGCCGATGCGCCGGGAGGTCACCGACTGGGACGAGTTCACCGGCCGCCTCGTCCCCGTCGAGCGGGTCGAGATCCGCGCCCGGGTCAGCGGCTACCTCGACAGCATCGCCTTCAACGACGGCCAGGTCGTCCGCCGCGGCGACCCGCTCTTCCGCATCGACCGCCGCCCCTTCGAGACCGCCATCACCGACGCCGAGGCGCGGCTCGCCGCCGCCCGCTCCCAGGTGATTCTCGCCGACCGGGAATTCACCCGCGCCGGCAACCTGCTGCAGTACCGCGCCGGCTCCGAGGCCAGCCTCGACCAGCGCGCCCAGGCGCTGGAGGCCGCCCGCGCCGCCGTCACCCAGGCCGAGGCCGCCCTGCAGCGCGCCCGGCTTGACCTCGAATTCACCGAGATCCGCGCACCGATCTCGGGCCGCATCGGCCGCCACCTGGTCAGCCCCGGCAACCTCGTCGCCGGCGGCGAGGGCAGCAGCGCCACCCTCCTCGCCGTCATCGTCACCATGGATCCGATCGATGTCAGCTTCGACATCGACCAGGCCGCGGCGCTGCGCTACGCGCGCCTCGCCGAGAGCGGCGGCCGCCCCTCCTCGCGCGACATGGCGAACCCGGTGCAGCTGGCGCTGGCGGACGAGACCGGCTTCCCCCGCACCGGCCGCGTCGTCTTCGTCGACAATGAGGCGGATGCCAGCACCGGCACCATCCGCATCCGCGCCCGCTTCGCCAACCCGCGCGACCTGCTGCTGCCGGGCGTCTTCGCCCGCATCCGGCTGGTCGCCTCGGCCCCCTACCAGGCGCTGCTGGTCCCCGATGCCGCGGTCACCACGGACCAGTCGCGCCGCGTGGTCTATGTGCTGGCGCCCGACAACACCCTGCAGATGCGCCAGGTGCAGCTCGGGCCCCTGCATGACGGGCTTCGCGTCATCCGCAGCGGCCTGCAGGGCGATGAGGAGGTGGCCGTCACCGGCCTCACCCGCGCCCGGGCCGGGCAGATGGTGGTGCCGCTGCGACCCTCCCCGGTCCAGGCCAGGTCCGAAGCAGGCCCGCCGGCGGAGCCCAGCAATTGAGCAATATCGGCGTCGTCTCGGTCCGCCAGCCGGTCCTGGCCTGCGTCCTCTCGCTGGTGCTGCTGATCGTCGGCGGGCTGTCGATGCTCTCGCTGCCGATCTCCGAATATCCGGATGTCGCGCCGCCGACCGTCGTCGTCGCCACCAACTACCCCGGCGCCTCCGCCCAGGTCGTGGCCGATACCGTCGCCACGCCGATCGAGCAGGAGGTGAACGGCACCGAGGGCATGCTCTACATGTCCTCGCAGTCGACGGCCGACGGGCGGATGACGCTGACCGTCACCTTCCGCCTCGGCACGGACCCGGACCGGGCGCAGATCCTGGTCCAGGGCGCGGTCTCCACCGCCCTGCCGCGCCTGCCGGAGGAGGTGCGGCGCTGGGGCGTCACCACGCGGAAGATCGCGACCGACAGGTTGATGATCATCTTCGTCACCTCGCCCGATGCTTCCTACGACCAGCTCTACGTCTCCAACTTCGCCCTCCGCCAGGTGCGGGACCAGCTGCTGCGCATCGACGGCATCGGCGACATCGACATGCAGGGCGCCCGCGACTACGCCATGCGCGTCTGGCTCGACCCCGGGCGGATGATGGCGAACGGCATCATCGCCGAGGACGTGGTCGCCGCCATCCAGGCGCAGAATGCCGAGGTCGCCGGCGGCCAGGTCGCCGAGCCGCCGGTGTCCGACCAGGCCTTCCAGCCCAACCTCGTCTTCCGCGGCCGGCTCGACGACCCGGCGGAGTTCGAGCGCATCGTCGTCCGCGCCGGCGCCGACGGTCGGCTGCTGCGGCTGCGCGACGTTGGTCATGTCGAAATCGGCGCCGCCTCCTACACCACCGGCAGCACGCTCCAGGGCCGCCCCGCCGTGGCGCTCGCCATCACCCAGCGCCCCGGCTCCAACGCGCTCGACACGGCGCGGCTGATCCGCGAGCAGCTCGACGAGCTTACCCAGACCTTCCCCGCCGGGATCAAGGCGGAGATCGCCTACGACCCGACGCGCTTCGTGGCCGAGAGCGTGCACGAGCTGGCGCAGACGATCGGCGAGGCCGTCATCCTCGTCGTGCTCGTCGTGCTGCTCTTCCTGCAGAACTGGCGGGCGGCGATGATCCCGATCCTCGCCATCCCGGTCTCGCTGATCGGCACCTTCGGCGTGATGATCGTGCTCGGCTTCACCCTCAACACCCTGACGCTGTTCGGCCTGGTGCTCGCCGTCGGCATCGTGGTGGACGACGCCATCGTCGTCGTCGAGAATGTCGAGCGCCACCTGGTCGACGAGCCCTCGCCCGAGGCGGCGGCGGAGCGCACCATGCTCGAGGTCGGCGGCGCGCTGGTCTCGATCGCCCTCGTGCTCTGCGCGGTCTTCGTCCCGACCACCTTCCTCGACGGCATCACCGGCCGCTTCTTCCGGCAATTCGCCATCACCATCTCGGTGGCGACGGCGCTTTCCTGCTTCTGCTCCCTCACCCTCAGCCCGGCGCTCGCCTCGCTGATCCTCCGCCCCCACGCGCCGAAGACCGTGCTCCGGCCCAGCCCGCTGCGCCGCCTGGTCACCGCCCTGCTCGACGGCTTCAACCGCGGCTTCGACCGGCTGGCCGAGGCCTATGGCGCGCTGACCCGCCGCCTCGTCGGCTACGCCCTGCCGATGCTCGCCCTCTATGCGCTGCTGATCGGGGGCGCGGGGTTCCTGCTGGTGACGGCGCCGCAGGGCTTCGTCCCGGCGCAGGACCGCGGCTATGCCGTTGTCTCCATCGAGCTGCCGGGCGGCGCGTCCCTCTCCCGCACCACCGCCGTGGTCGAGCGCGCCGCCGCCATCGCCCGCGACATCCCCGGCATCGCCAGCGTCTCCGCCCTGTCCGGCATCTCGGGCGCCACCAACACGGCCGGCAGCAACCAGGGGCTGCTGACCCCCGTCTTCGCCCCCTGGGACGAGCGGCTGCCGCATGGCATCACCGCGGACGGCATCCTCCGCGAGCTGCGCCGCCGCCTCGCCGTGCTGGACGAGGCGACGGTGCTGGTCATCCCGCCGCCCGCCGTGCCCGGCCTCGGCAGCGGTGCCGGCTTCGCCCTCCGCCTCGAGGACCGCACCGGCCGCGGCACCGCCGTGCTCGCCGCCGCGGCGGAGGATTTCGTCGCCACGCTCCGCCGCGTGCCCGGCCTCGGCGGGGTCTACACGCCCTTCCGCATCGATGCGCCGCTGGTCGCCGTCGACATCGACCGCAGCCGGATCGAGATGCTCGGCGTGCCCGTCGCGCGCCTCAGCCAGAGCATCGAGACGCTGCTCGGCTCCTCCTACGTGAACGACTTCACCGCCTATGGCCGCAACTGGCGCGTCGTCGCCCAGGGCTCGCCGGAATTCCGGCGCGAGGCGAGCGACCTCTCGCGCCTCTTCACCCGCAATGCCGACGGCAACATGGTGCCGCTGGCCAATGTGATGACCTTGCGCGACATCACCGGGCCGCAGCGCGTGCCGCGCTACAACCTCTACCCGGCGGCCGAGATCGCGGGCGAGATCCTGCCCGGCACCGGCTCCGCCGCCGCCATCGCCGCGATCGAGCGCCTGGCCCGCCGCACCCTGCCCGACGGCATCGGCTTCGAATGGACCGACCTCTCCTACGAGCAGACCCAGAGCGGCAATGCCGGCCTGCTGGTCTTCCCGCTCTGCGTGCTCTTCGTCTACCTGGTGCTGGCGGCGCAGTACGGGTCCTGGAGCCTGCCCTTCGCCGTCATCCTCATCGTGCCGATGTGCCTGCTGACCTCGACGCTCGGCATCCGCGCGCTCGGGCAGGACGTCAACATCCTGACGCAGATCGGCTTCGTCGTGCTGGTCGGGCTGGCCGCGAAGAACGCCATCCTCATCGTCGAATTCGCCCAGCAGCGCGAGGATGAGGGCGTCAGCCCGATCGATGCCGTGGTCGAGGCCTGCCGGCTCAGGCTGCGCGCCATCCTGATGACCTCGCTCGCCTTCATCCTCGGCGTGCTGCCGCTCGTCATCGCCAGCGGGGCGGGGGCGGAGATGCGCCGCGCGGTCGGCTCCGCCGTGTTCTTCGGCATGATCGGGGTGACGGCCTTCGGCCTGCTCTTCACCCCGGTCTTCTACATGGTGATCCGGCGCATCGTGGGCCCCCGCCGCTCCAAGCTGCGGCAGATGACGCGCCAGCGCCGCCGGCCGCGGCTGCCGGCCTGAGCGCTCAGTAGTCGACCCTGAATAACTCGCAACCCACTGATCTGCCTGGGAGCTTCGCCGGTTTGAACGCTGTGGAATTGCAAGGTTTGATTGGAATGGGGCGCTAATCCTGCGATTCTGGCGGGCATGA
>JAESFQ010000092.1_pt1 | contig 37446 bp, 38 predicted proteins | sample 9269431 | NCBI WGS metagenome assembly JAESFQ01 (sample SAMN14502588, study PRJNA617103) | algae metagenome | isolation source: Plectolyngbya sp. WJT66-NPBG17 and co-occurring heterotrophs from well... | place: USA: Mojave Desert, Joshua Tree National Park, California | collected 2006-08-06 | reverse complement strand
ACGGCAACCAATCCTTGGCATCCGGCGGCAGCAGAAAAGCCTGGTCGCGGCTGAACGGAATGAACTGCGTCATGCCGAACAGATTCGCCGATATCAGGCCCGTTGGGAATCCGACAGGCTGCTAGGCCTTCCGCCGCCGGCGCCGGAGCAGCATCCCCCGGACCTCCCCGAGGTTCACCGCCTTCAGCAGGTGCGCTGCCACGAAATAGGCGACGCAGCCGGAGAGGATGAGCGCCGCCAGCGCCGCGAAGCGGAAGCCCGGCCCCGCCGGGAAGAGCAGCCATTCCATCCCCCAGAGCACCGCCCCCATCGCTGCCGAGGCCGCCACCAGCCGGGGCGCCCTCCGCCGCAGCCGCCGGTCGGGCAGGAAGTGCCCGCGCCGCCACAGCAGCCCGCCCAGCGCCAGGGCGTTGAACCAGGCCGACAGCGCCGTCGCCAGCGCCACGCCCACATGGCTGAGCCACTGAGTGAGGACCAGGTTCAGCGCGAGATTGAGCGCGACGGCAGCGAACCCCACCTTCACCGGCGTCGCCGTGTCGCCGCGGGCGAAGAAGCCCGGCGCGAAGATCTTCACCAGCACATAGGCCGGCAGGCCGATGGCATAGGCCGCGAGCGCCGCCGCCGTCGCCTCCGCCTCGGCCAGGCCGAAGACGCCACGCTGGAACAGCACGATGACGATCGGCCCCGCCGCCACCGCCTGCCCGACGGCGGCCGGCAGGCAGAGCAGCAGCGACAGCTCCGCCGCCCGGTTCATCGTCCGGTGCGCGGAGAGGCTCTCGCCCGACCGCACCTGGCGCGACAGCAGCGGCAGCATCGCCGTCCCCACCGCCGCGCCGATGACGCCGAGCGGTAGCTGCCCCACCCGGTCGGCATAGTAGAGGTAGGACACCGCCCCCGCCGGCAGGAAGCTGGCGATGATGACGTCGACCGCGAGGTTGAGCTGGGTGACGCCCGCCCCGATGATCCCGGGGATCATCCGCCGCAGCACCTGCCGCACTTCGGGCGCCAGGCTCGGCAGCCGGAGGAAATGCAGCGCCATCCCCGCCCGCGCGCAGGCCCAGAGCACGAGGCCGAGCTGCACCGCCCCCGACACCGTCACGCCCCAGGCCAGCGCATGCGCCGGCGTCGCCACATAGGGCGTCAGCACCAGCAGCGAGGCCATGGAGAGCAGGTTGAAGAAGATCGGCGCCGCCGCCGCCGCCGCGAAGCGGTCGAGCCCGTTCAGCACGCCCGAGACCAGCGCGGTGAGGCAGATCAGCAGCAGGTAGGGAAAGGTGATCCGCGTCAGCTCGATGGCGAGCTGGAATTTCGCCGGATCGTCCGAGAAGCCCGGCGCCAGCACCTGCATGAGCTGCGGCATGGTGATCAGCCCGATCACCACCAGCAGCGTCAGCCAGAGCGTCATCAGCGCCGCCATCCGCTCGGCGAGCTGCTGCGCCACGCGCGGCCCCTGCACCGCCAGCGTCCCCGCGAAGGCCGGCACGAAGGCCGCGTTGAAGGCCCCTTCCCCGAACAGCCGCCGGAACAGGTTCGGCAGCTTCAGCGCGACGAAGAAGCAATCCGCTATCGGCCCGGCGCCGAGCCGGGCGGCGATGAACATATCCCGCGCGAAGCCGAGGACGCGGCTGGCCATGGTCCAGCCGCCAACGGTGAGGACGCCTTTGAGCATGGCGCGCCCTCTAGCCTGTATTCATCCCGGGGGCGAGGCTTGTGCGGCCTCCGTGATCCATCGCGCGAAGGTATCGAAGGCCAGTTCCCCTGCGCGGAAGGGTTGATGCACCAGGAACCATCCGCCCCCCTTGGAGACGAAGCGCGGAAAGGGCGCCACCAGCCGCCCCGCCGCCAGGTCGTCGTCGATATAGGGCCGGATCCCCATGGCGACGCCGACCCCATCCGCCGCCGCCTGCAGCGCATGCCCGTAGAAGTCGAATTGCGGCCCGCCGGCCACGACCCCCGCCACTCCCGCCGCCGCCAGCCAGCGCGGCCAGTCCTCCGGCGCATGGGCGACGCGCAGCAGGCTCTCGCCGCCGAGCTCCTCCACCCGCCGGAGCCGCCGCGCGATCCCCGGCGCGCAGACCGGCGTGAGGTCGGCGGCGAAGAGCGGCTGCGCCACCAGCCCCGGCCATTGCCCGTCGCCGAGCCGGATGCCGCAGGTCCAGTCCTCGGCGAAGGGCACCCCGGCCCCGCCGGTGGTGATCCGCACCTCGATCCTCGGCTCCCGCCGCTGCCAGTCGGCCAGGCGCGGGATCAGCCAGCGGATGGCGAAGGTCGGCCCGACGCCGAGCGTCAGCACCCGCCGCCCGCCCATCGCCGCCACCTCCTCAGTAAGGCCGGCGAGGCTGTCGAGCAGCGCCGTCAGCCCCGTGCGGTAGCGCGCCCCCGCCGCCGTCAGGCTCAGCCGGTTCGCCCGCCGCTCGAACAGCGGGACGCCCAGCCGCGCCTCCAGCAGCTTCACCATGCGGCTGATCGCGGCCGGGCTGACATGCAGCTCCTCCGCCGCCGCGGCGAAGCTCCCCGTCCGCCCCGCCGCCTCGAAGGCGCGGACCCCGTTGAGGAAGGGCAGGCGGCGCATGGCGGCGAGGCTCAACTTTCCTGAGGCTCAGCATAGCATATCTCGGTTTGTGACGCGGCCTCAACGGGCGCATCCCTGCGCGTCATGGCGCCGCTCACTCTCCTCCTGCTCTGCTGCGTGATGCTCGGCACCGCCTTCCTCTCCGGCATCTTCGGCATGGCGGGCGGGCTGGTGCTGATCGGCGTGCTGCTCGCCCTCCTCCCCCTGCCGGAGGCGATGGCGCTGCACGCCGTGACGCAGATGGCCTCCAACGGCTGGCGCGGCTTCCTCTGGCGGCAGCACATCCTCTGGCGCCCCCTGGCCGCGGTCGGCGCCGGCTTCGCCCTCGCCCTGCTGCTCTGGAGCCTGGTCGGCTGGGTGCCGGACAAGCCGCTGGCGCTGCTCGCCCTCGGCATCACCCCCTTCCTCGTCAGGCTGATGCCCGCGCGGCTGGCGCCGGACCCGCACAACCCCGCCCAGGGCCTCGCCTATGGCACCGTGGCGATGTCGCTGATGCTGCTGACCGGCGTCTCCGGCCCGCTGATCGACCGGTTCTTCCTCGGCGGCGGCCTCGACCGCCGGCAGATCGTGGCGACCAAGGCCGCCGGCCAGATCCTCGGCCATGCGCTGAAGCTCGCCTATTTCAGCGGCCTCGCCAGCCAGACTGCGGGGCTCGACTGGCATGTGGCGCTGGCCGCCGTGCTCTGCTCCATGCTCGGCACGACGCTCGCCCGCCGCATCCTCGAGGCGATGACCGACACCCAGTACCGGCTCTGGACCGGCCGGCTGATCGCCCTCGTCTCCGGCTACTACGTGCTCTACGGCAGCTACCTCCTGGCCCTCACGGAGTGACACCCATGCAGGACGTCATCACCGCGCTGATCCGCGACCTCGTCGCCTCCGTCGCGGCGGCGCCCCGGCCCTACCGCGAGGTGCTGGAGGCTTGGCGCACCTCCTGCCCGCGGCTGACGGTGTGGGAGGATGCGGTGGATGGCGGCTTCGTCGCCCTCGCGCGCGACGCGGCGGGCGAGGTGCAGGTGGTGGCGACGGAGCGGGGTCGCGGCCTGCTTGATTCAAGAACGAAATGAGTGTATAGGAAGGTCGTCAACTGCCAGCCGTGGCGCTGGTGTCCCGATTTCAGTGGCCTGCTTGCCCCTTCCGTACGCGGGCAAGGCCCACGAATCCGCGGGGCAGGACTCTAGGCCGGCTTGAGGCGTTCGGGCCGGATCCGGGGCAGCGGCGGGAAGGTGAGGGCGATCGCCACGGCCCCGAGCCCGACCGCCAGGGAGCTGAGATGCATCCCCGAATAGCTGCCGAACCGGTCCAGGATCCAGCCGCCGACCGCCGGCCCCGCCGCCATGCCGAAGCAGGAGACCATGGTGGCGGCGCCGAACACGGTGCCCATGACGCGGGGGCCGAAATAGTCCCGCGCCAGCACCGCGTAGAGCGGCATCACCCCGCCATAGGCGAGGCCGAAGACCGCGCCAACGGCGTAGAGCTCGCCCAGGCTGCGGGCCGGGACGAAGGCCCCGATCGCCAGCGCCTGCAGCAGCAACCCGCCGATCAGCACTGCCTTGGCACCCAGCCGGTCGGCGAGCACGCCCAGTAGCAGGCGCCCCCCGAGCCCCGCCATGCCCTGCAGGCTGTAGACGCTGACGGCGGCCATGGCGGGCAGGCCGCAGACCATCGCATAGCTCACGACATGGAAGATCGGCCCGGAATGCGCGAGGCAGCAGGCGAAGAAGGTCGCCGCCAGCACCACGAATTGCCGCGTGCCCAGGGCCTCGAGCGCCGTGAAGCCCCTGCCCGCCGGCGCCGCGGCAGCTTGGGCAGCGAGGACCGCCTCCGGCGGGCGGCGCAGCAGCAGCGCGGCCGGCAGCACGACCGCCCAGGCGACGAGCCCGATCACGAGCATCGCGGCGCGCCAGTCATGGCCGGAGAGCAGCCATTGGGCGAAGGGCGCGACGGTCACCGGCGCCATGCCGAGCCCGGCGGAGACGAGGGAGACGGCGAGCGCGCGATGGCGGTCGAACCAGGCGCTGGCCGTCGCCATCATCGGCGCGAAGAAGGCGCCCGCCGCCGCCCCGAGGAACAGGCCGTAGGCGAGCTGGAAGGCCAGCAGGCTCGTGGCCCGGCTGGCCAGCACCAGCCCGGCGCCCAGCAGCACCCCGCCGGCGATGCCGACGATCCGCGGGCCGTGGCGGTCGCTGACCCAGCCCCAGCCGAAGGCGCCGGCACCCATGGCGAGGAAGGCCACCGTCATCGAGGCGGAGAGGCCGGCGCGCGACCAGCCCGTCTCGTCGGCGATGGGGCCGAGGAAGACGGCGAGGGAGAACATGGACCCCATGCTGATGCAGCCCATCAGCGCCCCGGCGGCAACGACGACCCAGCCATAATGACGTTTCAACCGCGTCGCCCCCAGGGTCCGTGCCGGCCTGCTCCGGACCTCGCTGCCGTCCGCATCGTGCTCGGATCCGGGCTGCCGCGCAAACAACCGTGTCCGACGCGCGCCGGTTCCCGCCCGTGGCGAAGGCCCAGGGCCTGTCCGGAGACCGTCCCTAAAGCCCTAAAGCCCTCAAATTGCCGCAGCAAGAGGAATGATCGCAAAGGCTTGGCCGCACCCGCCCTCAAACCTTGAGCCCCTTCAAACCTCCGCCGGTCCCACAATCCCCCTCGCCAGCCGCCTCCCGTTGCGGCAATGACCACCCGGCATGACCACGCTCGCCCTCCGCCGCCGCGTGCTGCTGATGCGCCGCTGGACCCATCTGGCGGCGCGCCTGCGCGGCTGGGCCCGCGGCAGCGAGATCGCCATCGTCGGCCTCGCCATGCTGATCGGCGTCGGCGTCGGCCTGCTGGCCTGGGCCATGGGCGCCGCCGCCCATGGCCTGCAGCGCCTGCTCTACGGGCTCGACACCAATCTCCGCCTGTCCGCCGCGACGCGGCTGCCGGCCTGGCAGCTCCTCCTCATCCCCACCCTCGGCGGCCTGGCGCTGGCCGGGCTGAACCGGGCCATCCGCCGCTGGCGCCCCGCTTCGCCGGTGGACCCGATCGAGGCCAATGCGCTCCGCGGCGGCCGCCTCTCGCTCACCGACGGCGTGGTGGTGGGGGCGCAGACGGTGCTGTCGAACGGCGTCGGCGCCTCGGTCGGGCTGGAGGCGGGCTACACGCAGATGGGCGGCGGCCTCGCCTCCCGCCTCGGCCGGGCCTTCTCGCTCCGCCGCGGCGACCTGCGCATCCTGGTCGGCGCCGGCACCGCGGGCGCCATCGGCGCCGCCTTCAACGCGCCGCTGACTGGCGCCTTCTACGCCTTCGAGCTGGTGATCGGCACCTACAGCATCGCCGCCCTCTTCCCGGTGGTGGCGAGCGCGGTCACCGCCGTCCTCGTCGCCCGCTTCCTCGAGGCCGGCACCTATGCGGTGGAGACGGCGGCGCCGAGCGTCGTCGATCCGGTCTACTACCCCCTCGCCCTGCTGGTCGGCGCCCTGTCCGGCCTCGCCGGCATCGTGCTGATGCGCGGCGTCGGCTTCACCGAAAGCCTGCTCAGCCGCACCATCCCCTCGCCCACGCTGCGACTGATGCTGGGCGGCCTCGCCGTCGGCAGCCTGGCGCTGATCTCGCCCATCGCCCTCTCGGCCGGGCATGGCGCGCTGCACATGGCCTTCCTGACCGAGGCGCCGGCCTGGCCGGTGCTGGTGCTGCTGCTGGTGAAGGCCATGGCCTCCATCATCTCGCTCGGCAGCGGCTTCCGCGGCGGCCTCTTCTTCGCCTCGCTGCTGATCGGCGCGCTCGGCGGCAAGCTCCTCGCCGGCCTGCTGGCGATGCTCTCGCCCCCAGGGCCCGACCCGCTGGTGCTCGCCATCGTCGGGATGAGCGCCTTCGGCGCCGCGGTGATCGGCGCGCCGCTCTCGGTGACCTTCCTGGCGCTGGAGACGACGGGCAGCCTCGCCGTCACCGGCCCGGTGCTGGCCGCCGTCGCCGTCTCCGGCCTGATCGTGCGGCGGCTCTTCGGCTATTCCTTCGCCACCTGGCGCTTCCACCTGCGCGGCGAGGCGATCCGCAGCGCCCATGACATCGGCTGGGTGAACGACCTGACTGTCGGCAGCCTCATGCGGCGCGAGGTGCAGACCGCGCCGCTCACCATGGCCCTCGCTGCCTTCCGCCAGCGCTTCTCGCTCGGCGCGGCGACCCGGGTGGTGGTGCTGGGCGAGGGCGGCCGCTATGCCGGCATCGTCTCCGTCGCCGAGGCCCATGCCGCGCCGCTGGAAGAACGTCTCGAAAGCCTCCTCCACCTGACGGACCGCGTGCTGCTGCCGAGCATGAACGCCCGCATCGCCATGTCCGCCTTCGAGGCGGCGGAGGCGGAGGCGATGGCGGTGGTAGACGGCGCCGGCCGCCGCGTCATCGGCCTGCTGACCGAGGCCCACCTCCTGCGCCGCTACGGCGAGGAGGTGGAAAAGCGCCGGCGCGAGGAAAGCGGGCTCGCCTCGGGCTGACTACTCCTGCGCCAGCCCCGCCGTGCTGTCCTTCTTGCCGAGGCCGGTCGCCCGGTCCTCTGCCTGCCCGGCCGCTTCCGGGCCGCTGTCATCCGGCGCGCCGCCCTTGACGCCGATATTGACGGGCCCGCCCGGCGCCGCAGGGTCGGTGCGGTTGTTGTTCTCGCCCGGGGATGGCTTGTACTGGTGCGTCTTGTCCCGCTGCGGTGCATGCGGGCCGTGGCTGCTGGTCAGGTTCTCTTCCGGCTCGATATTGCTGCGGCGATCTGGTTCCGGCGGCATGATGGGCTCTCTCCTGAGGGTCTGGGAGAGGCAACGCAGCAGCCGCCCGGCGGATCACGCCGGATCGGCAGCCGCCCTGGGCGCCGCGGCGACCATGCCGCCGCCCTCGCCCCCCGGCGGCGTCAGCGCCGCCTCCATCGCCCGGCGCAGCGGCGCCAGCTTCCGCTCGTTCTCCACCTTCAGGCCGAAGACGTCCTTCACGTAGAAGACGTCGACCGCCCGCACGCCATAGGTGGTGATATGGGCCGAGGCGATCTGCAGCCCCTGGTCGCTGATCGCCGCCGTCACGTCATGCAGCAGGCCGGGCCGGTCGCGCCCGTTCACCTCGATGACGGTGTGGGTGTTGCTCGCATGGTTGTCGAAAACGACGCGCGGCGGCACGGTGACGGCCCGCAGGCGCGCCGGCTCCCGCCGGACCTTCCGGATCTCGTCGCGCAGCCTGAGCCGGCCGGAGAGCGCCTGCTCGATCAGCACGGAGAGCCGCGCCAGCCGGTGCGGCGCGTCGAAGGCCCCGCCCATCGCGTCCTGCACCCAGAAGGTGTCGAGCGCCATGCCGTTGGTCAGCGTGTGGATCCGCGCATCGACGATGCTGGCGCCGGCGACGGCGAGCGCGCCGGCGATGCGGCTGAACAGGCCCGGATGGTCCGCGGCATAGACCGTGACCTCCGTCACGGCGCGGGCCTCCAGCACGCGGGTGCGGACGGTGAGCGGCGCCTGCACCGCCTCCGCCTCGCGGATCAGCGCGGCGTGGCGGGCATGGGTCTCGGCATCGAAGGAGAGCCAGTAGCCGGGATAGCCGAGGGAGAGGAACCGCTCGCGGTCCGCATCCGGCCAGGCCTCGAGCATGGCGCCGGCCGCCTCGCGGGCGCGGGCCACGCGCACGTCGCGCTCGGGGACGGAAAGGCCGCCGGCCAGCACCTCGGCCACGCGCCAGTAGACCTCGCGCAGCAGCGTCGCCTTCCAGCCGTTCCAGACCTTGGGGCCCACGGCGCGCATGTCGCAGACCGTCAGCACCAGGAGCAGGCGCAGCCGCTCCGGCGACTGCACCAGGTCGGCGATGTCGAGGATGGTCTTCGGATCCTCGATGTCGCGCTTGAAGGCGGTCTGGCTGACCAGCAGGTGGTGCAGCACGAGCCAGGAGACCGTCTCCGTCTCCTCCGGCGTCAGGCCGAGCTTCGGGCAGATCTCCGTCGCGATGCGGGCGCCGAGCTCCGAATGGTCGCCGCCGCGGCCCTTGGCGATGTCGTGCAGCAGGCAGGCGGCATAGAGCGCGCGCCGCGACTGCAACTGCCCGACCAGCTCCGAGGCGACGGGCGCGACCTCCGCCAGCTCGCCCCGCTCGATCTGCTGCAGCACGCCGATCGCCTCGATCGTGTGCTCGTCGACGGTGAAGACATGGTAGGTGTCGAACTGCATCAGCCCGACGATGCGCGCCCAGTCCGGGATGAAACGCGAGAGGAAGCCCGTCTCGTTCATCAGCCGCAGCCAGAGCGCGGCGTCGCGGCCCGTCAGGATGTCGAGGAAGAGGGTATTCGCCTCCGCCTGGCCGCGCAGCGAGGCGGCGTGGTGCGCATTGCGGATCAGGGCGCGGATGGCGAGCGGATGGATCTCCATCTTCCGGTCGCGCGCCGCCTTGACGATGCGGAGCATCAGCACCGGCTCGCGCGAGAAGTCGCGGTTCGGGGGTGCTGCCACCAGCTTGCCGTCGGCGAGCGCAAGGCCCGCCTCGGCCAGCGCCGCATCGCCCTGGCGGCGGACGGCGGGGGGGCCGAGCGCGGCGCGCTCGATCGCCGGCTCCAGCACCCGCGTCAGCCGCAGCACGTCGCGCACCGTCAGGAACAGGTGCTTCATGAAGCGCTCGACGCCGTTCTGCCGGCCGCGCGGCGTGTAGCCCATGCGCGCCCCGACCACGGGCTGGAAGTCGAAGGTCAGCCGCTCCTCCGCCCGCCCGGCGACGTAGTGGAGGTGGAAGCGGACGGTCCAGAGGAAGTTCCAGGCGCGGCGGATGGCGCGCGCCTCATGCTCGGTGAGGAGGCCGCCGCCCGGGCTGTCCTCGCCGACCAGCTCCGGCATGCGCTGGGTGCCGAAGGCGTAGCGGGCGAGCCAGTAGAGGGTCTGCAGGTCGCGCAAGCCGCCGCGCCCCTCCTTTACATGCGGCTCGACCAGGAAGGGGCTGTCGCCGTAGCGCGCATGCCGCCCCGCGCGCTCCTGCCGCTTGGCGGCGAGGAAAGGGCCGAGCCCGCGCTCCCGCCGCGCGGCGTCGAAGGGCGTGCCGAAGCGCTCGAAGACCGGCCGCTCGCCGACGAGGAAGCGGGCATCGACGAGGGCGGTGAGCACCGTCGCGTCGCGCCCGGCCTCCTCCATGCAGTCGCGGATGCTGCGCGTCGCATGGCCGACCTTCAGCCCGAGGTCCCAGAGCAGGTAGAGGATGAACTCCACCAGCCGTTGCGCCCTCGGGCCTGCCTGCTGGTCGGTGAGGAAGAGCAGGTCGATGTCGGAGAAGGGCGCCAGCACGCCGCGGCCATAGCCGCCGGTGGCGACGAGGGCGAAGGGCGGCTCCGCCTCCTCCGCCGGGTTGCGCGGCGGGACCATGGCGAGGGCATAGGCGTGGATGGCGCTCATCAGCCCGTCGACCAGCGCGGCGAGCCAGCGCGCGGCGGGCAGGCCGTCCAGCTCATGGCTCTCGAAGGCGTCCTGCACCCTTCCCTGGATGCGGCCGAGATGGCTGCGCAACAAGTCGAGGGCCTGCTCGCGCCGCAGGGGGCCCGACACCAGCTCGGCGATCAGGTCTGGCAGGACCCCGGGTGCATCGGCCGGGGCGAAGGTCCGGGGGGTGTTGCCCCGGGCCGGAAAGGTCGCCGCATTGGTCATCCGAGGCAGGATAACGCCACTCAGGCGCGGTTGACAGCGCCATCCATGAGGCTTCGGAGATGATAGACCACCTCCTGCGCCTCCCGCGGCGAGAGGCTGTCCGGGTCGAGGGCCGCGAGCGCCGCCAGCGCCGGATGGTCGGGGGCAGGGGGGGCGGGCCGGGCAAAGAGCGGCAGCTCCTCCGCCAGCGGGTCGAGGCCGCGCGCCCGCTCCTCCAGCGAGGCCAGCACCTGGCCGGCGCGGGCGAGGACGGCGCGCGGCACGCCGGCGAGCTTCGCCACATGCAGGCCCCAGCTCCGCTCCGCCGTGCCGGGGGCGACGCTGTGGAGGAAGACGACCTCGCCCCGCCACTCGCGGACGCGCATCGTGGCGAGCTGGAGCTCGGGCAGCTTGCCGGACAGCGCCGTCAGCTCGTGGAAATGGGTGGCGAAGATGGTGCGGCAGCGGGTGCGGTCGTGCAGCGCCTCGAGCACCGCCCAGGCGATGGCGAGCCCGTCCCAGGTCGCGGTGCCGCGCCCGACCTCGTCCAGCACGACGAGGCTGCGCGGGCCGGCGAGGTTGAGGATCGCCGCCGTCTCCGCCATCTCCACCATGAAGGTGGAACGGCCGCCGGCTAGGTCGTCCGAGGCGCCGACGCGGGAGAAGAGCCGGTCCGTCAGCCCGATCCGCGCGCGCTCGGCCGGGACGAAGAACCCGGCCTGGGCGAGGACGACGAAGAGCGCGTTCTGGCGGAGGAAGGTGGACTTGCCCGCCATGTTCGGCCCGGTCAGCAGGCAGAGGCGCTGGCCGGCTGAGAGGTCGCAGTCATTGGGGACGAAGGCCCCAGGGGACAGGTTTCCCCGGCTGCGGGCCAGCGCCGCGGCAACCACGGGGTGGCGGCCGGAGCTGATGGCGAAGTCCGGCCGTTCCGTCACCTCGGGCCGGCACCAGCCGCCCTCGGCGGCGAGCTCGGCGGCGGCGGCCTGGATGTCGATCTCCGCCAGCGCCTCGGCCGCGCGGGTGATGCCGGCGGCGGATTTGAGGCAGAGGCCGCGAAGATGGCGGGTGATCAGCTTCTCCCGCCGCGAGGCCTCGTCGGCCGCCTCCGAGAGCCGCCGGTCGAGGCCCGCCAGCGCCGCGCAGGTGAAGCGGACGCCATTCGCCATGGTCTGCCGGTGAATCGGGGCGAAGTCGCCGCTCGCCTTGGGCGGCGGGTTCCGCAGCAGCGTCTCGCCGGCGGCGGCGGGCAGCTCGGCGAGGTAGCCGAATTGCTGGTGGTGGCGGATCTTCAGCGCGGCGACCCCCCAGGCCTGGCACAGGTCGAGCTGAAGCGCGGCGATGGCGCCCCGCGCATCGTCGCGCAGCCGGCGCAGCGCATCGAGCTGCCCGTCATAGCCGGCGGCGACGATGCCGGCATCGTCGAGCCGCGCCGGCAGGCTCTCGGCCAGCGCGCGGGCGAGTTCCGGCGCCGGGTCTGGCTCCGGCCGCAGCGCGGCGGCGGCCAGGGCGAGGAGAGGCGGCACCTCCGCCCCGGCCAGCGCCCCGGCGATGGTGGCGGCGCGCGTCAGGCCGTCGCGGATCGCGGCGAGGTCGCGCGGGGCGAAGCGGTCGAGGGAGAGGCGGGCCAGCGCGCGGGCCATGTCCGGCGCGCCCTTCAGCGCCGCCCGGATCGTGCCGCGCAGCGCAGGCGCGGCCAGCAGGGCGGCGACGGCATCGTGCCGGGCGCGGATCGGCGCCGCCTCGGCCAGCGGGCAGGCCAGGCGGGCGGCCAGCAGCCGGCTGCCGGGCGCCGTCACGCAGCGGTCGACGGCACCGAGCAGGCAGTCGCGCAGGCTGCCGCGCTCAGAGCGGAGGATCTCAAGGCTGCGGCGCGTCGCCGCATCCATCTGCAGCACGCCCTGGCTGCCGCGCGGCACGGGGCGGGAGAGATGGGCCAGCGCCTCGCTGTTGGCGCCCTTCTGCGTCGCCTTCAGGTAGTCGAGCGCCATGGCGGCGGCGGCGATCTCGGCCGCATGGTACTCGCCGAACCCGTCCAGCGTGCCGACGCCGTAGGCCTCGGCGACGCGGCGGGCGGCATCGCGCGGCACCGGCGTCTCCACCGCGCCGGGGAGGCCGAGGGCAGCGGGCGCCAGCACCTCGGAGGGCTCGAGCCGGGCGAGCAGGGCGTGCAGGTCCTCGGGCGCCAGCGCCTCCGTCTCGAAGGCGCCGGTCGAGAGGTCGAGCCAGGCGGCGCCGAGCTTCTGCTCGCCGGGCGCGAGCGCCAGCAACCAGGCGGGGCGGGCGGCCTCGAGCAGCGTCTCCTCCGTCACCGTGCCCGGGGTGACGAGGCGCACCACCTCGCGCCGCACCGCTGGCGCCTTGCGGCGCTTCGCCTCCTCCGGCGTCTCCATCTGCTCGCAGATGGAGACGCGGAAGCCGCGGCGGATCAGCCGGGCCAGGTAGCTCTCATGGCTATGGGCCGGGACGCCGCACATCGGGATCTTCTGGCCCTGGTGCTCGCCACGATAGGTCAAGGCGATGTCGAGCGCCTCGGCGGCGGCCTCCGCATCGGCGAAGAAGAGCTCGAAGAAGTCGCCCATGCGGAAGAAGAGCAGGGCATCCGGATACTCCGCCTTGGCGGCGAACCATTGCGCCATGGCGGGCGAGGCGCCCTCGGCGGTCGGCGGGCGGGGAGAGGGGTCCGGCAGGCTGTCCATCCCCCCTGTCTAGACCGGGCCCGGCCTCTTCGCAGCCGCAAACCCGCGGACTTCACGAAGCTGCCGACGGCTGCAACACTGGCGCCTCACCACCGGCGGGCGGATGCGCTGCCGGAACGGCTCCTGGGGAAGAAAACGGCCATGGACGACGCGCACAAGGGCAGCATGCCGCCCATTTCGCTCGCGGATGTGCGCACCGCGCGGGTGACGCCGGAGGAGGCGCTGGCGCTCCATGCCGAGGGGCGGCCGGGCAAGCTGGAGATCCGCCTCACCAAGCCGCTGATCACCGCGCGCGACCTCAGCCTCGCCTACAGCCCCGGCGTGGCGGAGCCCTGCCTGCACATCCACCGCGACCCGGCGCTGGCCTATGACTACACCTCGAAGGGGAATTTCGTCGCCGTCGTCTCGAACGGCACGGCGGTGCTGGGCCTCGGCAACCTTGGCGCGCTGGCCTCGAAGCCGGTGATGGAGGGCAAGGTCGCCCTCTTCAAGCGCTTCGCCGATGTGGACGGCATGGACCTCTGCGTCGACACCGAGGAGGTCGACGACTTCGTCAATGCCGTGAAGCATCTCGGCCCCTCCTTCGGCGGGATCAACCTCGAGGACATCAAGGCGCCGGAGTGCTTCGTCATCGAGCAGCGGCTGCGCGAGGTGATGGACATCCCCGTCTTCCATGACGACCAGCACGGCACCGCCATCGTCGCCGCCGCCGGGCTGCTCAACGCCGTCCACCTGACGGGGCGGGAGCTGCGCGACATCACCATCGTCATCAACGGCGCAGGCGCCGCGGCCATCGCCTGCGCCGAGCTGATGAAGGCGATGGGCGTCACGCCGCGCAACGTCATCCTCTGCGACACCAAGGGCGTGGTCTATCGCGGCCGCACCGAGGGCATGAACCAGTGGAAGTCGGCCCATGCCGTGGAGACGAGCAAGCGGACGCTGGCCCAGGCGATGGACGGCGCCGACTGCTTCTTCGGCCTCTCGGTCAAGGGCGCGGTGACGCCCGACATGCTGCGCAGCATGGCCGACAAGCCGATCGTCTTCGCCATGGCGAACCCCGACCCGGAGATCACCCCGGAGGAGGCGCGCGCGGTGCGGCCGGACTGCATCATCGCCACCGGCCGCAGCGACTACCCGAACCAGGTGAACAACGTCCTCGGCTTCCCCTTCATCTTCCGCGGCGCGCTCGACGTCAGGGCGAGCACCATCAACGATGCGATGAAGGTCGCGGCCGCACGCGCCTTGGCCATGCTGGCGCGGGAGGACGTGCCGGAGGAGGTCAACACCGCCGGCGCCGGCCCCGGCACGGCGCTGCGCTTCGGGCCCGAATACATCATCCCCAACGCCTTCGACCCGCGGCTGATCTCGCGCGTGCCGGTCGCCGTCGCCCATGCGGCGATGGAGAGCGGCGTGGCCCGCAAGCCCATCCCCGATCTCACCCGCTATGCCCGCGCGCTGGCCGGCCGGCTGGATGCCACGGCGAATGCGATGGAGCTCATCACCGAGCGGGTGCGCGCCAACCCGCGCACCGTCGTCTTCGCCGAGGGCGAGGAGGAGAAGGTGGTGCGCGCCGCGCTCGCCTTCCACAATGCCGGCTATGGCAGCCCGGTGCTGGTGGGGCGGGAGGACCGCATCCAGAACGTGCTGCGCACCCTCGGCGTGCAGCTGCCGCCCGGCATCACGATCCGCAACGCGCGCAACTCCGATAGCAACCGACGCTATGCGGAGTTCCTCTACGCGCGGCGGCAGCGCGAGGGCTTCCTGTTCCGCGACTGTCAACGGCTGGTCAACCAGGACCGCAACGTCTTCGCCGGCTGCATGCTGGCGCTCGGCGATGCGGATGCCGTCGTCACCGGCGTGACGCGGAGCTATGCGGTGGCGCTGGAGGGCATCGGCTCGGCCGTCGACCCGGCGCCGGGGGAGGTGATGTTCGGCCTGACGCTGCTGCTGGCGCGCGTCTCCGGCACGGTCTTCGTCGCCGACACCGCCATCCATGAGCGGCCCGATGCGGCGACGCTGGCCGAGATCGCGGTGCAGTCGGCCGCCGCCGCGCGGCGCCTCGGGCATGAGCCGCGCGTCGCCTTCCTCTCCTTCTCCACCTTCGGCGACCCCAAGGGCCATATCCCCGGCAGCCTGCGCGAGGCGGTGAAGCTGCTCGACGAGCGCCGCGTCGATTTCGAGTATGACGGCGAGATGGCGGCCGACGTGGCGCTGGACCCGGCGCTGCGTGCGCATCTCTACCCCTTCTGCCGCCTGACCGGGCCGGCCAATGTGCTGGTGATGCCGGGGCTGCATGCGGCGCATATCCTGACCAAGGCGGTGCCGCGCCTCACCAGCTCGACGACCATCGGCCCGCTGCTGATGGGCATGTCCCGCCCCGTCCAGATCGTGCCGATGGATGCGAGCGTGACCCAGCTGCTCGACATGGCCTGTCTCGCGGCCCATGCCGCCATCGGCCGGTGACGCTCTTCACCATCGGCTATGAGGATGCGACGCCGGCGCGGCTGATCGAGGCGCTGCGCGGCGCGGGCGTCGCCACCCTGGTCGATGTGCGGGCCTTGGCGAACAGCAGGAAGCCGGGCTTCGCCAAGACCGCGCTTTCGGCCGCGTTGGCCGAGGCCGGCATCGGCTACCAGCATCTGAGGGCGCTCGGCACCCCGGCCGAGGGGCGGGCGGCGGTGCGGGCCGGGCGGCCCGCCGAGATGCGGCGGATCTTCGGCGCGCATCTGGCCGGAGTCGAGGCGCAGGCGGCGCTGGCCGGCCTCATCGATCGGACGCGACTCGAAACGGTCTGCCTGCTATGCTTGGAGGCAGACCCGGCGCACTGCCATCGGACCCTGGTCGCGGAGGCGATTGCCGCCACATCCGGGGCCCAGGTCACGCATCTTCATCCGGCCTGAGGAGGACCCGCCTCGATGTCGCTCTGCCTCGTCCTGCATGACCTCGGCACCGCCCCGGCCTCGGCCGAGAAGGTCTTCTTCGAGGCGATCTACGAGATCGCGCCGGAGCACTGGCCGATCACGCCGCGCGCGGTGCTGGTGGCGACCGGCGTCTCCCCCGCCTATCTCCGCGACCACCTGCTGCGGGCGCTGAAGAAGGAGGAGGCGCCGGAGGTGGTGCTGACCATCACCCGCGTCCCGGCGGATGCGGCCTGGCACAACCTTTCGCCGGAAGGCGAGGCCTGGCTGCGCGAGATGCTGGAGGAGTAGGGGGTTACGCCCGGCCCCGCATGTAGCGCCGCTCCGGCCGGTAGGTGAGCCAATGACGGAGGCGGGCATACAGGGTCTGGAACATGACCGATGATCCGGCGGGCTTGCGTTCAGCGAGGGGCGACGAGGTCCGTCTATTGTAATGAAACGGGTCCATCGCTGAAGGCATGCTCACAGGAATGTGTTTCACATTCCTTTCCCGAACCGCCCCTCCGAGTTTTTGCGACTGGTCTGCGACAAAACTAACCGAAGGCGGCGGCAATCCGGGCTGCGAGGCGCGCCGCCACCTCCGCCTTCGCCATCTCCGGCCAGTCCTCCACGCCCGAATCGGTCACGAGGTGGATGCGGTTGGCATCGCCCCCCATGACGTCGCCGGAGACGTCGTTGGCCAGGATCCAGTCGCAGCCCTTGCGCGCCCGCTTGGCGATGGCGTGCTCCACCACCCGCTCCGTCTCGGCGGCGAAGCCGATGACGAGGCGGGGGCGGCGGGCATGGCGGGAGACGGTCGCCAGGATGTCGGGGTTGAGCGCCATGGAAAGGGTCGGGGCCTCGGCGCCCGGCTCCTTCTTCAGCTTCTGCGCGGCCTCGCTCGCTGCGCGCCAGTCGGCGACGGCGGCGGCCATGACGGCGATGTCGGCGGGCAGCGCACCCTCGCAGGCGGCCAGCATCTCCCGCGCCGTCTCGACATGGAGGGTGGTGACGCCCGGCGGGTCCGCGACCGCGACCGGGCCGGCGACGAGGGTGACGCGGGCGCCGAGCGCGGCGAGCGCCGCGGCGATGGCATGGCCCTGCTTGCCGCTGCTGCGGTTGGCGATGTAGCGCACCGGGTCGATTGGCTCATGCGTCGGGCCGGAGGTGACGAGGGCGTGGCGCCCGGCGAGCGGCCCGGCCTCGGGCGCCAGGATGGCCTCGATGGCGGCGTAGATCTCGTCCGGCTCGGCGAGGCGGCCGGGGCCGCTCTCGGGCTCGGCCATGGCGCCGACGCCGGGGCCGACGAGGCGCACGCCGCGGGCGGCGAGCGCCGCCATGTTGGCCCGCGTTGCCGGGTGCTCCCACATCGCCGTGTTCATCGCCGGCGCGACGAGCACCGGGGCGCGCGTCGCCAGCAGGATGGTGCTCGCCAGGTCGTCGGCCAGGCCGTTCGCCATCTTCGCCAGCATGCTGGCCGAGGCGGGGGCGACGACGACCAGGTCGGGCAGGCGGGCGAGGCGGATATGGCCGATCTCCGCCTCCGCCGCCCAGAGGTCGTCATGCACGCGCTGCCCGGTGATGCCGGCCAGCGCCTCCTTGGTGACGAAGCGCGCGCCGCCCGCGGTCAGCACGCCGGTGACGGCGGCGCCCGCCTTGCGCAGCAGCCGCGTCAGCTCGAGCGCCTTGTAGGCGCTGATGCTGCCGGAGATGACCAGCAGGATGCGGCGGTCGGCGAGGCGCATCTCGGGCGGAACCTATCGAAACCGGCCTCCGCCAGGGTGCCCTTCCGCGGCTTTGCCGCGGAAGCCCGTGCGAGGCCCCGGATGTTGAGCGGTATTCGGGGTCCCCGCGGCGCCGCGCAGCGGTGTCGCGGGGAGAATCAGACCGGGCGCTCGCCCTTGATGGTGACGCGGTTGCCGTAGCGGCGGTGCGGCCAGTAGTCCCACATCGCCCGGTGCTGGGCGCAGCGGTTGTCCCAGAAGGCGACAGAGTTGGGCCGCCAGCGGAAGCGGCACTGGAAGAGCGGGTTCTCCATGTGCTCGTAGAGATAGCGGAGGATGCCGTCGCCCTCGTCGCGCGGGATGCCGAGGATGCGGGCCGTGAAGCCGCGGTTCACGTAAAGCGCCTTCTTGCCCGTCACCGGATGGGTGCGGATGACCGGGTGCTCCGCCCGCGGGTAGCTCGCCTTGTCGGCCACGCCGTCCTTGGCGAACATGCCGCGATAGACCGGCTCCCCGTCATGCAGCGCGGTCAGGCCCTCGAGATAGGCCTTCATCCGGTCCGACAGCGCGTCATAGGCGGCGTACATGCTGGCGAAGAGCGTGTCGCCGCCGTTCGGCGGGCATTCCTTGATGTAGAGGATGGAGCCCATCGGCGGCTCCTCGTCGCAGGAGACGTCGGAATGCCAGCCCTCGCCATTGGCGCGGACGGAATTGGCATCCGCCTTGATGACCATCAGCTCCGGGTGGCCCGGCTCGTGCGGCGCCGCGGGGTGGAGGTGGAGCGGGCCGAACTGCCGGCCGAAATCGAGGTGCTGTTCCTGCGTCATCTCCTGGTCGCGGAAGAAGATGACGAGGTGCTCGGCCAGGGCCCGCTTGATCTCCTCCATCTGCCGCGGGGCGATGGGGCCGCCGAGGTCGACGCCCTCGATCTCGGCGCCGATCACCGGGGTCAGCCTGTCGAGGCGGATGGTCTGATAGGGCTCGCCCGCATTGGTCAGGTGGCGGATGCGGGGGCCGTCCAGGGCGTTGAGGGCCATGCTTGGTTCCTTGGGCGTCCGTGTGGCCAGGGAGGCTAGAGCAGCTTCCCGCCGACCGGAACAGTCCGCGTGGCGCCTCGCCTTATTCCTTCGCCGCCGCCTGGCGGATGGCGGCCGCCAGGGCCTCCGGCCGGAACGGCTTCTCAAGGAAGATCTCCCGCCGCCGCAGCCGGTGCCGCATCTCCTCTGTCCGGGTGCCGCTGATCAGGATGACGCCGACCTCCGGATGCTTGGCCCGCGCCACCTCGGCGAGGTCGAAGCCGCTCAGCCCGCCGCCGAGGCGGATATCCGTCACCAGCACATCCGGCACCTGGCCGGCCCCGAGCAGGATCAGCGCATCCTCGGCATTGGCGAGCCCCTGCACGTCGATGCCCTCCTCGGCCAGGCGGTCGGAGAGCACCATGCGCAAGAGTGCGTCATCCTCGATCAGCAGAACCCGCATTGCCTCCGTCCTGTCACAGCCAAGCCGCATGACAACGGCCAAGGGGCCCTCGGGATCACCGGCAGGAAGAACGAGGCGTTTCGTTCCGCCTTGCGGAGGCATCCCCGGTGCCGGCAGGACGTTGCGGGCGATGGCGGGGAGGGCGGAATGACGCGGTGGAAGGCTTGGCTCGGGGCGTCCCTCGCCGCGCTGGCCGGGGCGGCGGTGGTGCTGGCGGTCTTCGGCCTCGGTCCCCTCAACCCGCACAACCAGGGCTGGCTGCTGCGCGGGCCGCTGGGGCCGGACCCGGTGCAGCTCTGGCTCGGCTGGACCTATTTCCGCCACGCGCCCTGGCTGCTGCCGCCGGGCGCCAACCCGGATTACGGGATGGAGCTCGGCACCGCGATCTACTTCGCCGATGCCATTCCGCTGCTGGCCCTGGCGCTGAAGGCGCTGCGGGGCTTGGTGGAGGTGCCGCAATATGTCGGGCCCTGGCTGCTGGCCTGCGGGGTGCTGCAGGGGCTGCTGGGCTGGCGGCTGGTGGGGCTCGCCACGCGCAACCCGATGGCGCGGGTCTGCGGGGCGGGGCTGCTGGCGCTGCAGCCGATGCTGATCAACCGCATGGCCGGGCACACGCCGCTCGCCGGGCAATGGCTGCTGCTGGCGGCGCTGCTGCTGGCGCTGGGGCGAGGGCAGGGGGCCTGGCAGGCGGCGCGCTGGGCGGCGCTGCTGGCGGTGACGGCGCTGGTCCATTCCTACCTGATCGCGATGGCGATGCCGCTCTGGGCGGCGGACTGGCTGCGGCGGGCCTGGCTGGCGCGCGGCCGGGTGCTGGTGGCGGAGGCGGTGGCCGTGCCGCTGGCCGTCGGCGCGGCGCTCTGGACGGGCGGCTTCTTCCTGCTGCGCAGCGGCTACGACACCGGGCCGGGGAGCACGGCCGGCGGCTACGGCACCTGGAATTTCGACCTCCTCGCCTTTGCCGATGGCGGGCTCTGGTCCGGCCTGCTGCCCGACCTGCCCGACCCGGGCCATTGGGAGGCGGGGAGCAGCTATCTCGGCCTCGGCGGTCTGCTGCTGCTGCTGGCGGGGCTGGTCGGGCTGGTGCGCCGGCCGGTCGGGCTGCCGCGCCGGCTCTGGCCGCTGGCGGCGGCGCTGCTGGCGCTGCTCGCCTTCGCCATCACCCCGCATGTGACGGTGGGGGGGAGGGGAGGCGTGCTCCTCACCCTGCCGGACCGGGCGATGGCCATCGCCGGGATGCTGCGCAATGCGGAGCGGATGGTCTGGCCGCTCTCCTATGCGCTGATGCTCGGCGCCATGGCGCTCGCGGCGCGGGCCTGGGGCGGGAGGCGCACGGGCTGGCTGCTGCTCGGCCTGCTGGCGCTGCAATGGGTCGACCTCCAGCCGGGGATCGAGCGGCGGCGTTCCTTCGCGACCGGGGCATCGGCGGAGGTGCCCCAGCGGCTCTTCGACCCGTTCTGGGCGGAGGCGGCGGGGGCCTATGCCCGCGTGCGGGCGGTGCCGGCCGCCAATATGGGGGAGGGGTGGGAGTCGATCGCCCGCTTCGCCGCGCAGGCGGGGATGCCGACGGACTCCATCTACATGGCGCGGGTCGACGAGGGCCGGGCGGCGGCGCTGCGGGCCAAGGTGGCGGAGATCCTCCGCTCCGGCGCCTATGAGCCGGGGACGCTCTACATCCTGCGCGATGCGGAGAGCCTGGCCCTGGCCGAGGCCTCGCACGACCCGGCGCGGGATGCGATCCTCACCGTTGACGGCTACCGGGTGCTGGCGCCCGGCTGGCGGGCGAGGCCGCTCGCGCGCCGCTGACCTGCGGGAGGAATGGCGATGGATGTGGAGGGGATTGCGGCGCTGGTGACGGGCGGCGGCTCCGGCCTCGGCGCGGCGACGGCCGAGGCGCTGGCGGCGGCCGGCGCCCGCGTCGTGGTGATGGACCTGAAGCGGGAGGCGGCCGAGGCCGTCGCCGCCCGCATCGGCGGGGTGGCCGCCGCCGGCGACGTCGCGGACGAGGCGGCAGTGGAGGCGGCGGTGGAGGCCGCGTCCGGGCTCGGCCCGTTGCGCCTGGCCGTCAGCTGCGCCGGCATTGCCCCGGCCTCCCGCGTCGCCGGGCGGCAGGGGCCGCATCCGCTGGCGCTGTTCGAGCAGGTGGTGCGGGTGAACCTGACCGGCAGCTTCAACCTGCTGCGCCTCGCCTCGGCGCGGATGGCGACCTTGGAGCCGCTGCCGACCGGTGAGCGTGGCCTCATCGTCAACACCGCCTCGATCGCCGCCTATGAGGGCCAGATCGGGCAATGCGCCTATGCGGCGAGCAAGGCCGGCGTCGTCGGCCTCACCCTGCCGGCGGCGCGGGAGCTGGCGCGCTTCGGCATCCGGGTGATGACCATCGCGCCGGGGCTGATCGAGACGCCGATGCTGGCCGGCATGCCGGCCGAGGCGCGTGAGGCGCTGGGCCGCCTGCCGCTCTTCCCCAACCGGCTGGGCCAGCCGGCCGAGGTGGCGGCGATGGTGCTGGCGATCGCCGCCAACCCGCTGCTCAACGGCGAGACGATCCGCCTCGACGGGGCGCTGCGGCTGACGCCGTCCTGATCAGGCCCCTCCCGATCAAGCCCGGGCGCTGTAGGCCGGGGCGGGGATGTGCTGCAGCGGCGGCAGGGCCGAGCCCGGCCGGCGCCAGGCCGGCGCCTCGACATTGTTGCGCCATTGCGGGGCGCCGAAGCTGTTCTCGGCGCAGCCCGGCAAGGCGGCAGCCAGAAGAAAGGCCAGGACCCAATAACGCATGGCAGCATCCCCGTCAGAGCATTGGCGCTAGCCTGACATACCAGCCCGCGGCCTGTCCGCCCGATTCGGCACACGAACTTTTTCCCGCCGCGTAACGCATGGCAGGCGGAACCGAGCCGGCGGCACCGCGTAGGGACGCCGCTTCATGGCAGAAGGAAGAAGCTTATGCGCCAAGCCGTTCTGTTGATCCTGGCCGCCGTCAGCCTGGCCGGCTGCCTCAGCTTCAGCAGCAGCAACCCGAACCCGCCGGCTGGCGCGGTGATCGTGCCGGCCCGCTGAGGCCTTCGGCCGCCTGGCGGGCCCAGGCCATGGCCTGCTCGGCGAAGACCACGCCCGTCGCGCTGACCGGCAGGCCCGCCGCGGCCAGGGCGTGCGCCGTCCAGGTGTTGCAGGTGTAGCCGGCCGAATAGACGGTCGGCGAGGCATGGAAGACGCTGCCGGGGTAGGGCCCCTCCGCCAGGGCCCGCCACCGTCCGTCGGGCAGCCGCCAGCCCGGGTCGAGGCTGCCGGCCAGGAAGGCCTGCAACCGTTCCATCTGCCCCGCGGTGACAGGCAGGCGGACGACCTGCCCGGGCCCGAAGGCGGCCTCCGGCGATACCGAGAGCGCCGTCAGCAGGATCGCCCCGGGCCCCGGCAGCAGAGCCCGCAGCGGCGCGAGCGCCGAGCGGTCCCGCTCCAGCAGCCAGCCGCGGTCGCCGAAGCCGAGCACCATCGTCCGCACGCCCGGGAAGCCCGACGCCAGCTCCGCCAGCCAGGGGTGCAGCGGCGCCCCATCGACCGGCAGGGCGATGTCGGTGTGCCAACCGCGGTCGATGACGGCGATCTCGGCGATGCGTGGACATGGATCGGGCGGCGGCAGCGCGGCGCAGCCGGCGAGCGGCAGGCCCAGCAGCAGGGCGCGCCTGGCCACGGCCTCCGGTGCCCTCCTGGCGGGATGCGGGCCGGTGCTGCGGCCTAGCCTTGCCTCCTGCCTGCCGCTGCTGCCTGCCACCGTCCTGCCCGCCGTGGCGACCAGGCCCTGCCGGATGGCGGATGGCATATCCCACGGCGGCGGCTGGTACCGTGCGGCCCGGGGGCTGGCAAGCCCGCCGAGGCCTGCGCCCCGGCGCTACCGGGCGGCGCTGACGCGCCAGACCCGGTTGCCGACATCGTCCGCCACCAGCAGCCCGCCCTCGCGGTCGATGGCGACGCCGACCGGGCGGCCGAGCGCCTGGCCCTCATCCCCGAGGAAGCCGGTCAGCACGTCGACCGGCGGGCCGCTCGGCTTGCCTTCGGTGAAGGGGACGAAGATCACCTTGTAGCCGCTCGGCGGCCGGCGGTTCCAGGAGCCGTGCTGGCCGATGAAGGCGCCCTCGCGGAAGGGCGGGGGCAAGCGGCTGCCCTCGGCGAAGGCGAGGCCGAGCGAGGCGGTGTGCGGCCCGAGCGCATAGTCTGGCACGATGGCGCGGCCGACGAGGTCCGGCCGCTGCGGCTGCACCCGCTCATCCACATACCGGCCGTAGTAGCTGTAGGGCCAGCCGTAGAATCCGCCCTCCTGCACCGAGGTCATGTAGTCCGGCACCAGGTCGCTGCCGATCTCGTCCCGTTCGTTGACCGCGGTCCAGAGCCGGTTGGTCCGCGGCTCCCACGCCATGCCGACCGGGTTGCGGAGCCCGGAGGCATGGAGGCGCCGCGCGCCGCTGCGCGTGTCGATCTCGAGGATGGCGGCGCGGTCCTCCTCCGCTTCCATGCCGCGCTCGGCGACGTTGCTGTTGGAGCCGACGCTGGCATAGAGCCGCCTGCCATCGGCGCTGGCGACGATGTTCTTCGTCCAGTGGTGGTTGATCGGCCCGCCGGGGAGCGGCGCCAGCACCTCGCCGGGCGCGGTGATGCGCGTCTCGCCGGGGCGGTAGGGGAAGCGCAGCACCGCATCCGCATTCGCGATGTAGAGGGTGTCGCCGACCAGCGCCATGCCGAAGGGCGAGTTCAGGCCTTCGAGGAAGACGGAGCGCGTCTCAGCCACGCCGTCGCCATCGGCGTCGCGCAGCAGGGTGATGCGGTTGGCGCTCGGCACGCCGGCGCCGGCCCGCGCCATGACCCGGCGCATGACCCAGCCGCGGAGGCCGCGGCCGTCCTCGGGCTTGGGCGGCGCATTGGTCTCGGCCACCAGCACGTCGCCATTGGGCAGCACATGCAGCCAGCGCGGATGGTCGAGGCCGGTGGCGAAGGCCTGGACGCGGAGGCCCTCGGCCGGCACCGGGGCAGCGCCCTCCGGCCAGCCGCGCGCGGGGGCGATGTTGACGGTCGGGATCCAGCCCGGGCGCGGCGGGGGGAGTTGCGGGTTGGGGCCGGTGCCGGCGCCGACGGGCAGGCGCGCCTCCTCGCAGCCGGCGAGGGCGAGGAGCATGACAGCGAGGAGGGATGCGCGCATGCGGCGGCAACGTGGCCGCCACCGCGGCGGTTCCGATGCCGCCGGGCGGGGCGGCAAACCGGCCGCGCCTGCCGCCGCCATGCCCGCTTGATCGGCGGCCGCGGCGGCGACGCGCTCAGCCGCGCTGCTGCGCCAGGTGCGGGAACATCGCCAGCCTCGCCGCCTCGTCCATCTCCGCCTTGAAGGCGTGGCGGTCCTTCAGGGCCAGGGCGCGGGCGGCGGCGGGGCGGGCATTGACCTCGTCCAGGTGGCGCCTGACGTTCGGCAGGGTGGCGAAGGCGTCCTCGCCCAGGATGAAGGGCACGAGGCGCGACCAGCCCCAGACGGCCATGTCGACGATGCCGTAATCCTCGCCGAGCATGAAGCGGCGGCCGGCGAGGCGGGCATCGAGGATGCCCCAGTGCCGCCGCGCCTCGAAGACATAGCGGCTGACCGCATACTCCTTCGGCTCCGGCGCGAAGCGGGTGAAGTGGACGGCCTGGCCGGAATAAGGGCCGATGCCGCTGGCGACGAACATCAGCCAGGAGAGCATCGCCCCGCGGTCGCCGGCGGACGGCAGAAACTGCCCGGTCTTCTCCGCGAGGTAGAGCAGGATGGCATTGCTGTCGAACACCACCTGGTCGCCATCAACGATGGCGGGGACCTTGGCGTTCGGGTTGATTTGCAGGAATTCCGGGCTGTGCTGCTCGCCCTTGCGGGTGTCGACCGGCACGGGCTCGTAGGGGAGGCCCATCTCCTCGAGGCAGAGGGCGATCTTGGTCGGGTTCGGGGCGAGGTTGTAGTGGAAGCGGATCACGGCCTTATCCTCCCGGCGGATGCGGGAGGATAAGGCGCGTCCCCTTGCCCGGAGGCAAGGGGCGCGGCGTCAGGCCTTGGCAGCCTTGCGCTTCGCTTTCTTCATGCCGGACAGCGCCGCGTCCTTCAGCGAGGGGCTGGCCTTGAAGCGGACGGTGGCACCCGCCTTCACCGCCACCTTCTCGCCGGTGCGGGGGTTCAGCGCAGTGCGCTTCGCCGTCTCGCGCACGATGAAGGCGCCGAAATCGGGGATGGTGAACCGGCCGGTCTCGACGATCTCTCCCTTGATGGCGGCGATGATGTCGCTCGCCAGGGCGTTGGCCTGGATGGTCGGCATCTCGGTTGACTTGACGATGACGTCGGTCAGGAACTTCTTCGACACGCACTGCACTCCTTTCGATTCGCCGGGGAATAGCGCGATCCGCGCGTTTTGTCAGTCATAACCTTGCATTGCGGGGAAGCTTGCGGGGCGGCCCCGGCTCTGGAAGATTTCGCCCGCCATCGAGGGAATCGCCATGAAGCTCGCCTATTCGCCCGCCAGCCCCTATGTCCGCAAGGTGGTGGCCTGCGCCATCGCCCGAGGGCTGGACGGCAAAATCGAGCGCTGGACGGTCCCGACCACGGACCCGGCCCTGCAGCCGGTCAACCCGCTCTCCAAGGTGCCTGCGCTCGTCACCGGGGACGGCATGGCGCTCTACGACAGCCCGGTCATCTGCGAATACCTCGACAGCATCGGCGATGCGCCGAAGCTTTTCCCTGGCGCCGGCCCGGCGCGCTGGACGGCGCTGCGGCGCCAGGCGCTCGGCGACGGCATCATGGATGCGAGCCAGCCGCGCCGGCGCGAGGTCGCCCTGCCGCAGGACCAGGGGCGGCAGGATTACATTAAGATACAGCAGGGCAAGGTCGCCCGCGCCCTCGACGTGCTGGAGGCCGAGGCCGGCTCGCTCGGCCTGCTGGCCGATATCGGCGACATCACCATCGGCTGCGCGCTCGGCTATCTCGACTTCCGCTTCCCGCACGAGCCCTGGCGGCTGGGCCATCCGGGGCTGGAGGCCTGGTACGCGAAGGTCGTGGCCATGCCGCCGCTGGCGCAGACCATGCCGGTCGGCTGAGCCGATGGCCCGTTGGCTGGTCAAGAGCGAGCCGGACGCCTTCTCCTGGGACCAGCAGGTGGCGCATGGGGTGGAGCCCTGGACCGGCGTGCGCAACGCGCTCGCCGCCAACAACCTCCGCGCCATGCGCATCGGCGACCGGGCCTTCTTCTACCACTCCAATATCGGCAAGGAGATCGTGGGCATCGTCGAGGTGGTCCGCGAGGCCTATCCGGACCCGACGGACGAGACGGGCCGCTGGGTCTGTGTCGACATGAAGGCGCTGCGGCCGGTGCCGCAGCCGGTGACGCTCGCCGCCATCAAGGCATCGCCGGAGCTTGCCGACCTCGCCCTGGTGCGGCAGTCGCGCCTTTCCGTGATGCCGGTCTCCGACCTGCACTGGGCCATCCTCTGCCGCATGGGTGGCGTTGCTAAGGAATAGGGAATGCGGCTCGACGGGTCCTGCCAGTGCGGCGCGGTGCGGTTCCAGGTGGAGAGCGCGCATCCCTACCCCTACCAGCGCTGCTACTGCTCGATCTGCCGCAAGACCGGGGGCGGGGGCGGCTATGCGATTAACCTGGGCGGCGACAGCGCCTCGCTCCGGGTGCAGGGGCGGCAGCACGTCACCCTGTACCATGCGCGGCTGAAGAACCCCGAGGATGCCCGCGCGCGTCGCAGCCCGGCCGAGCGGCATTTCTGCGGCACCTGCGGCAGCGCGCTCTGGCTCTATGACGCGCGCTGGCCGGAGCTGATCCACCCCTTCGCCTCGGCCATCGACACGCTGCTGCCCGAGCCGCCGGAGAGCACGCATATCATGCTGGAGTTCAAGGCGCCCTGGGTGGCGGTGGAGGCCGGGCCGCGCGACCGCCGGCACGAGCGCTACCCGGAGGAGAGCATCGCCGAATGGCATGCCCGGCTGGGCCTCGCCCGGTGATCGGCCCCGACGAGCGGGTGCTCTGCCCGGCCGAGGAGATCGAGGAGGGGGCGGCCCGCGGCTTCCCCGCCCCGCCCGGGCGCTTCACCGGCCTCTTCGCCCTCCGCAAGGGCGGCGAGATCCGGGTCTACGTCAACTCCTGCCCGCATATCGGGCTGCCGCTGGAGCCGCTGCCGAACCGCTTCCTCGACACCCGCAAGGCGCACATCGTCTGCGCCGTCCATGGCGCGCGCTTCCGCATCGAGGACGGGGTCTGCATCAGCGGGCCCTGCATCGGCCAGGCGCTGGAGGCCGTTCCCTGCCGGGTGGAGGAGGGGATGCTGGTGGTGCCGGCGGCCGCGGGCGAGTGAACCCGCGGCCGCCGGCTTCGGAGTTCAGGCGAAGCCGCGCTCCGTGGCGAGCACCTTGGCGATCTCCATGCCCAGCTTGACCCCGCCATAGGGGCCGAGCTCGGCCGGCGAGGCGGGCCGCCCGGTCTGCGGCATGCCGCCGACCAGCCTGCTGATCCCGTCCATGCGCCAATGCACGCCGAGCCAGACCCGGCTCTCGGCATTCTCGACCATCGCCTGCCAGAGGCTGCGATAGGTCCGCGCAACCCGAGGCCGGGGCCGACCGGTCCGGAGGTCGGTGTTGCGGCCGTCGAACTCGTCGGAGGTGAAGGTGAAGCCGATCCGGTCCTCCTCGCCATCGGTGAAGGTCTGGGACTTGTCGTGGTGGCGGATGAACCGGCGCAGGACCTCGAAGCTCGCCGCGCCGAAAGTGGCATGGCCCGAGGGGTAGGAGGGGAAGTTGGGCGTGGTGGCCAGCCGTGCCAGGTCGGTCTGGTTGGTCTGGGGCGCGCCGAGCGGCCGCCAGAACGGATCCGCCTCGGCGCCGGCGACGCCCGGGGGGGCGTTGCGGATGCCGAGCACCGGGCGCCAGAGCATGTGCGGGGTGCTGTACTTGTAGTGCCAGGCCTGGATGCCGGCATCGGCCATGGCGACGGCGATGGCGGTGACGGCCTGCAGGTAGCGGCTCGTGGTCAGCCAATGGACGTGCCGGGCCGCGAAGCCGTCCAGCACGGTCAAGGAGACCTGCATGTAGAGCCGCGGCGGCGTCCCGAGGCCCTTGGCGCCGTCATAGCCCCAGAAGATGCCGATCTCCTCCTGCTCCGCCGTGCGGCTGGTGCTGGTCTCCGCGCCATAGTCCAGGACCTCCTGGAACTCCGCGACGTAGTAGGGCCCCGGGGTGAAGGCGCCGCCCGGGTCGCCGCCGCCCGGGAGAGGATCGAGGTTCTGCAAGGCGACGAGGAAGGGCGGCGCGCCGCCCCAGAGCGGGCCCTGGAAACCCTGGCCCGGATGCAGCGGGTCCACGCCGTGGTCATAGGGCTCCGCGGGCGGGGGCGGCATCGGGAGGTCGGGAAGGAAGGGGGCGTCGCCACGCCGCCAGGCGAGCACCGCATCGGCCACCGCCCTGCCGAAGCCGATGCTCGCAGCATGCGGCGCCGCCCCTGCCACGAACCAGTTCCAGGCATCGGCCAAGTCGCCCTGCTGCGACGGGTAGAGCGTCCCGAGCACCTTGTAGGCGGCGGCGGCCATGGCGATGTCGGGCTTGGTTCCGGCGGGCGCCGGCGTGGCGACCCGATAGGGCGTCCCGGTGCCGGCTGCCGCCGCATGGGCGTCGTGCATGGCGATCAGCACCAGGGCCAGCGCCCGGGCGCTCTTGAAGGGACCGGTCTGGTCGCCCGGGCCGAAGCTGTGATCCTCCCAGTTCGCCTCCAGCGCCGCGTCGACCCAGTATCTCACGTTCTTCATGGTGATGTCCTCCGGGTTGGCTTGCGGATCGGATGGCCGGTCGGGGTTCCGCCGGGTCCGACGCGCGGGGACATCAGGCTGCCGAGGCCGTTAGGTCAGCGTGAGCCCACCCGGCCGCATCGTGAATTCAGCCGGGACCACCCAATTGACGAAGCGCAAGGCGGCGTGGCCAAACTCCCGCCATAAGGCGCTGTCCGAGGGGAGACACCAGAATGTCCGACAACCAATCGATCGCGGTGAAGCCGGCGGTCGCCGCCTCCGCCCATGTGACCGCCGACCAGCACGCCGCCATGACCGAGGCCGCCGCTGCCGATCCGGGCGGCTTCTGGGCCAAGGAGGCCGGGCGGGTCGCCTGGATCAGGCCGCCGACCCGCATCAAGAACACCAGCTTCACCGACGACGTCTCGATCCGCTGGTTCGAGGATGGGGTGCTGAACGCCTCCGTCTCCTGCCTCGACCGGCACCTGGCCAGCCGCGGCGACCAGGTGGCGATCATCTGGGAGGGCGACGACCCGAACAGCGACGCGAAGGTGACCTACAAGGACCTCCACGCCCGGGTGTGCCGCCTCGGCAACGCGCTGCGCGAGCTCGGCGTGAAGAAGGGCGACCGGGTCTGCATCTACCTGCCGATGATCGTCGAGGCGGCGGTCGCCATGCTGGCCTGCGCCCGGGTGGGTGCGATCCATTCCATCGTCTTCGGCGGCTTCTCGCCGGACAGCCTGGCCTCGCGCATCCAGGACAGCGAGTGCACGGTGCTCATCACCGCCGATGAGGGGCGGCGCGGCGGGCGCAGCGTGGCGCTCAAGACCAATGCCGACGAGGCGTTGGCGACCTGCCCGAGCATCAGCTCCGTCGTCGTGGTGAAGAACACCGGCGCCGCCGTGCCGATGCAGGCGGGACGCGACCACTGGTACGACGACCTCATCGCCAAGCAGCCGGCCGAATGCCCGCCGGAGCCGATGGGGGCGGAGGACCCGCTCTTCATCCTCTACACCTCCGGCTCGACGGGGAAGCCGAAGGGCGTGCTGCACACGACGGGCGGCTACCTGGTCTGGGCCAGCTACACGCATGAGCTGGTCTTCGACTACAAGCCGGGCGAGATCTACTGGTGCACCGCCGATGTCGGCTGGGTGACCGGCCACACCTATATCGTCTACGGCCCGCTGGCGAATGGCGCGACGACGCTGATGTTCGAGGGCGTGCCGAACTACCCCAGCGTCTCCCGCTTCTGGGAGGTGGTGGACAAGCATCAGGTCAACATCTTCTACACCGCGCCGACCGCCATCCGCGCCCTGATGCGCGACGGCGAGGGGCCAGTGAAGAAGACCTCGCGCACGTCGCTCCGCATCCTCGGCTCCGTCGGCGAGCCGATCAACCCGGAGGCCTGGCTCTGGTACTACCGCGTCGTCGGCGACGAGCGCTGCCCGGTGGTCGATACCTGGTGGCAGACGGAGACGGGCGGCATCCTCATCTCCCCGCTGCCCGGCGCGGTGGCGCAGAAGCCCGGCTCGGCGACGCTGCCGCTGCCCGGCGTGCAGCCGGCGCTGGTGGATGGCGAGGGCAAGCTGCTGGAGGGGGCGACGGAGGGCAACCTCGTCATCCTCGACAGCTGGCCAGGCCAGGCGCGCACGGTCTATGGCGACCATGAGCGCTTCATCCAGACCTATTTCTCGACCTTCCCCGGCATGTACTTCACCGGCGACGGCGCGCGGCGGGATGCGGACGGCTACTGGTGGATTACCGGCCGCGTCGACGACGTGATCAACGTCTCCGGCCACCGCATGGGCACGGCCGAGATCGAGAGCGCCCTCGTCGCCCATCCGAAGGTCGCCGAGGCCGCCGTGGTCGGCATGCCGCACGACCTGAAGGGCCAGGGCATCTACTGCTACGTGACGTTGAAGTCGGGCGAGGAGCCCTCGGACGCGCTGCGCAAGGAGCTGGTGACCTGGGTGCGGAAGGAGATCGGGCCGATCGCCTCGCCGGATGCCATCCAATGGGCGCCGGGCCTGCCGAAGACCCGCTCGGGCAAGATCATGCGGCGCATCCTCCGCAAGATCGCGGCGAACGAGACCGAGGCGCTGGGCGACACCTCGACGCTGGCCGACCCCGGGGTGGTGCAGGAGCTGGTCGCGAACCGCATTGGTTAGGCCGCGGAACAGGGGGTGAATCCGGCCTTGGCCGGGCAAAAATTACATCCCCTGGAATCAAGGGCCTGGCCCGAGTCGCGCGAACGAATCGCTGACGCGCGACTCGGGCCGGCGGAAAAGGCTTTCACCGCAAGGGCTTGTGGGTCAGCGGCAGCGGCACCCACAAGCCCGTTCCCGCTCCGGTCAGGGACCGAATCGGGATCAGAAGTCGCTGACGCGGCCCTTCCGCTCCCAGTCGCCATAGCGGGTCGGCTCCGGGCCGGCGGGGCCGCCGATCTCCTTCATCCGCAGCGGCTGCTCCGGCGGCGGGTCGCCGGCGGGCGGCATCATCGGGTCGCCGGGGATAGGCATGTCGGGCCCGGTCGGGTCGGTCACCGGCGGGGGCGGGATCTCGGGTCCAGGCGAGGGCGTCGGGATCGGCGGCGCCGGGGCAGGAGGGTCGCTCGGGGGCAGCGGTGTCGGGTCAGACATGGCGTTCTCCTTCTTGTCGCGTGACAGGGTCCAGCCTCATCTGGTGTCCTGCCTTGCACACGCCAACGCGCAACGGAGGGAGGGGGCGGCACCGATGGGCGGATATCTGCGCACCGCGATCCTGCTGGCCGGGCTGACGGGGCTGTTCCTCGGCATCGGCTACCTGCTCGGCGGGCGGCAGGGCATGGCGATCGCCTTCCTCGTCGCCTGCGCCACCAATCTCTGGTCCTGGTGGAACAGCGACCGCGTCGTGCTCTCCATGCACAATGCCGAGCCGATCGCGCCGGAGAGCGCGCCGCGGCTGTACCGGATGGTGGAAGGCCTGGCGCAGCGCGCCGGCCTGCCGATGCCCGCGCTCTACGTGATCCATGAGGACCAGCCCAACGCCTTCGCCACCGGCCGCAACCCGGAGAATGCCGCGGTCGCGGTCAATACCGGCCTCCTCGACCTGATGTCGGAGCAGGAGGTCGCCGGCGTCGTCGCGCATGAGCTGGCGCATATCCGGCACCGCGACACGCTGCTGATGACGCTGACGGCGACGCTGGCCGGCGCCATCGGCATGCTGGCGCAATTCGGCTTCCTCTTCGGCGGGCGGACGGAGGATGGCAGGCGCAACCCCTTCGGCCCGATCGGCGCGCTGCTGCTGGTGATCGTCGGCCCGATCGCCGCCATGCTGGTGCAGATGGCGATCAGCCGCTCGCGCGAATACGAGGCCGACCGGCTCGGCGCCGAGATCTGCGGCGACCCGCGCTGGCTGGCGAGCGGGCTGCAGAAGCTCGAGCACTACAAGCAGGGCTTGGTGAACCACACGGCGGAGGCGCACCCGGCCAGCGCGCATATGTTCATCGTGAACCCGTTGTCGGGGATGCGGATGGACAGCCTCTTCACCACCCATCCGCCGACCGAGGAGCGCATCCGCCGCCTGCTGGCGATGGCGCCGCCGGCGCCCGCCTGGCCGCAGGCGGCGGCCCGTGCCGCAAGCCCGTGGGGCACGGCCGGCCGCCGCAACCCCTGGGGCTGAGTGCGCATGGCCCCCAAACCCTCCTCCATGGAAAGGCCCGACCGATGCTTCGCTTCGCCCTGCTCGCCGCGCTGATGATCGCCCCCGCCCTGCCCGCCGCGGCGCAGGATGCGGCGGCGGGGCAGCGCGTCTTCAACCAGTGCCGCGCCTGCCACAGCATCGAGCAGGGCGGGCGCAACGGCGTCGGGCCCAACATCCACGGCGTGGTCGGGCGCAAGGCCGGCAGCATCGAGGGCTTCCGCTACTCGGCCAGCATGCGGGAGAAGGCGGCGGGCGGCCTCGCCTGGGACGAGGATACCCTCCGCGCCTATCTCGCCAACCCGAAGGCGGTGGTGCCGGCAGGCTCCATGTCCTATCCCGGCCTACGCAACGAGCAGCAGCTCAACGACCTGATCGCCTATCTGAAGGCGAACGGCTGAGCTTACCCCACCGTCTTGGCCAGCAGCTCCGCGCTGCGGCCATTGGCGATGGTGGCCGCCCGCGCATCCCAGGAATGGCCGCCCATGCGGGCGAAGGCGTGGTCGACGCCTGGATAGACATGCACGGCGACCTGGCTGTGGCCCGAGAGCCCGGCCAGGATCTTCGCCTGCGCCTCGGGCGGGACGAACTTGTCCTTCTCCGCGATGTGCAGGATCAGCGGCGCCTTGATGCCGCCGGCCTCGCCGAGCAGCCCCTCGATGCCGACGCCGTAGTAGCTGATATTGGCATCGGCATCCGAGCGCGCCGCCATCATGTAGGAGAGCCGCCCGCCGAGGCAGAAGCCCATGGTGGCAACCTTGCCGTTGCTGCCCGGCAGCTTGCGCGCATCGGCGACGGTGGCCTTCAGGTCCTCCACCGCCTTGTCCTGGTCCATGCCGTTCATCAGCGCGAAGGCGCGGTCCCACTGCGCCTGGCCGGCATCCGGGTCGAGCGAGACGCCCGGCTCCTGCCGCCAGAACAGGTCGGGGCTGACGGCGATGAAGCCCATATCGGCGACCCAGTCGGAGAGCTGCCGCATGGCGTCGTTCACGCCGAAGATCTCCTGGATCATCACCACGGCGCCGGCGGGGGTGGCCTTCGGCATTGCCAGATAGGCGCCGAAGCGCCCGCTGCCATCGGCCGCGGCGATCTCGATCTCGGGCATGCTCTGCTCCTTGTTTCGAACGGTTCCGGCGGCATCTAAGCCCAGATGCGCAGGCTTGCCATGCCCCTGGCGATGACAATGGTGGCGGCGGCCGGGCCGGCCACCCCGCCCGGCTCCCTCGAGGCGGCCGGCTGGCGCCATGCCGAATGGCATGGCGTCGCCCCGGCCCGCTTCCGCCCATTGCCCGGCGGCGGCGTGGCGGTGGAGGGCCGGGGCGAGGGCAGCTTCGTCTGGCGCCCGGTGCAGGGGCGGGCGGAATGCCTCAGCTGGCGCTGGCGGGTGGAGGCCGGGCCGCCGCCGACCGACCTCACCCGGTCGAGCGGGGACGACCGCGCGCTCTCCATCGCCATCGGCTTCTCCGGCTGGCCGACGCGCGTCACCTTCTGGCAGCGCAGCCAGCATGCCGTGGCCCAGGCGGTGGCGGGCAGCCACCCGCTGCCGCGCAGCGCCCTGCTCTATGTCTGGGGCGGGACGGGGCGGGAGCCCGCGGCCTTCCCCAGCCCGCACATGGCCGGGCTCGGCACCGTCTGGGTGCTGCGCCCGGCCGCGACGCCGACCGGGCGCTGGTTCGAGGAGCGGGTGGACCTGGCCGCGGACTGGCGCGCCGCCTTCGGGGGCGAGCCGCCGCCGCTGCAGGAGCTGGTGGTCGGCACCGATGCGGACGACACCGGCAGCCGGCTCGAGGCGCAGGTCGAGGGGATCCGCTTCGGCCCCTGCCGCTGAGGCATCGAAGGGCCGCGCCATGCGTTGCCGCCGGTTCGAGGAGACCGAAGCGGCATGCGCGACACCCCCAATTCCGGTCAGTTCAGCACCGACGTCCCCGCCCGGCTCGACCGGTTGCCCTGGAGCGGCTTCCACTGGCGCGTCGTCATCGCCCTCGGCATCACCTGGATCCTGGACGGGCTGGAGGTCACGCTGGTCGGCAGCCTGGCCGGCGCCATCCATCAGAGCCCGAGCCTCGCGCTCACCGAGACGCAGATCGGGTTGACCGCCTCGGCCTATCTGGTCGGCGCTGTCTTGGGTGCGCTTGGCTTCGGCTGGCTGGCCGACCGCATCGGCCGCCGCCGCCTGTTCTTCATCACCCTCATCGTCTACATGCTGGCCAGCATCGCCACCGGCTTCGCCTGGGATTTCTGGACCTTCGCGTTCTGCCGGCTGCTGACCGGGGCCGGGATCGGTGGCGAGTACGCCGCGGTCAATTCCGCCATCCAGGAACTCATCCCCGCCCGGTTGCGCGGCCGCGTCGACCTTTTCGTCAACGGCACTTTCTGGGGCGGCGCCGCGATCGGCGCCATCACCTCCCTGGTGGTGCTCGACCCTGCCATCATCGACCCCGAGATCGGTTGGCGCGCCGCCTTCATCGTCGGCGGCGCGCTGTCGGTGGTGGTGTTGCTGCTCCGCCGCCACCTGCCGGAAAGCCCTCGCTGGCTGATGCTGCACGGCAAGCCGGAGGAAGGGGAGCGGATCGTCTCGGCCATCGAGCGGGATGTGGCGGCCGAGAAGGGCCCGCTGCCGCCCACCACCTATGGCCCGACGGTGCTCAACCGCCGTGGCGCCGCCAGCATCGCCGAGATCTGGCAGACCATGTTCCGGACCCACCGTGACCGGGCGATCCTCGGCCTGACGCTGATGTCCTGCCAGGCCTTTTGCTACAATGCGGTGTTCTTCACCTATGCCCTGGTGCTGACCAGGTTCTACGAGATCCCGGCCCATCACATCGGCTGGTTCATGCTGCCCTTCGCCCTCGGCAACCTCGCTGGCCCGCTGATGCTCGGCCGCTTCTTCGACACCATCGGCCGCCGCCAGATGATCACCGCGACCTATGGCCTCGCCGGGCTGCTCATGGCGGCGACCGGCATCGCCTTCGCGCAGGGCTGGCTCTCCGCCTGGGAGCAGACGGCGGCCTGGACCTTGATCTTCTTCTTCGCATCCGCCGCCGCCTCCGCCGCGTACCTCACCGTGGGGGAGAGCTTCCCCCTGGAGATGCGGGCCATGGCCATTGCGCTGTTCTACGCCATCGGCACGGCGGTGGGCGGGGTGGTGGGGCCGACGCTTTTCGGCTGGCTGATCTCGAGCGGGGAACGGGGCGACATCCTTTGGGGCTACCTCATCGCGGCGGCGCTGATGCTGGTGGCGGCGGCGACGGAGTGGAAGCTCGGCTTCGCGGCGGAAGGGCGCTCGCTCGAGGACGTGTCGGCGCCTTTGTCCTCGATTGTCAAATGAGTGTAGGGGCGTACCGATGAGACTCGCGCAACTGGCAGCCAAAGGTTAAGATTCATTTTGCAACTGGCGATTGCGCCCGAGGGAGCAGGCAATATGGCTGCGAGCACCCGACCCCGCATGGCGGATGACGAGTGGGAGAGCGTCTGGCGCGAATACGACCGCCGCGCGCCCACCTCGCCGCCAGCGGCGCCGGCCGCACCGAAGGCCAGGGCGCGGCGGCCCAGCCCCCTCGTGCTGCTCGCCCTCGGCCTCAGCCTCGCCCTCGCGCCGCGGCTGGCCTCGCTGCAGGCCAACATGGCCGGCGGGATCGACAGGCCGCCCGTGGCGGCCTCCCTCTCGCCGGCGGAGGCGGAGCTGCCGCCGCTCTCCGCCTCCGTCGCCCGCCTGGCCGCGCACTCCGCCGATGCGGCCTGCTGGGTGATGCGGCTCGATCCGCGGCAGCCGGCCTGCCCCTGAGGGGCCCCCGGTTCCGTCCAGCATCCCGCATGCTTAAATCAGGGCCTCCAGCAAGGCAGGCTCCCTGATGTCCGTGACGAAGCAGGAATTCCGCGATGCCATGGCCCGGCTCGGCGCTGCGGTGAACATCATCACCACCGGCGGGCCGGCCGGGCGCGGCGGCTTCACCGCCAGCGCCGTCTGCAGCGTGACCGACGAGCCGCCGACCCTCCTCGTCTGCATGAACCGCAATGCCACCGCCGCGCCCACGCTGAAGGCCAACGGCAATGTCTGCGTCAACGTCGCCGCCGCCGGGCAGAAGGAGGTGGCGATGGTCTTCGCCGGCTTCACCAAATGCACGATGGAGCAGCGCTTCGAGGCCGGCACCTGGGCCAGCCTCGCCACCGGGGCGCCGGTGCTGCAGGGGGCGGTCGTCTCCTTCGACTGCCGCGTCGCCGAGATCGTCGAGAAGGGCACGCATTGCGTGGTCTTCGCCGAGGTGGCGGGCATCCGCGGCGGCAGCCACCACGAGCACGGGCTGATCTATTTCGGCCGGGACTACCATCCGGTGGGCAAGGCCGCGGACTGACGGGCCGTGTCGCTGCGGCCCGAGGAGACGGAGCTCCGCCGGCTCGACCTCAACCTGCTGCCGGTCTTCGTCACGCTGATGCGCGAGCGCAGCGTGACCCGGGCGGGGGAGGCGCTGTTCCTGTCCCAGCCGGCGACCTCGGCGGCGCTGGCCCGGCTGCGCACCGCCTTCCGCGACGAGCTGCTGGTGCGGAACGGCAAGGCGCTGGAGCCGACGGCGCGGGCCGAGGCGCTGCTTGCCGCCCTCTCGCCCTCGCTCCAGGCGATCGCGGCGACGCTGGCGGGTGCCGTGCCCTTCGACCCGGCGGGGGATGAGCGGGTCTTCCGCATCGGCTGGACCGACGATGTGGGCATGGCGGCGAAGCCGCTGCTGACCCGCATATGGCAGCAGGCGCCGCAGTGCCGCGTGGTGATCCGCGCGGCCAATTACCGCACCATCCCGGGGATGCTGGAGAGCGGCGAGATCGGGCTGGCGATCGGCTTCATGGGCGACGACCTGCCGGCGCTGGCGAAGCAGCGGGTGCTGCGGCGGGGCGGCTTCCAGGTGTCAGGCGACATGGAATCTCCCTCCCTTGGCGACATGAAATCGCCCCCCCTCTGAAGAGGGAGAGAGGGATGTCGATGGACAAGGCTGGGTTGATCCAAGCTTCCGCGCTGGACGAGGTGCGGGG
>JAESFQ010000091.1_pt1 | contig 37634 bp, 38 predicted proteins | sample 9269431 | NCBI WGS metagenome assembly JAESFQ01 (sample SAMN14502588, study PRJNA617103) | algae metagenome | isolation source: Plectolyngbya sp. WJT66-NPBG17 and co-occurring heterotrophs from well... | place: USA: Mojave Desert, Joshua Tree National Park, California | collected 2006-08-06 | reverse complement strand
GGCAACCAATCCTTGGCATCCGGCGGCAGCAGAAAAGCCTGGTCGCGGCTGAACGGAATGAACTGCGTCATGCCGAACAGATTCGCCGATATCAGGCCCGTTGGGAATCCGACAGGCTGCTAGAGCAAACCCCGATCGGATGGGATCATCCGATCGGGGTTTGCTCGATCAAACAACAGGCTAGAGCGCGGTCCGTGAGCCAGGTCGAACGGACCGCGCTCTAGCTGCCGCTCAACCGCCCGACGACCCCGCCGACGGCGAGCCCCAGCGCCAGGTCGAGCACCACGAAGGCCGCCGCCATCCCGCCCGCGATGCGCAGCGCGCTCCGGGCCGCGAACCATTCGAGCCAGAGCGCGTAGCCGACCCCCGCCAGCCCCAGCCCATGCGCCAGCAGCGGCGGCAGGCCGAGCTTGCCCGGCAGGGAGAGCGCCAGCAGCACCAGGTACTGCACGACATTCGTCCAGTTCCAGGCGGCGACGAAGCGTGGCCAGTCCGTCCCTCGCCCCGCGGCCTCGGCCAGCGGCAGGGAGAGCAGGGCGAAGCCTACCCAGGCGCAGGCATAGCCGACCAGCTCCGCGACCAGCCCACGCAGCAGGCCGAGCTCCGGCCCGCCATCCCCGGCCCAGGCCAGGAGGCGGAGCGCGAGGAAGGCCGGCAGGCAGATCGCCGCCGCCCAGAAGCTGCGTCCGGCGCCGGCGGCGGAGCCCTCCATCAGCAGCAGCCCATCCACCCGCCCGCGGGCGAGCAGCAGGGCGCCGCGCAGCCCGGCCTCGATCACCAGGCGGAGCGGGACGGGGCGGGGCGGATCGGTCAGCCGAGGCTCTCCTCGAGCACGGCGCGATAGAGCGAGGCCAGGTCGCGCAGCTCCGCGACCGGCACGCATTCATCGGCCTTGTGCATGGTGCTGCCGACGCCGCCGAGCTCGGCCACGGGGCAGAAGCGGGCGAGGAAGCGCGCATCGGAGGTGCCGCCGCCGGTATCGAGCGCGGGCGTCTCGCCGGTCTGCCGCTCGACCGCCCGCTTCAGCGCATCGACAAAGGGGCCGGGCTGCGTCACGAAGCTCTCGCCGGAGCAGTCGATGCGCATCTCATAACGCGCCTCCTCCGCCCGCAGCGCGGCGTGCAGGTGCTCGGTGAGGCTCGCGCTCGTATGCCGGTCGTTGAAGCGGATGTTGAGCATCGCCCGCGCCTCGCCGGGGATGACGTTGTTCGCCGCATTGCCGACATCGAAGCCGGTGATCTGCAAGGTCGTCGGCTCGAAGAACGCGCTGCCCGCATCGAGCGGCTCCGCCGTCAGCCGGTGCACCACGCGGACCAGGCGGTGGATGGGGTTGTCCGCGCGCTGCGGGTAGGCGCTGTGGCCCTGCGTCCCGAACAGCGTGATGTAAGCGGTCATGCTGCCGCGCCGCCCAACCTTGACGATGTCGCCGAGCCGCGCCCGCGAGGTCGGCTCGCCGACCAGCGCCATGTCCGGGATCTCGCCCCGTGCCGCGAGCCAGTCGAGCACGCGCACCGTGCCGTCCTTCGCGGGCCCCTCCTCATCGCCGGTGATGAGCAGGCTGATGCTGCCCGGCGGATTGGGGTTGGCCGCGAGATAGTCGGCGAGGCCGGCGACGAAGGCGGCGATCCCGCCCTTCATGTCGCAGGCGCCGCGGCCGTAGAGCACGCCGTCCCGCACCGACGCCGCGAAGGGATCGTCGGTCCAGCCTCCCGCGCCGGGCGGCACCACATCGGTATGCCCGGCATAGCAGAAATGCGGCCCCTCCGTGCCGCGGCGGGCGAAGAGGTTCTCCGTCTCGCCGAAGCGCAGCCGGTAGCAGATGAAGCCGAGCGGGCGCAGCGCCGCCTCCAGCACGCCGAGCGCGCCGGCATCGGCGGGCGTCACGCTCGGGCAGCGGATCAGCGCCTGGGCGAGCGGCAGCGGGTCGGCCGGGGCGTTGCGCACGGGCCTAATCGCGCAGCAACTCGTTGATGCTGGTCTTGGCCCGCGTCTGCGCATCGACGCGCTTGACGATGACGGCGCAGTAGAGCGAGGGCCCGGGCGAGCCGTCCGGCAGCGGCCTGCCGGGCAGGCTGCCGGGAACGACCACCGAATAAGCCGGCACGCGGCCGACATGCACCTCGCCCGTCGCGCGGTCGATGATCTTGGTCGAGGCGCCGAGGAAGACGCCCATGGAGAGCACCGCGCCGCGTTCGACGATGACTCCCTCGGCGACCTCCGAGCGGGCGCCGACGAAGCAGTCATCCTCGATGATGACGGGGTTGGCCTGCAGCGGCTCCAGCACGCCGCCGATGCCGACGCCGCCCGAGAGGTGGCAATTCTTGCCGATCTGCGCGCAGGAGCCGACGGTCGCCCAGGTGTCGACCATGGTGTTGCGGTCGACATGGGCGCCGACATTGACGAAGCTCGGCATCAGCACGACGCCCGGCGCGATATAGGCCGACTTGCGGACGACGGCGCCGGGGACGGCGCGGAAGCCCGCCTCCTTGAAGCGGTTCGGCCCCCAATCGGCGAATTTCAGCGGCACCTTGTCATAGGCGCCGGCGGCGGTGTCCATCGGCGCCGAATCGGTGAGGCGGAAGGAGAGCAGCACCGCCTGCTTCAGCCACTGGTTCACCCGCCAGCCGCCCTGCCCGTCGGGCTCGGCGACGCGGGCCGTGCCGGCATCGAGCGCCTCGAGCGCCGCCATGACCACGTCGCGATCCTCCCCGCGGGTCGCCGAGGAGACGGTGTCGCGGCGCTCCCAGAGGGATTCGATCGGGGCCTGGAGGGCGGAGAGGGTCATCGGCGGGGTCCCTGGGAGGAAGGCGGGCGGACCATGCCGATGCGGGCCGGCCGATGTCAACGCGGGCCGGCCTTAACCCGGCATTCAGCCGCGGCGGGGCATCCTGTGGCGCATGCACCCGGCCGCTCCTGCCCCCCTGCTCGCTCCCACCGGACTTCCCGGCGCCCTGCTCGAATCGCGGCAGCGCTGGCAGGATTTTGCCGGCCTCGCCGCCGACCTCGCCTTCGAGACGGATGCGGAGGGGCGGCTCACCTTCCTCTGGCCGGAGCGGCTGCTGGGGCTGCCCGTGGCATCGCTGCTCGGGCAGCCGGCCCGCCAGCTGCTGCTGCATCCGGAGCCCGATCCCTTCCTCACCCGCCAGCCGATGCACGGGCTGCAAGCCTGGTTCGGCCGGCGGGAGGCGGAGGCCGCCTGCTTCACCCTCAGCCTGGTGCCGCTCCTCGATGCGGCCGGCGGCTTTGCCGGGCTGCGCGGCATCGGCCGCGACATCACCGCCAAGCTGCAGGACATGGAGACGCAGGCAACCGCCCTGCGCCGCGCCAAGGCGCTGGAGACCCTGGTGCGCCGCGTGCGCCGCCAGGTGCTGGCGCCGCGCATGCTGGCCTCCACGCTGGAGGCGTTGGGTCCGGCTCTCGGCTGCGCCAGCGCCGCGGTGCTGGAGATCGGCGCGAAGGGCCAGCTGCGGGCGCTCCACCGGCATGGCGCCGAGCCCACCCCGCTCTTCGCGGCGCTCGCCCCGCTGCTGGAGACGGTGGTGCCGGCCTTCGGCACCGGTCCCGCCGGCGAGCCCCTGGCGCTGCTGCCGCATCCGCACCGCATGCTGCCGCGCCACGCCCTGCTCGCCTGGCGCCCGGCCGGGGCGCGGCCCTTCGACAAGGATGACGAGCACCTGCTGGCCGCCGCCGCCGACCTGCTCTTCGTCGCCCTCGGCAACCAGGTGCTGCAGCATGAGCTCGAGCTCCAGGCGCGGACCGATGCGCTGACCGGCCTGCTCAACCGCCACGCCTTCCTCGATGACCTCAACCGCCGGCTGGACCGGCTGGCCATGGCGCCGGAGGCGGCGGAGCGCGGCGCCGTCCTCTTCCTCGACCTCGACAATTTCAAGCCGCTGAACGACCGCATGGGCCATGAGGCGGGCGATGCGGCACTGGTCGCGGTGAGCCGGATGCTGCGCGACATCGTGCGCCCGACCGACCTGGTGGCCCGCCTCGGCGGCGATGAGTTCGCCATCTGGCTGGACGGCGCGGACAGGGCGGCCGCCGCCATGCGGGCCGAGGCGATCTGCCGCACCGCGCTCACCGTGCTGCCCGGCCTGCTGCCCGACTTCACCCTGCCGCTGACCTTCAGCATCGGCATCGCCATGCGGGCGACCGATGGCGCCGACACGCCCGACGGCCTCATCGCCCGGGCGGATACCGCCATGTATGCGGCCAAGCGGCAGGGACGGAACGGCTGGCGCCTGGCGGACGGGAGGAGGGAGGGGTGATGTCTGTCGAATCGTGTTTCGATGAGGCCAAGCGCCTCGCGCGGGACGGGGCCGAGGTCGAGCGGATGACGCTCGCTGCCCTGCCCGGCACGCAGGCGGAGCTGCTCTACTACCTCGCCGACGATGGCAGCCCTGCGGTGCGCGGCGCGATTGCCGGCAATGCCAGGACGCCGGTCCAGGCGGACCGGCTGCTGGCTGGCGATGCCGACCCGGCGGTGCGGGCCGCGCTCGGGCGCAAATTGGCGCCGCGCGCCGCCGCCCTCGCCATCGCCGAGGACAGGCTGGGCGCCATCGCCTGGCAGGCGCTGTGCCGGCTCGCCGAGGATGCCGCGGCGCAGGTCCGCGCCGTCATCGCCGAGGAGCTGAAGGCGATGCCGGATGCCCCGCATGCCCTCATCCTCCGCCTCGCCGCCGACGCGGCGATGGAGGTGGCGGAGCCGGTGATCCGCCTCTCCCCCATGCTGAGCGAGGCGGATCTGCTCGCGCTGGTCGCCGCGCCGCCGGTGCCGGACACGCTGGCCGCGGTGGCTCGCCGGCCGGCGCTGAGCGAGAGCCTCTCCGACGCCATCGCGGCATCGGCGAACGAGGCGGACATCGGCGCCCTGCTCGCCAACCCCTCGGCTGCCATCCGCGAGCGCACGCTGGACGGGCTGATCGTCCAGGCCGCCACGCGCATCCCCTGGCAGGAGAGCCTGGTGCACCCGCCCTTCCCCGCCGCCGCGGGCGCAGCGGGCCTTCGCCCTCTGCGTGGCCGACCATCTGCTGGAGGCCCTAGCCGGCCGGCCGGATCTTGCGCCTGGCCTCGCCTGGCGGCTGCAGGACCGGGTCGAGGTCCGGCTGGTCGAGGGGGCTGCGAACCCCCCGGCCAGTACCCTCCTCGAGGCGGCGGCCCGACGCGGCGACCAGGCGGCCATGGCCCGGCTGCTGTCGCAGGAAGCCTCCGTGACGCTGGAGGCGGTGGAGGAGGCCGTGCGACTGCGCAGCGCCCGGGCCCTGGTCAGCCTCTGCTGGCAGGCAGGGTTCGGCCCGCGCTGCGCCCTGCTGGCCCAGAGCGTGCTCGGCCAGCTCGCCCCCGGCGCGGCGCTGCTGCCGGGGCCGGATGGCGAATGGCCGCTCTCGGCCGCGGAGATGCATTGGCAGATCGAGCCGCTGGCCGAGCCGACGGCCCGGGCATGACCCGCCCGGAGCCGGACGCTACGGCTTGATCAGCGTCCCGGCCCCGCCATCGGTGAAGAGCTCGCGCAGCACCGCATGGGGCACGCGGCCGTCGAGGATGACGGCGGCCTTCACCCCGCGCTCGATGGCGTAGATGCAGGTCTCGACCTTCGGGATCATGCCGGCGGAGATCCAGCCGGCGGCGATGCCGGCCTGCACCTCGGCCACCGTCATCTCGGGGATGAGCTGCCGGTCGGGGCCGAGCACGCCGCGCACATCAGTCAGCATCAGCAGCCGCTCGGCGCCGAGCGCGCCGGCGATCGCGCCCGCCACGGTATCGGCGTTGATGTTGTAGGTCTGCCCATCCTCGCCGACGCCGACCGGGGCGACGACGGGCACGATGTCGGCGCCGATCAGCAGCCGCAGCACGCGGGTATCGACCGAGGCGGGCTCGCCGACGAAGCCGAGGTCGAGCACCTGCTCGAGATGGGAGCCGGGGTCGCGCACCGTCCGCAGGAGCTTCCGCGCGGTGACCAGCCCGCCATCCTTGCCGGAGATGCCGACCGCCAAGGCGCCTGCCCGGGTGATCGCCTCCGCCACCTGCTTGTTGACCGGCCCGGCAAGGACCATCTCGACCACGTCGAGCATGGCCTCGTCGGTCACCCTGAGGCCCTGGATGAAGGTGGACTGGACGTTCAGCCGCTTCAGCATGGCGTTGATCTGCGGCCCGCCGCCATGCACGACGACGGGATTCACGCCCACCTGCTCCAGCAGCGCGATGTCGCGCCCGAAGCGCAGCGCCGTCTCCTCCTCGCCCATGGCGTGGCCGCCATACTTCACGACGACGATCTGGTCGTCGTAGCGCTTGAGGAAGGGCAGGGCGCCGGCCAGGGTCTTCATCGGGTCGAAGGCGTCATCGGTCATCGGCCGGGGCTCTCCGGTGCGGGCGGCCGGGCTGTAGGGGCGCGCGTGCGGCCGGTCAAGCGGTGCGGGCGAGGGAGGCCATCTCGGCCCGCAGCTCCGGGATCCCCTCCCCGGTCCGGCTGCTGGTGACGAGCACCAGCGGGTGGCCGGCGGTCTCCTTGCGGGCCAGTTCCTCGGCCTCGGCGAGGCGCTGCTTCAGCCACCAGGGCTTGGCGTCGTCGGCCTTGGTGAGGACGATCTGGAAGGGCACGGCCGCCTCAGTCAGCAGGCTCATCGCCGCCCGGTCGCCGGCCTTGGTCTCGATCCGGGCATCGAGCAGCAGCAGGACGCGGCGCAAGGTCGGCCGGCCGCGCAGGAAGTCGAACATCAAGCCCTGCCAGTCGGCCTTCACGCTCTTGGCGGCCTGGGCATAGCCGTAGCCGGGCATGTCCACGAGCGTCAGCTGGTCGCCGAGATTGAAGAAATTCAGCTGCTTGGTCCGCCCCGGCGTGTGCGAGACGCGGGCCAGCGCATTCTGCCCGGCCAGCGCATTCACCAGCGAGGACTTGCCGACATTGGAGCGGCCGCAGAAGGCGATCTCCGGCCCCTCGGCGGGCGGCAGCTGGTCGATCTTCTGCGAGGCGTAGAAGAAGGTGCAGGGCTTGGCGAAGAGCAGCCGCCCGGCCTCGATCAGCGCGGCCCGTTCCGCCTCGGTCCGCGCCTCGCTGAGGCCGCCGGCCAGGATGGCGGCATTGGCGGGGAGCGCGTGCTCCGCCATCAGCCCTTCTTCGCCACGGCCGGCACGGCGAGGCCCGGCTTGCTGCCGCCCCGCTTCGCCTCCAGCGACATGATGTAGCGCTGCTGCAGGATGGAGAGCAGGTTGTTCCAGGACCAGTAGATGACGAGGCCGGCCGGGAAGCTCGCCAGCATGAAGGTGAAGATCACCGGCATCCACTGGAAGATCTTGGCCTGGATCGGGTCCGGCGGCTGCGGGTTCAGCTTCTGCTGGAAGTACATGGTCGCGCCCATGATCAGCGCCCAGGCCGGCATGTGCAGGTAGTGCGTCAGCTGCATCGGGTCGTAGGGAAGCAGCCCGAACAGGTTGAACAGGTTGGTTGGGTCGGGCGCCGAGAGGTCCCTGATCCAGCCGAAGAAGGGCGCGTGCCGCATCTCGATGGTGACGAAGAGGACCTTGTAGAGCGCGAAGAAGACCGGGATCTGGATGAGGATGGGCAGGCAGCCGGAGGCCGGGTTGATCTTCTCGGTCCGGTAGAGCGCCATCATCTCGGCCTGGGCCTTGGCCGGATCCTCCTTATGCCGCTCGCGGATCTCCTGCATCTTCGGGCCGAGGATCTTCATCCGGCTCATCGACTTGTAGGCCTTGTTGGCCAGCGGGAAGAAGGCCGCCTTCAGCGCCAGGGTGAAGACCAGGATGGCGACGCCGAAATTCCCGAAGATCGTGAACAGCCAGTCGATGGCGTAGAAGAACGGCTTGGTCAGGAAGTAGAACCAGCCGAAATCCACCGCCTTGTCGAAATCCGGGATGCCGAGCCGGTCGCCGTAGGAATCCAGCAGCCGCACCTCCTTGGCGCCGGCGAAGAGGCGGATGCCGTTGGCGGCGGTGGCGCCGGGCGCCACGCTTTGCGGCGCGGCCGGGGCGAAGTCCACCTGCCAGCGATCCTCCGGCCCGCGCGGCCCGGGATCGGTGGTGTGGCGATAGGCGGCGCGGTAGCGCTGCGCCGGGTCGACCGGCGAGAGGGCGGTCAGCCAGTACTTGTCGGTGATGCCGGCCCAGCCGGCGCCGGTCTCCTGCTCGAGTGCGGTGCCGTTGCGCTTGGCCGCCTCGCTCTTGGCGTTGCTGTAGGTCTCCTCCCGCAGGCGGCCGTCGAGCACGCCGACGAAGCCCTCGTGCAGGATGTAGAAGCCCTGGGTCGGCGGCGTGCTCTCGCGGCGGATGCGCGACCAGGGCAGCACCTGCACCGGCTCGCCGCCGTTGTTCCGCACGCGCTGCTCGGCGGTGAGCATGTAGTTCTCGTCGAGCGCGAGCGCGATCTCGAAGACCTGGCCCCCGCCATTGTCCCAGCGCAGCGTCACCGGCGAGGCGGGCGAGAGCGCGCTGCCCTCGGCTGTCCAGTCGGTGTCGTTGGTGGGGACGCGGGTGCGACCATCGGCCGCCGTCCAGCCCCATTGCGCGTAGTAGGGCGCGCCGCCCTCGCGGGGCGCCAGCAGGCGGACGAGCGGGGAGTTCCGGTCAACCGTCTCGTGGTAGCCGCGCAGTACGAGGTCATCGAGCCGGGCGCCGCGGAGCGAGAGCGTTCCCTGCACGCGCAGCCCCTCGACCGGCAGGCGCGCGGCGGGCGAGGTCGGCGTGCCGGCGGCGGGCGAGGCATCGGTCGGGGCGCCGAGCGGCCCGGCCGGGCCGGGGGTCGGGGCCGGCTGCTGCACCGCGGCCGCCTGCTGCTGCTGGGCGCGCTGCGCCTCCCGCGCCGGGCGGTTGAAGGCATCGAATGCCAGCAGGATGCCGATCGAGATGGCGATCGCCACGAAGAGGCGCTTCTGGTCCATGGAAAAGCTTCAGCCTTTCGGCAGGGTCGGGGGCGGCACCGGGTCGTAGCCGCCCGGATGCCAGGGGTTGCAGCGGAGGATGCGCCCCGAGGCCATCCAGGCGCCGCGCAGCGCGCCATGGCTGCGGAGCGCCTCCAGGGCGTAGTCGCTGCAGGAGGGGTAGAACCGGCAATTGCAGCCGAGGATGGGCCGCAAGGTCCATTGATAGGCGAGGACGGCGCCGCGCAGCGCCGTGCCGGCGGCGCTCATTCGGGCAGCACCCCGGCCTGGCGAAGCGCGCCCCGCAGGTCGGACAGCAGCTTGTCCCAGGGCCGGGTGCCGGTCCCGTCGCGGGCGATGAGCACTAGGTCCCAGCCCGTCGGCGGCGCCTCGCCCAGGGTCAGCCGCGCCGCCTCCCGTAGCCGGCGCTTGGCGCGGTTGCGGACGACGGCGTTGCCGATCTTCTTGGTGGCGGTGAAGCCGAGGCGCAGCGCCCCCTCGGGCTGCGGCAGGGCCTGCAGCACCAGGGAGGGGCGCGCGGCCTTCCGGCCCCGGCCTGCGACCCGGAGGAATTCGCGGCGCCTGGTCAGCCGGGGAAGGCGGCCCGGCATGCGGAATTCCCCCCGCGGCCCGTCAGGCGCTGAGCTTGGCGCGGCCCTTGGCGCGGCGGTTGGCCAGCACCTTGCGGCCGCCGACGGTCGCCATGCGGGTGCGGAAGCCATGACGGCGCTTCCGGACGAGCTTGGAGGGCTGGTAGGTACGCTTCACGATCGATCTCCGAGATGGCTGCCCGCCTTGACGCGGACGGCCGGCGGCCCTTGCGGCTGGGCCCCGGCGAAGGCGGGCAGGTATAGGGATGGGATGGGGGCGCCGTCAATCGCGGGAGGCTGTCTGGCGCTACGCGGCCGGGTGGCGTAACCCGCGCGCCGAGGCCTTAACGCTGCTGGGATGGGGATGCGCATGCCGGATTTCGACGTGGTGGTCATCGGCGCCGGCGCGGCCGGGCTTTCGGTCGCGTCGATCTCGGCCGGGCTCGGCCTCCGGGTCGCGCTGATCGAGCGCGGCCGGATGGGCGGCGACTGCCTCAATTACGGCTGCGTCCCCTCCAAGGCGCTGCTCGCCGCCGCCCATGCCGCCGCCTCGGCGCGGGGGGCAGCGCGCTTCGGCATCCGCCTGCCGCCGCCCGAGATCGACTGGGCCGGCGTGCGCGCCCATGTGCACGGCGCCATCGCCCGCATCGCGCCGAATGACAGCACAGCCCGCTTCCGCGGCATGGGCGTCGAGGTGATCGAGGCCTCGGCGCATTTTACCGCACCCGACACGATCGAGGCCGGCGGGCGGCCGCTGACCTTCCGCCGCGCCGTCATCGCCGCCGGCAGCAGCGCGGTGGTGCCGGACCTGCCCGGCCTCGATGGCGTGCCCTGGCTCACCAACGAGACGCTGTTCGACCTGGAGGAGCCGCCAGGCCACCTGCTGATCCTCGGCGGCGGGCCGATCGGGCTCGAGATGGCGCAGGCCCATGCCCGGCTCGGCTGCCTCGTCACCGTCATCGAGCGGGGGCCGCGCATCGCCAGCCGCGAGGACCCCGAGCTGGCGGAGGGCCTCAAGGCCGCGCTCGTCCGCGACGGCGTCGAATTCCGCGAGGGATCGAAGGTCGCGCGGGTCGAGCAGCTGGAGCCGGACAGCCGCGCTGCCCAGGCCGGCGTCGTCGCCGTGCTGGAAGATGGCAGCCGCATCGCCGGGACGCATCTCCTGCTCGCGGTCGGGCGGGCGCCACGCCTTGCGGGGCTCGACCTGGTGACGGCCGGGGTCGAGGCCGGGCCGCGCGGGATCGTGACCGGGGCCGACCTGCGCTCGGTCTCCAACAAGCGGGTCTGGGCGGTGGGCGACATCGCCGATCCGCAGGGCATCGGCCCGCGTGCCTTCACCCATGTGGCGAGCCAGCATGCCGGCATCCTGGTCCGGTCCATGATGTTCCGCCTGCCCTTCACCAAGGTGAGCTACGCCGCCCTCCCCCGCGTCACCTACACCGACCCCGAGCTGGCCCAGGTCGGCCTGACCGAGGCGGAGGCGCGCGAGGCGGGCCACGAGGAGCTCTCGATCCTCCGCTGGCCGGTCGCCGAGAACGACCGGGCGGTGGCGGAGGCGCTGACGGATGGCCTGGTGAAGCTGGTGGTCGGCCAGGGCGGCAAGCTGCTCGGCGCCGGGGTGCTGGCGCCGCATGCGGGGGAGATGGCGGGTATGTTCGGGCTGATGATCGGCCGGAAGCTGCCGCTCTCGGCGCTGGCCGGCATGGTCCTCCCCTACCCCACCCTGGCCGAATCGGCGAAGCGGGCCGCCGGGGATTATTACGCGCCGAAGCTTCTCTCACCCTTCACGAAACGTCTCGTCGGCTTGCTGAAACATCTGCCTTAGGCATTCATGCCGGCAACGGGGCAACAGGAGCTCTCACCCATGAATCAGGTTCTCGCAGGGCGCACCGCGCTCGTCACCGGCAGCACCAGCGGCATCGGCCTCGGCATCGCCAAGATCTATGCCGAAGCCGGGGCGCGCGTGATGCTGAACGGCTTCGGCAAGCCGGAGGAGATCGCCCGCGCCCGGGCGGAGATCGGCGCGCTCCAGGGCGGCGGCGACGCGCCCTACTCGGCGGCCGACCTCTCGAAGCCCGAGGCAGTGCGGCAGATGGTCGCCGAGGCCGAGGCGGCGCTCGGGCAGGTCGACATCCTGGTGAACAATGCCGGCATCCAGTTCGTCGCCCCGATCGACGAATTCCCGGACGACAAGTTCGACGCCATCATCGCCATCAACTTCGCCTCCAATTTCCACGCCATCAAGGCGGCGCTGCCGGGGATGAAGGCGCGCAACTGGGGCCGGATCGTCAACATCGCCTCGGCGCACGGGCTCGTCGCCTCGCCCAACAAGGTCGCCTATGTCTCGGCGAAGCATGCCGTGGTCGGCATGACCAAGACCGTGGCGCTCGAGGTCGCCAAGCTGCCGATCACTTGCAACGCCATCTGCCCCGGCTTCGTCCGCACGCCGCTGGCGGAGGCGCAGGTCGGCCCGCTGGCCAAGCAGCACGGCGTCTCGGAGCAGCAGGCGCTCGAGGAGTTCCTGCTCGACAAGCAGCCCTCCAAGCGCTGGATCGAGGTGGAGGAGGTGGCGCAGATGGCGCTCTACCTCGTCGGGCCCGGCAGCGGCGGGGTGAATGGCGCGGCGCTGTCCATCGATGGCGGCTGGCTGGCGGCCTGATGGACGAGGAGGCTCCCGCAGCGGTACCGACGCCGGCGGTCGCCAAGCCGCCGGCGCCCAAGAAGATCAACCTGGCGCTGCAGGGCGGCGGCACGCATGGCGCCTTCACCTGGGGCGTGCTGGACCGGCTGCTGGAGGATGAGCGGCTGGTGATCGACGGCGTCTCCGGCACCTCGGCCGGGGCGATCAATGCCGCGGTGCTGGTGCAGGGCCTGGCGGATGGCGGGCGGCTGGGGGCGATCACCGCCCTCGACCGCATGTGGCGCGACGTGGCGGCGCGGCTCGCCGTCAGCCCGCTGCGCAACACGCCCTTCGAGAAGGCCCTCTGGGGCTACGACCTCACCTACTCCGTCGCCTACCAGGCCTTCGAGACGCTGACCCGCGTCTTCTCGCCCTACCAGTTCAACCCTTTCCCGATGGAGTTCAACCCGCTGCGGCAGGTGCTGGACGACAACCTCGACTGGCGCCGGCTGCGCACCGACCCGAAGGCCGTCCGCCTCTTTGTCTCGGCGACCAATGTGCGGACGGGCAAGCCGCGGGTCTTCACCCGGGCGGAAATCAGCACGGATGTCGTGCTGGCCTCGGCCTGCCTGCCGAATGTCTTCCGCGCCGTGGAGATCGACGGCGAGGCCTTCTGGGATGGCGGCTATGTCGGCAACCCGGCGCTTTGGCCGCTCTACTACGAGCGCGGCGCGCCCGACATCGTGCTAGTGCAGATCAACGCCATCATGCGGGCCGAGCTGCCGACCAGCGCCACCGACATCATGAACCGGCTGAACGAGATCAACTTCAACGCCTCGCTGATGGCGGAGATGCGAGCGATCGACTTCGTCCAGCGCCTGCTCGATTCCGGCCGGCTGGAGCAGCCGCGCTACCGCCGCATCTTCCTCCACGTCATCGAGGACGAAGAGCGGATGCGGGAGTTCAAGCTCTCGACCAAGCTGAACGGCGATTGGGAATTCCTGCAGATCCTCCGCCGCTACGGGCGGGAGGCGGCGGACCGGTTCCTGGCGCAGCATTTCGGGACGCTCGGCAAGGAGAGCACGCTCGACATCCAGCGCTACCTCTGAGGCTGGAGGAGGATGATGCGGGGCGGCTGCCCGCGCCGCACGGCGACGATCGCCACCTGCCGGAAGCGCCGGCCGAGCACGGCGATGCGGCGCGGATCGCCGGCCAGCAGCAGGTGGCGTTCCTCCCAGCCCTTGGCGCCGCCATTGCCCTCGGCCTGCGGCAGGCGCCGCGCCGCTTGGCGCAGCCGGGCGAGCATGCGGTCGTTCCAGCCGCGCGGCATCCTCCGGCTGAAGGGGTTCCAGGCGGTGACGAAGGCGCCCTCCCGCGCGCCCTGGCGCCGCAGCAGGGCATCGACCGCGGCGCTGTGCCGGCCGATGCGGGCGCGGGCGCCGTCGGCCTCGTAGGTGGTGCGGCGATAGGCGGCGATCAGGCCGGAGGTCATGCGAGCTGGAAGAGCATGGCCTTCAGGTAGGCACTCTCCGGCAACAGGGGATGCACCGGGTGGTCGGGCCCCGCCCCGCCCTGGAAGAGCAGGCGCCCTTCCCGCCGCGCCCGCCCGATGCCCCAGATCACCGCATCGGCGAACTCGCCCGGTGCGACATGATGGCTGCAGCTGGCGATGAACAGGAACCCGCCCGGCGCCACCAGCCCCGCCGCCAGCCGGGCCAGCTTGCCATAGGCCCGCAGCGCCGCCGGCTGGTCCTTTCGGCTCTTGGCGAAGGCCGGCGGATCGGCGACCACCATGTCGAAGCGCGTGCCCGCCTGGCCCATCCGCTCCAGCGCCTCCATTGCCTCGCCCCGCTCGGCCGTGACACGCGCCGCGAGCCCGTTCTCCGCCGCGCTCGCCATGGCGAGGTCGAGGGCATGGGCGCTACGATCGAGCAAGGTCACCTGCGTGGCGCCGGCCGCGGCGGCGCTGAGGCCGAAGCCGCCGGTATGGCAGAAGGCATCCAGCATCGTCCCGCCGGCGGCGAGACGCGCGACGCGGGCGCGGTGCTCGCGCTGGTCGAAGAACCAGCCCGTCTTCTGCCCGCCGAGCAGGTCGACGGCGAAGCGCAGGCCGCCCTCCTCGGCATGGACCGGACCGGCCTCGCCGAGCAGCAGCCGCGTCTCCTGCGGCAGCCCCTCGAGCCCGCGCACCGAGGCGTCGTTGCGGGCGACGATGAGGCGTGGGTCCAGCAGGCCCTGCAGCGCCTCGACCAGCGCCGGCGTCAGCGCCTCCATCCCCGCCGTATTGGCCTGGAGCGCCAGCACATCGCCATAGCGGTCGATGACGAGGCCCGGCAGCCCATCCGCCTCGGCATGGACCAGGCGGTAATGCGGCGCGTCGAACAGCCGCTCCCGCAGCGCGAGCGCCGCGCCGAGCCGGCCGCGCAGCCAGGCGGCATCAATCGCCGCCTCCGGGTCGCGGTCCAGCCGGCGCGCGGCGATCAGGCTGTGCGGGTTGAACAGCCAGGTGCCCTGGCGCTGGCCGTCATCCCCCTCCAGCCGCACCACGGCGCCGGGCGGCAGCGCCTTGGCTGCCGGCCTCATGGCGATCTCGTTGGAGAAGGCCCAGGGGTGGCCGGTTTTGACCCGGCGGTCGCGGCCGGGCAGCAGGCGGATCAGCGGATGCGGCATGAGGCGGCGGACCATGCCGCCATGCCGGGCGCAAGTCCATGCGGTTCGCCGCCGGGGGCGCCCATGAATCTCACCGGATGGTGCCTTCGCCCAGCCACCCGCACATCGCCGTCACGACTCCGCATCGGCGTTGCTTTCCCGGCCGCCGTCACTGCGATGTCGAAGGGCGCAGGGACGGATGCCGGCCGCCCGAGCCCGGGCGGCAGGGCCGGTCCCGCCGCACTGGGAGGCCATCATGGAAGTCTCGAATTTCGAGTTGCTGCTGAAGCCGCAATCGCCCGCGACCCCGAGCGGGACCATGGCGGTGGACCGCGTCCTGCAGGGATACTTCCTCGAGATCACCAATCTCGAGCCCGTGCCGCTGCGCTACGCCCTGGAGTTCGTCATCTTCCCGCCGCCGGCGGGCACGCCGGACCAGGAGTTCCGCAGCCTCGCCGGCAACACCCTCTGCATCGTCGACACCGGCGGCACGGACAACCGCTTCGGCACGCTGAACGGGTCCCTGGCCTCCAGCGTCTTTACGCCGCGCTTCCCGGTGCCGAGCCCGTCGCCCTTCCCCGCGGCCGGCGACCGGCTGATCACGGTGCCCGCCCGCGGCACCGCCCTCGTCGCGGTGCTACCGAGCGCCTTCGGCGTCATCGATCCGATCGAGATGACGCCCTTGACCATGCCGAAATTCGAGGTGCGGGGCTTCGTCCGCATCCGGCTGCCGCCGGTCTTCCGCAGCACCTTTCCCTTCTTCACCCGGCAGCTCGACCGCCCGGCCAGGACGCTGCTGACGCCGCAGAACCGCGCCACCTTCCTCACCGCCGGCAACGCCATCTCCGACCAGACGCAGACCGGCCTGCCGCTGGCCAGCGGCAAGGCGCTCAACGAGATCGTCCCGGAGGCGGGGTTCGTCTTCCCGGTCGCCGCCGGCATCCGCGACGAGGGCCGGGCGATGCTCGCCGGTGAGTACCTGCAGAACATCCCGGCCGAACTCCAGGCGGAGATGCTGGCCCTGCTGCTGGCGCGGCTGCCCGAGGATGCGGACCTGCCGGAGCTCAACCGTTCGCTTGCGGCGCTCGAGATTCCGCATACGGTGGAGCGCCGCAAGAAGGCAGCGCAGGCGCGATAGCCCGAGGCTTGCCGGGCGGGGGAATGGCCTTCGCCATGCACATCGCCCGGGACTTGCCGAGCCTCCGCGACGCCCTCGCCGGGCTCGGCCCCGCCGCCCTGGTGCCGACCATGGGGGCGCTGCATGCCGGTCACCTGTCCCTGTTGGCGGCGGCGCGGCAGGCGGCGGGGCCGGGCGGCGCCGTCATCGCCTCGATCTTCGTCAACCCGCTGCAATTCGGGCCGGGCGAGGATTTCGCCCGCTACCCGCGGCAGGAGGAGGCGGATCTGGCGCTGCTGCGCGAGGCTGGCTGCGACCTCGCCTGGCTGCCCGGCGTCGAGGGGATGTATCCGCCGGGCCGGGCAACGACGATCCAGGTCGAGGGCCCGGCCGAGGGCTGGGAAGGCGCGGCGCGGCCCGGCCATTTCCGCGGGGTCGCCACGGTCTGCGCCAAGCTCTTCCTCCAGACGAGCGCGAGCTTCGCGGCCTTCGGCGAGAAGGACTGGCAGCAGCTCCAGGTGATCCGGCGGATGGTACGCGACCTCGACCTGCCGGTGCAGATCATCCCCTGCCCGACGCTGCGCGAGGCGGATGGCCTTGCCATGTCCTCCCGCAACCGCTTCCTCGACCCGGAGGCGCGGGCCCGGGCCGCGGCGCTGCCGGGCGCGATGCGGGCGGCCATCGGGGCGATGGCGCGCGGCACCTCGCCCGCCGCGGCGCTCGCCGCAGCGCGTGCCGGGCTGGCGGCGGCCGGCCTTGCCCTCGATTATCTCGCCCTGGTGGAGCCGGACAGCCTGCGCGAGGTGCCGGCGCCGCCCGGCCGGCTGATCGCCGCCGCGCGGCTCGGCGGCGTGCGGCTCCTCGACAGCATGGCGGCCTGAGCATAGCCGAGCGCCGTCAGGCCCAGCATGGCGAGCGAGATGGGCGCCTCGTTCAGCCGGATCGGGCCGAGGCGCGGCGCCAGTTCGGGGAATTCGTCCTCGATGCCGCGCGTCCCCGGATAGGCGAAGGCCGAGAGCTGCGCGCCGAAGAACAGCGCCGGGCCCAGCGCCGCCCCGCGCGCATCGCCCCGCCGCAGCGCCCGCCACCCAAGCGCGCCGAGCAGTAGGCCGAAGCTGATCGTCATCGCGTCATGGAAGCGCGCATGCGGCAGCCAGCGCGGGTTGAGGAGATGCGTGCGGTTCCAGTCGATGACGAGGCCGTTCAGCGCCGTCGCCAGGTTGAGCGCGGCCAGCAGCCGCCCGCCGCGCATCAGCCGAGCAGCCAGCGCAGCGAGCGCCGCAGCGCCGTGGTGCCGTACCGCTCGAACCAGCGGCCATGGGCGAAGATCACCCGGTCCGGCTCCAAGGCCAGCAGCCGCTCCGCCGCCCGCGCCGCCGCGCGGTGCCGCCAGCGGATGATGGCGCGTAGATAGGGCGGCGGCATCCCGTCCGGCGCCGTCACGCCGAAGCTCCGCGCCACCGGCCGCAGCAGCGCCGGCAGGCGCTCCGCCTCCAGGTTCAGGACCAGGTCGGTCAGCACCAGCGTCCGGCTCGGCTCGTGGAAGACGGCGACCTCGTGGAAGCCGAGCCCGCCCGGCACGGTGACGAGGGTGATGGCGCCGCCCCAGTCCGCCGGCGCGCCCGGAGGCAGGTCCCGGTCGAGCCGCACCTGGCTGCGCCGCACCTGGCCGCGCTGGCGGAGGCCCGGTGCCGCCCAGGTCACCGCCTCGGGAAAGGCGCGCTGCCAGCCCTCGAGGAAGGTCCAATGGGCGATGTTCGGCGCCACCAGGTGCCGCACCGGGCCGAGCGCGGCGAGCGCCGCGCCGAGCCCGGGCGAGAAGGCCGTCGGCGAATGCAGCAGCAGGCCGCCATCCGGCAGGCGCAGCACGGTCATCCGCACCGGAAGTTGCGTGCCGAGCGGGCCCTCCATCAGGCTGTCGACGATGTGGACGCCCTCCGCCACCGGCTTCGGCACCTCGAGCGGCGGGTAGCCGGGCGGCGCCTCGGTGCCGAGCAGGCGCGGGCCGCTTTCCGCCCGGTCCTCGCTGAGCGCGACCACAGCAAGCTCGGTGAGGCCGAGGCCGATGAGCAGCGCCCTCGCCCCGCCCGGCTGCCGCCGCATGACGAGCCCGGCGCCGAGCAGCGCCGCCCCACCCAGCGCATCGAGTCCCAGATGCTGCCGCATGGTGAGGCGGGGCTGCAGCCCCACCTCGTAATCCGTCACCGCCGAATAGGCGGTGTGATAGGCCCCAGCCGCGCCGAGCAGCCCCCGCACCGGCGGCGGCAGCGCGCGCGAGGCGGCGAGGCCACCCAGCATCGCCGCCACGCCGTAATCGATCAGTCCGTGCAGCCGGGTCGGGATCAGCATGGCCCGGTCAGTAGAACCAGTAGCCAGTCGCTTCGTAATTCGCCGTCGCCTGCGCGGCGAGGGCGTACCAGTCGACCGGCGCCTCGGCGACGGGCGCGGGCTCCGCCGCAGGCGGCGGGGCTGCCGCCACGGGCAACGGGGCTGCCGGCGCGGCCGCAGGCGGCGTACCGCCGAGCGGCACGTAGTCGACCTCCGTCACCGTCAGCACCGTGTCCGGGCTGTTGTTGAACAGGCCGATGACGTTGTTCATCCCGCCATGGTCGTAGTCGCGCGGCACGTATTCGCGGTCGACCGCGGTCACCTGGCCGTCGACCAGCCAGGTGAGCTGCCCCGGCTCCCAGACCAGCTGGTAGTCATGGAACACGCCGCCCTTGATGCCGTCGTGGAAGTGCACGCGGATGGCGTCCTCGCCGTTGTTGTTCCAGTGCAGGGTCGCGTATTGCCGCCCGCTGCCGTCATTGGCGACCTCGGCGAGGTTGATCTCCTGCCCGGGCCAGTTGTTGTCGCCCGGCCAGAGGATGAGGGCGGAGCCCGGCATCGTGCCGTCGAACTTGGCGGTCATGGTGTAGGTGCCGTAGCCATGGCCGGAGGTGACGGCCAGGGCCGGCTCCATCAGCCCAGCATTGCCGGTCAGGGTCACCTGACCGGGGACGGAGTAGTCGGCACCCCAATTATCTGTCAGCGCCCCATGGCGGTTGTCGAAGCTCTCGTGGAAGGGCACGTCGGTTTCGATGTCGGTCGTTGCCATGGGCGGTCCTGATCCCGGTTCTGCCGTTCGCGTCGTTGCTGGCTTTCGCCTCCAACGCGCAGGAACCGGAAGGGTGCCCCCGTAGCAGGCGGAACGAAGGCGGGCGGCTACATCCGCCTCAGCCAGACCTGCTCGATCGCATGGCCGCGCCCCTTGCGCAGCACGAGGCGCGCGCGGTGCCGCGTCGGCTGGATGTTCTCGCGGAGGTTCGGCAGGTTGATGCTGCGCCAGATGCCGCGCGCCACCTCCCTCGCCTCCTCGAGCGGCAGGTCGCGGTAGTGGTGGAAGTAGCTGTCGGGGTTGGGGAAGGCGACCTTCTGCAGCAGCAGGAAGCGCTCGATGTACCAGGCCTCGATCTCGCCGATGGCGGCGTCGAGATAGACCGAGAAGTCGAAATAGTCGGAGGCGACGACCGGCGCGCCGGCGGCGTGCTGCAGCACGTTCAGTCCCTCGAAGATGACGATGTCCGGCCGCCGCAGCACCTGCATCTCGCCGGGGATGATGTCGTATCTCAGATGCGAGTAGACCGGCGCCGCCACCTCCGGTGCGCCCGCCTTCAGCGCGTTGAGGAAGGCGAGCATGCGCTTCAGGTCGTAGCTCTCGGGGAAGCCCTTGCGCCGCATCAGCCCGCGCTCCTCCAGCACCCGGGTCGGGTGGAGGAAGCCGTCCGTCGTCACCAGCTCGACGCGCGGATGGTCCGGCCAGCGGGCGAGGATGGCGCGCAGCACGCGGGCGAGCGTGCTCTTCCCCACGGCGACGCTGCCGGCGATGCCGATGATGTAGGGCGGCGGCGCCGCCTGGTGGCCAAGGAAGGCATCCTGCGCCATGGCGAGCCGCCGCGCCGCCCGCACCTGGAGGTTCAGCAGGCGCGACAGCGGCAGGTAGATCTCCTGCACATCGGCGAGTGAGACGGTCTCGTTGAGGCCCTTCAGCCCGGCGATGTCGCTGCGCGTCAGGGAGAGCGGCGTGCTGGCCCGGAGCGCCGCCCAGGCGGCACGGTCGAAGACCCGGTAGGCGGGTTCGGCAAGGGGCGGGTCCTCGGGCGGCGGCGCGGCGTCCATGACGATCATCGTGTCATGAGGTTGCGAATCCGGCCAGGGCACGAACCTCGGCGGGGCTGCGCCCGGCCTCCCGCAGGGCGCGGAGGCTCGGCGCCCCCTCCCGCTTGGCGAGGCGCCGCCCGGCGGCATCGGTCAGCAGCCGGTGATGCGCATAGCACGGCGCCGGCCAGCCTAGCAGCGCCTGGAGCAGGCGATGCAGATGCGTCGCCGGCCTGAGGTCCTCCCCGCGGGTGACGAGGGTGACGCCCTGCAGCGCATCGTCATGCGTGACGCAGAGATGGTAGCTCGCCGGCACCTCCTTCCGCGCCAGCACCGCATCCCCGAACGGCGCCGGGTCGCAGCGGATCCTCCCCTCCCCCGCCTCCTCGAAGGAGAGGCCGGCCGGCGCCAGCGCCAGCGCCGCCGCCATGTCGAGCCGCAGCGCATGGGGCTCCCCCGCCGCCATCCGCGCCGCCCGCGCCTCGGGCGGGAGGCGCCGGCAGGTTCCCGGATAGGGCGGCCCGTCCGGCCCATGCGGCGCCTGGCCGGCCGCCGCCACCTCCCGCGCGATGTCCGCCCTGGTGCAGAAGCAGGGATAGAGCAGGCCCCGCGCCGCGAGCCGGTCGAGCGCCGCCCGGTACTCGGCCATGTGCCGCGACTGCACCCTGACCTCGCCGTCCCAGTCGAGGCCGAGCCAGGCCAGGTCCTCGAGGAGGGCGGCGGTGAATTCCGGCCGGCAGCGCGTGGCGTCGATATCCTCGACCCGGAGCAGGAACCGCCCGCCGGCCCGGCGCGCTGCGCCCCAGGCCGCAAGCGCGGCATGGGCATGGCCGAGATGCAGCAGCCCGGTCGGGCTCGGCGCGAAGCGGGTGGTGACAGGCATGGCCCGCCGGGGTAGCGGCTCGGGCGGCAAGGGAGCAAGCGGCGATGGCAGGCCTCGTGGGACCCCGATTCGGCGCGCAGCCCGGCGCGGCCCGGCAGCTCGTGGTGGTGCTGCACGGGCTCGGCGCGGATGGGCAGGACCTCATCCAGCTCGCCCCCGACTGGGCGGAGGCGCTACCGGAGGCCGCCTTCATCGCCCCCGACGCGCCCGATCCCTGCGACATGGCGCCCCATGGCCGGCAGTGGTTCAGTCTCCAGGACCGCACCCCCGCCGTGATGGCCGCCGGCGTGCAAGGCGCCGCCGCCGCCCTCGGCCCGCTGGTCGAGGCGGAGCTCGCCCGATTCGGCCTGCCGCCCGCGGCGCTGGCGCTGGCCGGCTTCAGCCAGGGGGCGATGATGGCCCTTGAGCTCGGCCTGCGCGGCCGTCCCACGCCGGCCGCCATCCTCGCCTATTCCGGCGCGCTGCTCGGGCCCGAGTCGCTGGCGGCCGGACTCGCCGGGAAGCCCCCGGTGCTGCTGGTCCATGGCGAGGCCGACGACATCGTCCCCGTCGCCGCTGGCCGCGCGGCGGAGGCGGCGCTGCGGGCCGCCGGCGTCCCGGTCGAGGCCGTCTATCGCCCGGGCCTCCCCCACGCCATCGACCCGGCCGGGATCGAGGCCGGCAGACGGGCCCTCGCCCGGGCCTTCGGGATGACAGCGGCATGAAAGAAAGCCGCCAGCCTGTTGCGCCGCATCAACCGGACTGGCAAGAATGCGACAGTAGATCGGCGGCGCCACAGGATATGGGGCCTTTCCGCCGAGACAGGCCCCATGGCTTGTTGGCACCGCACCGAACAGGGAGCGGCGCTTGCCTGACGGCGATGGTTATCTCGATGGGGTGAACGGCCCGTCCCGCGTGGCGGAGGCTCCGGGGCGATCATGACCCATGTCTCCAACCTCCAGACCCTGGTGCTGAATGCGGACATGCAGCCGCTCAGCTGGGGTCCGCTCTCCGTCTGGTCCTGGCAGGACGCGCTGGTCGCCGTGCTGCAGGACCGGGTGAACCGCATTGTCGACTACGAGATCGAGGCGCATTCGGCGAGCCAGTCCTTCGCCATCCCCTCGGTCGTCGCGCTGAAGCGCTTCCACAAGCGGCGGAAGGTCGCCTTCACCCGCTACCACGTCTTCCTGCGGGACCGGTTCAGCTGCCAGTACTGCGGCGAGACGCTGCCGGCGAAGGAGCTGACCTTCGACCACGTCGTGCCGCGCAGCAAGGGCGGCGTCTCCTCCTGGACCAACGTCGTCACTTGCTGCCAACGGGACAACCTGTTCAAGGGCAGCCGCTCGCTGCGGGAAAGCGGCCTCCGCCTGCTCTGCACGCCCATCGAGCCGACGCCGCACCAGATCGACGAGGCGGCCAAGCGCCAGGCCCCGCGCGAGAAACTGCACCGCACCTGGCAGGACTTCCTCTACTGGGATGCCGACCTGGAGGCCTGAGGGCCGGGCTCAGCCGCGGCCCATGGCCGGCCCGTGCGGGTCATGCGCGACGCGCCGCAGCCGCCAGCCGAGGCCGATCAGCACCGCGCCCGTCGCCACGGCCTGGATGGCGACCAGCCAGATCAGCGCCAGCAGCCCCGCCCCCGGCGCCGCGATCATCCAGGCGCCGATGAAGACCGAGATCGCCCCGAACAGCCCCATCAACACGCTGCCGAGGCGGAACGCCATCACCAGCCGCACCACGCCGGTCACGACCGACCAGGCCGCCACCAGGAAGACCAGCCCGATCGCCGAGGCCACCGGCAGCAGCAGCAGCGCCGCCGCGGCCACCAGCGAGAGGATGCCGTCGAGCCAGAACCAGGCGCCATGCCGCTCCGGCGGCCCCTTCACCGCCTGGTACAGCGTGCCGACGCCGTCCAGCACCATCCAGGCCGCAAGCGCGCCGAGGATCACCGCGAGGCCGAGCCCCGGCACCAGGAAGGCCAGCAGGCCGAAGAGGATGGCGAAGACGCCGCGCAGGATGAACATCCACCAGCCGCGCGCCATCATCCGCACCAACGGGAAGCGCCCGGTGAGGGTCATGGGTCCGGGATGGGTATCGGTCAGGGCCATGGCGGCCTCCCTTGCATGCGCTGGCGCATGTGACGCGCGAGGGCCGTCCGAGGCCAAGCTCCTCCTGGTGACAAATCCGTAGGGGATGGGAGAATTTCACGCCACCGGGTAAAGGATCGACAAAAGGGGAAAGGTCTTGGGCTGACCAGGCCCGCCGCACCCCCCGATGGCGGCAGGAGCCCACCCAGTATGAGTACCAACCTTCCCCCCGAAATCCCGCCCGGCGCCCTCGACGACCAGACCGCCGCCCGGGTGGAGGCGCTGATCGAGGAGGAGGAGGGCGCGCAGAACCGCTTCTCCGGCTGGCTCGGCTGGGTCGGCACCGGCGTCGCGCTGGCGATGGCGCTGTTCCACCTCTGGGCCGCCTGGGACATCGTGCCGACGACGACGCTGCGCTTCGTCCATGTCGGCTTCGCCATGGCACTCGGCTTCCTGCTGTTTCCGGTGGCGCGGCGTTTCCGCCACCGCTTCATGCCCTGGGACTGGCTGCTGCTCGCGGCCGGCCTCTACGTCACCTGGTACCTCATCGCCGGCGGCGACGACCTGCTCGACCGCTACGTCTTCCCCGAGCCGATGGACCTCGTCGTCGGCTGGATCCTCGTCGTCCTGGTGCTGGAGGTGACGCGGCGCGCGACGGGCTGGGTGATGCCGGTCGTCGCCGGCCTCTTCATGCTCTACGCCTTCTTCGGCGACCACCTGCCGCCGCCCTGGCGCCACCAGGGCTACGGGACGGAGCGGCTGATCCCGCACCTCACCATAACGCTCGACGGAATCTTCGGCACGGCGGTCGATGTCTCGGCCAGCCTCATCATCCTCTTCACCATCTATGGCGCCATCTTGCAGCTCAGCGGCGCCGGCAAGTTCTTCGTGGACTTCTCCTTCTCGGCGACCGGCGGCAAGGCGACCTCGGCAGGGCGGACGGTGGTGCTCTCCTCCTTCCTGCTCGGCGGACCATCCGGCTCCGGTGTCGCCACCACCGTGACGCTCGGCACCGTCGCCTGGCCGATGATGAAGCGCGTCGGCTACCGGCCGGACGATGCGGGCGGGCTGCTCGCCGCCGGCGGGCTGGGTGCCATCATCTCGCCGCCCGTGCTCGGCGCCGCGGCCTTCCTGATCGCCGAGTATCTGAAGATCGGCTATCTCGAAGTGCTGCGCATGGCCATCGTGCCGACCGTGCTCTACTACGCCTCGCTTCTCTTCATGGTGGAGCTCGACCAGCGCCGCATCGGCGCGAAGCACGCGGCGGCCGGCACGGAGCGCGAGGTCATCCAGGTCGAGAGCCCCTGGGCGCTCACCAAGAAATACGGCTTCCACTTTTCCTCGCTGCTGGCGATCGTGGTCTTCATGGTGCTCGGCTACTCGCCGACGCTCTCCGTGCTCTACGCCATGGTCGTCGCCGTGCTGCTCTCCTTCCTGAGGCGGGAGAGCGCGCTCTGGCCGCGCAAGCTGGTCGAGGCGCTGGCCTCGGGCGCGGTGCAGGCGGTCGGCATCGCCGCCACCTGCGCCTGCGCCGGCATCATCGTCGGCGTCATCACCCTGACCGGGCTCGGGCTGAAATTCTCCGAGATCGCCATCCAGGCCGCCGGCGGCAAGCTTGTCATCACCGCGCTCTACACGGCGCTGATCGTCTGGATCGTCGGCCTCGCCGTGCCGGTGACAGCCAGCTACATCATCTGCGCCGTGGTCGCCGCGCCGGCGCTGATCAAGCTCGGCGTGCCGGACTATGCGGCGCACATGTTCGTTTTCTACTACGCCGTGCTCTCCGAGGTCTCGCCGCCGACCGCGCTCTCGCCCTTCGCCGCGGCGGCGATCACCGGTGCCGGCCCGTACCGGACGACGCTGCAGGCCTGGAAATACACCCTGCCCGCCTTCGTCCTGCCCTTCGTCTTCGTCACCGACCCGGACGGCGTCGGCCTGCTGCTCGCCTTCAAGCCGGGGATGGGCTGGGGCGACGTGGCGTTGCAGATCTTCCTTGCCGCGGCCGGCCTCGCTGCCCTCTCGGCTGCCTGCCAGGGCTTCGCCCGCCGGGCGATGGCGGGGTGGGAGCGGGCGGGCTTCGCCGTGGCGGGGCTGCTGATGATTTTCCCGGCGCTGGTGGAGGCGGCCTTCGGCAACGCGGTGCCGGCGCCGCATTGGATCGGCGTGGCTGTGGGTGCCGTGCTACTGGCGATGCAGTGGAAGGGTGCGTCGCGGGCGGCAACCGCTTGACGAGGGGGGCCTTGCCCCCCTCGGACACCCCCACCAAAGACCGGAAGGCCTTTGGAAACCTTTAGTTCACAGCGCCCTGTGGGCGATGTCGCGCCGGCAGAATCCTTCGGGCCAATCGATCAAGTCGGCCGCCTGGTAGGCTGCATCCCGCGCCCCACGCACGGTCTCGCCGACTGCGGTGACGCCCAGCACCCGTCCGCCATTCGCCAGCACCGCCCCGCCGGGGCCTGCCACGGTCCCGGCGTGGAAGACCTCCACTCCCGGCACCGCGGCCGCCCGGTCCAGCCCGCGGATAGTCGTCCCCTTGCGATAGGCGCCCGGATACCCCTCGGCCGCCATAACCACGACCAGGCTCGGCCGCGTGTCCCACTCCAGCGCGATCTCGCCGAGCCGCCCCTCCGTCGCCGCGAGCAAGGCGTCCAACAAATCCGACCGCAGCCGCACCATCAGCGTCTGGCATTCCGGATCGCCGAAGCGGACATTGAACTCGATCAGCTTCGGCCCCGCCGCCGTCAGCATCAGCCCGGCGAAGAGCACCCCGCGGAAGGGCGTCCCCCGCCGCGCCATCTCGGCGAGGCTCGGCCGGATCACCCGCTCCATCACCTCCGCCTCCAGCGCCGGGGTGAAGGCGGGCGGCGGCGAGTAGGCGCCCATCCCGCCGGTGTTCGGCCCGGTATCGCCATCGCCCACCCGCTTGTGGTCCTGCGCCGCGCCGAGCGGCACCGCCGTCTCCCCGTCGCAGAGGGCGAAGAAGGAGACCTCCTCGCCCAACAGGCACTCCTCGATGACGACGCTCGCCCCGGCCGCGCCGTGGATTCGGCCCTCCATGATGTCGGCGATCGCCGCCTCCGCCTCGGCGACGCTCGCCGCGACGACGACGCCCTTGCCGGCCGCCAGCCCATCCGCCTTGACGACGATCGGCGCCCCGCGCTCCCGCACATGGGCCTTGGCCGCCGCCGCATCCTCGAACCGCGCCCAGGCCGCGGTCGGCACGCGGGCGGCATCCGCCACCTGCTTGGTGAAGGTCTTGGAGCCCTCCAGCGCCGCCGCCGCCTGGCTCGGCCCGAAGACCCGGATCCCCGCCGCGGCCAGCCTGTCCGCCAGCCCGAGCGTGAGCGGCGCCTCCGGCCCGACCACGACGAGGTCGACCGCCCTCTCCCGCGCCGCCGCCACCAGCCCGGCGACATCCTCCGCCCCGACCGGCAGGCACTCCGCCACCGCGGCGATCCCGGCATTCCCCGGCGCGCACCAGAGTTTCGTCAGCCGCGGCGACCGGGCGATGGCCCAGCACAGCGCATGTTCCCGCCCGCCGCCGCCGACCACCAGCACCTTCATCGCCGCACCCTCCAAACCGGGGCGCCTCTAGCATAAGCTGGGGCGATGGACACACCTGCACCCCATGGCGCCTCTCGGCCGAACATCCCCGAATTCGCCGTCTCCGAGATCGCCGGGGCCATCAAGCGGACCCTGGAGGAGAGCTTCGGCCGGGTGCGCGTGCGCGGCGAGATCACCGAGCTCAAGCGCTACCCCTCCGGCCACATCTACCTCTCCCTCAAGGACGAGCAGGCGAAGCTCGAATCGGTCATCTGGAAGACCTCGGTCGGCCGCCTCGCGGTAAAGCCGGAGAACGGCATCGAGGTCATCGCCACCGGCCGCATCGGCACCTACGCCGACCGCTCGAAATACCAGCTCGTCATCGACCGGCTGGAATTCGCCGGCGAGGGCGCCCTCCTCGCCCGCATCGAGATGCTGCGGAAGCGCCTGCTGGAGGAGGGGCTGTTCGACCCCGAGCGCAAGCGCCGCCTGCCCATGCTGCCGGCCACCATCGGCGTGGTGACGAGCGAGCGCGGCGCTGTCATCCAGGACATCCGCACCACCATCGCCCGCCGCTTCCCGCGCCGCATCCTGCTCTGGCCCGTGGCCGTCCAGGGCGGGGGCGCCGCCGAGCAGATCGCCGCCGCCATCCGCGGCTTCGGCAAGCTGCAGGGGGCGATGCGCCCCGACGTGATCATCGTCGCCCGCGGCGGCGGCAGCCTCGAGGACCTGATGGCCTTCAACGAGGAGATCGTCGTCCGCGCCGCGGCCGAGAGCCCGATCCCCCTCATCAGCGCCGTCGGCCATGAGACGGACACGACGCTGATCGACTTCGCCTCCGACCGCCGCGCCCCAACCCCCACGGCCGCGGCGGAGATGGCGATTCCCGCCCGCACCGACCTCCTCGCCGACCTGGCCCAGACCGAGGCGCGCCTGCTCCAGCTCGGTCGCGCCCTGGTGGAGCGCGCCCGCCGCCGGCTGATGCTCGCCGAGCGCGGCCTTCCCGACCTCCCCAACATTCTCGGCGCCATGCGCCAGCGCCTGGAGGACCGGGGCGAGCGCCTGGGCCTCGCCCTCCCCGGCCTCGTCCAGCGGAAGCGCGGCGAGCTCGGCCGCCTCGCCCCCCGCCTGCCGCATCCGCGCGAGGGCATCGCCGCCCGCCGGGCGATGATCGCCCTGCTCAAGGCGCGCGGCCGCGCCGCTTGGGGGCGGATCGAGGTACGCGGCCGCACCGCCCCGCCCCTCGCCCGCTTCGGCTCCGGCCCGGTCGAGGCGCTGCTGCGCGAGAAGCGGCTGCGGCTAGAGGGGCTGGTGGCGCGGCTCGACAGCGTCTCCTTCCAGTCCGTGCTGTCGCGCGGCTTCGCCCTGGTGCGGGATGCGGAGGGCGAGCCGATCACCAGCGCCGGCGCCGTTCCGGCCGGCGGCCGGCTGGTGCTCACCTTCGCCGATGGCGAGGCGCAGGCGACCGCCGACGGGGTCAGGGCAGCGCCGAAGCGTCGGGCGCGGGACAAGCCGGCGCAGGAGACCCTGCTGTGATCCTCCGCCGCACAACCCTCGCCCTTCCCGCGCTGCTGCTGGCCCGCCCTGCCCTCGCCATCTCCACCGAGGGCCTGACCCAGGGCGGGCTGGTCCGCGGCCGCGTCGCGCCCGGGACGCGCCTGGCGCTGGACGGCAAGCCCCTCCGCGTCGGGCCGGGCGGGGAATACGCCTTCGGCTTCGGCCGCGACTATGCCGCGGAGGCAGTGCTCACCATGACACCCCCCGGCGGCCGGCCCGAGTTGCAGCGCCTCGCCATCGCCCGGCGCGACTGGCCGGTCCAGCGCATCACCGACCTCCCCCCGGGCCAAGTGACGCCGGACCCGGAGGCGCTGCGCCGCATCACGGCCGAGCGCGAGCGCCTGGCCGCCGCCCGCGCCACCGACAGCCCCCGCACCGACTTCGTCGCCGAGTTCCTGTTGCCCACGCATGGCCGGATCAGCGGCGTCTTCGGCAGCCAGCGCATCCTGAACGGGGAGCCGCGGCAGCCGCATTTCGGCTTCGACATCGCCGCCCCGACCGGCACGCCGATCGTGGCGATCGCCGCCGGCCAGGTGGTGCTGGCGGCCGAGTTCTTCTTCTTCGGTCGCCTCACCGTCATCGACCACGGCCATGGGGTGAACAGCCTCTACGCCCATCAGTCGGCTCAGGAGGTCGCCGAGGGCGAGCGCGTCGCCGCCGGCCAGCGGATCGGCGCGGTCGGCGCCACCGGCCGCGTCACCGGGCCGCACCTGCATTTCGGCCTGTCCTGGTTCTCGACCTGGCTGGACGCCCAGCCCGTCCTGCCGCCCGTCACCGGGTGAAACCTGGGCCCCGATCCGCGGTTCACACCCCCGAGACCCATGAGGAGCGCCCCGCATGAGCGGCACCGAAGCCTTCGCCCAATACCCCAGCCTCAAGGGGCGGGTGGTGCTGATCACCGGCGGCGCCAGCGGCATCGGCACCTCCATGGTCGAGCATTTCGCGGCGCAGGGCGCGCGGGTCGCCTTCCTCGACTTCGACCGGGAGAACGGCCCGAAGGTCGCCGAGCGCACCGGCACCCTTTTCCTCCCCTGCGACCTCCGCGACATCGCCGCCCTGCGTGCCGCCATCGGCGAGGTCCAGGCGAAGCTCGGCCCCGTCACCGTGCTGGTGAACAACGCCGCCCGGGACGATCGCCACGGCTGGGAGACGGTGGAGCCCGACTACTGGGACGAGCGGATGCAGACCAACCTCCGCCACCAGTTCTTCTGCGCCCAGGCCGTGGCGCCGATGATGATCGAGGCGGGCGGGGGCTCCATCGTCAATCTCGGCAGCGTCTCCTGGATGAAGGCCCAGGGCGGCATGCCCGCCTACACCACGGCGAAGGCCGCCATTCGCGGCCTGACCCGCGGCCTCGCCCGCGACCTTGGCCCCAGCAAGATCCGGGTGAACGAGGTGGTGCCCGGCTGGATTTTCACCGAGCGCCAGCTCGAGAAATGGGCGACGCCGGAGGCCGAGGCCGAGAACATGGCCCGGCAGTGCCTGAAGGAGCGGCTCTACCCGCCGGACATCGCCCGCACGGTCCTCTGGCTCGCCGCCGATGACAGCCGTATGGTGACGGCGCAGCATTTCGTCGTGGATGGCGGCACGGTCTGAGGCCGGTCACCAGCCGGCCGGCGCGGCAGCCAGGCGCCGCAGGCGTCCGCATGATGCCGGCAGGGGCGCGCTGCCTCGGGTCCGGCAGCGCCACGCCGCGTGCTCGGGAACGCGGCAGCTTCGCGCCTGTGCCTCCGTTGGACGCGACCAGCGGGTTCGAGACCATGCCTATTCTCACTAATCTGTGTTATGCTCGGCCGATCGAGGCCCGCATGACGGCGGGAGCGGCGAGGTCGGCTGGGTTCGCATGACGATGTCCCCGACATGGGCGGGGACGGCTCATGCCTGGGGGGACGGGCATGGATCGCCTGAATGGGTTCGTTAAGACCAACAATATTTGCGGGCAGGAAGTATCCTTCTTCGTCCGGGACGAAGGCGACGTCATCCAGCGCTACCACGCCTCCGGCCAGTTCTATGAGATGGAAGAACTCCAGATCATCGCCGAGTTCTTCAAGGCGGGCGGCATCTTCGTCGATATCGGCTCCAACATCGGCAACCATTCGGTCTATGTCGGGAAGTACCTTCACCCGAAGCAGATCATCGCCTTCGAGCCGAATCCCCCCGCCATCGCAGTGCTGAAGATCAATCTCCAGCTCAATGGCCTGCAGCGGATCATGGACCTGACCCATCTGGGGGTCGGCCTGGCCGACACGACCTGCCGCGCGCATGCCTGGGTGCCATCCGACAACCTCGGCGGAACCCGGCTCGACACCAGCATCACGGACGGCGCCCTGGTCCTGATCCGCGGCGACGATGTCCTGGCGCGACGCGCGGTGGATTTCCTGAAGATCGATGTCGAGGGCATGGAGATGAAGGTCCTGGCAGGCCTCGAGGCGACGATCGCCGCCTGGCGCCCGTCGATCTTCATCGAGATCGAGGATTCCAACGCCGAGGAATTCCTCGCCTGGACCGAGGCCCGTCACTACCGGGTCCAGCGCCGGTTCCGGCGCTACGACAACAACGAGAATTACATGCTCGTCCCGGTCGAGAGGGCTGCGGATTGAGCTCCGCGGACCGGCCGCCGGCAGGGCGTCACGACGGCGGCCAGCCCAGGCCGGTGATCCTGCTGCGGACCAATGCCGCAAGCCAGGCGCAGCATGACTTGGTGGAAGGGCTGCGCCGTTCGACCGGCCTCGCGGTCTGGCTGGTGGCGGACGAGACGGCGCAGGTGGTGGAGCAGGGCCCCGCCTCGGGCAAGATCGCGCTCACGCCCGGACGGCTCCATGAGCTCGGGCTCCTCGCCGCGCCTGACGCGATGTGGCGGTGCGGCGACTACGCCCTCTACGCCGCCGCCGCGGCGCTGCCGGAGGCGACGCAGTTCTGGATGGTCGAGCCGGACGTGCGGATCCACATGCCCGAACCCGGCGACTTCTTCGCCTTCTTCCAGCAGCATTCGGAGGTCGACTTCCTGGCATGCCGCCTGTGGGAGACGAATGCCGGCTGGAGCTGGTATGCCAGCATGAAGCCGTATGCCGAGCGGATCTTCTCCTGCCTCTTCCCGCTGACCCGCTTCTCCCGGCGGGCCCTCGATTTCCTGCTGCTGCGGCGACGGGCGCTGGCGGCGCTCCACCAGGCCAGCCTTGCCGGGGGCGAGGCGCGGGAATGGCCGAATGACGAGGTCTTCTGCGCGACGGAACTGCTCAATGCCGGCTTCCGCTGCATGGACTTCAACGGCTTCGGGCGGGATTTCTACACGCGGGAGACCTTCGGCTTCCTCGAGGCCGTGGCGCTCAGCCGGCTCGCGCGGATGCCGCATGACGGGATGATCTACCACCCCGTGCTGGGCGGCGAGCAGCTCGACCGGAAGCTGCGCCAGCGCCTCTACCACGATGTCCAGGACGGCCTCCCGCGAGCACATCTCCTGGCGCGGTACGGAGCCTTGGTGATGGAGGATCTGGCCCTGGAATGTGGCGAGGCGGCCGCCTTGCGTTTCGCCGACGACCTCGCCAAGGCCGCCGGCGGCGCCCCGGCGGACATGCCGACGGGCTGACCTGCACCGCTCCTGCCGAAGCCCTCAGCCGCTGACCCGCACCGGCGTCAGGTCCTGGAACCAGGACCGCGCCTGCACGAAGCCCTGCACCCGCCGGCTCATCGCACGCGGGTTGAGGTCATGTGCGACGAAGAGGAAGAGCGCGTCGTCAACGATCCTCGCATGCAGCTCGGCGACCAGCCGGGTCTGCGCCGCCGGGTCGAATCCGGCGAGGATCCGGCCGATCAGCGCGTCGTAGTCCGGGCTGGCGAAGCCGCCCCAGTTGTTCCCCGCCGGCGGCGCCAGGTCGGAGCGGAGGAAGCGGATCATCGCCGTGAAGGGGTCGATCGCGGTGAAGGAGATGTTGATCCCGGTGATGCCGCGGTTGGAGGGCGCCTTCCACCCGTCGCGCCATATGGTCAGCAGCGTGTTCCACTCGAAGACCTCGAATTCGACCTCGATGCCGGCCTCCTTCAGCATCTGCTGCAAGGCCTCGTTCATCGCCATCGGCTGCATTTGGCCGGAGCCGCTGGTGGAGATGCCGATCTTGGTCCGGAGCGGGTTGCGCGGCGAGAACCCCGCCTCCGCCATCAGCTTCCGCGCCGCCGGCAGGTCGTAGGCCCATTTGAACCTGGGCACGCTGTTCCACGGGTCGCCGAGCGGCAGCAGCCCGGCCCCCTCCTCCATCAGCCCGCCGAGCATCCCCTTCATCGCCGCCCGGTCGATGGCGAGGTTGGCGGCGCGCCGCACCCGCAGGTCGCGCCAGGGCGAGCCCTCGGCGGTCGCCAGCTGCCAGGTCCAGTTGTGCGGGTACTGGTTGGTGACGATGGTGAAGCCCGCCTGCTTCAGGCTCGGCACCGCATCCGCCGGCGGTGCTTCGATCCAGTCCACCTGGTTGGAGCGCAGTGCGGCGACGCGGGTATTGGGCTCGGCCAGCGGCAGCAGCACCAGCCGCTCGCATTGCGGCACCCGCTTCGCGTCCCAGTACCCGGCATTGCGGGTGAGGACGGCACGCTCGCGGATGCTGAAGCTTTCGAGCTTCCAAGGCCCGGTGCCAACGGCCTTCGCCATATAGGCGTCCCAGTTGCGGCCCGCTGCCTCCCAGGCGCCCTGGTGGACGATGCCGATCCAGCTCACCCCGTAGGGCAGCGTGCTGTCGACGGTGCGGGTCTGGATGACGACCGTGTGCTCGTCCACCGCCTCCCAGGCGGAGACGGTCGGCACACGGACGCGGCCGAAGGCGGCGGCGCGCTGGTCGAAATGCGGCGCATCCGTCTTCAGCACCCGGTCGAAGGAGAAGACCACGTCCTGGGCGGTCAGCGGCTTGCCGTCATGGAACGTCACCCCCTGGCGCAGGGTGAAGGTCCAGCGCTTCGGATCGGCGGGGTCGACCTTCCATGCGGTGGCGAGGCCGGGGACGAGGGTCGCTGGCGCGTCCGCCTTCGACAGGTCCCAATGCACCAACTGGTCGTAGAGGGTGACGCCCATGAAGCGGTGGCCCTCCGCACCCTGGTCCGGCACGCCATTGGTCAGCGGCACCGCAGCGGCGGTCATGCCGACGCGCAAGGTGCCGCCGGCCACCTGGGCCTGGGCGAGGTCGAAGGGCAGCGTGGCGGCGGCGAGCAGGGTGCCAGCGCCGCGCAGCAGCCGGCGGCGCCTCAGATGCATGGTCATGGTGATCCTTCGCTCCCGGAGGTCCGGCCGCTGCCATGCAAGATCGCCGCCACTGGCCGGCCGATGCCGGCGCGAGCGTGGCCAGCCCGGCATTGCCGGTCGCGCCGGTCAAGACCCGGCCCGGCGAAGTCCGGTCCGCCATGGACCGCCCGGCGCGACTGCCAGCCGCCGGAGCTCCGGCTGCACCGGGGGAAGCTTAACCAGGGCCGTGAGCCTGCTTCATCCCGTTGCCGCAGCGACGGGCCCCGCCGCGGCCGCCCGTCCCCGTGGCGCGTTACGGCTTCGGCACCAGGCGAAGCCCATGGGCCGGAAAGCGCGGCGCCGGCTGGCCGGGCTCCGCGCGCTCGGTCCAGCGGGTGACGGCATCGCCCTCGCAGTCCTGGACGAAGGGGAACCAGAGCGACTCGCCCGGCCGATCCGGTGTCCGCACCATCAGCACGAACTCGTCGAACTGGTCGTCTGGCAGCCTCCCGCCCTGCCAGGCGATCTCCCGCACCGCGGCGGCGGCCGCGCCGTCTCCGCCGCGACCCGGTGCCGGCTCGCCGGGCAGGATGGCGCGCGTCCATCCCGGCTTCGGCGCCGGCCGTACGGAGGTGAGGTTCTCGGGCACCAGCAGGCGGATCCCCGTGGTCGCCGCCCCGGAGCAGCCATGCGGCACGCGGATGGCAAGGCGGACGTAGCTGCCGGCCGGCGCCTCCGCAAGATCGAGGGTGACATGCGCCGCCGCCGGCAGGGCGGCGCATCCCAGGAGCAAGGCGAGGCCGGCGAGGCCGCGACGAGGGCTGATATCCAACCCTTTCCGGAGGAGCGGCAGGGCGCGTAGACGCGCGATGGGGGACCTGCGCCGGATCATGCGGCGCCTCCCCTAGCACGCAGGCCGCCCGGCGGCCAACCGGGGCCTATCCGCCGGCCGCCGGCCTGGGCTAAGCCGCCCGGGTTCGAGGAGGGCACGAATGCCGCATCCCACCAGCCAGCGCCAGGAAGAGGTTGAGGCTGCAACCGCGCTCGCCCTCGAGGTGGCGCCCCTGCTCGACGCCGTCATCCTCACCCATTACCGCGACGCGGACACGCTCGACCTCATGCGCCCGGGCGAGACCGAGCTGGAAACCGTCCAGGCGGTCAACCGCGCGGTGGCGACGGAACTTGACCTCGAAGGGGTAGAGGTCATCGTCCAGCGCGCCGACCGCGCCGCCTTCCGCCGCTGGATGCAGGGCCGCGACGACGCGCCCGCGAGCCGCCGCGCCTGGATCGACCGCCAGCGCCTGGTCCGCGGCGCCGCCGCCCTGCGCCTGCTCGGCCTGGAGATCGAGGAGGATGAGGCCGGTCCCGAGCCGCCCTCCCTCGGCCGCGCCCCTGGCCCGGCCGCCGACCGCCTGGTGGCCGCCTATTTCGAGGATGGCGACCAGTTCCGCGACCTGACGCAGGAGATCCTCGAGGCCGGGCGCCTCGACATCCTCGACCTCGCCGCCCGCAAGATCGCCGAGCGCCAGGGCGAGGACGGCCAGGCCGAGCTTGGCCGCGCCCTGCTGGCCATCGCCGAGGGCGGCGCCCTGGGCCCCTCAGGCTGGGCCGCGCTGGTCGCCCTGCCCGTGGCCCTGCCGACCGGCCGGGCCCCCGACGCCGCCGCCCTGGCGGAAAGCCTGCTCGCCACCGGGTTCTTCGCCGAGACCGAGGAGGTCCGCTTCCTTCCCGGCTGGCGCTCGCCGGAGGCGCTGGCCGGGCTCGATGCCGCGGCGATGCGCCACATCCTGCTCGACCTGGCCGAGGGGCGCGAGCCTGCCGAGCTGCCGCCAGGCGATACGGACGACCTCGCCCGCCATGGCTTCGGGCTGCTGCTCGGGGTGCAGCTCGACTGGAGCATCCCGACCTGGGAGCAGATCGCCGCTGCCGGCGGCCTGCCGGAGGACCCCGACCCGGAGGCAGAGGAAAGGCGCCGCGCCGCCGTGTTCCAACGCTGGCGGAATGCGGCCTTCCGCGAGCATGGCGGCTGCGTCCCGCTCGAGCTCGTGCCGCCCTCCGAGGTTGGGGGCGAGATCGCCGATTTCCTGGCCGAGGCCGGCGACCCGCCGCCGCTCAGCCACCCTTGACGCCGCCGGCCAGGACCTCCGGCTGCGGGGCCGAATCAGCTGGGTTTTCCCGCGGCCGTCCTCGCCCGCCCGGCTCACTTCGACCGCGCAGCGGCGCTCGCCGAGGCTGCCGGCCTCGACATCGAGGAAGACGTTCAAGGCCGCGGGAGCAAACTCCGCTGGGACAGGATCATCCGATCGGAGGTATTGGCCGACCAAACAACACGCCAGAGCGACTTCAGTGAGCCAATGTGAACGGATGCCGGTTGTCGGCGGTCACATAAGCTGACACAGGATGGCTCCTAAACCGGTGGATTTCTTGGAGCCCACCGAGCGCACATGATGACACGCTGATCACGATTAGTGAGACTGAGCCTACTCTGGAGCGCGTTTCTTGACACCAGTCCAGTTGAGGCAAGTGTCGCCTTGTGCGCCTCTGCTCCAGTCTCCTCCGCGCCAATGTGCTGGCGCAGGCAAACGGCCCGTCCCCGATGGGCGTCGATGGCCCTCTCGATTGCTGACACCGCGGCCGCCTGCGCGCCTCTTTGCTGGCACCGGCGAGCGTGCAGGACGGAAAAGATGACATTGGCGCGCCACTCAAAGCCTATTCGCAGGACCTGCGGAGGCGCGTTTTGGCAGCGGCGGACGAGGGTGAACGGGTCGGCCAGATCGCTGCCATGCTGCGGGTGAGCGTGTCCTAGGTCTCGAAGGTCCTATCGCGTCGCCGGCTGACCGGGCAAACGACGGCGCAGCCGCAGCGCTGTCACGTCACGCCAAAGCTGAGCGGGCAGCTTCTGGCGATCCAGGAGCATTTGCGCCAGCATCCAGACGCGACGATCGCCGAGCTCCGCGCCTGGCTGCTCGAGACGCAGAAGATGTCGGCCAGCACCGGGCTGATGCACAAGACCCTGGCCGCGCTTGGCCTGACATATAAAAAAAGTCTCTCCACGCGGCCGAGCAGGCGCGGAAGGACGTCGCCAAGGCACGCGATGAATGGCGAGCGCAGCAGCCCAAGCTAGCCCCATCGAGGCTGGTATTCATCGATGAGACCTGGGTGAAGACCAACATGACCCGGCGCTACGGCCGGACCAAGCGTGGCCACCGCCTGGTAGCTGCCGTGCCGCACGGACACTGGAAGACCACGACCTTTGTCGGCGCGCTGCGCTGCAACGGCCTGACCGCCCCGATGGTCATGGACGGGGCGATCAACGGCGATCTGTTCCTCGCCTATGTTGAGCAGGTGCTGGCGCCGACGCTCAAGCCAGGCGATGTCGTCATCATGGACAATCTGCGGGTCCATAAGATCGCCGACGTTCGGAATGCCATCGCGGCAGCCGGCGCGACGCTGCTGTTCATCCCACCCTACAGCCCAGATCTCAATCCAATCGAGTTGGCCTTCTCCAAGCTCAAGGCGCTGCTCCGCGCCAAGGCGATCCGCTCCGCCGACATGTTGTGGACAGCATTGGGCGAGCTCTGCAGCAGCTTCAGCCCCGCAGAGTGCGCCAACTACTTTCGCCATGGCGGCTATTTCCAGTCAGCCTGAAACCGCTCTAGCTATACAATCAATACCACTGGCCATGCAGGCGAGATCGATGAAGGCGGCGACAGGGACGGAGTAGGTCCTTCCTGCTATCTCCGGGAGCTTCCTCGGTTGATCGCGCCAGGCTGCTTAGGTCTGAAGTCCGAATCCGGACCCGCTCTACCGCCCGTCCTCGCGGTTTAGCCGGCTGCTGAAATTCCCTCCTACGACCTGCCTCGACTTGGGCACTATGGCGGCTTCGGTAGTTCCCGGTTGGAGTGAGCCTTCTGCTTCTCCTGCTGGGAATGATCCTTGAGGTTTTCTCGATCATGCCGCTGTCCATGCCGATGCTGCACCCGCTCGGCATCGACCCGGCGCGTTTCTGCGTCAGCTCGACGAGGAACATGGAGAGCGGCTGCTAACGCCGTCGGTTGGGCTGAAGCTCTTCATCCTTGCGGGCATCCTCCGTCCCCCGTTGCCGGAGGTGATCCGCGCCATTTGGCCGTTCCTTGTGCTGATCGCCGCGCCTCTGTTTCTCGTCACCTGTGGTCCCGCTATCTCCATGACCCTACCCGACCTCGTCAATGACTGACGGCTCCGGCCGCCTTTAACATAAGCGCAGTTCGACTTGAGTGTGGGGTGGCCACAGCAGACTGCACGCCGAGCTACGCCAGCGCCCGATCCAGCAGTGCCTTCCCGCTGAATCCTTCACGCAGCATCGCCCGGTGCCAACCGAGGTAGTTGCCGAGATACCGGGTCGCCACACCACGGCACT
>JAESFQ010000090.1_pt1 | contig 39403 bp, 42 predicted proteins | sample 9269431 | NCBI WGS metagenome assembly JAESFQ01 (sample SAMN14502588, study PRJNA617103) | algae metagenome | isolation source: Plectolyngbya sp. WJT66-NPBG17 and co-occurring heterotrophs from well... | place: USA: Mojave Desert, Joshua Tree National Park, California | collected 2006-08-06 | reverse complement strand
AGGCGATCGCTAGTTATGACAAAGCCCTGGCAATCAAACCCGACTATTATCGTGCTTGGGATAATCGAGGGTTTGCGCTGTCTGCCTTGGGGCGTGAGGAGGACGCGATCGCTAGTTATGACAAAGCCCTGGCAATCAAACCCGACTATTATCGTGCTTGGGATAATCGAGGGTTTGCGCTGTCTGCCTTGGGGCGTGAGGAGGACGCGATCGCTAGTTATGACAAAGCTCTAGAAATCAAACCCGACGATCACGAAGTGTGGAACATCCGTGGTATTGCGCTGTCTGCTTTGGGACGCAAGAAGGAGGCGATCGAAAGTTATGACAAAGCTCTAGAAATCAAACCCGACGATCACACAGCCTGGAACAATCGTGGCAGGGCGCTATCTGCCTTGGGACGCAAGAAGGAGGCGATCGAAAGTTATGACAAAGCTTTAGAAATCAAACCGGACTATCACACAGCCTGGAACATCCGCGGTATTGCGCTGTCTGCCTTGGGACGCAACGAAGAGGCGATCGCTAGTTATGACAAAGCGGTGATGATCAAACCCGACTATTATCGTGCTTGGGTTAATCGAGGGGATGTGCTGAAGGATTTAGAGCGTTATGAGGAGGCGATCGAAAGTTACGATCGAGCGATCTCAATCAATTCCGAATACTGCTTTCCCTGGAAGAGTCGGGCTATTGTTTTGATGAAGTTGGGGCAGTTTGAAGCAGCACACGAGAGTTACGATCGAGCGATTCTGCTCAAGCCAGATTATGCTTCAGCGTATTACGACAAAGCCTGCTGTTATGCCTTGCAGAATGAGATCGATTTAACCATTGCTACTCTGCAACACGCCATTCTCCTAGATTCCAAGTACCGAGAAATAGCAAAGACAGACGCAGACTTCGATCTCATTCGACAAGACGATCGCTTCAAAGCGCTAATAGGTGAGTAGGAATTGAATGGAGCGATCGAGCTTGTCTCTCATATCGGCAAACTCCTCACCCGAAAAACTTCATCCCGCACCGAAACGATCGCTCCCGTTTCCAAGTCCTCTGCACACTGACTCAAAACCTCTGCCAGACGCACCCCAAGCACATCTCGACTCACATTACCCAACCGAAACAAAATCACACTAGGAAAAGGCTCACCACTCAACGCCGATAGTTGAGCAAAGTCCAAATCCACCGTGAGTAAAATGCGCCCCTCATTCCGAGCTTTCACCAAAATATCTCGATCGACTAGGCGTTCTAGTCCTTGCTCGACCAAATGCACTGCATCATGCCCTTGCTGCCGCAACTCATCCATCGTGCGCGGAGAGATCCCCATATCTGCGAGAAACCTCATGCAGTTTGCTCTGGACGCTGCTGCACATAGACCCGCTCTTGCACCAGCCAAGCCGCATACTGAAGCGATTGTCGAATATCCTCCGGCTCCAAGTAAGGATAATCTTCAATAATCTCCGCTACCGTTTTGCCATTCGCCACCAAATTCAAAACCAGCGACACCGGCACCCGCATCCCACGAATGCAAGCCTGCCCTGCCATAATATTGCGGTCAAACGTAATCCGATCAAAGCCAAACACAGGTCATGCTCCTTGCATAGCGTACTTTACTTCTAGCACGTCCTTTGGCTTATCCTGAATTTCAATGATCGAGAACGGGCAAAGATAGACTCAGGCTTCGACCTCATTCGACAAGACGATCAATTCCAAGCACTCCTCAATCCCTCCTAGTAGATCGACGAATCATCGAGAGAAGTCCTCTTTTTGTTGCCGAAACCGTATCGAATGCAACGTCCTGCAAAGAAAGCGCTATCATAGCCTTTGTCATAACAGGATCGAGTAATGGGACGGCAACGGGGATTATTAATACTGATTTTGGTGCTGGTGCTTGGCTCGCTCTATATCGTCTTCGATCAGAAGCATTTTCCAGCACTGTTAGGCTTGGACTTGCGCGGCGGATCGCAGATTACGATCCAGGTCAAGCCAGCAGGAGATATTAAAAAAATCACCTCGCAGCAGCTAGAAGACGTGCAGCGAGTGATCGAAGGTCGAATTAACGGATTAGGCGTGTCGGAACCGCTCGTTCAAACGGCTGGCGAAGATCAGATTTTAGTCCAGTTGCCAGGCGTAAGCGATCCAGAACAGGCAGAACGCGTGTTGGGCGGAACCGCACAGCTTGATTTCCGTGCCCAAAAAGCCGGAACCGAAGCGAGACTCCCGATCGAACAAACCATTCGCCAAGAACTCGTCAAAAAGCAAGCTGAACTCCGCAAGTCAGACGATGCCAAAGCGATCGCAGAAAATCAAGCGGCTCTCAAGCGCAGTAACGATGCGATCGCGGCTCTATTCGACCCGCCTGCTCTCGTCGGTAAAAACTTACAAAATGCGTTTGCAGAATCTGCACCTGGATCAAACTCCTTTAGCGTGGGGCTGAAGTTCGATCAAGAAGGCGGTGATAAATTTGCTCAGTTAACAAAAAGTTTGGCGGGAACAGGTCGATCTCTGGGAATTTTCCTCGATAACGGTTTGATTAGCTATCCAAGCGTTGGTGCAGAGTTCGCTCAAACCGGAATTACAGGCGGAGGAGCCACAATTACCGGACGCTTTACGGCTCAAGAAGCAACGGATCTCGCGGTACAACTCCGTGGAGGCGCATTGCCGCTTCCAGTTGAAGTCGTTGAAAACCGAACCGTTGGAGCTACACTCGGACGCGATAGTATTCAGAGCAGCATTTACGCTGGGGTGGGTGGATTACTGCTGGTTCTAGGATTCATGATTGTCTATTACCGATTACCAGGAGTCATTAGCGCGGTCTCTCTCATCATCTATGCGCTGTTGACATACGCGGGATTCAAGCTCTTAGGCGTAACCTTGACATTGCCTGGAATTGCTGGATTTATTCTCAGTATCGGGATGGCAGTCGATGCGAACATTCTGATTTTTGAGCGCACCCGTGAGGAACTACTTGCCGGGAAAACACTTTATCGATCGGTAGAGTCAGGATTTTTCCGAGCCTTTTCCAGCATTCTCGATAGTAACGTCACAACTGCGATCGCTTGTATCGCCTTAATCTGGTTCGGTTCAGGACTGGTCAAAGGCTTCGGAGTGACGCTGCTGTTGGGAGTTGCGATTAGTATGTTCACGGCAGTTACGTGCAGCCGTACTCTGATGATGTACGCCATCACCTTTCCGGGACTTCGTAAACCAGAATGGTTCTGTCCCAACCTTCCCAAAACCAATCAACCGATTTCGGAGACCACCTCATGAAACTAAACGTCATTCGCCAAAGAGGATTGTGGTGGGCGATTTCTGCGATTTGTATCATTGCAGGCATCATTGCGATGGTGATTCTGCAAACTCAGATTGGTGCGCCTCTGCGTCCGGGACTTGACTTCAAAGGTGGAACGCGACTTCAGGTAGAGCTCGATTGTAGTCAGCCTGGAAACTGCGATAAACCCATCAGTCTCGATGCGATTCGCGAAGTTCTCAAAGCCGAAAATCAAGGTGATGCCAGCCTCCAACTCGTCGGACAAGACCAGAGAGCCGCCTTAATTCGGACGAATACGCTTACCGTTGATCAGCGCACCAAACTGCAATCAGAACTCGAAGCAAAAGTCGGTAAGTTTGATGTCAAGAAAACGCAGATTGACACTGTTGGACCCACGATCGGTAGACAACTGTTTCAGTCTGCACTGGTCGCGCTCATCGTTTCCTTTGCGGGTATCACGCTCTACATGACGGTTCGATTCGAGCTAGATTATGCAATCTTCGCGATCGTTGCTCTTTTCCATGACGTTTTAATCACGATCGGTGCATTCGCGATTCTCGGACTCACGCCTTTGAGAATCGAAGTCGATAGTTTATTCGTCGTGGCGCTATTAACGATCGTTGGTTTCTCGGTGAATGACACGGTTGTAATTTACGATCGTGTGCGTGAAACGATCGCATTAAATCCGGGTCGCCACATCAACGAGATCGTAGACGATGCGGTCAATCAAACCCTAACGCGATCAATCAATACCACATTAACGGTGTTGTTAACCCTGTTTGCTTTACTCCTCTTCGGGGGCGAAACACTGAAGAACTTTGCTCTGGCGCTGATCATCGGATTTGGCATGGGAGCGTATTCCAGTATCTTTATCGCGAGTACACTGTTAGCACTCTGGCGGGAAAAGCGAGGACGTGCGTTCGCGCCAGTAAAAGCGGCTGAAGCGACTAGCGACTAGGTAAGCGAATATGACACCTCCTGAGTTCTCTGACTTTTCTGAGGTCGAACTTGACCCAAAATTTCAAGCGGCTGTCCAACGCCTGCATCGTGCGACGGTGATTGGACGGTGGCTTGTTGCGATCGGGTTGTGGTCAACGATCGGAGCTTTGAGCCTGTGGGGACTGCGCTACCCGATTTCGCTGATGCTGGACTATTTCACTTGGGCAGCGTTGCGGAATGGATTGATCTCAAATCTGCCCGCAACGGTCGGACTCGGGTTGTGTATCGGCATGACGTTGAGCGTTTTGATTTGGCAGAGTCGAAATATTTTGTTTGGTTTACCGATCGACGAACAGCGCAGACTCGAAAAAGCAGTCCTGAGAATTCGGCAGCAAGGGCAGAGTCATCCGCTTTGGAAATGGATCGAGCCAAGCGAAAAATCTTAGACAATCCGAAAGAGGAGCCAGTGCCGAAAGTCTCGCTACCCTAGTTAAAAGCGAATTCCAAGAGGTCATATGCAACGCTCCGAGCAAAATTCTCCATTTGCGGCAATTCTTCAAATCGCAACGATCGTTTCAATTCTTGCCGCGATCGTCATTAATGCAATCTCGAATATTTTCCCGCTACGAGGGCTGAATATTGGCGCGATCGCGAACACAATTTTAGGCGGTGTGCAAGTCACGCCAGCCAACTACGCTTTTGCGATTTGGGGCGTGATTTACCTCGGACTCATCGGCTTTGGAATTTATCAAGCTCTGCCCGTACAGCGCTACAATCCCCGTTTCTTAAAGTTACGCGCTCCAATCATTTGGGCATCTGTTTTTCAAATCGTTTGGGTGTATCTATTTCAGTTGCAGCAATTTTGGCTATCCGTTGTTTTCATGTTCGGAATTTTGCTGAGTTTGATTGCTGCATATGTATGGTCGAGATTTGAAAACAATCGTGTTTCACGTGAAGAGAAATGGTTAGCTCGAATTCCAATTAGTATTTATCTCGGCTGGATTAGCGTTGCATCGATCGTGAATGTCGCTTCTGCTCTTTATGCTTCTCAGTGGAATGGATGGGGAATTGATCCAAGCATTTGGACAGTGTTGATGATTCTAATTGCCGCAGCGATTACAGCCGCGATCGCAATTCGATATCGAGATATTGCCTTTACGGGTGTGATTGTTTGGGCATTTGTTGCGATCGCAATTCGTCAATCCGCGCAGTTTGCCATTCTAATTACCGCACTTGGAAGCGCGATCTCGCTGATTCTCTTACTCGTTCTTAGAAATCGCTCCCGTGGAGCATGACAACGGCATTTACGCTTGATTCAATCAGTTTAGAGTCGCAGTTCTAAGCATGGCGTTTGATTACTCGATCGATTTCACTCAAATCAACTTTAGAGAACACCCGGAACACTACCGAATTGGCAAAGGTGAGCAAGGCGTTTTGCTGGTAGAGCCTTACAAAAGCGAGATCCTGCCGCATTGGAGATTCAAAACACCAGAAATCGCACGAATCTCCGCTGACAAGATTTATCAGCTTTTCCAAGAATACAAAGCGCAGAGTGATTTCGTCGGTATGGACATGGCGCGAAAATTTTTGCAAATGGGATACACACGATCGCGTCGCTACGCCAATCATAAATCCGGTCGAAAATACGCGATCGACAAAACCGTTTTACCGCGCGAAGAAGACCCGATCAAAGCCGAATCCGCCAAGATCTTCTACGAAAAATGGCAGCTTGCAAAACTCGATCCTGACTACCTCGCACAACTGAAAGCGCATCGCACTCGCTACGAAGATGTGAAATAGTAAGAGTAACGCCAGTTCGACGGGGTTCTCTCGCTCCGTTGTTGACGGCTTCCCGAAGTCACAACCGAAGCCAACCACTTCTGTCGAACTGACGTTAAGAGTATCAACGATCGCGCTTTATCTTTACTATGTCTGAGCATCTCCCGCTCTTAGAAAACCCTGGAATTCTCTGGCAACGCACGATCGAGCAAACCCAGTCCGCGCTCTCCTGTGGCGCACTTCTTTCCATCCCAACCCGCCACGAATTTATCGAGCAAGCAGGCGCTCAATTCCTCGTTCGCACCGTCACCAATCTGATTCGCAAAGAAGCCTCTGACCTAAAACAGAAGCAAGAAGAAGCTACCACTGGAAAACCGATCGATCCTTTTCTGCCCTACGATCGTGATTTATTTGTGATTGATATTTCTGACACTCATGTGTGTCTTCTCAATAAATTTAATGTAGTCGATCATCATCTTTTAATCATCACTCGTGCGTTTGAAGAACAAGAAGCGCTACTAACGCTAAATGATTTCACTGCAATGCAGGCGTGCTTATCAGAAGTGGATGGTTTAGCGTTCTACAATGCCGGATCAGTTGCAGGCGCAAGTCAGCGCCACAAGCATTTACAACTCGTTCCATTTCCCTTTATCGAAGAGATACGCTTACCGATCGATCCATTCATTCACACCGTGAATTCTCGTGATCGCATTACGGTAATTCCCGAATTTCCTTTCGTTCATGCGTTCACAAAGCTCGACCGCACAAATACCGCTGAACAACTTTTAGACCGTTATTCCGAACTCTTAGACACTGTAGGAATTCAACCTCACCAAATAATGCAATCGGCTCCGTATAACTTCTTAGCAACACGAGAATGGATGCTGATTGTGCCACGATCGCAAGCTGAATATTCTGAGATCGCGGTCAATTCTCTTGCGTTTGCGGGTGCATTTTTAGTCAAAAACCCTGAGCAACTCGAAACGCTAAAACAATTGCGTCCGCTAAATTTTTTAAACAACGTTGCGGTAGTGTCCTCGACTTCGGCAGGTTGATCATAATTGAGAGACAGCCTCCATGAGAATTCATATGAAACTCGATCAATTTATTGTGCCGCCCAACCAAAAGATTAAGCTAAAAAACTACGATCCCGCTTACACAGATGGTTTAAAGGATAAGGTTTCCGCTCAAACAGAGCTTCAAGCAGGCGTTCAAAAACTTGCGAAGTATCAAGAGATTCTCTACGCTCACGATTCTTACGCCTTGCTCATCGTCTTTCAAGCAATGGATGCCGCCGGAAAAGACAGCACCATCAAGCACGTTATGTCTGGCGTAAATCCGCAAGGATGCCAAGTTTACAGCTTCAAAGCGCCATCTTCAGAGGACTTAGACCACGATTATTTATGGCGATCAACAAAAGCCTTACCCGAACGCGGACGGATCGGAATCTTCAATCGTTCATATTACGAAGAAGTGCTTGTAGTACGAGTTCATCCAGAATTACTTGCGAAACAAAAGCTACCAAAAGAAGTGCAGGGTAAAGACCTCTGGGAAAGAAGATTTAAGGAGATCAATCACTTTGAAAAGTATTTAGTGAACAACGGAATCATCGTTTTGAAATTCTTTCTGAACGTATCAAAAGAACAGCAAAAAAAACGATTTCTCGATCGTATTGATCAGCCCGAAAAGAATTGGAAATTCTCAGCTTCGGATGCAAAAGAGCGCCAACATTGGGATGAGTATATGCAAGCTTACGAGGAAATGTTCAGTCATACCAGCACAGAACAGGCACCTTGGCACATCATTCCAGCCGATCACAAATGGTTTACTCGTTTAGTTGTTTCTGACATCATCGTCAGCAAACTCAAATCGCTGAACTTGTCTTATCCCACACTCAGCGAACAGCACCGCCTAGAATTACAAGAAGTCAAGAAGATTTTAGAAAGCGAATCTTAATTCTTATCCGCAAACTGCAAGGGGCAATCCGAGTTCTTTTGAGCCCGAATTGCCCCTTGAAATGAAGGATTCAAATTGTGGGTTGGGCGTCTTGCCCGACAGCATAAGCGATCATCCCGCAATTTAACTAAACCCTAATCGTTAAGACTCTTTCTCTGCCTTCGCTGCTGCACGCTCGATCTTATGGCTAAACGTAATTAGCGCTTTACCCAGTGTATGTACCGGGCCCTTCACGCCGCGTCCAGCCTCATCTCCGATCGCGTTCGTCTGTTCACCCAATTTTGCCAACGCTTCTACGATTTGAGTCGCTTCAGTCCTTTTCCCTTTCAGAAGTTTTTTCAGATCCTTCAGAGATGCCGACAATTCTTTGACGTTATCTTCCTTATGACCTTTGAAAAAATCCACCCATTCATCGATCGAATCGATCGCTTCATCAGACTCAATCTCAGTAATATCGCCGTGTAAAATTTCAGTCAAAGATTCAATATCAGGGGCGTTATCTACATCAGACTCAGCCGTATTTGAATCCGATTTCTTTGCAGTTTCTTGCTCAACTTTTGCTTCGGAAGAATGCTCTTCTTTCTGCGTAGTTTTATCATTTCTAGTTGCCATAAGCCCCATTCCTTCTATGTTTCAGCGGGATATATTAAACACAATAGGGCGAGATAAATATGTTTCCCTCTGTCGAAAGAAGCGACGTAGATCACACTTTAGGTAGAGGGGAATCACAACAAAAACATGACGCTGATCACAGCCTAAAACTGGCTCAAATGCCCTCTATAGAAAGGCTTAATACTTGCGTATTTCTGCCGAATTCGTACCAGGATAAATTCGATCAGTACCGTATAACGACGATGGTTTTAGGAAGCCTCTCTACAGAAAATAGGCTCAACGCTGATGATAACTTTGACCTTGTGGTAGATGATGGCAATTCAATCTTCTTTACGCTCTCGCGGAATGGAACTCCTGGTTTCGTATCACCAAAACCCCTCGGTACGACTCCGTAATCAATTGGTACAGATGAATGCAGGTTTGGTTCGGAAGATCGCCCATCGGGTGAGTCATCAATGTGCAGAACCTTACGAAGACCTCGAACAAATTGGATATCTAGGTCTAATCCGAGCGATCGAGCGATTCAACCCCAATCAAGGGTGCGCCTTTAGCTCATTCGCCGTTCCCTATATCCGGGGTGAAATGCTGCACTTCCTTCGCGATCGAGCAGGGACGGTTAAAATCCCCCGTCGCTGGCAGCAATTGAACAAAGAAGGGCAACGGGTACGCGAACAACTAATGGAAGCCTTCGGTCGCCAGCCAAGCGATGAAGAGATTGCAAATGTGCTGAAGGTATCGGTCAACGAATGGCGCGAAAGTAAATTAGCAGCGAAAAATCGCTTACCACTGAGTTTGGATGCTACAGTTTGCCAACAGTTGGATTCTCCGATGACTTTGGGCGATACGCTGCCCGATGCGCGATATCAGGCTTTACAAGTGCTTGAGGAAGACCGCCAGCAGTTGCAGCGGGCACTAAACCAGCTTGAAGATAAAACGCGACAAGCGATCGAATATGTTTTCCTCCATGACTTGTCTCGTAAAGAAGTGGCTGAACAGATTGGAGTCAGCCCAATGACTGTCACCCGCCGCATTCATCGCGGAATTCAACAAATGGTTGGGCTACTCCACCCCCAAGTTTTGCAGAGCGATCCTTAAGATCTAACGCGCAGTTTTCCATCTATCTATCGAGCCGCCGGGTTGATCATCTCAATCCGGCGTTTCTTGTAAAAAACGAGCGCGATCGCGCCCCACTTAGTTCAAAACGATTAAAAGCTGGATACACAATCGCGCATCGAAGTTTTTCTCTTCGATCGATTTCATAAATAAAAACACTCCGGTCAGCCGATCAGAGTGTTTTATGATGTCAGGCGCAGGATTTGCGGCTAACTAAATTCCCAATTGACACACAATAAATTAGCTATCTCGCGCGGAAATCAGTCTTAAGGCATACTGATCAAAAATTGAACAAATCTCTAATTTCTCCAGCAAGGGCCAAATTGGGTACCCAACTTAGTGTCTTCAAATTCAATCGGGATGACAGGATTCGAACCTGCGGCATCCTGCTCCCAAAGCAGGCGCGCTACCAAGCTGCGCTACATCCCGTAACTAGACTTTGTAATAGTAGCACACTTCTTTCTTAGAGTGGGGTCACTTTCTCTGGACTAAACCTGGACTGAGACACTTGTACCAGTGACCCCACCCTCTAACGTCATGCCCTTATCCGAAAATACGAAGGTTGTGAAGATTTATGTCAAGAAAGTGACGCTGGATGCGCTGCGACAGGTTGCGGATGAGCAGGGATCGAGTCTGAGTCAACTATTATTGGGCGCGGCGGTAGAGAAATATCTGGGTGGTAAAAGTACGGATCGCGCGAAGCTGGCCTCCCTTGAGAGAAAAGTGAGAGGGTTGGAGCAAGCGAAGCAGGCGGAGGTCTCCGTACCTTTGCCGAGTCCCAAACGTGAGAATAAGAATTTATACCCAAAGACCTTTAAGCAAAGCGCCGCCCCGATCATCACATCGACTAGGGAGCAGTTGGGTTTAGATGCGCTGGTTAAACGTTTAGGCGGCACTTCAAGTTTGAAGGCGCGGCTGTGTCAACTGGGCGGGCGTGGGTCTGGGTTATTCGAAGGGGATTTGACCCGCGCGGAGAAAGTTGCTCAAATTACTGGCAAGCTTGACCCGGATGGAAAAAGTTGGTTGCCGCTTACGCCGAATCGACTGACGTGGATTCAAATCTCAGCCCAGGAATATTGTCATCAAATCCTGACAAATTTAGGGAGTGGTTAGGGTGCGTTCGATATCCCAACCGCGTTCAAGACGTTGACGAATTTTTGCTTTAGAAAGAGATAGCTCATCAGCCCACTGCTTCAAGGTTAGGGTTTTGTTTTGGTAAGTCAGAAAGCGATTGGTACGTTTGTTACCTGCTTGTACTACTGAGGTCGCCCATCGACAATTTTCGGGTGAGTAATTTCCGTTGTTGTCGATTCGATCTATTGAGTGCTGAGGACTAGGGCGCTCGCCCATGTCTTGTGCGAAGTTGCTGAAGTCAAGCCAGCGATCGCAAACTGTAATAGATCTACCTCCATAGCTGGCATATTTCGGATGTTTCGGATTGGTGCAGCGTCCTTTCATCTGCGACCAAACTCGATAAAGCGGGCTGTGGGATCGACCGTGCTTTTTATGGGAATCAGTGTAAAGGCAGCCGCAACTTTGGGTGATGCCGCGTCGCAAACGATTCGTGATGACTAACTTCGTTTGACCGCATACGCAAAGGCATTCCCAAATTGTCTTGCTATCTTTATCTTTCCCAACGGACTTGATGACGGTTAAGCGTCCAAAGGTCTGTCCAGCTAAATTGATTCTCTTAGGCATCTGATAGTCTCCATTAAAAAAACCGCCCGATGTTGGTCGAGCGGCGCGGTTGATTGCTATTCGGTTATTTAACTTGTGTGCGATTAGCTGTCAGCGAGGCGGCGAAACACTTCCTCATCCTCTTTCAGAATTTCGAGGAAAGCCGCCCAAACTCTATCCGATCGCTCTGTCACACCTTCATCCGTCTGCGGTGTCTCATCCAACTCTTTCAAGCGATGAATCAATTTCAACAGTGACGGCAAACGATCGTCGGGAAGGTTGTTCAGTTCTTGAATGATTTGGTTTCTGAGATTCATCTATTTACAGGAGGACGCAGAATTTGATCTTAGTTTACAGGGGACAGCGGGCGCGGCGGTTGGTAGTTACCCGGCGACTAACGACTCTTTCGGCTTCACGGTAATCGAAACAATTTGACCGTCACAATCCACCTCGAAAAACTTCCATCCATTCGTCACAGTCAGAGCTTGAGGCAATTCGTTGATCTTAATCACTAACGCTATAGACAAATTTGCTCACCAGCTAATAAAGTACGATCGGATTTAATTCAAAATCACTTATTTGCACATCTAAGGTCACACTTGCTGAAATTTATTTGTTAGAATAACGGTATAAACAAAAAACGCAGCAGAGGCGTTCAGAAATGTCGAAAAAGCAAAGGCGTACTAAAGGAGTTCCAGCACTGGACTGGAACGAAGTGAAACAGCCTATCAACATCAGTATTACTCCGACCGCATGGGACTTGATTAAAGAGCGCGGGGCTGCGTTGGGGATTAGTAAGTCCGAAGTACTGGAACGCAGTATTCGAGGTCTGATTAGCTGGCCACAACCCGATTGCACAAAATCTGACCTTGCGAGTCAGTAATGATTGACCTTAGTACTGAAAAACCCCACCAGAAGCTTAATCCAGCAGGGTTTGAAATGACTTAACGAACTAAAACAGAGACCAATCTGTAGCCCGCAGTCCGACTAACAACTACCTCAATTATAACCTATGCTAACGAACGAACAAGAGCTACTTTCCTCTTTGATTGAAAGTGTTTCCGAAGAATTTGAGGCAGGCGCTACCACCCAAGAAGAAGAAAAGGTAGCGATTCAGACGATCGCAGTGGATGCAGAATGGCACTCTAAGTTGAAGCAGAGCTTAGAGAAAGCGGACTGTTGGATAGACGACTCAAAACAGGTATCAGTCCAGTACTACCATCGACAAAGCGGAAGAGAGGTCATCTACGTTCAAGAGGACTACTACGTAAGACTCAGCCCCTTTGCAGAGACACTAGGCATCGAATTGATTCCTTGGATTGACTTGGATCGCGGCACACTAGAAGATCTCCTGTACAGACTAGGACTGAAAAATCAGGAAATTCGACTCCTACTATTCTACTCACCCAAAGATTTGCGGTTCAGCCTTGGTAAGTCGCAGATGGAATACTATTACCTCGACAACCGAATCGTGAAAAAGCGGGGGATTAAGAACCGCCGAGGAGCCCTTATAATTGGGGAAAACTGCCAAATCAAAATCCATGACTTAGCAGGTTGGGCCCCAAGAGGACTGGCGGATTTGGCAGCAGCAGTAGGGGTTGAGATGACGGACAAACATGAATTAGACTCCTACAAGTGGAGAATGGGAGACGCAGTTCAGGAGTTACCGGAAGTGTTTCTTCGCTACGCAATGGGAGACACAACAGCTCTGATCGGGATATTTGAAAAGTATGTCCTGTTGGCGAAAAAAGTTCAGCGCATTTTGGGACTACCGGAGGAGGAGCTATTCACAGAAGAAACGATTCCTCAGACGAATGGAACAATCGTTGCAAAGACACTGAACTTGTATATTCGCAACCAAGCCTCAAACAAAAAGGCTTTCGATTACGCGGTCAGAAAACACGGGATTTTGAACAGCGATCATAAAGGATATCGGAAATATCGCGACATCCTACTGAAGTTGCGTCAGGAGGTTCATACAGGCGAAGACTTAGAGCGCAAAGGAATCCAAAAAGAACTCAAAGCACTGTGTAATTCAAGAGCTTTTCTTCACACCGTCATTGGTCAAGCGGGAGTACAGTACTTCGCAAAACAACAAGACAGCAGCGTTTACCTCTCAATCGTTCAGGGCGGACGCTGCAATAACGAACTACCCACAGAGTATGCGATTCGAGGGGCAGCGCTCGACATCGATATGTCCTCCTGCTACGGCAGCGCGTTGAGAAGCTATATCTACCCAATTGGTCTGCCAACTGTACTTTGCCAGTACGACGAAGAAAAGTCGATGACTCTACGGGAATTTCTGGCGAGATACAAATCTGAACTGGTAGACAACTTGTGGGAAGTGGTCGTTCGAGGAGAACTACCATTTCGACAAGACTTGGTATTTTCTAAAGCAGTCAGCGCAGAGAAGATTAGAAAACTGAAAGCGGAAGATTATGAAAAAGGCGACGGGGTGGCGCACCGAACAGATGTCTCACACATCCCAGGCGATTTTCTACTCTGCCAAATGCAGATTGAAAACGGGATTATCACTACAGAGATTTTAGAAACATTAGAAAAAGTCTCAACAAACCAGGAAAGACAGGAATTGCTTAATTTAGAAATACAGAGCGCAGTATTCTACGCTAAATCAGACCGCTTGAGTTCAATGGATGAATGGGTCGAACATATCCTTCAAGACGAAGGAGAACGCACGGTTGTAGGACATAGACACGGGAATAACAAGGACGATCGCAGCCGCAAATGGTATGGGATGTCGATGGAGGGGTTCATGGGCAAACTTGTGGACGAACGGAAGCGGGCAAAAACCGACGGCGAGAAAGCGTATCAGGAAATGTTGAAGACTTTTATCAACACAACTTACGGAGTTATCGCATCGCCTTACTTCGAGATCGGTAACGTTGTACTCGCGAACAACATCACAGCGAGAGCCAGACTGGGCGCGTGGATGATGAACAAGTCACTCCACACGGTTCAATCGATTACAGATGGCGGCGGGTATTCACCGCTAAGAGTGGCAGTACTGAAACCGAATGCGAAACTACCAGGATTCGACAAACTTTCAAACAACAACGAGTGGAAGGACACAAAAAACTATACGCGCACAACAGCAGCACTCGAAGGACTACCAGAGGGGGTCACATGGATCGATTGGGTACAAGAGGTCGAAGAAGCCTACAAGACCTTACAGGACGCTACAACCCGAACACAATACGAAAAGCAGTTAGGACTCTTCTTAGACGACGCAGCTAAGAAACAGATCGACAAATTCTGGGAGCGCTACGGTCTAACATTCCCCTTCGCGATCGAACACAAAGTCCAAAACATCGCAACAGCAATGGCTTACTTAAAGAAAGGCGATTACGGCTTCAGAACGGTGGCGAGCGGCGATGTCTTCCGAAGCAGAGGAAACAAAGACTTTAGACAAGCGAAAGGCCCAAATGCAGAACTAAAATCACATCCCACCTACCAGTGGCTAACAAACATTCTGGACGGGTCAGACGAAGTACCGGAAAGCATGGACTATAACAAAAAATACCTGCTCTCGATTGGGGTCTACACCAGGGCAAGCACCTCAAAAAACGGCTTCAAACATCTTCTCGAATGTCATCCAGGAGACGAGATTATCGAAACACAGTTAGCGCGTTTTAATAATACACATATCCAGATTCTCAATTTGGAGCAGTACAAAACACGCAATAACCGAAAAACAGCAAATCATGGAAAGCCGACAGAGTTCTTTGAACGATTCCGCAATCGTGGAACAACCGCAGTAGTTCGGGCAATGAACGCCGACTTTCTACCCTAATTTCGGGAAAAAGATACCTCAAAAGATACCCCACCGTCCCCCCCTTATTTCGCTGATTTTGGGGGACGGTGGGGTATCTTTTTCCCTCTATCATTGACTTTCAGGCGTTATGATCCTATATGGGGAGTGTTTTTTTCTTGTTTCTGCCCCACACACAGTCAGACAGTCAGACAGACGAAAGTAGTTGAGTAGAGAATAAATAGAGACCAGCGACCTTGCCGCCGCGCCACTCCCTAATCTAAAGAACCGATAAAATCTGGACAAAGAATACGTAAAATCGTGCCGTCATAAAAAGCACTTTTGTAGAATCGCCGTGTCCCTGCTGAGTCTGGTTATGTTCAAAAGATTGGTGTTGGTTGTGTTACTGAGTACGATCCCGCTGGCTGCGCGGGCGCGTGAGATTCGCGTCTACGTTCCAAAGGTTTCAGATTGGGTCGTGACGGGTGTTACTAAACGTGGCGAGACTGTGGCTATTGACTACAATTCGATTGAGACCTACTCTCGCTTTATGGCTAGTTTTCGTTATCTAATCGGTCGAGATTTAGTTCATGCTGAAGTCAACTGTCAATCTTCATTAGTGACAACCAATCGAGGTAAACCTTTCGTACCAGACCTAGCTGGGCCTACTCGTAAGATGATTGGTATTGCTTGTGGTCAGATTTCCAAGCCTATTCATTTCGAGGCTACGCAGCGTCATATAGACCAAGTTCGCCGGGGTGCTGAGTACAGTTTTGCTAAGTCCGAACTCTCAAATGACCGAATCAAAGCTGATTTGGAGCAGACTTGTCGAACACTATCCGAGTATAGGGCCGACGGCGCTATTACAGGCCCTCAGCTTGCAATCATAGAGAGTCTTGGAGGAGAGAGAGGTGATTGGTATGTGGATTACTTCATGAGTCTCAACTCTGTCGCAAAGACCCTGCTCTGTCCTGGCTTGTTAGAGTGACTCCGCACTCTAACGCCCCGCGAAACCCCTGTCCCGTCCAGATGCCCTTGTAACTGACTTTCAATCGCGAAACGGTCAAACGCACACTCACCCAGTTCTGCGGCGGGCTAGGCTCGGTGATTATGCCTATAAGTCATGAAAATTTATCCCAAACGTTTGCTGATCGCTACGATCCTCGCCGCCGCGCAGATTGGAACAACCGCCAACGCGATCGCACAAAGCTCTGGAGCCCTGCCTCCAAAAGATATTCTGGACTTAATTTATGCCGTCGCATTCGAGAACCTTGCGGCATTTCTGTTAGGCGCGATCGTGACGTTGTGGTTTTTAGAGTTTCGTTACCGGTTAGTCGATCGGTTTGAAGCAATCGAAGACCATTTAGCGAATAACGAGAAGCTTCTAAAGCGTTTAGTTCGGCACTTTGAAATTAAAGTTAGCGGCGATGATGTTTAATCCAGACCTCTCCAGTGCGTCGCGCCCAATAACTTAGGTGTCTCCGATTCGTGGAAACTACGAACGTGCGATTGAGTGATACAACCTTCGTTCAAACCCTTATCCTGCGGGACTTTTGGCGGCGATTAAATTTAGCCCGTGTTACAACCTCGGTTACACGAACCCTTTCACTCAAAACCAAAACCCCGGCGGCAACGCAGCGAAGCGAGGCACGAGCGGAGTCGTAGTGCTGTCCGCCATCCAGAAAGCACAACCCGCCTTCCTGAGCCTGTCAGACCCCGATCAGCCCATTTTCGCTAATTTAGCGGCTTCAGGATCAAACACACGCGCAATTAAAAACAAGCTACTCAGAGATCAACCTGACGGGGGTAATTCGTGCTCCTGAGCCAACCGCCAGCCTTTCACAACGAAACCAGATCTTTGATGAATGTCGCCTGTCTGACCGGCTCTGCCCGCCAATAAAGAACTCAGTCCCCCCGGGCTCAAGTCATGTTCCGCTGCAAATTCTGTGATCGAAAAAACCGCGTGAATTTTACCGTTCGGATCTCGGACATAGCCCTTCAGCAAATGTTGTTCTTCGGGTTTAAGGACTACGCCTCGTCGGATCGTCGCCTGAGATTTAGAGCGACAACTGCGCTCGAAGGTTGTCAGGAATTTGTAGGCTGGATCACATTCGATAAGCTTCTGCGTGGTGTCGTATGTCGCCGTTCGGAAGCGTGATCCCGCAGCTTTACGACTTGCGACCCAAATCTTGTCACAGATTCGGTAAAGCTCGACGTTTTGCAAAATCTCGCCCTGCGATGTCTCGAACCAATTTTCGTAAGAGCTGAAATATACCGTGTAAAACGCCAACCGACTGCAATTCCAACAGTCGATCGCCACAAATCGAAAATCTTCCGGCGACTCAAATCGATGCACCCGCCACAAATCAGCATCGAGCGTTGAGAAGTACTGATCAAACGAATAAATTTCTTCTGGCTTAGTCCCAAAAACCATTTGCGCCGCCTCCACAAAATTCCACTCTAACCAGACGGCCGATCGCATTCTGTGCCATTAAAAAGCCCGCCTGGATCGTGATGATCTAGTTGGGCTCAAATGCAGTCGTGGTAGTGGATACCGGGATCGCGGCATCCAGCTCAAGTGGGTTGGATAACGGCATCACGTTTTGTCAGAGAAAGAGCTTTTATGACTCTTCAACCTCTGGCTCAATTTTTTCATCGCCTCCCAATTCCGACAAGTATCGATCTGCCAGCGTTTTGTATTCTTCAAGTTTTGCGGGGTTCTCTAACTCCCAACGATCTGAACCCTCCCTGATGTAGCGCTCTAACTGTGCTGTGTCGCTACGATCCTCTATCACTGAGACAGCCTTCAACCGGGCTAGAAGCTCATAAGAGATTTTGTAATTGACCCGTTTCGCTGGTTTTTTCTGCCTACCCACTACCGCTGCCGTCATCTAAGTTCTCCTATTTATTCAATCCTATAACTACCAGTATGACGCATTATCCCTTTAATCGTACATACGATTACATACGCTAATGGGTAACAGTCAAATTGATCAGAATTTCTGTACATACGATATTTACAATCGTATGTACGTTATAGTAGTTTCATAGATCAAACGATCTAGTAAAAACATCCGCGAAACGAATAGGTTGCTGAGTGAACCCAAACCCAGGCAGAGCCAACATAGCTGAGGAATGATTGAACGTTTCGCGCTAAAAGATTTCAGCGATCGCCTTTGCAGTCAGAGCAAAGCGATCCGCTGGGTTCTCCAGTACATCTATATATTGAGTCCCCTCATGCCACAAACAATCAATTTGCAAACGGAGATCGAAAATTTCATCGAACTCCTGCAACCTCGGGCCGATCAGGGTTTGTACCATGAATTCGCCATAACATTCGGGCAATTCAGATCCGCGTTTGGCTCGGAAATTTCGGACGATTTGCTCGAACAGTTCTGCGAAATCAATCCGTGGTTTCTGCGCGAATTCACTCACTCGCTACCGCTCAGTTTTGTCTTAGGAGATTCGCTCGAATGAACTATTTTATGCTCTGTGCGTTAGGCGTTTTCATCGCACCTTATTTCGCATTGATTCGCCCCACCACGCCTCAGCCCACTCCCGATCGCCCGCTGATCACAAACTTCGATGCCCGTCGCTAAACAAGCAAAAACCCCGGTCGCCAAACCGGGGCTGATCGAAACAAAAACTACTACTTCAATTTTACTCATGAAACCCCAAAATCTGTCAAAAGCCTCGAAGACCGTTGTTGTAAAGCCTGCCGTTCAGTTTGATCGTCACTCCGCCCCGTCGTTCGGAACTCTCCAAGTGTATGCTTCCCGCGCGAACAAAGGATGCGACCAATCGAGAGATCAAATCCGTCGAATGTTAAATGTCATAAATCTCGAAGTGCCCGAGCAAGCCGCATACTTTGCACCCGTTCGAGACGAACTATTAGATCGGCTCCTCGAACCCATTTTGCAATTCTGCCTCGAAGATTCGTTTGAAGTCGAAGGGCTGTTGGAAGCTTTACTCACCCGCATGAAAGAACGCGCCTCCCTCTAACAAACTACCGCGCTACTGGGACACACAATCCACGTCCCAGTAGCACAAAATTCGACCTGCTCTACAACGCAGAGTAAACATACAATTTTTCGAGGTTTTTATGTCCAAAGGTTTTGCAAAACTCAACGAACAGTCCGAGATCGAAAGTATCGTCCGCCGCCTCAGCCCTTCACTTGCGCGACAAGATCAACAAGCTTTTGAGAACGGTCTGGTGAAAATGACCGAGCGCTATGGCCCGTCCGTCGTCGCGCAGGCTCTCGAAAAGCTAATCGATCAAGACCGCAATTCGGTCAATATGATGGCTCACTCGCTTCCACCCGCCGCGCGTGAAGAACTTTATGCCACCATGCGCGAAGACTTTGCGAACTGGATTCAAGAGGGCGGGCTGCGTATTGAAGACCATTTTCGAGCCGTTGATGGCGGGATGCTTTTCACAAACGAAGCGATCGCTGTGTTAAATCAACGCGCTGATGTTACTCCCTTAGATTTAGATGTCGGCAACGATTCAGTTGTCGAAGCTGGACTGCGCCGCGATCTAAAAGACGCAGGATTTCTGCATCCTCTTTCTGAAATGCACCGAGACGGCGAGCAAATCGGTTATGGCAGTTATCTCGTCGCGAGCTTGATGATCAGCGTCGCGAACGGCTGGATGCACGGTGAAGCCGATAAATCACTATCCGCGCTCAAAACGGCGGTCTCTCAAGTTGCTCCCACGATAGATACAGAGCGATTGTTGTTCCGCGCCCGTTACTGCGACAAGTCATTGCTCCGCTTAACGAACTTAATCGTTCAGGGTCTGGAAACAGATACCTTTCGGGTTTTTGCCCAATAGCAGCGATCAACTCCCGGTTGCCAAGCCGGGAACCGTCTTTTACTTAATCGACTACCCCTATCTAATAATGAGCGACTACACAAAGAGATCGATTCAAGCTTGGTTTGCAGTGCTGATTGGAGGCGCGATCGGACTAACGCTACTAGCGACTTTCTCCCCCGTCGAAACCGGAAGCGCGATTGACAACATGAAAACTCGGATTCAGGAGTTGCAACGGTGAATATCGTTTCTCGCAAGACCGTTACCCGCTGCCTATTAGCCAGTGCGATCTTTCTTGGTTGCATCGTGGATAGTTCCAAGATTCTGAAATATCAGGCGCAAGTGAACGAGCGATCGATCTCAAAAGCTGAGAAGCAGGCAGAGCAAACAAGTGAAGAAACTCGCACTGCTCAGATTCAAACTGATTCCCAACTGGCAATGAGTCGCGCTCAGTCAGGATGCACTCAGATTGTATCGACTCGCAACAATCAGCCGATTCGATTCTTTGAAGGATTCCGAGTATTTGACCCTGACAGCTTCCCGCGCAATCCCAAGACTCCACGCTTCGACCCGCAGGGCTATCCGATCAACGGAGTCAAGCCCTACCCGCAAGGATTAGCAGTTTGCAACTTGAACGGTGATACGGCGCTCGTCGGAGAGCAAGGAGCAATCCACAAAATATATCGAGTTGAACCAAGCAAACTACAAGAATTTAGGAGCTATCTGAAGTGAACAACACTCAAACCAACCGGTCTCCCCGTCGCAATCAGAGAACATTGCTCAAGGTTGCAGAGTTCACGTTCTACGTTATCGCGGGCGTACTGGTCTTCTTCAGCGCTACGCCGTGGGTTGAAGTGGGTCACGAAATCGGCAAAGAAATCATCGCGACTCGCTTCTACAACGCACTGGTCGCCTTACCCGTCATTGGTCTACTGTTTACCTTTTTGCGTTGGATTCTAATCAATGCCCTCGGAGTTGGGCTATGGGCGATCGTCAATGCAACTCAGATTGCTCCGACTCTGCTTGCTATTCCCCCGATTTATGCGGCGATCATCGAGTATCTGCAATCCCAGAAGCAACCCGATAGCGACAATCCGCAGATTGCCAAGTATCAGAAGAAAATCGCTGAATGGTTGATGGCAGTGTTTCGCGATATCGGGCGCTATGCCGCGATCGCTTACGTGATTGAACTTGCGGTCAACTTGGCTTACTTTGCCCCGTATCAAGGCGGATGGGATGGATTCCTCAAAGATGCACCGCTCTGGAGTCCTGACAGGATTCTCTATGTGCAGTTCGGCTTGATGGTTGCCAGTATTGCAGCGGTGGAAATCATCTTCAGATTTGTTCTCGCAGTCTGGAGAATCTTCAGAGCCATCAAATAAACAGCGAGGCCGATCAGAGTTGATGTCTGATCGGCTTCTGTTTCCAATGTCCTTCTAAAAACGGAGTCCCTACTATGTCTCAGCTTACGAAACACTCAGAACACCGCGTCATCTGGACATTCGGTAACACTCAAATTGTAGAAGACGCAGCACCCGATCAAGGCATTGTCCCACTGGTAAAGGTTGCAATGCTTGGTATCGGTACGATCAGCGTTGCTTCAGTGAGTCCGGTCATTGCGATCGCGCTTGCGGGTTATGCCGGGATGAAACTCTTTGACCTGGCTACGGCAGGCGGAAAGGATGGCGCGGATATCGCCAAAAACATCTACGACGATGTGAACGGCGTTGAAGTCGAAACAGTTCCCGAGGGTTGGGCAAAGATGCCTCAGCTACCGGAGGAGTCGCAGCCAGTTCGCATCGTGACGCAGCTAGGAGAACCGAGCGCGATTGATGTTCCATCGGTATCGAACTGGCAAGACACATCGAACCGAGTCGCAATCGACTACACCCAACAGATGAGAGCAGTATGCGATCGCAATAACAGCTTTTACATTGCAGGTTCAAAGGGCAGTGGAAAAGGGATGTTCGCAGCAAACCTACTGCGGTGGAAACTGGAACAATACCCGAATGCGATCTCGCTGATTCTTGACCCTAAAGGCGACTTGAAAGAGTCAGGGTACTGGCAGCACGATCGCATCAAACATTACTCATTCAAAGGCATCGCTCTAAGTTCTGAAGCCTATCAGAGCAAGATTGCTTTGTTCCTAGAAGAAGCTCGTAACTTGGTTTCTCAGGCAGATGTGGCGCGGGGAATGCGGTTGTTTATCGTGCTGGATGAACTGCTTACGGTGAAAGAGTCCATCAGTTCACAACTGTTTGCAGAGTTCCGACGATTCGGGGTGAGCGCAATCAGCACCGGAGATAGTGAAGGCGTTCACCTAATCGCCATTACTCAGTCATTTAACGCAGGCGATAGTTTCGGCTCCGATGAATTGCTGAAGAACTTCACCACGGTCGGACTTTTCAGAAAAGACGAATACCAACGCGCTAAGAAGTTGATCCAATACGGTCGGAGTAATGCAGACTCGCTAACCTCGACAGAGTTCAATCAGTTGATCGAAAAGTCGCCAGTTGAGCGCGTCATGTCGATCGCGGGTGAGTTCATCCCGACACCCAAGCTTGAAAATCATTCGAGTTACGATCGCGACTCCGGTAAAGTAATTCGGCAAACTCCGGTTGGTCAGAATCCATCGGAAGGAGATCGACTAGCAGAGCAACTTAAAAGCGAAGTGGCAAGGATGGCAACATCCACCGTACAGAATGGGCTACAAATGGCAGACCGCTTTGAGCAATTCGCAGCACTGCTTACCCATGAATCTCAGTCAGAATTGAAGTCTTTTGTTCTATGGCTACGCGATCGTAAAGGGCAGGAAATCAGCTTCGAGCAGATTAAGGACAACTGGGCTAAACGTGCCAATGTAAAACGCAATCGAGAAACGATTGATCCGTTTATCCAAATGGTAAGTCTGCAACGCCTAATCGAGCCATTAACTAATACGAACTGGCTTATTAGAGACATCTAGGGATTAGGGACAGGGATTAGGGACGGAGCAGGGATAACGGCTAGGGGCAACGTAGGGATAACGTCCCTAGCGTCCCTAACGCCCGTCCCTAGATTTGTCCCTAACCCTGTCCCTGAATATATCCCTAACCCGTCCCTAAAATTACACTTATCCACAAATCACACATCAAACTATTAGGAGAAACTCCAAAATGAAGCACAAATTCAAACAGAAACTCGTCGCTACTGGATGGCAATTCAAACGCTATGGGAAGGGCTCACATGAGATCTGGTTTCATGCTTTGAAAGGCTCAGTTACTGTTAGCTTGTCCGCCCGTCGAGGATGCGTTTCAAAGGCAGTTGAACGACGGTTATTTTGCGAGAATGCAGCGAGAAGTACGTAGATGCGGACAAAATAAGCTACCATCAGGCGAGTAACAAGTTACAATAAGTGTAGATAAGTGCGACATTCTGCTTCACTCGTAACACTCACGAAAATCAGAAAAATCAGGAGATTGAAAAATGAAACTCTCGTTAGCGATCGACCGGGGCAATGGCTCAGTGAAATGGATGGCTCATCTTGAAGACGGACGTAACTATCTCGGCAAGTTTGCATCCATGATTTTGCAAAATCGTGGCAAGAGAGACCCTGTTTCGGTGGATGGCGTTGAATGGCTCTATGGCGCTTCAGTTGGATCAGTTGGTTTAGGTCTTGCGATTCGCCCGAGTGAAGCAGGCGCACAAGGCAAGGTAGACCACTTCCCCGTGATTCTCGCGGGTGTGCTGCAAGAATTGGCGGGCCGAGTAGACATTGGAAGCGATATCGAAATCGAGAACTTATCGATTGTTTCTCCAGTTTGCAGCCCTACGCTTAAGACGATTTATACTGAGTCTCTGAAAGGTCGGAAATTCATTGTTAACGGTAAGCAGTTGAAGCTTAAGGTTAAAGCTGTCGATGTGTTTCCAGAAGCTTCGATCGTCCTTAAGAAATCGGATGCGGATATCATTCTTGATATCGGGTACGGTACGGTTCTGGGCTCAGTTCGTGGTGTTGATGGCTACTCGTCCATCCTTGAGAACGGCTCCGAGCAGTTGCTAACAAAAGTGCTGAATCACCCTAAGTTTGCTGCTGGCATCGATGCTCAGGAAGGTAAATCAATGCCACAAGTTGAATTGTTGGCACTGACCTTGGCGAAGGGTTCCACGTCAATCAGAGGTGTTGACCTCTTACCTTTATTGGCTGATCTTGTTCCCGACTGGTTTGATCAGAACGTGATCGCACTTCTACCCAAGTTACGACGAATTTCTAGGGAGGAAGGACTGTTAAGCAATGCTCTCTTAATTGGGGGTGGCTCCGAACTTCTTAAGTTAGCGCTGGGTGATCGGGCGGTTGAATGGGCGATTGAGCGCGGGTGCAGCCTTACCGATACTTCGGACTTTGCCAGTGTCCAGACATTAGGCGAACTGTGGTCGGTGCAATTACCTGTTGTAGCTGGAGGGCGCTAAGTAATGCCTACGGCAAAACGACGCATCACGATGACTCTTACAGGGCAGATTGAACGGGATTTAGAAATCATCTGGAGTGTTTACCCGAACCTCAGAGATAACGCTATCGAAACAATCAGCTTTGTCCTAACGCTCAGGGCTTCAGAAATTGCAACAGGTATAGCTTCCGCACTGCCCAAGCCTGAGCAACCGTTAGTAGATGTTCCGCCAGATCAGGAGCCTGCGACGGACGGTGAGGATGATTGGACAGACTAGATTAAACCAAAGGAGCAAAACATGACATTCCCCGCCCACACAATCAGGCTAGGCGCGGCTCAGGCAATCTTTAGCAACGCCAACATTTCAGAGATCAAGATCGGCGACAAAACCGTTGGCTATCGCGCCATGTTTAATGGCGCGATCGAGGATGCTGCATTGACATCCTTATGTCAACGGCTTTGGCAGGCTGCAATAACTTAGCGCAGCAATGCCCGATACCTCGCCCACACCGTTGCGCCCAATAACCAGACGCAACTATCGTTAGATGTCCTGTACCTGTAGGAGAATTGCTATGGATGACGCAACTATCGAACTCATCGACAAGTATTTGAAAACCGAAGAACTGCTCAAGATTCACGAAGATTTGAGCAAAGACTTATGGATATGGGGCAGTTTCAATCCCTGAAAGGGTTTTGAGTGAGTTGAAGCCAGTGCGGACGATTGTTTCAGCGCTTGCTTTCGTGTTTCAATCCCTGAAAGGGTTTTGAGTGAGTTGAAGCCGATCACATCTCCTCGTTGCACCGCTTCTTGTTGCTGTTTCAATCCCTGAAAGGGTTTTGAGTGAGTTGAAGCCTTTCTGGTGTCTAGGGGTGAAATCGAACATACCGTAGTTTCAATCCCTGAAAGGGTTTTGGGTGAGTTGAAGCAGGGGATGCAGTAACACCCCCAGACAGTGACATTGAGTTTCAATCCCTGAAAGGGTTTTGGGTGAGTTGAAGCTATTGAGTAGCATTGATAGCAGTAGCATCATACAGGTTTCAATCCCTGAAAGGGTTTTGGGTGAGTTGAAGCCGGTTGGATCTACTCAAAACGTTCGCGTCGGCGTTGTTTCAATCCCTGAAAGGGTTTTGGGTGAGTTGAAGCGCACTTCGACGCATTACGATGTCGTGATGCCAGGGGGTTTCAATCCCTGAAAGGGTTTTGGGTGAGTTGAAGCGAAGGTCTTGCTCTGAATGTTATTAACATTGTGGGGTTTCAATCCCTGAAAGGGTTTTGGGTGAGTTGAAGCTCAATCGAGTTATCGTATTTCTGAGCGTTGGTTAGTTTCAATCCCTGAAAGGGTTTTGGGTGAGTTGAAGCTTTCACCGCCACTTCGAGGGATATACTCCCAAACCGTTTCAATCCCTGAAAGGGTTTTGGGTGAGTTGAAGCATCCGGATCGTTGGTTAAGGGTCGTTGAGACCCTGGTTTCAATCCCTGAAAGGGTTTTGGGTGAGTTGAAGCGCAGAACGTCGGCATGGATGGCGATCAACTATCCGTTTCAATCCCTGAAAGGGTTTTGGGTGAGTTGAAGCTTCCGACACACAAGCCATTAGATAAAGTCTTTCCAAGTTTCAATCCCTGAAAGGGTTTTGGGTGAGTTGAAGCGCAATTAGAAGATCGGCATTCCCGCGAACGAATCGGTTTCAATCCCTGAAAGGGTTTTGGGTGAGTTGAAGCCCGCCTTTCTTACCGCCGCCCCCACCAAACAATCCGTTTCAATCCCTGAAAGGGTTTTGGGTGAGTTGAAGCTCGTAATGTTGATCCCTGGCTTTACATCTTCTTGAGTTTCAATCCCTGAAAGGGTTTTGGGTGAGTTGAAGCTCGCGTCGTTTCTCTGTCCCAGTCCCATTGCTCAGTTTCAATCCCTGAAAGGGTTTTGGGTGAGTTGAAGCTGGTAACGCTTTTGGCTACTCGATGCAAATCTTCTAGTTTCAATCCCTGAAAGGGTTTTGGGTGAGTTGAAGCGCGGATCAAGCTGATGACACGAACGCGATTGCTGGTTTCAATCCCTGAAAGGGTTTTGGGTGAGTTGAAGCCGCACCTGTAGCGACTAAACCTACTTTGTTTGTAGGTTTCAATCCCTGAAAGGGTTTTGGGTGAGTTGAAGCGGAAATATCAGAGCAACCGTCTCTAGCCTACTCAAGTTTCAATCCCTGAAAGGGTTTTGGGTGAGTTGAAGCGGTGATAAACAGAAAGAGTTCTTCTTCGGTCGTGGTTTCAATCCCTGAAAGGGTTTTGGGTGAGTTGAAGCTTGGTATAGCCAAAAATTACCGCTACCTGTTGTGTGAGTAGTTTCAATCCCTGAAAGGGTTTTGGGTGAGTTGAAGCTCTGAAGCTTCAGTAGATACGGGTACAGGTATTTGAGTTTCAATCCCTGAAAGGGTTTTGGGTGAGTTGAAGCACGGGTCAATTTTATACCCGTTCTTTCTTCTTTATATTTTGTTTCAATCCCTGAAAGGGTTTTGGGTGAGTTGAAGCTGAGATCTGAAATCGCACAAGAATCGACAGAGTTAGTTTCAATCCCTGAAAGGGTTTTGGGTGAGTTGAAGCGCTGTCAAACTGAACCGTATCAGTGGCACTTACAAGTTTCAATCCCTGAAAGGGTTTTGGGTGAGTTGAAGCTGTGCATTGTTGTTAATTCCTAGAGAGAAAGGATTTGTTTCAATCCCTGAAAGGGTTTTGGGTGAGTTGAAGCTTTCTTCAGTGAAGCATCAGCATTATCTCCAACGGGTTTCAATCCCTGAAAGGGTTTTGGGTGAGTTGAAGCCCAAATTTCTAATACTCTGATTCAAGTCACTCGTATGTTTCAATCCCTGAAAGGGTTTTGGGTGAGTTGAAGCTTTATACGTGCCCTCGATAGTGCCTTAGTTACCTGTTTCAATCCCTGAAAGGGTTTTGGGTGAGTTGAAGCTCGTGCTTATTGTGAATTCCTCTATGACCAAGTTGTTTCAATCCCTGAAAGGGTTTTGGGTGAGTTGAAGCGAAAGGCGACGATTGAAACGACAGAGACGAAAAAGTTTCAATCCCTGAAAGGGTTTTGGGTGAGTTGAAGCGCGGTATTCGATGCTGCGAATCCTCTAACGAGCTTTTGTTTCAATCCCTGAAAGGGTTTTGGGTGAGTTGAAGCGGCGGGGGCTTGAAATACAGTCTATATGAAGTTTTCAAGGTGCGGTTGCGCGAATCATCAAGATCGTAGCATTTCGGAGCGTTGACTTGGTAAACCATCATCTCCATTTCATCTTTACAAAGCAAGGTGGTTATACATTTGAAAACTTGCGCGGAATGAGTTTCTGCTCAAAGCGCTGAAACATAGCCTAGACAAGTGATTCAACTCATTTCTGAAAACTTAGACAAAAATAGCCACCCACTCGCGCATCAAGCAAAGAAGATCGTTTCGTCTCGAAGCGTTTCTCCGCCAATGCGCTCCACTTTACCCTGGCAACAGGCACAGAGAAAGTAGAACCGAATGCTGTCTTGTTCTGGCTTGATCAGCTTGCTGAGACGAGATCGCAGCTTCGCATATTGCGTCTCTGTCAAGTCACATTCAAAGATACTGTACTGCATCCACTGCCCATAAGACTTGAGAATCTTGTGAATCTTGGTTCGGCGCTTGTCTTCCGGGATGTCATAGCTGACCACTACATACATAACAGACCTGTTGGGATTTAACAGAAAAAATCGCTGAAAGCCTTGTCAGGATTAAGTTTCAGTCGTTTTAGTCAAAAATCGCTGAAAAGCGCACTGGAACTAGATTTCGGGGTTTTTTGGGCTTACAACCCAACAACTTTAACAGCTACTTCAGCACCAGGGGTGGATACTTGTCGGTTTCTTGCATCAAATACTTCGCCACAAGTCTGGCTTGAATGGCAAACGATTCTTGATAACTACACTGGGTTTGCAGCACCGGATGCTTAAATTTAGCTTGCTTCTTTTGCTCATATAGTCGTAAGAAGGTGCGAAGTCCTTCTGGAGTCAGTGAAACCGCGCCACTCACGGGTTCTGTAATGAAATCAGCAGGCACGATCGTTCGTCGATTTAATCCACTCAGCACTACAGCATCCACAATGAGGGGACGAAACTCCTCCATCAAATCAAGTGCTAACGAAGGACGACCGTAGCGCTGAGTGTGCAGATAGCCCAGATAGGGATCAAATCCAACTAGATTAACGGCACTTTGAATGTCATGACGCAGGAGAGAATAGCCCAGACTGAGCAAGGCATTTACCGGATCAGTCGGCGGACGGCGACGACGCGCCTCAAATTGAAACCCATCTGCTCGGATCAGGCGATCGAAACAGCCAAAGTAAGCCGCACTCCCAGCACCCTCTAACCCACGTAGTGAATCAATGGCAGCTGTCGTCTCGATTGGAGCGATGACCTGCTCTAACTGAGTCAGCGCCTTTTGGAAATCGAGATCTGTCCCTTCACGCTGTCCTCGCAGCAGAGCATTGCGATAGTTCTTCAGTTTCCCTCGGACAAACCCGCGCACGAGATGAGACGCTTGCTCAGAGGGCGCAAGCGCTTTCCATTGAGCGGAACGCACAAAGATATTCTTGTTCAATTCTGGTTCTAATCGTCCTAGATAGCGCCCCATGCTGGTGAGAAAGCTGAGAGGAATCTTCCGCTCTAGCAGTTCAATCACAACGGCAGGCGAAACGGTAGCTCGTCCCAAGATCACCACTCCATTCAACTTGATGAGCGGAATATCCTGCAAGGTTTGCTTGTTCGCCCGCACCGTCAAGCGTTCGTCGGTTTTACCAACAAAGGCATCATCTTGAGTGATATAAAGGGTTCCCATGGATTCAAAAGGTTGAGGGTTGAGTTAAAGAATCGGCTGAACGATCGCTACTCTGCTTCTCGGTAGCGACTCACTTTATCTACCGCTTTGGGCAAGCACTGCTCATAAAGGCTGCATCCTTTGCATCGTGGGGTGTAGATTGCTGGAGGCATGGCTCCGGTGTCTAAAATCTTGGCAACCGCAGCGGTCGTGGCAATCGCCCGTTGCCTCAGATTGGAGTCGATCTCTACAAGCTGTCGTTGGTGGGAATGAGCATAGTAGACATAGCCAAGCAATACGGGCTTCCCCGTCATCTCTTCTAGGCAAAGAGCTTGAGCACACACCTGTAAGGCATCGTTGTCAAACTCGCCCTTATTGCCCCGCTTATACTCCACCGGAACCCAGCGACCCTCGTTCTCCTCAATCAGATCGGCTTTGCCAATCAGCCGATATTGCTCTGATTTCAACCAGACTGCCCGAACCTGCCAGGTGTCTTCTCGCTGCCCTTCTCCGACGGTATGAACACGATCGTGCAAACTGGTGCCTTCGATCGTGTACTGATTGTCGGTGAAGCCGCCCATGCAGAACATCCGCCAGCAGCGATGGGGGCAATAGGCATATTGGTTGAGAGCGGCAATGGGAATGTAGTCATCCATTACATCCTCCTGACCATGCCCATGCCCATCGGAGTCTTGCGTCCAATGCCTGCATAGAGGGCGAAATCTGCCAAGGTATTCAGTTGTTTAATCGCCACTGGGTCAGCGTCACCCAAAATGCGATAGCCGATCGTGCCCACGCAGCCTGCCCATTTGCTATTGGGATCGTTGACCAGTTCGGTACGGAGGTCAAAGAAGCAGGGAAATAGCCATTCAATCAGAGTCTCAGGAAAGGCCATGCCACTGTAACGATTCCAGCGGTTGAGCAAGCTATGAAAGACGCATTCTCGCGTCGGTAAGGCGGAGTCATATTTCCCTTGTCTAAAAGTAGCAGGGGTGCAAAGGCTGAAGGCAAGCTGACGGGTGCTATCCGATGCTTGGTCGTATAACTGTGTGTAAGGACTAAAGTTTGCCCAAGGTTGGGTCGATTGGGCAGTGCCAAGAATGCTAGTGATTTGCAGATCGGCTGGACCGAGATGCCAGGGATGAGCAGGATTGAGGCGGAGCCAGAGGGGAGTGAGATGACTAAATAGAGCATCATCCAACAGGGAAATGCGCCACCAGCAAGGAGTACCCGCAGAAATAGGTTGTTTGTGTTCCCATTGCAGGGTGAGATCGCGACGAGAGCGATCGCTAATCTGCAATGGGCTGAGGGTAAAGGCTTTCTCGGTCTTTTGTTCGTGGAGACGATCGCCCAATGATTGATCCACTGAACTGGCTAACGTTAAGAACAACGCATGGAGATGCTTGCCCGTCAAATATCTGAGTGGAATGGGAGACGTGGGTAGCAGGTTGAGAATGAGACTATGGGGCATAGAGCAGATTTAAACGTGTTGAGAGTTAGAAGTAGAAAACGTTTCCTTGTTTCCGGCTGTTGCATTCTCTGTGCGGATGAGGAATGCCAAGCTTCTCTGCAATTCTGGATATCTGTTGAATCACAAGGCCTCGTTTGATGCGATCGTTGCCCTTATTGTTGTGATGCCGACGTTTATTGGCAGGGCTAACAATTTTGGTGAGTTTCATGGTCTTATAGAATTTCTTTAATTAGCTGAACTTATGTAATCCAAAACTCTTCTTCATCCATAAGGCGAATTTTGACCCCGTTCATTGCAGCGGTCATAATCGCATCAATTCCAGTAAAAAACGTATAGTCTTTGGAAAAATCATCACACTGAACTGTAATCGGGTAGGATTGAACGCCCTGTTTGCGAAGGTAGAAAATAATACCTTGGTTTATCATTGTCGGCACAATCACACCAGCAAGCCAGCTTTTCTCAAGTGCTTTCCGAAGATCACCAAGTAGGTTCGTAGGTTTTGTTGCGCCACTCTGTTTAAGCCGTACTTTACAGTTTTGAAAGGCTGTAAGCCGATTGAGCTTTATATTTTTGAATTCATCTGCTGTACCTTGATAGGGCAAGTAAAAACTGATTTCATAGGGAGTTTCGGCACGCTTTGTGACTTCAATGACATCACCACGTTGAGCAAATTCATAGTTTCTCAGCAGGTGAATAGGGTCAATTTCTGTTTCCTCTGAAATATCTAATAATAGATTTTGAGGATCGCGGATGTGGACGTTCTCAAACAGGCTAGAACGAAACTGAAAAATAGGCGCATAGCTATTTAGCCATTCTTCAGCAAAGACTTTCATTTCTTCAGCAATATCATCACGTTTATTAATTGCATCATCCCAATTCTGTATAGTTGTTCGCTTTGCTTTGAAATCTTCCGCATCATCAATATGCTTGGCTTCTAAAAAAGTCTTAAGAAAATGGCATTTGGCACCATAATCTCCTCTACTCCAGACTTTAGAAAAGTTCCATTGCTTTTCATTCTTGGCGATAACAAGAGTTTTTTGTAGCGCTTCAGCAAGTAAAAGACCTTGCATCCGAGAACGATAATGCTTCCAATTGCGCTTGCCACCAAAAACAGTTTTCAGTGTCTCAAACAACTGAGTAATCAAGCTCTCTTGAGACAATGCTTTAAGTGCATCTTCCAAAATAACTAGCGGACGAGCCGTTTCCAATAAGGCTTCAGATTGCCAGTAAACCTGAAGAAACGGACGCTCCAGACACTTTAATTCCTCTAATTTTTTCTGAAGCGCAATCCGCCCGCCTGTTGTGTCTAGTGAAGCGATGTCTTGTTCCCATGCTTTTTCCTTCAAGTAGGCGATCGCTTCTGAAGGAATGTCAGTTTGTGTTTTACCTAAAACTCTACCCACACGCCCGATGCGTTGCCAAAAGGCAGCACGATCGCGGGCTGAAAAAATTAACCAATCGAGATTTTGCCGTTCTGGAGGTAGATTGCGTTCAAAGTTGAATCCCACATCAACTGTGCTGGTTGCCAGAATGATGGGGCACTGCATCGCTCGTTGGCGATCTAACTTGGGGGCAGGACCTGTAATTCTGCCGATCTGCGATTCTAATCCTTTGGCTTTCAGGGCGCTGTGTAAGCGATTGGTGAGATCAAGAGAATCAAGAATAACGGCTCCGCTCTGCCCAACGTGGTCATGGAAGCGTCTGACCACTTCATCAGTAATTTCGGTAAGGAATTCATCACGTGATCGCTGCGGACGAATCTCAAGATTGACTGCTGTTTGCGATGGTAAGCGATGTTCACCTGATTCACCATCAATTTCTTTGATGCGAACGCCTTGTGCTACCAGTATCTCAAAAACTTGTTTGCAGGCAGGTTCAGGAGTTGCTGTTAGCAGGATAACTTTGACCTTTTGTTTAAAGAAGCCAAACTCCTGCAAATACACTAGATAAAACAGCAATCCGACTAACTGTTTTGCGTTATATAAATGAAATTCGTCAAAGATAATAGTGCCAAATTGTGTCAGAAAACTGTAGGCAATATTGCCCTGGTCAAGCCTGTTGTAGCGAAAGAAGGTGGCGTAGTAAAAAATATCGGGGTTTGTCACCAGCAGTAGTGGACGGTTTGCCCCAACTTCTGGAAAGACGGAAGCAGGATTGCGAATCAGGTTGTAAAGCTTTTCGCCACCCCGAACACCTACGCGATCGTTTGACCATTGGCGAATCTCTTTAGCTGAAACAGGCTGTACGTGATGGTTAATCGCTCCTTGAGTGGCTTGAATAAACTGCTTTGCTGCTTCAGATTGCTGCTCAATGAGTGCATTAGTGGGTGCAATGTAAACTGCATTTTTGTGTGGTTGCTGTAGCAATACCGCTAAACCAGCTTTGGTTTTGCCTGTCCCGGTTGGAGCTAAGTCCAGGATAATATCGTGATTTTTTGCAGCCTCAAAGACATCAACTTGGTGTTGCAAGGCATTCTGAAGGCAATCTTTTAACTCAGGTGGAGGCTCATCGCAGGCCGCAATGCTTCTCGGTTCTAGCTGCATTGAAATTGGGTCATACGCCATTGCTGTTGGCTCCACCGCAAAACTGTAAGTTAGCTGGAACAATGTAATTACCGATTTGCCAAGCCTCAGAGTGAAACCGAAGATTTTTCAGTAGAGACGTGGGTGGCATTGAAATTAAGTCAAAAGATAAAAGATTAATCCCGGTGGGTAAATCGGCCGTGCTGAAGTAGGCTTGGCTGGTGTAATCAGCGCGAGGTAGGTGTACCAGAGGTTTTTCATCTAAAATTGCAACGCGGGCTTTGCTCATAAATTTGCCCAAGCGGATGTATTCAGGCAATTCACGATCACCAAACACCAAAGTATGGAACCGATTACCCCGCTCAATCATGCGTAACCGTCCTGTTTGGGGATAGTTGCTAGGGCGAAACGTGCTAGGTTTATCGCCTTGTCGCACCCTGAGCATATCTTGACGGGCTGTGGCAACCCGGTTATTTGTCATTGCATACCAGTAGGAATCTGATAAGGCATTAAAGCGTTCAAACCGAAAGGTCGGACTCCCCGTTGCTGACCAAGCTGGGAGAATGTAGCATTCTTGATTGAGCGGTGTTAAATCTTCGATGTAGCGTGGTCGTCCGGTATCGCGTCCAGTGAGCCGGTAGGGAGATCTCGCCCAGCCTAAGGCATACGCCAGAGCATAATTACCGATCGCGCCTTCGGTGTAATAGGTGTCGGACAGTTCTCTAGAGGCAAAAAACACAGGTTCTGCACACCACAATTCAATCAATTTTGCTGTTTTGAAGGGTGGTGTTGTCACAGGTTTAGCATCGTCGAGCAGACTCAATTGGTCAGACATGGACTAGCTCCCTGCTTCAATAGTTTCTTGCTTCTTGCCTTTACCTTTGCTTTTCTTTTCACCCACTTGGCGGAACGGCTCGTAGGATTCATCCAATCTCTTTAAGAACGCTTCCCGCTCTGCGTCTGACCAATGACGATCGACATCCGCAATCACCGTTGCCAATTCTTCGTTAGACAACTGCACTGATATACCTCTGCGGTTAGCCCAATCAGCAATTACAGTTTGAGTTTCCTCAATTAACGCACCATTATCTAACGGATGCTCTAAGGGTTTGCTGGTTGTTGTGAATTGATCATGAACGGCTTGTACCAACTCCAACGAACTGGGTAACTCGGCAATGCCGCCAAAAATACCCAAAATTTGATTTTCCATCCGTCCCACACGACTAGAGACAGCTCCATAGCGACTCGTCAGCAAGATATTGCCAACAATGTAGCGAAACTCATTTGCTGTCACATCCTTGAGTGTGATTACATCGAGAAAATGAACGCCTGGTTTGATATATTCACTGGTATTGAGCGCTGTGGAAGCGTTGCCTTTTTCATCGCGCATGGTTCCAGTTTCAAAGATGGCGTTGATGGTGCGATCGCCCAACGTATCCGTTGCAGTTAGGATGCTGAAGGCATCTTCTGTCCAAATCCGGCTTTTCTGAGCGCCACCGCCGCCTGCTGCAAAGCCATACAAGAAACAGTCCACACACATTTCACAGGGCGCATTGGTATTGAGAGCACAAGGCACACTATCTTTGTTCTGGCGGAGTAGTTCCTGAGCGCGAAGATATTCCCGTCCTTTGCGTCGTTCTGGTGCAACTTGTTTGCGTTTGGTCATCACAAGACGCTGCACTACTTGCTTATCAGTTAGTCCTGCTTGCATAAACTCGCGGCACATGGGTTCACCTGTGCCTTCAGTTCGCAGAATTAACTCAGATAAAGAAGTTCGCAGAACCACTAGACCGATCGTGCGACCCTTAGGAAAGTTTTCGTAGGTTGCGGCAAAAAATGGATTCAGCTTTTCAATCGACATGACAGTTCCTTAGTGATGAATTAATCAATGGTGAATGACAAATCAGGCAATGGTTACGCTGCCGTTTCTTCAGCCCCTTGCTTGTTGGCTTCTGCCTTTGCTCTCACGTCTCGACGCGCTTCTTCCAGAAAAAAGAGATAGGCGGCTTCCAGGTTCTTCTGATCGCTCAACAGCTTATCTGGACGACCCTGATAGACTTCTTCATAGAGTTTGCGGATCACGATGTAGTAGCTTTTGATGTATTCCAGCTTGGTTAAACCCACACCGTGTTCTCGAATGCGATCAAGACGTGTGTGATATTTCCGCACCAGTGCTGCAAACATAAAGTCCAAGTCCATGTAGGCTTTTTGGGAACGAGCAGCTGTCGTGAATTCCACAAAGGGTTCTGCAAGGGAGGTACGCTTTTCCGCAGAGCTTCCCCAGAGTTTAGCTTCGGCAGCGATTTGAGCCGCTTCTTTTAGATACTTAGTCAATGCAGAATTATCATTAGGCATGAGGCTCTCCAATAAGGTCATTAAGGGTTCCCGAATGCGATTCCAGTTAAACCCAAGATGAGGATCATCTTGTTCTCGTAGAATCCAGCGCAACAGCACGAAGTAAAGGCTAAATGGCTTAGCACAAGCGCGGGCAAGGTCATAAAGGCAATCATCTAATTTCGATAAATTGACGATCGCGATCGCCAGATCTGACAAACACCGCAGCCGTTTAAGAATCTCTTCTGCCTCAAAACGGTCATACAGTCCAATCCCTTGTTGAGAGCTTTCGATACTCAAAAGGGATTGCAGCGCTGACGGAATGCCTTCAATACGACCAAACACATGATTTGCAACATCTACTTGCAGCCCAGCGCTCAGGACGAAAGGAAACCCAAACTCTGGTGCCAATGAAAGCTCTAATGCTAAACGCAAGGATTTCAACAGAGACAGCGATGCTGTAGTGTCTCCCCAGGTAATGGGAATGGTCACAGTGGCATGAACAAAATCCCGTCGCTTTGGTAAAGCAAAACCAACAACTTTATTTGCCTTAAAAGAGATGGCCTTGTCTCGATAGAGCCTCAATTCATCAATGGTGACAGGTCCACCGTCCGCATTGGTTGCTGCGGTATCTTCTAACCACTCCCGCCAAATTCTCAGTAGTTCTGGACATGAGCCTTGCGGTAAGGCGAAGTGCAGATAATAGGGCGGCTCTTTTTTCGCGGCTGGAAAGTGAGCGCCAACCGTCATCAGTTGATAAGCAAGAGCTGCCATTGGTTCAGCCTGTCGTACCGGATCACTCGTCATGCCACCGGGTAGACGATTGGAAAACATTTGCACCTTCGTTCCGATCGGCATTTTGTCAGAACTAAGCGTACTGGTTTCACTGATGGTTGCGCCTAAAGAACAGCGCTGGCGAGGATTTGCGTCAATGTAAGCGGTTAATTCATTGCTGCCAGTGGCATTTCTGACAAAGGGACAACTAAGAGATCGCTGCACCGCTGTAATGGCTTCTTCTGATACATCAGCGTGACCTAACTGGGTTTCGCCGTTGCGTAGCTCTAACGATTCTTGCAACGCCGCAATGACTCCCTGTATGCCAGTCGGTGAGGCTTTGGCAGCAAAGAGTGATCGACCATACAGCGCATCAAAAGGTTCTAACGCCAAGCGCTGCGGTTCCAATAAACCCGCATGAGCCGCAATTCGATTCCAGGCTTGCTTCGGGTTTAATTCCGGTACCACTTCTCGATAGCTGAGGTAAGCGGCTTTCATTCCTTCCGAAATGGCAAAGTCATCTGCACTGGTAACGGCAGTAAGTCCCGCTTCTAACGCAGTTTGTAAGGCGGCAGGCTCAACTTTTTGATTGCCCCATTTTTTAACATCGCCTTGAATTTTCTCTAATTTGAAGCCAGCTTTCTTTTTCTCCAATAGCGCCAGTACCACATTCAACACTTCATCGCGATCGTGCTGCACGGCTTGATTAGAGACTTTAATTCCGTCTTTCGTCGCTCTGACTAACTGCTCAATATTGCCGCCAAACACCTGATCGATTTTGGTTTGCCACACGGCAGCGATTTCTACGGTTAAGTCTAAGTCCGAATTCGCTATCCCTTCGACTAGAATGCCATCGGGGAACACTGACAGCACGTTATAGTGATGCTGATGTAATACTTCCTCACAGGCGCTCAACAACAAAGCAGTGATATACCCTCGGTCTTCCGTGATCCTGACTCGATAAAGCTCACAAGGACGACCAAGCGCATGAATTAACTCAGTCCGAAGTTTCTGAGCCAGCTTTTCTTCCGTTAGCTCTAAATCAAATAAATCTGCTGCCCGTAGAATAGATGCCCATCGCTCAATTTGCGGGTCTTCTGGTAGGAATCTTGCACCATCACTAACGTTATGCCCAGAGTGCCGCTCGATTAATTTTCGTGCCAGTTCCAAGTCTGCATCAGTTTGAATTAAAGCAGCAACCCCTGCCTGCTCTAGCTGCTCTTTAACAAAGGTCTGATTTCGAGCCAGCGTTTTAAGGCTGGGACTGTTTTTTCCATAGAGCTTATTGAGATCATGAACGGCTGTTGCCGCCAGCAGCACAGCTCTTTGCGGTTCTAGAACACCCGCTAAGCGGCTAACCGTCAAGCTGAACTGACAAGCCGAATCTAAGTGTTCAGCTAGCGTCCGACTCTCTCGCACCCCACGCTGGCGGTGCTTGCCGTGCAACTCGTAAAGCTTAGGACGAATCTCTTGAAAGTAGCGATCTTCAAGCGTTTTAGGAGCGCGATTGATTAATGACATGGGGGATACTTTGACTGACTACAGACTGACTGTTAACCGAGTTGTACGTGACGGGTTGCATAGTTCTATATTGGCAGCGAAAATAGAGAATGTCCAGTACAGAGTGAACGTACACTTTTGAGGTTCTCATGGGTCGTCGTGGTCAGTCGGTTACGCTCTCGATTTCGGACAGGGATAAAGCGCAGTTAGAGCAAATTGCTACTGAACAGGGGATGTTATGGGGCGATCGCCCCAACATTTCGCGCCTAGTGGAAGCGATCGCCCGCCGAAAGTTGCTGATCGGGCGCAACAATGATTGGTCAGACGATCGTATTCTGGCACTTCAGCAGGCGATGCGAGCACTCACTGATACCGGGCAAATTGATGAAGTCCGGATGATTGCCAACTTGCTCCTTGAACGAAGTGAACTGACACTGCCATTACGCAGTGAAATCGAGCACTTATTGGCAACGCCTACCATTCCCTGGCGATCAGAAATCGATCAGTACATTCGCCGTCAGATGCCGTTTCAACTGACCTATCGCGATGCGGCGGATCGCCCTTGGACGTTCACCATTCGTCATGCCAAAATCACTTTCCGGGAAAAGCGGCAATACCTAGAATGCTGGTGTGATGAAACGGAGGGCAATCAGGATTTGCCCCAATTGCAGCACAACTGGAACTTGCGGCTCGATCGGATTCCTGCTGCTGCAATCACATCAGTTCGAGGGCAATGGCACTCCGGGCTGGATGATCTTGAGGTCGAACTCCACCTTCTCCGAGGACTTGCTTTTGCGTATGAGTCAAAAACTGAAGATATTGCCAATGAATGGCTGACGGATAGTAATCCTCCTGTCCGTCGCGTGGTACGGAAGATTTCTAACACCTTTTGGTTCTTTCGGGAAGTGCTCCGCTATGCAGACGATTGTGTAATTGTGTCACCTGAGGGTGTGCGGGAGCGGTTTAAGCAAAAGCTACGATCGCTCTTTGAACAGTACGAACTGTAGAACCAAGGTGGGTTGAGAATAGAAACTTGGGTAGTGCTAAACGGGTAAGGATGGCTGAAATCCTCTTTTAGCCAGAAGCTCACTGATTGACTACCCTATGGAACAATCTAAGTATCTGCTCAAGATAGGAGCTGCGATGCTAGTCTTTCGTTAACGGTTTGGCTGTGGGGCTGCAAATGTGTGAAAAAAGCCAGGATACTTCAAGGCTGTGAGCTTAACCATATGCTCTGCAACCCCCGTAGAAAAAGAGTTATATCGATCCTTACCCGTTTAGCACTACCCCAGACCAGAAAGCAGCCTAATGTTGCTTGAACAATTTCTATTCGCTAAAGTAACAGAAGAGGTATCATGTTTTTTTCTACGCCCTTTCTTTCAGATTTTGATCCGTTTGGCAAGCCTTATTAGGAATGGTGCAAGATCTAAGTTAGCCTAACAGGCCTTCGCAGTTTGCTCAATTCCCTGACCTAACCCCTTGAAGGGTTACCTCAAATTTAACGGCTACTACCTGGCTGACTGACAAAAATACGAAACGCGATGGCTCAAGACGCTCTCGACTGTTTGATACGACTGGCTAAGGGAATCGTCGTGCCTGGAACATAAAATTGGCAAGAGGAGTTGTGTTGAGCGGCTT
>JAESFQ010000089.1_pt1 | contig 39604 bp, 44 predicted proteins | sample 9269431 | NCBI WGS metagenome assembly JAESFQ01 (sample SAMN14502588, study PRJNA617103) | algae metagenome | isolation source: Plectolyngbya sp. WJT66-NPBG17 and co-occurring heterotrophs from well... | place: USA: Mojave Desert, Joshua Tree National Park, California | collected 2006-08-06 | reverse complement strand
CTGCCAAAACGCGCCTCCGCAGGTCCTGCGAATAGGCTTTGCCACGTTGCCAAGGCATCGATCCCTCCGGTCCCATCTCACCGGAACACCATGAATCACAGATTGGTCCCGTTTCGGAAGCCCCTGCGATTCCAGTCAGGCCGAAAACGCTCTAGCCCAGCGCATCCGCGTCGTGCTGGCTTGCGCCGAACCCGGCGTGACCAACCTCGGGGTGGCTGAGGTCCTGGGCGTCAGCCGCCAGACAGTGGCGACCTGGCGCGGACGCTTCGCCGAGCACCGTCTGCAAGGATTGATGGACGCTCCGCGCTCTGGGGCGCCACGCAGCATCGGCGACGATGCGGTCGAGCGCCTGGTGGCCCTGACGCTGGAGCAGGCGCCGCAGAACGCCACGCACTGGAGCACGCGCTCCATGGCGCGCCGCGTTGGCATGAGCCAGACCGCGGTGTCGCGCATCTGGCGCGCCTTCGGCCTGCGGCCGCACCGGGCGGAGACCTTCAAGCTGTCGTCCGACCCGGCCTTTGTCGAGAGAGTGCGCGACGTGGTCGGGCTCTATCTTGCTCCGCCGGACCGCGCTTTGGTGCTGTGCGTGGACGAGAAGCCGCAGATCCAGGCGGCGCAAGGCACGGCACCGGCATTCCCGATGCGCCCAGGTCAGGCCGAGCGGCCCACCCATGACTATCACCGTCGTGGCACGATCGACCTGTTCGCCGCGCTCGACGTGAAGTCCGGCAAGGTAATCGGCGCCTGCGAGCGGCGCCACCGCAGCGTTGAGTTCCGCGCCTTCCTAGACCGGGTCGACGACTGTGTGCCGCCGGATCTCGAGGTCCACCTCGTGCTCGACAACCTGAAGACCCACAAGACCCGGCTGATCCACGACTGGCTCGTCAAGCGCCCGCGCTTCCATCTGCACTTCACGCCGACCAGTGCCTCGTGGCTCAACCTGGTCGAGTGTTGGTTTGCCCTCCTGAGCCGTCGGCGCCTCGAGCGCGGCGCCTTCACCAGCACAGCGGACCTGGAGGCGGCGATCCAGTCCTACATCGCCGAGACGAATGCCACCCCGAAGCCCTTCGTCTGGACCAAAGCCGCAGACGACATCCTCGCCAGCGTCGCTCGGTTTTGCCTCAGGACTTCTAACTCAGACCACTAGCGGGCCGGGGCCCATTGGGCGAGGGCCGGGGTGGCGAGCAGGGCGGCAGCGAGGGCCGGCAGGCTGCGGCGGGCGGTGGGTGGCATGTCGGTACGTCCCCTGTCGGCGGAATGATGCCGGCAGGGAGAGCGCGGGTGCAACCGGCGGCGGGGATCGCCAGGCGGCCTCAGAGCAAGCGCCGATCGGATGGGATCTGCCGATCGGGGTCACCGGCTCGGCCAAACAAGATGCTGGAGCTCCTTCCGCGAAGCAGGTCGGACGGAACCCATTCCGTCGATCGGCTACGGCATGCCGGGACGGGGCGCGGCTTTGCACCCGTTTGCGCCGTCGGCCGGGCGCAGCCGGCCTCCCGCAGCACCGGCGAGGCGCCCCCGCCTTGGCCGGACGGCGCTCCGGCAGCCTTGCCCTCCGCCGCTTCGGTCGTCCGGCATCGGGCCGGGGAGCGGCTCAGCCCTGCCGGGCCTTGGCCGCGAACTCGTTCAGCCGCGTCATCGCGGCGTCGAAGCGCCCCTCGGCCTCGGCGAAGCGCAGGACGCGGACGCGCTCGACCAGGATCTCGGGGGGCGTGGGCTGCCGGGCGAACTGGGCCATGACCTCGTCCACGAAGGCGTCGAGCGGCTGGTAGCCCGGGCGGCTCTCCTGGCCCGGCGTGAGCCCGGTCTGCACCGCCGGCGGGGCGAGCTCGATCACCTCGACGCGGTTCCTCAGCACCTCCCGCAGGGCGAGGGTGTAGGAATGCATCGCGGCCTTGGTGGCGTTGTAGGTCGGCGTGGTGACGAGCGGCACGAAGGCCAGCCCGGAAGTGACGTTGACGATTGCCGCATGCGGCTGTGCGGTGAGGTGATCGACCAGCGCATCGATCAGCCGGATCGGCCCGAGCAGGTTGGTGTTGACCGTCGCTTCGGCATCCGCGAGGTCGCGCCGCCGATCCAGCGCCTCGAAGCGCATGATCCCGGCATTGTTGACGAGCACGTTGAGCCTGGGGTGCTCGACGAGCAGCCGCGCCGCGAAGTCGGCGACGCCCGCGGCGCTGTCCACGTCGAGCTCGATCGCATGCATGTTCGGCCGGCCGGCGATGGCGCTGTCCAGCGCGCTCCGCCGCCTGCCGGCGACGATCACCGTGTTGCCGAGGTCATGGAAGCGGTTCGCCAGCGCCGCTCCGATGCCGGAGCCGCCGCCGGTGATCAGGATGGTGTTGCCGGTCTGGTTCATCGGGCTGCTCCTTCGGGATGGGAGCCCTCGATTTAACGGCCCGCATTTGATGAGGAAGGAGGCACCCCAAAATATCCACACTTACCGAAAGGAGAGCGCTGCCGTGTCCCGCCTGCCCTTCAGCGAAACGACTCTCCGGCGGGCCCACCGCATCGCGGAGACCGCCCCGCCCGCGGAGTGCGACCCCCGGGTGGAGGCGCTGGTCAACGACCTCATCGGGCGCGTGGCCGACAAGTGGACCATGATCTCGCTCGAGGTGCTGGCGGAGCATGGCGAGCTCCGCTTCACGCAGCTCGCCCGGCAGATGCGGGGGATCAGCCAGAAGATGCTGACCCAGACGCTGCGCCAGATGGAGCGCGACGGCATGGTGGCGCGCCATGTGCACGCCGTCGTGCCGCCCCGGGTCGACTACCGGCTGACGGAGCTCGGGGCGAGCCTCGGGGCCGCCTTCTGTGGCGTATGGATCTGGACGGAGGAAAACCTCGCAAAGGTCGAAGCCTCGCGGGACGCCTTCGACGCCAGCGCGGAACGGCCGGGGACATAGCGCCGGCCGCGGCCGTTCGCCGCATCGGCCCGGACGCCAAGGCCCGGCGCGTGGCAGCGGCACGCCCTAGTCAGCGGTGGCTTGGCCCCAGCCGCCGCACCAGCATGTCCACCAGCATCGCGTTGAAGCTCTCCGCCGCCTCATAGGCGGCCCAATGGCCGGCGCCGGGAATGAGGCCAGTCCAGGCCTCGGGCTGGACCTCGCGCAGGGCGGCGAAGCGACGGCCGATCTCGGGGAAGGCGATGGCGTCGCGCTCGCCGTACAACAGGGCGACCGGGGCGCGGGCGCGGGCGATCGCGTCCTTCAGGCTGGTGGTGCTGGCGAAGCCGCGGCTGCGGAAGCGGGCGGCGACCGTGTTCGCCTCCTGGATCTCGAGGGCGAGGGCATCGATGCGCACGGGGTCGGCGAACATCAGCGTCGCCAGGTTGTGCCGATGGGCGGCGATCCGGGCCTCGCCGGTCTCGCTGCGGACCTTCCTCAGCGGCGTGACCTGGCGGGGGAGGCCGAGCGCGCCGGCGCCGACCAGGGTGACGCTGCGCAGCCGCTCATCCGCCTGGGCCGCCAAATGGCCGGCCAGCAACGCGCCGAAGGAGAAGCCGCAAAGGTCGTAGCGGCGCGGGCCGAGGATGTCGGCGAGGCCCGCGAGGAGGATGGCGGCGACGGGGGCGGGGCTTTCGGCGGGGGGCGGCATGTCGCTGTCGCCGAGGCCAGGGAGGTCGGGGCAGACCACCAGGCGGTCGCGCGCCAGCGGCTCGATGTTGCGGGCCCAGTGGCGCCAGGAGCCGGAGCCGCCATGCAGCAGGACGAGGGGGGTGGCCTCGGCCCTGGGATCGCCCCAGAGGCGCCAGGCCAGGCGGCCCCCGCCGCAGGGGGTCTCGATGCGGCGGGCGGCGGCGTCGAGGCGGGCCAGGAGGTTGGCCATGCGGCGGTCGGTTCTCCTGGATGCGGCGCCGCAGGATCGGGCGGGACGGGGGGCGGATCAAGACCTGCGGTTGGTGAAGCGGGCGTTGCCGAGGCCGGTGCCGATGGTGAGGACGCCCCAATGGGCCACATCGCCCGTCCAGGGCACCTGGCTGAGGCCCTGCACCACGGCGTCGTTGTGCATCACGATCACCGTGTCATGGCCGCCGATCTCGGGCAGGGCGGCATGCAGCCGGGCGGGCAGGTTGAAGCGCCCGCTCTCCCAATTGCCGGGGAGGTTCTGGGCGCCGCGGGCGATGCTGCCGTCGTGCTCGACATGGCCGGGGCAGCCGATGCCGATGAAGGGGGCAACGGCCAGGCCGCGCTTCTCCGCCTTGTGCAGCATCTCCCGCAGCATCTCGATCAGGCGGTCGATGGCGGCCTCGCGGCCGGGCTTGTCGTCGCGGTGGCGCCAGATAGCGCTCTCCCAGAGGCAGGCGGCGGAGAGGTCGGGCGCCTTCCGCAGATGCGGGCGGACGAGGCCGACGCGGATATTCGAGCCGCCGATGTCCACCGCCAGCAAGGCGTCATGGCCGAGAAAGATCCAGGGCGGGGCGAGCTGCGTCGCGCCGATGAGGCCGGCCTCGTCCGGGTCGTGGCGGATGGGCGTGAGGTCGACGGCGATCTCCTCGCCCTTCAGCAGCATGGAGGTGCGGCCGATCGCCAGCTCGCCGACGCGGCTGCCGCGCATGCCGCCGCCGATGACGATGCGCTCCGTGCCCTGCCAGTCCTTCAGCTTCAGCAGCCGCTTGACGACGGTGGTGAGCGACTGGGCGAATTCCTCGACGACGCCATGGACCAGACCGCCGAGTTCCGGGTCGCCCTCGGCAAGGATCTTGTCGAGCTGGCGGCGGCCGATGGTCTCGGGCGCGGCGTCGCCGAAGGGGTCCTCCTTGTCGACCGCCTTCAGGCGCTGGCGCCACTCCGCCAGGATGGCGCGAAAGGCGGTGCTGCTGGCGCGGTCGCCGAGGAAGCCGTCAGGGGTGCGGAGGGTGGCGTTGGCCGTGTCGACGGTGACGGCGGGCAGCTCCGTCGCGCCATGGGCGGGGAAGCCGGGAGGGTTGGGCCGGCGGGCCTGTTCGGTCATGCCAGCGCCAACGCCGGCGGCGGGCGGATGTTTCGGTCAGGTTTCCGGATAGCGGATGGCGACGACCTCGAGCGTCTCCGCCCCCTGCGGGGTGCGGAGGCGGACCAGGTCGCCGATGCCGGCGCCGAGCAGGGCGCGGGCGACCGGGGAGACCCAGGAGATGCGGCCCTGAGCCGTGTCGGCCTCGTCGATGCCGGTGATGGTGACCGTGACCTCGCGGTCGTCCTCGCGGGCATAGGTGACGGTGGCGCCGAAGAAGACGCGGTCGCGGCGTGGCTGCGCGGCGGGGTCCACCACCTGCACGCGCTCCAGCCGCTTGCGGAGGAAGCGGAGGCGGCGGTCGATCTCGCGCAGGCGGCGCTTGCCGTACTGGTAGTCGGCATTCTCCGAGCGGTCGCCGAGGCCTGCGGCCCAGGAGACGACCTCGACGACCTTCGGGCGCTCCTCGGTCCAGAGGCGGTGGAGCTCGGCCTGCAGCGCGGCGTGGCCGGCGGGGGTCATGTAGAGGGGCGAGCCGGGCGGGAGGCCGGGCGGGGCGTCGTCCTCCTCGTCATCCCCGCGCGGGGTCATGCGCGGAAGCGGGTCCAGCCGGGGAGGCGGGCACCGAGGTCGACCTCGCGCCATTTCGGGTGGCGCGGGGGGCGGAGGAAGGCCGGGAATTTCTCCTCGAAGGCGGCGGCGAAGCGGGCGAGCTTGCGGTGGCGCTCGGTGCCGGGCGTCCAGGCATAGCAGGCCATGACGGCGCCGACGGCGATGGTATCGACCGGGGCGCCCTCGATGAGGGCGGGATAGTCGGCGGGGGCGAGCGTCGCCGGCAGGTAGGTCTCGAGGAGGCGGGGCGTCATCGGGATGGGAAGGAAGCGGAGCGGGGTGCCGGAGGGCGGGCCGCCGAAGAGGCGGGCGGGCTTGCCAGTGACGTAGGCGAGCGCCGCGATCTCGCCGCGGCGGAGCTGCTCGAGCGCCGCGTCCTGCGGGGCGTGGCTCGCCTCGATGGGGATGCCCTCGAAGAGCAGGTTCGCGGTCATCGCCGTGCCGCTGCCCCGGAGGTCGATGTTGACCGGCTTGCCGGCGAGGTCGGCCAGGCTGTCGATGCCCGGGCCGGCAAGGATGTGGACCTCCTCGTCATAGAGCTTGGCGACGTACTGGACCAGGCTGTCGAGGCCGGGGAGCAGGCGCTGGCGGCGAGCATAGGCGAGGACGTCGGACTGGACGATGCCGATGTCGACGCCGCGCAGCACCAGGATGTCGCTGATGTTCTGCAGCGAGCCGCGGCCGAGGATGGGGAGGATGCGCAGCGCGTCGCCGTCGTCGAGCACGGCGGCGAGGTCGGCGGCGATGCGGGCATAGGTGCCGTCGATGCCGCCGGTGACGATGCCGATGGTGCCGGCATTGGCGCGGGCGGCGAGGGCGTTGAGCGACTGCACGAGGGTCTGCGCCGCGGCCGGCTGAGCGGCGGCGGCGAGGGTGGCGGCAAGCAGCGTGCGGCGGGCGGGCATGGGTAGGGCTTAGCCCGGCTGCGTCCCGGAGGCCAGCAGGCGGCGGAGGCCGAGGCCGATCGGGACCATGCCCGGGATGACGGTGCGGGTGAAGGCCTCGATCGGGGCGAGGGCGCGCGGGTCGGGCAGCGGGCCGGGGATGGCGAGCATCGGGCGGATCGCATCGGCCTCCGCCTCGGCGAGGCGCAGGGTGGTGGCGCGGGCGGCCCGGATGGCGGCGGGGTCGATGAGCGCGCTGGCCCGCGCGGGAAGCTCGGCGAGGAAAGCCGGCCAGTGGGCGAGGTGGAGGTAGAGGCTCGGCACCACGTCGCCGCCAGGGCGGGCGGCGAGGGCGGTGACGAGCGCCGCGGTCGGCGGGGGCAGGGCGTCGAGGCGCGGGAGGGGCGGCGGGGCGGGCAGCATCGCCTCCACGGCGAGGCGGGGCGGCGGCGGGGCCGGATGCGGCGGGTCGCCGGCCAGGGCGCGGCGGAGGGCGGTCAGCAGGATCAGGTTGGTGAGGTTGCCGCGGTTGTAGGCATCGACCAGGACGGCGATGGCGGGATCGGCCGGGCCCGGCTCGAGCGGCGGGAGGCGGATGGCGGCGGCAAGGCGGGCGCGGGCGCCGGCCAGGCTGCCATCCTCGAGCGGTGGCCGGATGGCGTGCCAGAGCCAAGGCAGCACGCCATCCAGCGTCGCCAAGTGGCGGTGGATGAGGTTGACGAGGGGGACGCCGCTGGCCGCGCGCAGCTTGGCGTAGAGCGCCGCGATCGCGGGCGGCGCCTCGGCTTCGCGGAGCTCGGCCAGCGGCACGCGGCCCCCTACAGCGTCGTCACGTTGACCGGGGCCGGGTACCAGTCGAAGCCCTCGCCCGCCTTCCCGACATGGCCGAGGCCGGGCCATGGGAAGTGGTAGGAGATGACCGGGTGCTTGTCCGCGGCCAGGCGCGTCAGCATCCTGAGGCGTGACTGGGCGGAAAGCTTGGGGTCGGTGTCGAAGGAGAATTCCCAGAGCGGCTTCTTCAGCAGCAGGATCTGGTGGTGCGCCAGGTCGCCGGTGTTGACGACGGTGTTGTTGCCGTCGGAGATGAAATAGACCATGTGCCCCATCGTGTGGCCGGGCGTGGCGAAGGCGGTGACGCCGGGCGTGACCTCCTTGCCGTCCTGCACCATCACCATGCGGTCGCGATAGGCCGAGAGGTTCTTCTTGGCGCCGTCGATGAAGGGCACCATGAACTCCGGGCCCTTCTTGTTGGCATCGTCGGTCCAGAAGCGCAGGTCGGCCTCGCTCACCGCCACCTGGGCGTTGGGGAAATTGCGGTTGCCCTGCGCATCCACCAGCGCCCAGCAATGGTCGCAATGCGCATGCGTCAGGACCACCATGTCGATCTGCGCCGGGTCGATGCCGGCGGCCTTCATGTTGCGCAGCAGCCGCCCCGTGGTCGGGCCGAACATCTGGCTCGCGGCCCCCATGCTCTCGCCCATGCCGGTGTCGAAGAGGATGAGCTGGCGGCCGGTGTTCAGCACCAGCGCATTCTGCTCGAGCGTCGCCGAGGCGGGGTCGAGGAAGTTGCTGGTCAGCAGGTTGCGGATTTCCTCGGGCGGGGAGGCTGGGAAGGCGGGCTCCGGCTTGCCGAGCGGCAGCGAGCCGTCGGAGATGATGGTCAGCTCATAGCTGCCGAGCTTGAAGCGGTGCCAGGCAGGCGGCAGATCGTTGCGGAAGGGCGCGGCGGCGCGGGCGGCGGTGGCGGTGACAAGGGCAGGCGTGGCTGCGGCGGCGCCCAGCAGGGCACGGCGGCTTAGGACGGGCATGCTTTTCCTCCCTGGAGCAACCCCCGTCCGGATGGAATCACCGGAACGGCGTGAGTTGCTCGCCCAAACAACAGCCTGAGGCAGCGTCCGCGCCGAGGTGAACGGGCGCCGCGCCAGGCAGATCAACCGCATCGGTAGGCGGCGAGGCAGCATGGCAGAAAGCCGGCGGCAGGTTCACCCGCCTCGATCGCGGTGGGGGCCGTTTTCAGCCGGCGATGCCGAAGCTTTGGAACACCGCATCCATGCGCGGGTCGATCGCGCCGTAGCTCTGGCGCAGCAACGCGACCTTCCTGGCGACCAGCGGCAGCCGTGCCGCGAGGCGCAGCACCGCCGGCGCATCCGTCATCACTTTTTCGGCATAGACGTTGAAGTCGTTCTCCGGCGATGTGGCGCCGTAGGCGTCCAGGAAGCCGGATTCGGGCGGCGGCAGCCCCCGGTCGCGGCGCAGCTGCACCGCCGCGCTCGGCGCAAAATCCCAATTATCAGGCAGCGTGGCGCGCCAGCGCCTGGCGGTATCGCCCCTGGCATAGACGAAGGAGGAGAGCTCGTGATGCAGGCCGAGGCGGCAGGTCTCGCGGATGGCGCCCGCGCCGATCCGCAGCGGCGCCGAGAGCAGGATCCAGGCGGGACCATAGGTGCCGCCCGCCGCCTCGCCCTCGATGGTCATCGCGCCGCCGATGAAGACGGCCGAGACCAGCCGCGCCATGAAGTCCGGCGGGTACTGCGCCATCGAGGCCTCCAGCCCGTCCAGGGCCGGGCCGATGGCGGCGGGCTCGGCTGGCTCGACGGCGACGCCGGGCGGCAGCGCATCCTGCGGCCCAAAGGGCGGGCGGTGGAAATCGCGCGGGTCGCCGGCGGCGACGAGGATGCCCTGCGCCAGGCCGAGGCGGCGCATCCGCTCGGCCGGGTCCGAGCCGGGCCGGAGCAGCACGGCGCCGCCGAGGCCGCACAGCCCGGCCGCCGCCAGCAGCAGGTGGCGACGGGCCGCCATCGCTTCAGTGCGCGAGCTGGAGGGTGGTGCCCAGGGTGACGGAGGCCGGCGCCGCGGCCCGCGGCACCGCCGCCGCCGCCCCCTCCAGCATCGCCGCGCCGCGCATCCAGGCCGCCCCGGCCGCGGCGAAGGAGGCGGGGTCGTCCGCGGCGCCGACGAAGCCGGTGAGCACATCCTCGACCACCGTGGCGACGACGATCGCCCCGGCCGTCGCCATCAGCCCGACGCCGATCACCTTGTCCCACTGGATGGATGGCTCAGGCTGGCGCAGCGGCTGGGGCGACGGCACCGGGGCGCGCTGGGGCGGTGACGGCGGCACGGCCTTGGGCGTGATCTCGACGACAAATTTCACGTCGAAGGCCGCATAGGCCGCATCCCCGACCGTGCCTTCGAGCTTGGGGAAGCGGATCTCCGCCCGCAGCTTCGGCACCGGGCTGTTCGAGGACATCTCGACGCCGATCGCGGTCGCCGGGGTGTTCGGCGTCGTGCTCTGGCTGACCAGCATGGAGCGGATGGTGACCCGCTTCTCCTTCGGGTCGAAGACGACGCGGTTGTCCGCGGTGAGGGTGCCATAAGCGTGGTGCAGGTCGCGCGTGGCCTGCACCTCCAGCTCGCCGCGGCTGGTGACATAGGTCGAGGGAAAGCTCTTCTCCGACTTCAGCAGGACATCGCCGGTCACGCGCATCTCGATCAGGGCGACCGGGGTGTCGATCGGGGGATAGCGAAGGTCGTCGAGCCGATACTTGAACGAGATGGGCGAGCGGATCATGGGCAGGCTGCGCTGCAACGGCCCTGGCTGGCGCAGCGGCTGCGGGGAGACCGGTTCCCGATGCAGTTGCGTCAGGTCCTGCGCGGGAACGAGATCGGCCGGCGGCGGCGGGTTCCACTGGCCGGGCCTCGGCGGCTCGGGCCGGCCCACGGCCGGGATGAGTATGACCTGGCCCACGAAGATCAGGTCGGGGTCGCGGATGCCGCGCCTGGTTTCCCCGATGATGTCGGGGCGGTTGTTGTAGCGCCAGATGCGGGGCCATTCGGCGCCCCGGCCGAGATAGGTCCTGGCCAGGGACCAGAGCGTGTCGCCACGGCGGACGACATGGCGCGTGCCGTACATGGTAGGTCCTCAACCCTCCACCGGAGGCTACAGCAGGCGCTTCCGGTTCGGCAACGCCCGCGGCACCGGCTGCCGATTGACGCGGCTGCACCCCGAGTCCAGGCTCCGGGCGGAGGAAACACGCGCATGCCGCATTTGGCCCATTGGGCGGAACGCCAGCCGGAGAAGCCCGCCGCGATCTTCCCCGATACCGGCGTCACCGTCAGCTATGGCGCGTTGCAGGCGCGGGCGCGGCGGGCGGCGCACTGGCTGCTGCGGCTGGGGCTCGAGCCGGGCGACGGCATCGCGGCGCTGCTCGACAACCGGCCGGAATTCCTCGAGCTCGCGGAGGCGGCGCGGCTGGCGGGGCTCTACATCACGCCGCTCTCCATCCATCTGCGGCCGCATGAGGTGGCCTATGTGCTGAACGACAGCGGTGCGAAGCTCGTCGTCGTCAGCCCGGAGCTGGAGGGACTGGCCGCGGCGCTGGTGGCCGAAGGGGCGATCGGCGGGCGGCCGCGCTATGCGCTCGGCGCGGGCATCGCCGGATACGAGAGCTACGAGGCGGCGCTGGCGGCCGAGGATCCGGCGGCGCCGCTGCCGGAGCGGCCGCTCGGTCGGGAGTTCCTGTATTCCTCGGGCACGACGGGGCTGCCGAAGGGCATCCGCCGGCCGATGCTGCCGCATGACCAGCGCGACGCGCCGATGTGGGACATGACCTGGAAGTCGCTCTACGGCTTCGACGAGGGCACGGTCTATCTCTCGCCGGCGCCGCTCTACCATGCGGCGCCCTTCGGCTATGTCGGCAGGACGCTGCAGGAGGGCGGCACCGCCGTCATCCTCCGCAAGTTCGACGCGGCGCAATGCCTCGAGGTGATCGAGCGCTACCGCATCACGCACAGCCAATGGGTGCCGACAATGTTCGTGCGGCTGCTGGCGCTGCCCGACGCGGTGAAGCGGCAGCACGATCTCTCCTCGCATCGCTGCGCCATCCATGCGGCGGCGCCCTGCCCGGTCTCGGTCAAGCGGGCGATGATCGAATGGTGGGGCCCGATCCTCAACGAATACTATGCGGGCTCCGAGGGCATCGGGACGACGGTGATCGACAGCGCGACCTGGCTCAGGAAGCCGGGCTCGGTCGGGCGGCCGGTGAACGGCGTCAGGCTCTACATCACCGGGGAGGACGGGCGGGAGCTGCCGCCTGGCGAGACGGGCGTGATCCGCTTCGAGGGCGGGCCCCGCTTCGCCTACCACAACGCGCCCGAGAAGACGGCCGCCTGCTACGACGAGCGCGGCTGGGCCACGCTCGGCGACCTCGGCTGGGTGGATGAGGAGGGGTTCCTCTTCCTCTCCAACCGCCGCGCGGACCTCATCCTGTCGGGCGGGGTCAACATCTACCCGGCGGAGATCGAGGCGACGCTGGCGCAGCACCCCGCGGTCGGCGAGGTGGCGGTGGTCGGGGTGCCGCATGCGGAGATGGGCGAGCAGGTGCATGCGGTGATCGTGCCGCGTGCCGCGGTCGAGCCCGCCGAGCTGGACGCCTGGTGTCGGGAGCGGCTCTCCGGCCTGAAGCGGCCGAAGAGCTACGAATTCGTCGAGGACCTGCCGCGCTCGGAGGCGGGCAAGCTGCTGCGGCGGATCCTGAAGGAGCGCTACCTGACGACGGCAGGCTGACGGTGCCGTTGTCGGGGCGCGTCAGCCCGTGCCGAGGCCAAGGCGCTTCACGCGCGCCTCCTCCGTGTCGATCGTTTCCGCCATGTTGCGGGCGTAGTCGGCGCTGTTCATGTAGAGGAGCGGCTGGTCGAGCTTGGCCAGCACGGCGAGATGCGCCGGGTCGTGCAGGGCGCGGCGGAAGCCGTCATGCAGGGCGGCGAGAATGTCGGGGTCGAGGCCGGCGGGGGCGACGAGGCCGTAGGGCGAGGTGATGACCATGCCCGCATAGCCGAGCTCGAGCAGCGTCGGCACCTCGGGGAAGCCGGGGCGGCGGTCGGGCGTCCAGACATTCAGCAGGCGGAGCCGGCCTTCCCTGATCAGCTCGTAGAGGCCGGTGCCGGCGGCGGTCGCCTCGATATGGCCGCCGAGCAGGGCGGGCACCGCATCGGCCTCTCCGCGGAAGGGGACGTGGACGACGTCGAGCTTCTCCCGCTCGGCGAGATCGAGCATCGCCAGGTGCGGCGTGCCGTTGGCGCCGGTATTGCCCCAGCGGTGGCGGCCGGGGTTGCGACGGGCGTCGGCGACGACCTCCTGCCAGCTCTGCCACGGGCTGTCGGCGCGGACGACGATGCCGAAGGTGTAGCCGGTGAGGTGGATGACGGGGGTGAAGTCGCGCCGCGGGTCATAGGCCATGCGCTGCATGAAGGGCAGGCGGAGGCCGGGGAGCGTCATCTGCGAGACGAGGTAGCCGTCGGGTTTGGCGCGGGCCACGGCGGCGGGGCCGAGGGTGCTGCCGGCGCCGGGCCGGTTCTCGGTGACGACGGTCTGGCCGAAGGCGCGGCTGGCGGCCTCGGCCAGCGCCCGCATCTGCACATCCGTCGCGCCGCCGGCGGGGAAGGGGACGAGGAGGGTGATCGGGCGCTCGGGGAAGCGCGGCTGGGCGCGGGCCAGGGCGGGCGCGGCGAGGGCGGCGCCGAGCAGGGCGCGGCGAGTGGCGTGCGGCATGGATGCTTCGTCCCGGAAGGTCTTGTCGTTGTCGCCCCGCCGCGCCGGGCGGCGGGGCTTCCAGGCTTCTACAGCGTCCGGCCGATGATTTCGCGCATGATCTCGCTGCTGCCGCCATAGATGCGGCCGATGCGGGCATCGGCCCATGCGCGGCCGATCTCGTACTCCGCCATGTAGCCGTAGCCGCCATGCAGCTGGAGGAAGTCGTCGAAGAGGCGGTTCTGCATCTCGGCGCCGAGCAGCTTGGCGGTCGCCGCCAGCTCGACCGTCAGCTCGCCGCGGAGGTGCAGCGCCAGGCAGTGGTCGGCGAAGACGCGGAACATCGTCGCCTGGGCCTTGGCATCGGCGAGCTTGAAGCGGTTGTGCTGGAAGTCGATCACCGGCTGGCCGAAGGCCTGGCGCTCCTTGGTGTAGGCGACGGTCTTCTCGAGCATCACCTCCATCCCCATCGCGGCGCGGACGGCGATGACCAGGCGCTCCTGCGGCAGGTTGCGGATGAGGTAGGAGAAGCCCTTGTTCTCCTCGCCGAGCAGGTTGCCAACGGGGACGCGGACATCCTCGAAGAACAGCTCCGAGGTGTCCTGCGCGTGGAGGCCGATCTTCTCGAGGTTGCGGCCCCTGGTGAAGCCGGGGGTGCCCGCCTCGACGCAGATCAGGCTGATGCCGCGGCGGCCGGCGCTCGGGTCGGTCTTGGCGCAGACGATGACGAGGTCGGCGAGCTGGCCGTTGCTGATGAAGGTCTTGGAGCCGTTGATGACGTACTCGTCGCCCTCGCGGCGGGCCGTGGTGCGCATGGCCTTGAGGTCGCTGCCCATGCCGGGCTCGGTCATGGCGATGGCGCCGATGATCTCGCCGCGGGCCATCCTCGGCAGCCAGTCGCGCTTGCGCTCCGCCGTCGCCAGGTCGGCGATGTAGGGGACGACGATGTCGGAATGCAGCGGGAAGCCGGGGCCGGTGCAGTTGGTCCGCGCGATCTCCTCGATGATGATGGCGCTGTAGCCGAAATCGGCGCCGGCGCCGCCGTATTCCTCCGACAGCATGGGGCAGAGCAGGCCGGCGGCGCCGGCCTCGAGCCAGACGCTGCGGGGGACGATGCCGTCGCGCTCCCATTGCCGGTGATGCGGGACGATGTGCTTCTCGAAGAAGCGGCGGACCTGGTCGCGGAACATCTCGTGGTCCGCAGTGTAGACGGTGCGCGGGCCGGCGAGGCTGCGGCCGGGCAGGGCGGGGTTGGTGTCCATGACCTGTCTCTTCCCTTGGTCAGATGGCGTCGGCGGTGCGGAGGGCGGCGATCTCGCCCGCGCTGAAGCCGCAATCGGCGAGGATGTCCTCCGTCGCCGGCCGAGCCGGCGGGCCGGGCTCGGCCTGGGTCCGGCTGAAGCGGGGGGCCGGGGCGGGCTGCACGACGCCGTCGCGGACGAGGAAGGTATGGCGGGCCTGGTTGTGCGGGTGGCGCGGCGCCTCGTCCATGTCGAGGACGGGGGCGATGCAGGCATCCGTCCCCTCGAACAGCGCGGCCCAGTCGTCGCGGGTGCGGCTGCGGAAGATGGCGATCAGCTCGCCCTTCAGCGCGGGCCAGGCGGCGGGGGACATGCGGTCGGGGAAGCGGGCGGTGTCGAGGCCGAGCTTCTCGCACATGAGGGCGAAGAATTGCGGCTCGATGGGGCCGACCGCGATGCTGCGGCCATCGGCGCATTCATAGGTGTCGTACCAGGGCGCGCCGCCGTCGAGCATGTTGGTGCCGCGGTCGTTCGACCAGCGGCCGCGGGCCTTCATGGCGTATATCGGTGCCATCAGCAGGGCGGCGCCGTCGACCATGGCGGCGTCGACGACCTGGCCGCGGCCGCTCCCCTTCGCCTCGAGCATGGCGGCGAGGAGGCCGAGGGCGAGAAGCATGCCGCCGCCGCCATAGTCGCCGACGAGGTTCAGCGGGGGGACGGGGCGCTCGCCGGGGCGGCCGATGGCGTGCAGCGCGCCGGTGAGGGCGATGTAGTCGATGTCGTGGCCGGCGGACTGGGCGAGCGGGCCCTCCTGGCCCCAGCCGGTCATGCGGCCATAGGCGAGGCGCGGGTTGCGGGCGAGGCAGGCATCGGGGCCGAGGCCGAGGCGTTCCATCACGCCAGGGCGGAAGCCCTCGATCAGGGCATCGGCAGATTCCACGAGGCGGAGCGCCGCCTCGACGGCGGCGGGCGACTTGAGGTCGAGGGCGAGGCTGCGGCGGCCGCGGAGGACGAAATCCTCGGGTGCCGACGCGGGCGCGCCCTTGCGGTCGAGGCGGATGACCTCGGCGCCGAGATCGGCCAGCACCATGCCGCAGAAGGGGCCGGGGCCGATGCCAGCAAATTCCAGGACGCGCAGGCCCTTGAGTGGTCCCATTGGGCTTCCTCCGATCTTGCGGGGAAGCCTAGCAGGCTATGCGAATTGCGGAAGAAAAAATGGGCCGGCATCGCTGCCGGCCCCGCCATCGCGTCAAGCGATCCGCTTAGCTGCGGCCGCCCTTCTTGCCGGCCTCGCTGGCCTTCTCGCGGTCCTGGGCGAAGTTGCCGGAGTTGCCCTGCGAGCCGCCGCCGCCATGGCTGGCCTGCCCGCCCGCGCGGCCCGCTTCGGCGGCCTTCTCGCGGTCATTGGCGAAATTCGCCGGGTTGTTCTCCTTGCCCTGGCTCTGGCCGCCGATGCGGCCCGCCTCGGCGGCCTTCTCGGGGTCATTGGCGAAGTTCGCCGGGTTGTTCTCCTTGCCCTGGTGCTGACCGCCGATGCGGCCCGCCTTGGCGGCCTTCTCGCGGTCGTTGGCGAAGTTGCCCGGGTTGTTCTCGGCGCCCTGGCTGGTGCCGCCGGCCTGGCCGGCGCGCGAGGCCTTCTCGCGGTCGTTGGCGAAGTTGCCGGGATTGCTGTTGCCGCTATTGGCCATGATGTTCATCCCCGTTCCGTTGACTGCGTGGCCGCCTTGTCCGCGGCTTGCGGCGAAAGAACGTGGAACGGTGGGCCTGGATGCGGCACGGCCCGCACAAGGGCGAGAAAAAATACTGCAAAATCAGTATTATAAACTGTCAGGAGGCGGGATGGTGCGGCGCTTCGCCAAGCCTTTGGCGGGCAATTGCGGGGCCGGTCTGGCAATATCCACAAGGGAGTAACCGGCATGGTTTTCGCGTTCAGCGGGAGCGCGAGCGGCCGGCGAGGATGCTGCTGCCGATGACGGTCAGCACCAGGGTGACGATCAGCAGGAGGAAGGCGAGCGCCGCGCCGAAGGGCCAGTTGGTGCCCCGTACGAACTGGTCATAGACGGCGGGCGCCATCATCTTGAACTGCGGGCCTCCGAGCAGCACCGGCGTCGCATAGGCGTTCATGCAGAGGATGAAGACGAGGACGCAGCCGGCGGCGACGCCCGGCAGGGCGAGCGGCAGCACGACGCGGCGGAAGGCGGCAAACGGCCCGGCGCCGAGATTGGCTGCTGCCTCCTCGACGCCGCGGGGGATACCCTCGATCACCGCGGCGAGCGTCAGGATCATGTAGGGGGCGACGACGGCGAGGATGCCGACGATGACGGCGCCGGTGGTGTAGAGCATCGACCAGGGCTCGGCGAGGAGGCCCACGCCGAGCAGGCCAGCGTTGATGGCGCCGTCGCGGCCGAGGAGCGCCATCCAGCCGGCGGCGCGAACGACGTTGCCGACCAGCAGTGGGAAGAGCGTCAGGATGGTGGCGAGGCTCTTCCACCGGCTCTCCATGCGCGCGAGCCAGTAGGCGGCCGGGAAGCCGATCAGCAGGGCCAGCAGGGTGCAGGAGAAGGCGACGCCGAGGGTCGTCCCCAGCACCTCGCGGTAATAGGGGTCGGCGACGGCGCGGAGGTAATTCTCCGCGCTCATCGCCTCCTGCATCATCTGCGCCGCGTCGTAGCGGTTCAGGCTGATGCGGAACAGCATCGCCATGGGCGCGACCAGGAGGCCGAGCACCAGCAGCGTCGCGGGGAGGAGGAGGGCGGCCACCGCCCCCTTACCGCTTGAACTCCTTGTTCCAGAAATCGATGAGCGCGACCTGGTTCCTGGCGATGTACTCGTAGTCCGGCGTGCGGAGCTTGGCCTGCTGCTCGGGCGTCAGGCTGATCTGCTTCGCCAGCTCGGAGGGAAGCTGGGCGTCGGTGACGGTCGGCGCGTAGCCCATGCGGTCGGCGAAGGCGGTCTGGGCGCGGGCGTCGAGCGCGGCGTCGAGATAGGCCATGGCGCCTTCGCGATTGCGGGCGTTCTTCGGCACGGCCATCTCGAAGCAGATGCTGGTCGCGCCCTCGCTCGGCACCGCATGCTCGACGGGAATGCCGGATTTCTTCCACATGAAGCCGCGGGCGAGCCACATGATGGTCAGCCAAACCTCCTCGGACTTGAGTGCGGCCGCCAGCGCCTCGTTCGAGGGGTAGAGCTTCACGTCGAGGCTGCGGAGCTCCATCAGCTTCTTCTTGCCGGGGTCGTAGTCGTGCTCGGTGCCGCCGGCAACCAGCGACGCGGCCTCCATGTTCTGCAGGTGAAGGATGTCGACCAGGCCGACGCGGCCGCGATACTTCGGGTCCCAGAGATCGGCATAGGACTGGGGCGGCGCCGAGACCTTCGACGGGTTGTAGAGCACGACCTTGGCCGAGTAGATGTGCGGCGCGGAATAGGGGCGCTTCAGCGAGGGGACGGCCTTGCCGAGATTGGGGACGCGGCCGGCCTCGATGCTCTCGAAGACGCCCTGCTGCGCCATGGTGAACATGTCGACATCGGAGAGGCAGCAGACATCCATGCTGCCGCGGCGCGAGGAACGCTCGGCGATGAGCTTGGTCTTGCGCGGGTCCTGCGGGCCGACATCCTGCAGCACCTCGATCCCCTTCGGGGCGAGCAGCGGCTTGTCGATGTTGGAGGCGAGCAGGTCCCCGTAGTCGCCGCCCCAGGTGCCGACGACGACTTGGCCGGAGCCCTGGGCAGCGGCGAAGCCCGGAAGCCCGGCGGTGAGCGTGGCGGCGAGGGCGCTGCGGCGTGTGAGCATCATGCTTGCGTCTCCTGGGGTTCAGGCCTGGTCGTCGGGGAGGTCGCCGGGCTCGGCCGGCAAGAGGCGGGCCTCGGCCGGATCCCAATGGGCGAGCACGGCATCGCCGGGAGCGAGGCCGCGGCGGGGGTCGCCCTCGGCCGGCGTCGGCGCGACGGCGACGAGGCGGGTACCGGCGAGGTCGAGATGGTACTCGGTCTGGGCGCCGAGATAGGTGACGGCGGCAAGGCGGGCAGGGAGGCCGTCGCCCGCGGCCGCGAGGGCGATGCGCTCCGGGCGGAGGGCGAGGATGTCGCCGGGGCGGGCCGGCTGCGGCAGGCAGGGCAGCAGGGCGCCGCTCGCGGTGCGGAACCCGCCGGGCGCCTCCGGCGTGCCGCGCAGCAGGTTGCAGCGGCCGATGAAGCCGGCGACGAAGGCATCGGCCGGCTGCTCGTAGAGCGCCTTCGCCGTGCCGATCTGGCGGACGCGGCCGCGCTCCATCACCACCAGCCGGTCGGCCATGGTCAGCGCCTCCTCCTGATCATGGGTGACGAAGAGGGTGGTGAGGCCGAGCCGCTGCTGCAGCGCGCGGATCTCGATGCGGACCTCGGCGCGCAGCTTGGCGTCGAGGTTGGAGAGCGGCTCGTCGAGCAGGAAGACGGCGGGGTTGACGACGAGGGCGCGGGCGAGGGCCACGCGCTGCTGCTGGCCGCCGGAGAGCTGACGGGGCAGGCGGTCGGCCAGGCCCTCGAGGCGGGCGAGGCGGAGGGCCTCGCGGACGCGGGCGTCGCGCTCGGCGCGGGCGACCTTCCGCATCTCGAGGCCGAAGGCGACATTCTCGCCGACCGTCATGTGCGGGAAGAGGGCGTAGGACTGGAACACCATGCCCGTGTCGCGGCCATGCGGCGGCGTGTGCGTCACGTCGCGGCCGGCGATCAGGATGCGGCCGCTGCTCGGCGCGATGAAGCCGGCGACCATCCGCAGCGTCGTCGTCTTGCCGCAGCCCGAAGGGCCGAGGAGGGCGACGAATTCGCCCTCTGCCACCTCGAGGTCGACGCGCTCGACGGCGACGGTGCTGGCGAAGCGGCGGCTGAGGCCGTCGAGGGTGAGGGTGCCCATCCTCAGACGACGCGGCTCAGCGAGACGAAGCGGTCGGTGATCAGCATCAGGGCACCGACAAGGGCGATCTGCACGGTGGCGACGGCGGCGAGCGTCGGGTCCACGCGGAACTCCAGGTAGTTCAGCATGGCGACGGGCAGGGTGGTGCGGCCGGGGCCGACCAGCAGCAGCGTCAGCTCGAGATTCTCGAAGCTCTGGATGAAGCTGAACAGGCAGGCGGCGACGACGCCCGGGCGGAGCATCGGCAGGGTGACGCGGCAGAAGACGGTGAAGGGGCGGGCGCCGAGATTGGCCGCCGCCTCCTCCGCTGCACGGTCGAGGCCCTGGAGCGAGGCGGCGACCAGGCGGACCGTCCAGGGGATCGTCAGCAGGACATGGGCGGCGACCAGGCCGGGGAGGGTGCCCTTGATGTCGTCATCGACCCAGAATTCGGCCCGGACATAGAACAGGTAGAGGGCGGTGCCGGCGACGACTCCGGGCACGGCCAGGGGCCCGAGCAGCAGCGTGTTCAACGTGCCGCGGAGCCCGCTGAGCCGGGCGCGCGAGAGGGCCAGCGACGCCGCGGTGCCGAGCGGGACGCCGATGGCAGTGGCGGCCAGGGCGAGTTGCAGCGAGGTGGCGAAGCCGCGGGCGAATTCCCGCTTCTCCCAGGCATTGGCGTACCAGGCGAGGGTGAGGCCTGTCGGCGGGAAGGAGACGATCTCCTGGGCGAAGACGCTGATGACAATCACGGCCAGCACAGGCGCCAGGATCAGCCCATAGGCCCCCGTCACCGCCACGCCGAACGCTGCCCTGTGCAGGCGCGACCCTGCCATCAAGCCCCCTTCCGTCTCCCGGGGCGCACGGTGGGGCGGGGCGGGGCGGGGGTCAAGCGCTGGTGCGGCTGGCGGAACGTGCCGGTGCGGGCGGGAGCGGATGTTGGGTTTGACGGGGTGGGGGGGCTTCGGTATGAAGCGGCCTGCATACGTCGTGAGCCGTGCTGCACCTGCGGAGGGGTGGCCGAGTGGCTGAAGGCGACGGTTTGCTAAACCGTTATAGGGGGTCAACCTCTATCGTGGGTTCGAATCCCATCCCCTCCGCCAGTTCCCGACAGAGTTCTGCGGATCGATATTACAAAGCGGAAATGTTGCCGCTTCACCGTATACTCAACCCAGAGTGAACGGTTGGCTGCCTTCCGATGACGTATTCTGCGAATGCGATGACCGCTTCGAGGGATACCGGACGTGACCCAGTATTTTGGCACCAATGCATCCGAGACCTTTCAGGCCTCGGCGCTGGCCGACATGGTGTTCGGCGGCGGTGGCGACGACGTGCTGTTCGGCAATGCCGGCAGTGACAGCCTCTACGGCGGCGCGGGGGCGGATGTCCTGCTCGGGGGCGCGGGCGACGACGTCCTCCGCGGCGGCACCGGCAGCGACTTCATGATCGGCGGGCTGGGCGCCGACGTCTTCCGCTTCACCGGGTCCGCCAACGGCGGGCCGGGCGACAGCGACGGAATCGGCGATGTCATCGGCGACTTCCACCAGGGCGAGGACCACATCAAGTTCACCGCCGTCTCGCCCTGGACGGTGACCATGCAGCTGGAGGACGACGGCGACCTCGTCATCCATTACGGCACCCTCGGCGGCGCGCCGGGGCCCCATCGGGGCACCATCACCCTCGAGCATCTCGGCCACTACCTCGCGGCAAAGGATTTCATCTACACCTGACCGGCCGGGGCGACGCTTCCCCGCCACCGCGGAGGGAGGGCCCATGGACCCGAAATGGCGGGCGCTGCTCGTGCTGACGGCGGCGCGGACCAGCCTTGGCTTCCAGTTCCAGTCGGTGGCCTCGGTGTCTCCCATGCTGGTGCAGGAGCTGGGGCTCGACGGGGCCGATCTGGGCGGGCTGATCGGCCTCTACTTTCTGCCGGGGCTGGTGCTGGCCCTGCCGGGCGGGGCGCTCGGGCGGCGCTTCGGCGACAGGCGGGTGGTGGTCGCGGGGCTGCTGCTGATGGCCTTGGGCGGGCTGGTGGCCAGCCTGGCCACGGGCTTCGCCGGGCTGGCGGCAGGGCGCGTGCTGGCCGGCTTCGGCGCGGTGCTGCTCAACGTGCTGATGGCGAAGATGGTGACGGACTGGTTCGCCGGGCAGCGGGAGATCGTCCTCGCCATGGCGATCTTCGTGAACTCCTTCCCGATCGGCATCGGGCTGGCGCAGCTGAGTCTCGGGGCCCTGGCGGCGGCGGCCGGCTGGGCATCGGCCTTTGCGGCGACGGGGGCGCTGGCGCTGGTGGCGCTGCTCGTGCTCGGCCTCGGCTACCGGAGGCATCCGAATGACGGTGCCCCGGCGGGCGGGGCGATGGGCGGGGCGCGCATCTCGGGGCGGGAGGTGGCGCTGGTCTGCCTCGCCGGGGCGCTGTGGGGCGGGCTCAATGGCAGCTTTGCGGTGACGATCGGCTTCGCGCCGACCTTCCTCGCCCAGGGCGGGCTGTCGCCGGCGCGGATCGGGCTGGCGGTGGGGGTGGCGACCTGGCTTTCGGTCGCCTCGGTGCAGGCGGGTGGGATGCTGGCGCAGCGCGGGGCCTCGCCGGCCGTGCTGCTGGTGGGGGGATGCCTGGTCTGGGCGGCCTGCCTGCTGGCGCTGGGGGTGGGGTCCGGTGCCGCCGCGCTGCTGGTGGCGGGCCTCGCCACGGGGCTGCCGGTCGGCGTCATCATGGCCTTGCCGGCGCAGGCACTGCGGCCGGAGAACCGCGCCGTCGGCATGGGGCTGTTCTACACCTGGCTCTATGTCGGCCATGCCGGGCTGCCGCCGGCCGCGGGCTGGGCAGGCGATGCATCGGGGATGCCGGCGGCGCCGCTCCTCGCCGCGGCGGGCTTCGTGGCCGGGCTGCCGGTGATCTATGCCCTGTTCCGGCTGCTCACGGGGCGGCGCATGGAAGGCTAGCGGGCCGAACGCCGCGGTTGCGCTTTTCGTATACTCCCGCTTAGGCTTCCTCCAACCGGTCCACGAGGTCCGGATATGGAGGGAGATGATCCATGCCCCTGCACCGCACCGTCCTTGCGGCGCTGCTCGCCGGCGCCTTCGTCGGCACGGCCGGCGCGCAAGGCCTGACGCCGGAGCGCATCCGGGCCGCGACGGGCGCCGTCGACCAGCAGAGCATCATCGCCAATGCCGCCACCGGCCGCGACTGGCCGAGCTACGGGCTGAACTATTCGGAGAACCGGTTCAGCCCGCTCCGGGCGGTGAACAGCGACACGGTGGGGCGGCTGGGGCTGGCTTGGTCCTACGACCTCGGCTCGCGGCGCGGCGTGCAGGCGACGCCGCTGGTCGTCGGCGGGGTGATGTATGTCACCGGATCCTGGAGCATCGTCCATGCGGTCGACGCGAAGACCGGGCAGCCGCTCTGGACCTTCGACCCGCAGGTGCCGCGCGAGCATGGCGAGCGGGGTTGCTGCGACGTCGTCAACCGCGGTGTCGCCGTCTACCAGGGCAAGGTCTACGTCGCCTCCTATGACGGGCGTCTCTTCGCGCTCGATGCGGCGACGGGGCAGAAGCTCTGGGAGCGGGACACGATTATCGACCGGAGCCGGGCCTATACCATCACCGGCGCGCCGCGGGTCTTCGGCGGCAAGGTGATCATCGGCAATGGCGGCGCGGAGTACGGCGTCCGCGGCTACCTCACCGCCTATGACGCGGCGACGGGCGACCAGAAGTGGCGCTGGTTCTCCGTCCCCGGGGACCCCTCGAAGCCGCCGGAGGATGAGAGCATGGCGCGGGCCATGCGCACCTGGGACCCGGCCGGGCGCTGGTGGGAGTCGGGCGGCGGCGGGACGATGTGGGACACCATGGCCTACGATCCCGAGCTGAACCTGATGTATGTCGGCACCGGCAACGGCTCGCCCTGGAACCGCAACCTGCGCAGCCCCGCGGGGGGCGACAACCTCTACCTCAGCTCGATCGTCGCGCTGAACCCGGAGACCGGCCAGTATGTCTGGCACTACCAGGAGACGCCGGGCGACCATTGGGATTTCACCTCCACCCAGCCGATGATCCTCGCCGACCTCGACATCGACGGGCGGCGGCGGAAGGTCGTGATGCATGCGCCGAAGAACGGCTTCTTCTTCGTCATCGACCGGCAGACGGGCGAATTCCTCTCGGCGCGCAACTTCACCGCGGTGAACTGGGCGACGGGCTATGACAACGAAGGCCGGCCGATGGAGAACCCGGCGGCGCGCAGCGTGGACCAGCCCTTCGAGGCCATCCCGACCGCCTACGGGGCGCGCAACTGGCACCCGATGTCCTTCAACCCGCAGACCGGCCTGGTCTACATGCCGGTGCACGGCGTGCCGCTGACGCTCTCGCCCGACCAGGGCTGGCGGATGAACGCCTCCTCGCCGATGCGCTTCCAGAGCGCCTCGGGCTGGAATCTCGGCTTCTACCTCAATGCGGTCGACCCGAAGGCCAAGGCCTTCGGCCGGCTCGTCGCCTGGGACCCGGTGCGGCAGATGGAGGCCTGGGGCGTCGATTACTCCGGGCCGTGGAACGGCGGCACGCTGACGACGGCGGGCAACCTCGTCTTCCAGGGCACGGCGGATGGGCGCTTCATCGCCTATGACGCGCGCGACGGGAAGAAGCTGTGGGAGGTGCCGGTCGGCTCCGGCGTCGTCGCCGCACCCTCGACCTACGAGATCGATGGCGAGCAGTATGTCTCGATCGCCGTCGGGTGGGGCGGCGTCTACGGCATCGTCCAGCGGGCGACGGACCGGGTCACGCCGGGGCGGGTCTACACCTTCCGCATCGGCGGCACGGCGCCCATGCCGGCGGTGGTGCAGGCGGAGCGGCGGCCGCTGGTCAGCGGCATCGCCTACAAGGCCGAGGACGTGCCCGCCGGCGCCGGGCTCTATGTGCAGAACTGCGCCGGCTGCCATGGGGCGCCCGGCGTGAACAATGGCGGCAACGTCCCCAACCTCGGCTATGCGCACCGCGAGCTGCTGGAGGAGCTGCCGAAGGTGGTGCTCGAAGGGGCCTTCCTCGGCAGCGGGATGCCGCGCTTCGCAGGGCGGCTGGACGAGGCCCAGGTGCTGCAGATCAGGGCCTTCATCCTCAGCTCAGCGGATGCGGCCCGGCGCCAGTGACCGCCGGGCGGCCCCGGCCGTGACTCGAGGCCGGCCCGCGATGGCGGGCCGGCGGGGGCGGGGTCAGGCCTCGTCCTCCTCCTCGTCGCCCTCGGCATCCACCTCGACGAGCAGGACGGCATAGCTGTCCGGGTCGAACTGGCCGGAGTCGCCGCTCGACTTCGCCTCGGCGAGGCCTTGGTCCCAGATTGCGCTTTCCTTCTCGTTGGCGGGGCGGACGGAGAGAGGCTCCTCGCCGTCCCAGAGCGGCTCCCCATCCTCCTCGAAATCCTGCAGGTCGGGGCCGATGGTCTCGGTGGCGAGCTCCTCGGCGGCCTCGCTGCTCTTCTCGGGGAAGACGAGGAGGGGGCGGCCGGCGACCTCGATGGTGAAGAGCGTCATGCTGTGGCTCCGTATGGAAAATATGGCCCTGTCCCGGCCCTTCAGGGCTGGTCAGGCAAGGGGCTGGGCTGGCCGTCCTCGTTCATGGCAACGAAGGTGAAGATGCCCTCGGTGACCTTCTCCGGCCGCCGCCCGCGCCCGCGGCCGCGCGCCCAGGTCTCCACCTTGACGGTGACCGAGGTCTCGCCGGTGCGGACCGGGCTGCAGAAGCAGCTGACCTCGTCGCCGACGAAGACGGGGCGGAGGAAGCGCATGGCCTCGATGGCGACGGTGGCGACGCGGCCATGCGCCCGCTCCGCCGCATAGCCCGCGCCGGCCAGGTCCATCTGCGACAGTGTCCATCCGCCAAAGATGTCGCCCGACGCATTGGCGTCGCGCGGCATGGCGATGGTCCGCAGCTGCGGGCCGTCCGGCAGCTCCGGGGGGTGATCCGACATCGGCGCGCGGCTCCTTCGATTCATCTCCCTAACTCGGTGGCCGGGGCTGCGTTCGCGGTCGTCGCGCAGGCAGTTGGAACTTCCGCCGGGCGCCGCGTTGCCGTGCCGCAGGGGCGGAGGCTGATGGTGGAACGCGATGGCGGCAGGCTGGATGCACTGGTCATTGGCGGTGGGCCGGCGGGGCTGACGGCGGCGCTCTACCTGGCGCGCTTCGGCCGGCGCGTGTCGGTGGTTGATGCCGGGGAGCCCCGCGCGGCCTGGATCCCGACCAGCCACAACATCCCCTTCTTCGCCGAGGGCATCCCGGGAACGGAGATCCTCGACCGGCAGCGGGAGCACCTGGCGCGCTACGGCATCCGCCCGGTGCCGGGACGGGTGACGGGGCTGCGCCGGCAGGATGGCCGGTTCACCGCCGTGCTGGAGGCAGCGGAGGGCGGCGAGCGCCTGCTCGAGGCACGGCGCGTGCTGCTGGCGACGGGCGCGGTCGATGTGGAGCCGGACCTGCCCGACCTGCCGGATGCGGTGCGGCGCGGCCTGGTGCGCTACTGCCCGATCTGCGACGGGCATGAGTCGCGCGGGCGGCGCATCGCCGTCATCGGCCATGGCGTGCACGGTCTGGGCGAGGCGGCCTTCATCGCCCGCACCTATTCCGACGACGTGACGCTGCTGACGCTGGGGCAGCCGCTGGCCCTCGGGCCGGAGGAGCGGGAGGTCGCGGCCAGGCACCGCATCCGCCTCGTGGAGGAGCCGGTGACGGGGCTCGAGATCCATGACGGGCGGATCGCGGCGCTGCGCAGCGATGGCGCGGAGCACCGTTTCGAGGTGCTCTACTCGGCGCTCGGCCTGCACTACCGCTCCGAGCTGGCGCTCGAGCTCGGGGCGGAGCAGGACACGTCCGGCGCGCTGCTGGTCGACGAGCATGCGCAGACGACGGTGCGCGGCCTCTATGCGGCGGGCGACATCGTGCGCGGGCTCGACCAGATCGTCGTCGGCATGGGGCATGCGGCAATTGCGGCGACGCATATCCACAACCGCTGCGAGTTGCCGACGGAGGACGAGCCGGACGGCAGCTGAGCCGGCTCAGCTCTCGAAGAAGGGCGTCTCCTCCTCGGCGCTCCCGCGGAGGCGGATGTCGAGCCGGTAGCCGCCGGCATTGTCCGGGCGGGCGACGAGGCGGGGGCGCAGCGGCGGCGGCAGGAGGGTGAGCACCGGGTCCGCCGCATTGGCCTCGGCGAATTGCGGGAAGAAGAGGGTGGTCGCCACCGGCTGCATGAGGCCGGAGGCCATCACCAGCAGGTTCACATGCGGCGCGCGGTCGAGGAAACCGCCGGGCAGCAGCGTGTGGAATTCGAAGCGGCCCTCGGCATCGGTCCAGGCGCGGCCCCAGCCCAGGAAATCGGGATCGGCCTCCGCCCAGTCCGAGTCGGCGGGATGGCGGAAGCGGCCCGCGGCATCGGCCTGCCAGGCTTCGAGGATGGCGTTGACGCAGGGCAGGCCGCCCTCCCGCAGCACCCGGCCATGCAGGCGGATGCGCGTGCCGCGGCGACTCGGCTCCGCATCCGGCGCGATGCGGGTCAGGTCGTTGTCGCCCTCGCGGAAGAAGGTTTTCGGGAAGAAGGGACCGATGGTGTGGGAGGAGAGCGGCTTCATGGCAGCAGCGGCGTCGCCCGCCGGCCGCGCAGCACGATGTCGTGCCGGTAGCCGAGCCAGCCGGAGCCGATCTCGGCCGGCGGCAGGGCGCGGGCGACCAGCCGCTCGCGCGCCGCGGCGTCGGACACGGCCATGAAGATGTGGTCGAGCCGGTTCAGCGGGTCGCCCGGGAAGAACATCTGCGTCACGAGGCGCGAGAGGGTGGAGGGGCCAAGGACGGAGAAGTGGACATGCGGCGGGCGCCACCACACCGCATCGCCCGGCACCGGATAGGCACCGGGGCGGATGGTGAAGAAGCCGTAGCGCCCCTCGGCATCCGTCCGCACCCGCCCGTTGCCGATGAAGTGCGGGTCGAGCGGGGCGGAGCGCGCATCGTTCGGGTGGGCATAGCGGCCGGCGGCATTGGCCTGCCAGAGCTCCACCACCGCATCGGGGATGGGGCGGCCATCCTCGTCCAGCACCTGGCCCTCGATATGGATCAGCTGGCCGATGGCGGGGCGGCCGGGCACGGGCTCGGCAAGGTTCGCCTCTCCGCAGGGCAGCTTGCGGTGGAGGGCGAGCGGCCCGGTGATCTCGCCGCGGCCGGGCGGGCGGCGGAAGGGCGGTTGGCTCGGCGTATGGGTGAAGGTGCCGGGATAGCCCGGCGTCGGGACCACCGGGGCAATGCCGGAGGGCAGCGGGTCGAAGCGGGTCGGCGGTGCGTCCTCGGGCATCGGCTCCTCCCCCCTCGCTGTTGCGGCGGAGCATGCCCGAGCGGATGCTGCGGGGAAAGCAGCGGAAGAAATGATGGATCGGGGTGTCGCCATGCATGGCGCGGCGCGGATCGCCTGGCAGGCGGAGGGCCAGGGGCCTGCGGTGCTGCTGCTGCCCTCGCTCGGGCGCGGGGCGGAGGATTTCGACGCGGTCGCGCCGCAGGTCGCCGCGGCGGGGTTCCGAGTGGTGCGGCCGGAGCCGCGGGGCGTCGGCGGCTCGGCAGGGCGGATGGAGGGGCTGACGCTCTACGACCTCGCCGAGGATGCGGCGGCGGCGCTGGCCGCAGCCGGCATCGGCGGGCCAGCGGTGGTGGCGGGGCATGCCTTCGGCAACTGGGTGGCGCGCGCGATGGCGGTGGTGCGGGCGCCGCTGGTGCGCGGCGTCGCCTTGCTGGCGGCCTCCATCGACACAACGCTCGACCCGGCGGTTCGCGCCTCTATCGACGGCAGCTTCGACCCGGCGCTGGGCGAGGCGGAACGGCTCGGCCACCTGCAGCGCGGCTATTTCGCGCCGGGGCACGATGCGCGGGCTTGGCTCGCCGGCTGGCATGCGCCGGTCGCGCGGATGCAGCGCGCGGCGACGGCGGCGACGGATGGCGCCTGGAAGCGCGTCGCTGAGCGGGTGGCGGTTCTCTATGTCGCGGCCGCCGAGGACAGGATCGCGCCGGTGCCGACGGAGGCGCGGCTGCGCGAGGCGCTCGGGCCGAAGGTGGAGCGGGTCGTGGTGCCGCGGGCGGGGCATGCGCTGCTGCCGGAGCAGCCGGAGGCGGTGGCGGCCGCGCTCATCGGCTTCGCGCGGCGGCTGGCCGGCGCCGGTTGATTCCGCGGCACAGGGCCGCAGGATGCCACGGACGGCTCCGGCGAGAGAGCCGCGAAGGAACTGTCCCGGCCCATGCGCATCACAGCGGAGCTCTTCGGCTTCTAGGCACTGATCGAGGCGGGGGCGATCGACGACGCGCAGCCGAGCGTGACGAAGCTGGGCGGCATCGGCGAGATGCGGCGGGTGATCGCGCTCTGCGAGGCGCATGGCATCACCGTCATGCGGCACAGCCCGTATCTTGGGCCGGGCCTCATCGCCACCATCCATGTCGCGGCGGCGCTCGTCGAGCGGCCAATGATCGAGGTGCTCTGGCTCGAGATGGAGCCGAACCCCTTCGACCCCTGGGTGCGCTGCCCGGGCGGGACGGTTGCGGTGCCGCGGGGCCGGGGCTCGGGGTGGAGCCGGACCCATCCGTCATGGCGCGTGCGCTGCGCGGCGCGCCGGTGCACATCGAGCCTTGAAGTAGGACACCAGCGCTCGGTCTGCCCGCGCTCACCTTCCGCGCCTGGTTCGAGGCGCAGCACGGCAGGGCCGCCTGGGAGGCGCTCGCGAAGATCCCCCGCGCACAGTGGATGGACTATCTCGGCTGGTACCGGCGGGTGATGCGGGTGCCGGCGGAGAATGGCGCCGCGGTTGAGCGGCCGCGGCCGGACGGGCTAGTTGCCGCGGAGACCGGCGCTCGGGCCTGCCTAGAGCGGCGGGTGGTGCTGGCAAGCGGGGGGACAGGCTCGGCGGGCCCCATGTGCCGGAGGTGGCACGACGGGTGGGCCGGCGCTTCTGGGCGCATACGCGGGACGACATCGACTTCGCCGCATTCAGGGGCCGGTGCGTCGAGGCGGTGGGCGTGAGGCCTCCGCCATGGACAATGCGGCGACGGCGCTGGAGGCGGGGGCGGCGAGCCTCGACCTGTTCGTCCGGCGACGGGCGCTGCCGGCGGTGAACAAGTTCACCGGCATCTCCAGCCAGGGCGTGGTGCATGGCTTCGAGGTCCTGCCGGACGCCTGGAGATTGCGCTTCCTGCACCATGTCCTCCGCGCCCAGACGCCGCCGCGGGACAGCACGCTGCGGGTCTCGCGGCACCCGATGGCGCGGCTGCATCTCGGCTGCCCGGTGCTGGACCTCGCCGAGGAGGGCGAGAAGCTTATCGGGGCGACGCCGGAGGGGCGGCTCACCATCGACTCCCTGATCGTCGGGATCGACATCGTCGCCGATCCGAGGTTGCGGCCGGAGCTGGCGCTGGTCGCGCCGCATTTCCGCGTCTAGGGCGACCGCTTCCCGCCCGGGACTGGGGAGGAGCAGACGGAACTCGCGGCCTCGCCGGGCCTCGCCCGCATCGATTGCTTCAACTATCCGGCAGCGCCGAGCCATGGGAAGGTGACGGGCGACGTCCCCGCCGTCAGCGCGGGCGCGAAGCGGCTGGCGGAGGCGATCGCCCGCGCCTTCTTCGTCGGGGACCAGGCGCTGCACCATGCGGCGCTCGAGGCCTATGCGACGCCGGAGCTGCTGGGCGACGAATAGCCGGAAGGGAGATAGGCATGGCCGAAGAGGATCTGGTCGAGCGGCTGCTCGGCATCGCGCCGGGCTCGCCCCTCGCCGCGCTGCGGCTGGAGCGGGACGCGATCCGCCGCCACGCCCAGGGCGCCTGGCGGGAGCTGGTGCTGACCGAGGCGCCCGGCGGCGTCAGCCGGCAGGAGCGGGCGGCGATCGCCCTCACCGTCGCGCGCCAGCAGGGGGATGCGGCGCTCGTCGCGGAATGCCAGGCGGTGGCGGCGCGGGCGGGTTCGCCGCCCGAGGGGCCGCGGACGGCGCTGCTGCTGCGCTACGCGGCCATGGTCGCCCAGGCGCCGGAGCGCTGCGGCCAGGCGGATATCGACGCGCTCGCGGCGGCAGGGATGTCGCCGCAGGACATCGTGGCGGTGACGCAGCTCGTCGCCTTCATCCCCTTCCAGGTCAGGCTGCTCGCCGGGTTGCGGGCAATGCAGGGGGAAGCCGGCGCATGACGCGCTTCACCATGCAGGAGGTCGGGTGGGAGCCGCGCATCCCGCCCGTCGAGGCGGACAGCGCGACGCCGGAGCAGCTGGCGGCGCTCGAGGCCTGCCCGCCGGCGCAACGGCGCTCGACCTATTTCCTGACGCTGGCTCAGGACCCGGCCTCGCTCGGCGAGCGCGGGGCGCTGTTCAACAGCGTGATGTATGCGGCGCGCGGCCTGCCTAGGGCGGAGCGCGAGTTGGCGACCGCGGTCGTCTCCATCGTCAATGGCTGCGTCTACTGCACCTCGGTCCATGCCCGGCGCTTCGCCGAGCTCAGCAGGGAGGCCGAGGCGATGCAGCGGCTGATGGAGGAGGGGCTCGGCGCGGCGCTCCCGCCGCGGCGGCGGGCGATCGTCGATTTCGCGGCGAAGCTGACGCGGGAGCCGGGGGCGGTCGGGGCGGCCGACCTCAAGCCGCTGCGGGAGGCGGGCCTCGACGACCTCGAACTGCTCGACCTCATCCACTCCGTCGCCATGTTCGCCAACGCCAACCGGCTGATGCAGTCGCTCGGCCGGTCGGTCATGCCGTGATCGGGCGGCGGCCGCTGCTGGCGCTGGCCGGCATGCCGCCGGCGGCGGCGCGGATCGCGCTGGTCCTCGTCTCCGTGCCCTCGGTCCTGGCGGTGGCGCCCGGGCAGCTCAAGGTGCTGGCGCTGGCCTCGCGGCAGCGCTTCCCGGTGCTGCCGACGCTGGTGGAGGCGGGGTGCCGGACTTCGAGGCAAGCATCTTGACCGGGCTCGGCACCGGCGCATCTGGCGGAGCCGATCCGGGCAAGGCTGGCCGCGGCCTTCGGCGGGGGCGTTGCGCTCCGGCCTCGTGACGTCGCGCCTCGACGTGGTGGGGGCGGTGCCGAACGGGGCGGATGGCGCGGCCTTCGGCGCCATGCTCCGGCAGGAGCTGGCGCGGTGGATCAGGGCGGCGGCGCCGCTCGACATCACCATCGACTGAGCGGCAGGCCTGCTTCGCCGCGGCAGACAGCCCCTTCCGGCCCTGGATCGGTCCTACAAGCCAGCCAGCAGCGCTTCCACCGCCGCGCGATCGGGCGTTTCGCCGTCCTGGGCGCGGAGGGCACCGGCGGCGGAGGCGAAGCGCATCGCCTCCGGCAGCGCCTTCCCCTCGGCCAGCGCCAGCGCATAGGCGCCGTGGAAGACGTCGCCGGCGCCGGCGGTGTTGGTCGCCTCCACCGGGAAGGCGGGTGTTTCCCTCGGCGCCTGCATCCCCTCGGCCAGCCAGAGCGTGCCGTTCTCGCCTCGGGTGACGGCGGCGAGGCGGGCGCCGGCGGCGAGCGCCCGGTGCAGCCCCTCGGCGGGCGAGACGCCGGGGGCGAAGATCTGCAGCCCAGGCTGGGAGAAGATCGCATGGTCCACCAGCGGGACGAGCCGGGCGAGGAGGCGGGCCTCGCTCTTCTCGGCATCCAGCACGCTGGGGATGCCGAGGCGGCGGGCGCTGCGCAGCGCGGCCTCCGCGGCGCGGGGCCAGCGCGGGTCGCAAAGCAGGGCGCGGGCCTCGCCGAGGGTCTCCATCGGCAGGATGTCGGGGTCGAGGTCGAGGCCCTCGCCGCGGAAGGCAATGATCACCCTCTCGCCCACCGGGTCGAGCAGCACGGCGGAAACAGGGGTCCGGGCGCCCGGGATGATGCGGACGGCGCCGGTGTCGACGCCGAAGCCGGCCAGCTCCTCGGCCAGCGGGGCACCGTTGCGGTCGTCGCCGACGCGGCCCCAAAAACGAGCTCGGCCGCCGAGCTGGGCGACGGCGATGGCGGCATTCGCGGCAAGCCCGCCAACGCCGAGCCCGTAGCGCCGGGCCACCTGCTTGGCCGGGGGCTGGGGGACATCCTCCACCCAGAAGCTGTGGTCGGCGACAAGATGGCCAAGGCAAATGACGATGGGCACGGGCATGGGCCCGCATTGTACCAGCGGGAGCGCCCGACCACCCGGATATTCGCCATCCCGGCCATGTCCCGGGCACCGGGCCGCCCGGAAGGCCCGCGCCACGCCGTCCAGGCCGGCGGCTGAGCCCTGGCCAGGCCGATGGCCTCGGCCGGCCCAACCCAACAGATTCCGCCGCGCGGCGGCGGGGCTTCGGGCTCCGTGGCCAAGGCCAGCGCCGCCCCGCATCGTGAAGCGGGGGCACCGGTGCGGCGCGGAATTCGGCCGGGGGGTGATTCCACCGGTAGCGGCTTTGCTCTATGGACGGCACATGGAACTGACTCCCGAGCAGATCGCCGCGGCGCGGGCCCGTGGCTGCACCTTCCTGCCGGCGACCGAGGAGCAGGTCGCGCGGCTGACCATGCAGCGTCGCATCTTCACCATCGACGGGCAGCCGCATGTCGCCATCCGCCAGGACGAGGCGGTGAAAGAGACGCATGGGGCCGTCGCCCTGCTGATCGACGGCGGCACGTCGCGCTCCGAGGAGACGAGCCAGCAGGCGGCCGCGGCGGAGGCCGAGGTCACCTTGGAACTGGCCGGGGAGACGGCGGCCGGCCGCAGCGGCGCACAGGTGGTGCGCCGCGCCGGCCGCCCCCGGGCTCCCTGGCGCGGCGCCAAGCGCGGCGCCTGAGCTCCCGCCGCCCGGCGGGCTCGGAGCAGCCCAGCCCTGCGCCGCAGGATCAGCCCGACACTGCCCGGAAGCGGGCCCAGGCTCGTGCCGGGACTGCAAAGGGGGAGGGCGGCAGGAGCGGCAGCGCCGCTGTGCCAACACGTTTCCTTGTCTGGTCGTGGACGTTCCAGGCCGGCGCATGTGGCGCCGGTCTGGCCCTTCCGTGTCAGCCGCGTTGCAGGGGGCGGTAGCGCCAGACGCTGGCGGGCGGGAAGTTCTTCGGCGTCCAGGTCTCGCGCTTCGCCGATAGGCCAAGCTTCCCATACGGCAGCGGCGAGGTGATGCAATAGGTGTAAAGCAGGAAGCCGAGGCCGGGCGCGACACGCTCGACCCCCTTGACGAAGAGGCGCTGGCGCTCGAGCGGCAGCAGCACCAGGGGGATGCCGCAGATTACGCTGCTGACGCGGCCGGCGAAGCGCTCCGGCAGGTGCTGCGGCAGGGCGAAAGCATCGGCGCAGAGCACGGTGGTCCCCGGCAGGCTCTCGCGCAGATGGTCGGCCATGTCGGGCACGATCTCGACCATGACGAGGCGCTCGGGGGCGATGCCGGCCTCGAGCAGAGCGCGGGAGATGACGCCGGTGCCGGCGCCGATCTCGAGCACCACGCCGTCGCCATCCGCCGCGGCGAGGGCGGCGATGCGGCTGGAGAGGGTGCGCGAGGAGGGCACGATGGAGCCCATCTGCAACGGGTCCGCCAGCCAGCGGCGGAAGAAGAGCGGCAGGTTGGCGATGGCATGGGCGGCGTCGTGCCGCTGGAGGCTGCTGCTCGACATGCGGGATCCTCTCTCGGTCCGGTGCGTCTCGGCTTAGCTGCCGAACCGGACCAGGGTTTCACGAAATTGCGCCATCGAAGCCTCCCAGGAGAAGGCTTCGGCATGGGCGCGGGCGGCGCTGCGGCTGCATTCCAGCGCAGCCAGGCAGGCGGCGCGCAGGTCCTCGTCCAGCACGCCGACGCGCGGGTCGGTCACCACGTCGAGCGGGCCCGTGACGGGGAAGGCGGCGACCGGCGTGCCGCTGGCGAGCGCTTCCAGCAGCACGAGGCCGAAGGTGTCGGTGCGCGAGGGGAAGACGAAGACATCGGCGCCGGCATAGGAGCGGGCGAGCAGGCCGTTCTCCCGGTAGCCGAGGAAATGCGCCCCCGGGAAGCGTGCCTGCAGCTCGGCGCGCTGCGGTCCCTCGCCGATGACGACCTTGCTGCCGGGCAGATCGAGGCCGAGGAAGGCCGCGATGTTCTTCTCGACGGCGATGCGGCCGGCATAGAGGAAGATGGGACGCGGCAGGCCCTCGAAGGGCTCGCGTGGCTCCGGCCGGAAGCGGGCGAGGTCGACGCCGCGGGTCCAGGGACGGACCTTGGCGAAGCCCCGCGCGGCGAGGTCGCGCCGGAGGCTCGGGGTTGCCGCCATGACCGCCTGCGCCGGGGCGTGGAAGCGCCGCAGCACCTGCCAGGACCAAGCGGCAGGGATGCCGGCGCGCGCCTCCATGTACTCGGCGAATTTGGTGTGGAAGGCGGTGGTGAAGGGCCAGTTGCGGCTGAGGCAGATGCGGCGCATCGCCCAGCCCAGCGGGCCCTCGGTGGCGATGTGGACGGCGCAGGGCATATAGGCATCGACCAGCCGCGCCAGCTTGCGCCGCGGCGCGATGGCGAGGCGGATCTCCTTGTAGCCGGGCGCCGGGATGCTGCGGAAGCGGTCGGGGCCGATCACCTCCACCGTGTCGCCGTTGGCGCGCAGCATCTCGGCCATGGTGCCGAGGGTGCGAACCACGCCGTTGACCTGCGGCGCCCAGGCGTCGGTGACGATCAGCAGGCGGAGCGGGGCGTCCTTCGCCGCCGCCGCCGCGAGGGCCATGGGCTGGTCAGGCACGGGCGATGGCCAGGGGCTCGGGCGCCGCCTGCCGCTCGGCGCGGAGCCGCATCTCGCGCACCCAGTCGACCAGCTCGAACCGGCCATCGGCATGCTCGACGAGGGCGGTGCAACTTTCCACCCAATCGCCGTCGTTCATGTAGGCGATGCCGTGGACGTCGCGCATCTCGGCATGGTGGATGTGGCCGCAGATGACGCCGTCGAGCCCGCGCCGCCCGGCCTCGTTGGCCAGCGCCAGCTCGAAGCGGTCGATCGCCTTCACCGCCTCCTTCACCTGGCGCTTCAGCCACTGCGAGAGCGACCAGTAGGGATAGCCCAGCTTGCGGCGGGCGGCGTTGAACCAGCGGTTCAGCGTGAGGGCCATGTCATAGGCCCAGTCGCCGAGATGGGCGAGGAGCTTGGCGTAGCGGATGACGCCGTCGAATTCGTCGCCATGGATGACAAGGAAGCGGCGGCCGTCGGCGGCCTCGTGCACCGCCTCGCGCTGCAGGCGGATGCCGGCGACCTCGAGCCCCTGGCCGAGCCAGCTGCGGAAGATCTCGTCATGGTTGCCGGGGATATAGAGGACCTCGGTGCCTGAGCGGGCGAGCTTCAGGAGGATGCGCAGCACGTCGTCATGGTCGCTGTCCCAGTACCAGGACTTGCGCAGTCGCCAGCCATCGACGATGTCGCCAACGAGGTAGAGCCGGTCGCAGTCGGTACTGCGGAGGAAATCGGCGAGGTAGTCGGCGCGGCAGCCGCGCATGCCGAGATGCGTGTCGGAGAGGAAGACGCTGCGGTAACGGGTCCTGGCCTCGGCGGCTTGCATGATCCTGCCCTCGCTCTCGCCGGGGTGCGGGCGGGTGCCGCGACTCCCCGGACACAATCCTCGGCCTGCGGGTAACGCGGGATCGGCAGTCCTGTCGTGAACCCTTCATGAAACCGTGCAGTAACAGGCAGCACGAGTTTGCGACATGACCGCGCGATGACAATGGCGGCGGCGGCGCACCGCTGTTGTCAAGGCGATGACCGCGTCATGTCCTCGAATCGTCATACTTCCCTGCGATAAGCCCGCATGCTGATCATCTTCAATCCCAAGGCCGGGCAGCGGCGCCGGGCGCGGCTGGAGCGCGCGCTGCGGGTGCTGCGGCGGGTTGGGCGGGACTTCACCCTGGTCGAGACCGGCCATCCGGGCCATGCCTCGCTGCTGGCGCGGGCGGGCGCGGCGGATGGCAAGGGCCTCGTCGTCGCGGCCGGCGGGGATGGCACGATCGCCGAGGTGGCTGCAGGGCTTGCGGGGGCGAATACCACCCTCGGCGTCCTGCCGCTCGGGACCGCGAATGTCTTTGCATGGGAGCTTGGCATCCCGGTGCGGCCGGAGGCGTCGGCGGTGCTGCTGGCGACGGGTGAGGCGCGGCTGGTTCACCCCGGCGAGGCCCGCTTCGCCGACGGGGCGGCGCGGCTCTTCGTGCAGATGCTGGGGGCCGGCTTCGATGCCGCCGTCGTCGCCAATCTCGACCTTGGGCTGAAGCAGCGGATCGGGCGCGGCGCCTATGTCTGGCAGGCGGTGCGGGAGCTGGGGCGCTACCGCTTCCCGCCGCTCCGCGTCGTCTTCGAGGAGGGCGAGTTGCGGGCAAGCTCTGTCATCGTCAGCAAGGGACGGCTCTATGCCGGGCGGCACCTGCTGGCGCCGGCTGCCGAGATGGCGCGGCCGGGCTTCCAGGTGGCGCTGTTCCGCGGCTCCGGGCCGGTGGCGGCCGCCGTCTATGGGGCGGCGCTGCCGCTCAACTTGCTGCCGCGCATGCCGGGGCTCGCGCTGCGGCATGCGACCTGGCTCAGGATCGAGGGCGAGGGCGTCGCGGTCCAGGCCGATGGGGACCCGGCCGGGTTGCTGCCGGTGGAGGTGCAGGCGGCGCCGGCGCCGCTCCGCGTCCTGCTGCCGCGGCTGGCGGGGGCCGCGCTGGCGGCCTAGGCTCCCCTTCCAGCAGGGAGGAGAGGCCATTGAAGCCCATTCGTGTTGCGACCTTCGACGGGCCGGGGGCGCCGCCGGTCATCCGCGAGGTGCCCTGGCCAAGGGTCGGGCGAAAATCGGCGCTGATCCAGATCGGCGCCTGCGGCGTCTGCGGGACGGACCTGCACATCCTGAAGGGCCACTGGCCGAAGCCGCTGCCCTGGCCCTTCACCCTCGGCCACGAGATGACCGGCATCGTCCGCGAGCTCGGGCCTGATCTGAAGATGGACTGGATGGACCTGCCGATCGCGGTCGGGTCCAAGATCATGATCCCGCCCTTCATGCCCTGCGGCGACTGCTACTACTGCCGGCATTACCCGGAGAATTCCAACCGCTGCCAGACGCCCGTCTATTACGGCCGCTATCTGGGCTTCGACCGGCCGCCGCATCTTTGGGGTGGCTGGGCGGAGTATGTCTATGTCGACCTCGAGGCCTTGCCGGGGACCAAGATCTACAAGCTGCCGGAGACCATGCCGCTCCGCCTCGGCGCGCTGTCGGAGCCGCTGACCTCCTGCATCCGCGGCTTTGCGCGCGCGCAGAAGATGGGGCTGTTCCGCTGGGGCGACACGGTCGTCATCCAGGGGAGCGGGCCGATCGGCATCCTCGCCATCGCCGCGGCGCGGGAGATGGGGGCGGGGCGGGTGATCTGCGTCGGCGCGCCGGAGGAGCCGCGGCTGGCGCTGGCGCGGCGCTTCGGGGCGGAGGCCACGGTCGATATCGAGGCCTACCCGACGTCGGAGGCGCGGGTGGCGCGCGTCCGCGAGATCGTCGGCGGCTACGGCGCCGATCTGGTCATGGACTGCACCGGGCATCCCGCCGCGGGGCCGGAAGGGGTCGAGATGCTGCGCGACGGCGCGGCGCTGATCGAGATGGGGCAGTTCACCGATGCGGGGAGCATCGCCACCAACTGGCACCGCTTCGTCGCCAAGGATGTGGTGATCATCGGTTCCTGGGCCTTCACCGAGAACGACCTCGCCCTCGGCATCCGCATGCTCGACCATGCGCGCGACCGCTACCCCTGGTACGAGATGCAGACCATCTACCCCTTCGACCAGGACGGGGTTGAGCGGGCGGTCGCCGATGCCATGGCGATGCGCACGGTGAAGAGCACCATCGTGCCCTTCCCCGAGCTGCTGGAGGCCTGACTACTCCGCCGCGGCGAGGATGCGGTCCATCGCCTCGGTCCGGCCGAGGGCGGCGAGGACCGCATCGATCGGCGGGCTCTGGGTGCTGCCGCTGAGAGCGATGCGAAGCGGCTGGGCGACCTGGCCGAGCTTCATCCCCTTCACATCGGCATAGTCGCGCAGCCAGTTCATCAGGTCCTCCCGTTCCCAGGGCGCGTCGGTGAGGAAGCGGGCGAGGTCGGTGAGCTGGGCCTTGGCCTCGGGGGTCAGCTGGGCGGCTGCCTTCGGGTCCATCGGGGGCGGACCCTCCTGCGCGGCGAAGGCGGCGGAGGAGGCGAGCTCCTCCAGCGTCTTCGCCCGCTCCTTCAGCGCCGGCATCAGGGCGCGGACGCGGTCGCCACCCAGCGTGCCGTAGTCGATGCCGCGCCGGGCAAGGCGCTGCAGCACATCCTCCGTCAGGCGGGCGTCATCGGCGGCGCGGAGATAGACGCCGTTGAGATGCGTGAGCTTGGCATAGTCCATGCGCGCGGCGGCGCGGCCGACATCCTTCAGGTCGAAGAGTGCGATGGCGCGGTCGCGGGGGACGACTTCCTCGTCGCCATGACCCCAGCCGAGGCGGAGCAGGTAGTTGCAGACGGCTTCGGGGAGGAAGCCCTGCGCCTCGAACTCCATCACGCCGACGGCGCCGTGGCGCTTGGAAAGCTTGGCCCCGTCCGCCCCGTGGATCAGCGGGATATGGGCGAAACGCGGCCGCTGCCAGCCCATCGCGTCATAGACCATGCACTGGCGGAAGGTGTTGGTCAGGTGGTCGTCGCCGCGGATGACATGGGTGATGCCCATGTCGTGGTCGTCCACCACCACGGCATGCAGATAGGTCGGCGTGCCGTCCGAGCGAAGGATGATCATGTCATCGAGCTCGCTGTTGCGGACCTCGACGCGGCCCTGGACCAGATCCTCGACGACGGTGGAGCCCTCGCGCGGGGCCTTCAGGCGGATGGCGGGCTTGCGGTCGGCCGGCGCAGCGGCGGGGTCGAGGCCGATCCAGCGCGAGCCGTCATACTTGAAGGGGCGCTTGGCGGCCTCCGCCTCGGCGCGCAGCGCGGCCAGCTCCTCGGGCGTGTCGTAGGCGAGATAGGCGGCGCCGCTGGCCAGTAGCTCCCGCGCCACCTCGGCATGGCGGGATTCGCGGCTGCTCTGGAAGACCGGCGGCTCGTCCGGGCTGAGGCCGAGCCAGGCGAGGCTGTCGAGGATCTGCCGGACGGCGGCGTCGGTGCTGCGGGCTTTGTCCGTATCCTCGATGCGGAGCAGGTACTCGCCGCCATGGTGGCGGGCGAAGAGGAGGTTGAAGAGGGCGGTGCGCGCCCCGCCGATATGGAGGAAGCCGGTCGGCGAGGGAGCGAAGCGGGTGCGGACGGTCATGCGGTGCCTGGGGCCTGCGGGCGAAAGGGGAAAGGCGGCCGGTCGCGCCTCCGCAGGACGATAGACCGTGCCGGCCCGGCCGAGAATGGCCGGCGCACCGGGTTATTTGTTGCGTTGCAACATGCGCCCTGCCCGGGCCTCGCAAGCGCAGCCCTGCCGTGCTGGCCATTTCGGTTGTGCACGTTTCGGAAAAACGCCGTTCTCAACCAATGGCTGTTTAAATTAAGCGCAGTTCGACTTGGGTGTGGGAAACGCGCAAATCTGACGTGGGCTGACTACATAATGTCCTATGTCTAGCCTCGGATCTCGTCGTCTCGGCCATCTTGAGTCCGCCATCCGGGCGGCGTCC
>JAESFQ010000088.1_pt1 | contig 39761 bp, 43 predicted proteins | sample 9269431 | NCBI WGS metagenome assembly JAESFQ01 (sample SAMN14502588, study PRJNA617103) | algae metagenome | isolation source: Plectolyngbya sp. WJT66-NPBG17 and co-occurring heterotrophs from well... | place: USA: Mojave Desert, Joshua Tree National Park, California | collected 2006-08-06 | reverse complement strand
TCAGCTTTTGGGATTACCTCGGCGCCAGGCTCAATATTCCAGGCCAAGCCAGCATCCCGCATTTGCCGGATCTCGTCCGGCAGCGCTGCCAGCTCGCCTGACCGCCACAGGTTTTGCCCCTCTTACGGCACAAGTACGCAGAACTAGGCACGCGGACTCAAGGACACCGCATCAAATGCGTGCTAGTTGCGTTCTATACCATATCGCTCCCGCGGGCCAGACCGATGCCTGACGGTAGCCTCACGATGCCGACCCTGTCGGCGCTCTCGTCCCTGCCCCGCTGGGTGGCGTGGCAGACAGAGGATCGTGGTGGCAAACTCACCAAGGTTCCTTATTCACCGCAGGGGCAGAGAGCCAAAGCGGATGATCCCGACACTTGGGGCACCCGCACTCAGGCGGAAGCGAGGGCTGCTCGCCTCCCCTGCCCCTTCGGCGGTGGCGGCGTGGGCATTGAGCTGGGGGACCACCTCGGCCTAGCGCTGGGAGGCATCGATCTCGATACCTGCCGAGATACCGCGTCGGGGCGTCTGGACGCTTGGGCGGCCGAGGTGGTGGCGCGGTTCGGCTCCTATACCGAGGTGTCACCCTCTGGGACGGGCGTGAAGGTCTTCTTCGCCTTCGATGGCGCCATGTTGGTAGCGCTGCGGCAGGCGATGGGGACCGACCATGGAAGGCAGTTCAAGCGGCATGGCGGTGGCGACCATCCGCCTGCAATCGAGCTTTATGTCGGCAGTCGCTACTTTGCTGTGACAGACCAGCGGCTCGAGGGCACGCCGGCTGAACTGCAACGGGTTAGCATCGACACGCTGCTTTGGCTGATCCAAGAGGCAGGTCCTGCCTTCTCCGGCGCCGAGTGGAAACCCAAGGCTGGCACCAAGTGGGCGTCTGGTGATGGTAGCCGAAGCGCCCAGGCATTCAAGATTGCCTGCGATGTGAAGCGAGGCGGGGGCGACCTCAATGCCTTTGTCGCGGCACTGAAGGCGGATCCGCGGGCCGCTGAGTGGCTAGTCGAGAAGGGCCAAGCCTCCGGCGGGCGCGAGCTGCGGAGGACATGGAACCGCGCTGGCGCTGATGACGATGCCGACGACATCGAACTGACCGAGGACGGCGTGGCGCTAGCCTTCGCCGATCGGCACCGCGACTACCTGCGCTACTGCCATGACACCGGAGGCTGGCATACCTGGACCGGCACCCATTGGAAGCTGAACCGGGACGGGATTGCCTTCACCTGGGCGCGGGAGCTGGTACGCAGCATGAACCGCAAGACCGAGCTCAAAATCAGAGCCATAACCGGCAAGGCGGCTTTTGCCGGCGCGGTTGAGCGGTTCGCCCAGCGGGATCGTGCCTTCGCGGTGACGGCCGAGACGTGGGACCGTGATCCCTTCCTCCTCGGCACACCGGGTGGGACGGTGGATTTGAAGACGGGCGAGTTGCAGCCGAGCAGGCGGGAGCATCACGTCACCAAAGTTACCGCCGTAGCGCCCGCGCCGTCTGGGACTACCTGCGACACCTGGCTTGCCTTCCTGGACCAAGCAACCGGCAAGGATGACGAGCTCATCCGCTTTCTCCAGCAGTGGGCCGGCTACTGCCTAACGGGCAGCACGCGGGAGCATGCCCTCCTGTTCATCTACGGACCGGGAGGTAACGGGAAATCCGTCTTCCTAAACACGGTGGCGGGCATCATCGGCGACTACTGCCGCACGGCGCCAATGGACACCTTCACCAGCTCGCCGGGGGACAAGCACCCGACGGACCTAGCCATGCTGCGTGGCGCGCGGCTGGTAACGGCGACGGAGACCGAGGAAGGGCGGGCCTGGGCAGAGGCGCGCATCAAGCAGATGACCGGCGGCGACCTGGTCACGGCCCGGTTCATGCGACAGGATTTCTTCACCTACCTGCCGCAGTTCAAATTGACCATCGCGGGCAACCACAAGCCGGCGCTGCGGAACGTGGATGAAGCAGCCCGGCGGCGCTTCAATATCGTCCCCTTCCTCTACAAGCCCGAGAGGCCCGACCACCGGCTCGAGGAGAAGCTCAAGGCAGAATGGCCCGCCATCCTGCTTTGGATGATTGAGGGCTGCGTCGACTGGCAGCGGCATGGCTTGGTGCGGCCCAGCATCGTGGCCGAAACCACCAGCGAGTATTTCGAGGCCCAGGACACCATCGGCCGGTGGCTGGCGGAGCGATGCACCCTGGATGCCCATATGACCAGCAAGCCTGGCGCCCTGATGGCGGATTGCCGAGCTTGGGCCGCTGGAAACGGCGAGGCAGTCCCGTCGCCGACCCAGTTCCGAGGCGCCATGGAGAAGGTTCGGGGCGTCAAATACACGAAGTACGCCGGCACCCCGATCGTCCGCGGGGTTGGCCTGCGCCCACCCGTTGGGGACGTTGGGGAGGGTTGGGGACGGTAATTCAGGTTAATCGCCCACGTGCGCGCGCGCGTGTAGAGAGGGATAGGGAAATGGCTTCCCCATTCCTCCCCAAGGTCGCCCTCGCCGGGACCGCCTACCCTGGTGGTGCTGCCGCCACCATCCGCGCGGGCTCGCCTCGCCAGTCTGGGCGACCGTCTGGAGGCAGCCCGTCCGCCGCCGCAGGAAGCGGCATGGAGGCTTCGGGCGATCAGGGACAAAGCACCGCCCTGGCTTAGGGCGGCGAGGTAGGGGCCGGATAGGGCGGGAATCCCTACCAAAAACGGCCATTAACCCCACCCAGAAATCTAGCAAACTAATGCTTGAAGGGCCTTTGAATACCGCGCATGTATAAAGGTATAATGAAGCCCTTAGGCCCGCATTCCCGCCGCAACGTAATCGACAGGCTCGACAAGCGGACGCACACGGGTCGCTTCCTTAAAAAGAAAAAAGCTGAATTTACTCAGCTTGTCGGCGGAAATCCTACTTTCATCCAAAATGAATTAATCGAACGCGCCGCAAACCTCGCACTCCTGCTCAAATTAGCAGATGCAAAAGTCGCTGACGGCGTGGAAATGTCTGAAATTACCGCGCGAACCTATCAAGGTTGGTGCGGGGCGTATGCGAAGATGCTTCTTCGATTGAATATTACTCCACCCGACGCGCCGGGACCGGATGCGCCCGAAAAACTCCAGCAATACATTTCCATGAAAACCGAAATTGAAGCGGAAACTCTCGAAAATGGAACGCCGTCCTAGCGCCGAAGACCAAAGAATAAACAAGGCTCTACTGACAACTTGCAAAGGTAAATTTCACAACTTTAAGCAAGTCGCAGAGCATGTCAGCGGATATGGTGCGAAATGCACCTTTTGTGGCGGTATTATTAGCTCGACCGCCGCGCATTGGTACTATCGCGGCATTGGCAGCGGCCTTCAAATGGCCCTCCGAGTAACAAAGGACATCGAGGAAGATATTTACTACATGCGTCATGTCGGGCGGCAGGATGACGCGCCATGATGAGCCACGACCCTGTCGAGCAGGCCGATAACTTCGCCCTACTCGATACCTGCCCGCGTCCGGTCCATCATTTCGTTCCGATCTTCAAGCGTGGCGAGACGCGGCCGGTCAGTGGCCGATGCGCCTGGTGCAGCGGAACCGTCTCACGCAGTAGCGCCGCATGGTATCGGCGCGGCCTGCGGGCTGGCGCACGCGACCCTGAAGCGGCCTTGGAAGCCCTGCCGCCATGGATGCGGTCCCTATGAACGGCTTCCGGGTCGTCGGCGTCAGCATGGGCGAGGACCGCGCCGTCGTCGCCGTCGAGGTGGATGGCGAGGACTGCACCATCTGCGTGACGCTGGCAGGCGTCATGATCCCCGAGGGCCTGGCTGCCCATCCTGAGCGGTCGCTGATTGCAGCCGAGGCGCGGGAGGTGTCGGCCGCCGCGTGGTGGGTCCGTGCCGGGTGCTGCGACGGCATGACGGCGCATTGATGCCCCCGCTCGATCCCGCCGATTGTCCTACTAGGGCAAGCCCTGACGGGACACCCGCAACCCCTGCCGAAAGTGTCCTATATAAGTTGTCTTTGACTAATCGGACGGATGATCCTACAGTGTCTAGACTTCAATCGGACACAGGACGCCTTCCGATGCAAATTGGATACGCTCGCACCTCTACCGTGGAACAGGCCGCCGGGATCGAGGCGCAGCAGCGCGACCTCAAGGCCGCCGGATGCGAAAAGGTCTTTGCGGAGCGGGTGAGCAGCGTTGCCACCCGTGCGCAGCTTGAAGCCTGCATCGAGTTTGCCCGCGAGGGTGACGTGCTGGTGGTGACGAAGCCTGACCGGTTGGCGCGCAGCGTGGCCGATCTGCTCGCCATCGTCGCTCGCCTGGAAGCAAAGGGCATTGCGCTGCTGGTGCTGTCCATGGGCGGCCAGCCGGTGGACACCCGCACAGCCACCGGCAAGTTGACGCTGACGATGCTGGGCGCTGTGGCCGAGTTTGAGCGGACCCTGATGCTGGAGCGGCAGCGTGAGGGGATCGCTAAGGCCAAGGATGACGGGAAGTATAAAGGCCGGGTGCCGACTGTGGCGCGGCAGGCTGAGGACATGCGCCGCCTGCTGGCCGAAGGCGTGAAGCCTGCCGAGATCGCCCGCCGGATGGGTGTGGCCCGCAGCAGCGTTTACCGGGTGCTGTTCCCCAATGGTGCGCCCGCCGTCGCCGCTACGGAGGCAGCCACCACATGAGCACTACCGCCACCAAGCCCAAGCCCGCCGCTACCAAGCCCGGCCTGGACATCATCCAGTGCTTAAACGATCCCAACCTCTTCGCGCCACACTTCAAAGGCGAGAGTTGGGACGCATGGCGCGTCTATCTCAAAGCATTGTTCGCATTGCCGATGAACGATGCGGAGCTTGCAGTATATCAAAAACATACCGGCCGAGTAACCGTGCCAACTGTTCCATTCAAAGAATCCGCTTTGGTTTGCGGGCGCAGAGCAGGAAAATCACGCATTCTCTCGCTGATTGCTGTATTTTTGGCCTGCTTTCGTGATTACAAACCATTTCTTGCAGCCGGCGAGTTAGCAACCATTGGCGTTATTTGCAGCGATAGGAAGCAAGCGCGCACAATCATGCGCTATATATCCGGCGCATTGAATAATATTCCGTTGCTCAAGCCTTTAATTGCCGAGGAACTGTCAGAGTCTATTACGTTATCTAATATCGTAATTATTGAAGTCGGCACCGCTAGTTTTCGTGCCACGCGTGGGTATTCGTATGGTGCCGTCCTCGCCGATGAGGTGAGCTTCTGGCGCGATGACGGCGCGGCCAACCCGGCCGCTGAGATTGTCGCCGCGATCCGGCCAGGACTAAGCAGCATTCCGGGTTCAATGCTCATCATGGCGTCGAGCCCGTATGCAAAAAGCGGGCTGTTATACGAAACATACAAGCGAAACTATGCGCGTGACGATGCCCGCACGCTTGTTTTCAAAGGTAGCAGCCTAGAATTCAATCCCTCGCTTGATTCCGATATTGTCAAAGAAGCATATGAAGACGATGCAGCAGCCGCCTCCGCTGAGTATGGCGGCGAATTCCGTAGCGATATTGCGAGCTTTGTTGACTGCTCTGTAATCGAGGCCGCGACAATGCCAGGACGGCGCGAGTTGCCGCGCATCATGTCGCAGCGGTATCATTGCTTTGTCGATCCTTCGGGGGGTTCGAGCGACTCCTATACATGCTGCATTAGTCATTCTGAGAAACACGGCACGGGGCCAGATGCAATTTCGCGTGCCGTGATCGATCTTATCAGGGAATACAAACCCCCTTTTTCACCAGAAGCAGTGACGAACGAAATTGCAGAACTCGTAAAGCAATACGGTGTAAATAAGGTGTTAGGCGACAGATATGCTGGAGAATTTCCACGCGAGCTATTTAAGAAGAAAAGCATTGAATATGTGCTCAGCGACAGGCCAGCCAGTGATATTTTCCGTGATACGCTGCCGTTGCTGAACTCAGGGCGCGTCGAGCTTCTGGACAGTCCTGTTTTATGCAAGCAATTGATTGCCTTGGAACGACGCACCGCCAGAAGCGGAAAAGATAGTATCAGCCATCCACAGGGTGGGCACGATGACGTCGCTGTCGCCTGCTGTGGTGCGGCACTTCTTTGCACAACGGGCGCGGCTTCTGATACCATGGCGCGGTTTATAGCCCTGGCCTCCTGATTTTCAGTCTGTATTTTAAGTAGAGGTTTCCAAATGTCTTATCGAACCGATGAAATCAGCAGGACCAACCTCGAAAGCGAGGCCGAAGCCCTGGCTCGCCTACGCGCCGAGCAAGCCGCGCGCCGCGTGCTGGACCGCGAGGCCGCTGCCCGCGATGCAAACGAGCGTTGGGCGGCGCGCGAGGCTCCGAAGGCCCGCCCTGCTGGTGCTGTAGGCGTCCAGCAGGCCGCGCAACAGGCCATGGTCCGCCGCACCAGCCCAGGCTGGACCCTGGAGCCGCAGCCCGACGTCGCCCGCGCATCTGCGGCATGGCGCATGGACGCGGCGCGTGCCGCGTCTGGCATCCGCAGTGCGGCTGAGGCTCGCCAAGCCATGCAGCAGCGCATCGTCCGCGTCGGCCGGGGGCGTTGACCATGGCGCATGATCCCTTTGCCGCCTTCGGCCCTGGTCGCGTCGGCGGCTATGACGGGCTCCCGCCCGAGATGCAGGCGCGGGAGGCACGCCGCACCCGCTCTGCCATCAGCGACTTGCTAAGTCGGCCGCGTGCTGAATTCCCGAGTGTGGAAGTCAGATATGCGGGTCGCGTCGTGCCGCCGCATGTGCTGGACAATGCATTTGTCAGCGCCAGGCTCGCTCATCGTCAAGCTGGGCGACCTCTGCACTTCGACTGGCTTGGATGGATCGCGGCGGCCATGCCGGCGGCGCTGGAGGCTGAGGCTGTGCGGAAGCAGCGCATGGAGCCGCTGTCGATCTTTGATAGCAACGGCAGCCGGCGGGCTGGCGAGGCGGCAAGGCGCGATGTGCCGCGCGAGCTGGTCGCGCCCTTGGTTCTCGACACCGTGGAGGCGCTGGCCGATGCCGAAGGGTAAGCCCGTGCCGGGTGCCACGCCCGAGCCCAAGAAGCCCGTCGAGGTACAGCCTCCGCCGCCGCTGCTGGTTAGCGTGCCGCCGCCCGCACCACTCCCGCCATCGCGCCTGGTGGGGAGCTCACGCCACTGGGCTACCATTGGAAAGCGTTATCCGGCACCTCTGAGTTAGGCCCCCGTTGGCGCCTCTGTGGCGTAGGCGGGGGCTGCTCCCTAACGTTTTGAAGGAAATAGGAATTTGTCCACGCGTCCATTTGGCTGCCGTCAGATTGGCGCCAGCGCACGCGGAGGCGCATAAAAGGGGGCTCGTCACGCTTTTCCATGACGAACACCCGTGTTGGCCGTAGTAGGCGAATGCAGCCTTCATCTTCGGCGGCCATTTGATATTGGCCCTGCATGGCGAGCATTAGGGCATCGTCCAGATGCCGGATGGTCAAACAAAGAGGGGCACGAGTTCGAATCTCAAGCGGCCGTTCAAGGTCTACATCTGGGGTATCTTGAGCTAATGCCGCCTCGGCCGCTAAGACACCAGTAGTGGCCAAACCGGCGCGCAAGAAGGCTAGTCGGAACCCTGTCATTACGCCGTTTTTCTTCCTCATTCCTATCCGGCTAGCGCCGCGTGCTCCCTTATAGCCTTGCGAGCAGTAGGGGCGCAGAGGGAACGGTCGATCATCGCTCCATCCGCATTCTCTGTGCCATCTGCTTTTGCTGCTGTTCCGGCCGAAGGGATGGCGTTGGCGAGGAGGTTGGCGCCCTCGCCGCCTGGGCCAGTCGCATCTCCCATTCCGCCGCGCGATCCGGCTTCCCCTGCCTGGCGTCATAGGCGGTGAAGGTGGCGACCGCCTCGGCCAGCGGCATCCCGTCGCGCACCTTCTGCCCATAGACCTCCACCAGCCGCGTTCTGGACCGCGAGCAAGCCCGCCGCCCGCGCCCCTGCCGGTGCATCACCTGCAATGAAGCTGGAGCTCTGGCCACATAAGCCAGCCGCTTAACGGCCCTTCTGGAGGTTGCCAGCTCTGCGCGCATAGCGAATGCGCTTGCGGGCGGTTTTCCGGCTTCGCTTGGGTCTGAGACGCACGGCAAAATCCTCTTGGTTCACCAGGAGTGAACAGCGCGGCGCCGCCAAGGTTAGCGCGCCATGCGCATCGTCCGTGTTGGCGCGCGGTTCTGGCTTCTCGAAAGGTGCTGCCTCATGGCTGGCTCCAAGCCCTTCGCCGCCTGGGCCAGCCGCAGTCCTGCGTTTGCAAGCATGACAGCAAGTAAGCTTGCTTAGAAACCCTTGGCTTTCAGGAACTCGGCCAGCGCCTCGGCTATGACGCCTTGCTTGTCGCGCTTGGCCTCAAAAGCGTAACGCCGCAGCCGCTCTTGGACCGATAGCGGAAGCCTAGTGCTGACCGTCGTCAGAACATCGGCGGGCGGCGCTTGTTCGGTCGGCTGGGTAGCTGGGGTCGCTTCACCCTTGCGAGGAATGGCGAAGCCGGTGAGATCAGGTGTCTTTGCCATAGGTTTTGCTTACTTGCTTGCTTGCTTGCTGAGACGGGCGGAGACGTAGCCCCAAAGGTCGGCAATCTCCTGGGCCTGCGGGCTTTCCGGGTCCACCTCTTGCACGGTGAGCCCGCCGGCTGCCGAGCTGGGAAAGGCGACGCTATGATGCACGATCGAGGGCGCCACTGTGCCGTGCTGGCTCAAGACGATGGCCGCTTGGCCGGTAAGCCGCGCCTTGCGCGTGGCTTGATTGACGAGAAACAGCATCGGCTTTCCAGCGGCTTCGATCAGGTCAATCGTCGGCCCGACCGCATCGAGGTCATCGGGACTTGGGCGAGCCGGGACAATGACCAGATCTGCCAGCCTCACCACGGCGCCGATCGTATCCGTCACAGCCGGTAGCGTGTCGATCACACAGAGCCGGAACCCTGCGCCCCGTGCCTTCTCGACTGTTTCTTGCAAGCTTGCAAGCAATAAATACCGGTGTCTCGGCTGCCCGGCGGTTCCACCAGCGGGCCAAGCCGCCCTGCGGGTCCACGTCGATCAGCGCGACTGGCCCTTCGCCCTGGCGCTCTGCCTCAACGGCGATATGCCGTGCAGTTGTCGTTTTGCCAGCGCCTCCCTTTTGGCTGGCAAGCACGATGACTTGCATCCTCGCCTCCTTGCATGAAAGCAAGCTTGCAAGCAAGTATTTGCGACGTCAATCTCTACTTCCGAAGGATGAGCGATGAAGATGCGTAAGAGCCCGACCCACACGCGCGGGCTTGGGCGGACCACGGGAGGCGGCATGGCTTGAACGGGGAGCTGTTGCCGTCACCGCCGGAGGCGCCGCAGCTTGTCGAGACCGCTGCGACTGGCAGGCTTGGCAGTCCCTCCTACTCCTACCGCGACGCGACTATCAACTGCTAGAAGAACGGCCCTGGTAGAAGAAACCGATTAGGTGAACGAAGCTAGATATCTAAAGCTAGATGTCTGTAACCAGAATGATTACTGAAATCACATATGTATTCTGTATGAAGAGAGTTGCTGTTTACGGCAGTTTCTCCTGAACAGGAGGAATTCCCGTGGTGAAAACCGCCGAAGGACTCGAAGGCCGTGTGCCCCTCCTAGAGAACAAAGGCAAGGTGGTCGCGTCTGCCCCAGCTGCCACCCTGCTCTTGAATGCCGCCACCCAGAAGATGCTTACGGCGCAGTACTGGAGACCCGGAAAGGTAATCTTATCGCCTAGGCGGTGGTGGTGGGAGCGCTGGCTGAAGCCCGCTAGGTTTCTCTCCGCCGTTCTGCCTGCATTATGCTGAGGCATGGCCTTATTCCCTGATCCCCCTCCGCTCGCAGTCCGCTCAGAACCAGAGCAGACTGCCGCCGAAGGCAAGCTCGGCGGTCCTTCATTCACCTACCGAGGCGCCGTGATCGACTGCCAGAAGGGTGGCCACGTCTGCACGCTGCGGATGCCCGATCACCCGCTCGACGGCATTGGCTTCGGCGTGGTGGGGACTATCCCGCCACTGGTGGACTTGTGGGTGGAGGAGCAACGCCTGCCCAAGTACATGCGGGCGGTGCCGAAGGCGAAGCGATGAGCCCTGTTGGGCGCCTAGTTCGTATCGCCGACCGGCTGGCTGTGATCAAAACTGGCAGCGCTATCGGGGATGAGACCCTTCACCAGGCGATTGGTCGATCCGGCCCGGCGCCGCCTTATACAACCGACGAGGCAGCGGCGCGGACACTACTGCCGCCCGGTTTTGAGTGGATCACCACCACCTATGCGGCTGGCCGGGTCTATGCGCCGTGCCGCCGCTCCGGCCGCGACGCTGATACGCTGCCCCATCCGCACCATGGGCAATGGGGGCGGACCCTGCCGCTATCCATGTGCGGGGCAGCGATGCGGGCCTGGGCGATGCTGGCGAAGGGAGGAGACTAGCCGTTCGCCAGACGTAGCACGGTGTCCCCGTGGCAGGGCAACGGCGCTCGTTCACTCTCGACGGCGGCGGCTCCTGCCGTATGCTGTTGGGGCCTGGGCAGGTGGCGCAGCGGTAGCGCAGTGGCTTTACATGCCATTGGTCGGAAGTTCGAATCTTCCCCTGCCCACCAAACTGGTCACCCAGCCCCAGCCCCTTACCGTGCGCCTTCCTGGAAGAGGACGACGCGGATGGTGATGAGGAGGATGCGGAGGTCGAGGCGCAGGCCGCGGTTTTGGATGTAGTAGAGGTCGTAGGTGAGTTTGTGTCGGGCGTCCTCGACGGAGGCGCCGTAGGGGTAGTTGATCTGGGCCCAGCCGGTGATGCCGGGGCGGACGCAGGCGCGGTCCTTGTAGTGGGGGATCTGCTGCTCGAGTTGCTCGACGAAGGCGGGTCGCTCGGGTCTGGGTCCGACCATGGCCATGTCGCCGCGGAGCACGTTGAGGACCTGGGGGATTTCGTCGATGCGGCTGAGCCGGAGCAGGCGGCCGACGCGGGTGACGCGGGGGTCTCGCTTGCTGGCCCATTGGGGTGTACCGGAGGCTTCGGCATCGACCCGCATGGAGCGGAACTTGTAGACGGTGAAGCGCCGGCCGCCGAGGCCGACGCGCTCCTGGCCGTAGAAGATGGGGCCGCGGCTGTCGAGCTTGATGGCGATGGCCACCAGCAGCAGCAGGGGCAGGGTGGCCAGCAGCAGGGCCACAACACAGGCCAGATCCAAGCCGCGGTGAGCGACGGCTCTGAACTTGCCTTCGCAACTGGCGCGGGCGGTTGCCAACCAGCCGTCCTCGAGCTGGTTCAGATCAAGGTAGATCCGCTCCGACATGCCACGCTCCACACATTCTATGCTGGCGCAGCGTCGCATCGGCAACGCTAGCAATAGGCTTTTAGCCTCATTACTCCGCGGGAGTCTTACATAATTGTAATATTTTGCAATAAAACGCTTGTGATAGAAACTACTCGCCGCTTTGGTGCGCGTTGCATGATGTACTCGCCAAATGCGGGCATGGAACACAATCATTGGTTTAAAAACAATCCTTGGGAGCTTCTATTGCGTTCGCCACGATCTTCGAAACGACGGATTGACCGTGGTACGCGGCGCCTCATCGAGGGGCTTATTGTTAGCGTCTCGTTTTCGGTAGTTCTATGGACACCTATTATCTACTTCATGGTTCAATGTTAGACGGTCTCACGCATCAGGCGTCACATCCGGCACCAGCAGCCCCAGCCGCATCGCCGCCGCCTCAAGCAGCGCGACGTCACTAGCCCGCCATTGTTTGCTCGTCATCAGCTTGGTCGCTTCGGCCGTCGGCATTCCAATCGCCGCGCCGATCGCGGCCTGGGTGATGATGCCGCGGTCATGCAGCGCTTGGCCGACCAACATCCGCAGCCGGATAGTCTGCAACCGATCAGCATCACGCTCACGGCGCTCGGCGGATGAGATTTTCGGCTTCATGGGCAAGTCGGAGCTGAGGTCATGCACGGAAGCTGGGTGCCAGAGCGCCCAGCTTCCGTGCATTATCGGAGGACGCGGAGAGGGCAATCAGAACTGCCGTCGGGGGTTGGCAAAGCCCTCTCCGCTGACGCGATTATGGCTGATAGTGATCAACCAAATACAGTCACACAAGCGAGAGCGGTAACGGCAGGCAAGGCAGACCAAAAGTTATCTCAACTAAAAGTTTATCGGCGGCAGCGTCTCTGGTACGAGCCTGCTGCCACGAACGGTCACCACACGCGGCCCAGCGCCATCAGCAGCACCGGCCGCGTCGAACAAGTCGAGCTGGCTTAACATTACCCGGCGCGAGGAATGGCGAGCAGAGCGTTGACCAGGGCGCGCAGCTGGGCCTGATCGAAGTGCTGCGCCGCAAACTGCGACAGGACCTGGAGCCGGTCGAGGGTGGCGCTGAGATCCAGGATTTCGTTCATCTCGAAGCCGCTGCCACGTAGGGTGTTTTAAACCTACCATTATCCACTAATAGCGTTTATCAGCACTTGGTTCCGGTCATAAAAATGAGCTACCCAAAAGCTAAGGACCTGACAAGGCTTCGCCACCCTGTCACTATGCTCTTCTAAAGTAGGAGAGCATGTGAGCGCGATGGGAACGGTTTTTATACATGCAGGCGACTTTATGGAAAGTCGGAAGCATCGATTTACCAAGAGGGGATTTGAATATGAACAGCCACCCAAACTCACCGGTATTGTAGGCGGGCTCGCCAAACTGATCGGCCTATATGGATATCTATGGAGTCAAGAGGTAATCCAGAGGGATCAGATCGAGCAGCTAGAGCAAGTCACTGAAGATAATAAAGTTAAAGTGCTGGGGGCACTAGGCTGGGGAGTTGCTGGGCTCGCAGTTTTCGGCCCTGCTGGCGCAGCAGCCGGAGCGATCCTTGGCGGCCGAGGCAAGAAAATAACTTTTATCTGCACATTTAAAAATGGCCGAAAGCTTTTTGGCTCAGCTGATATAAAAACTTGGGCTGATCTTCAGGCCGCTCGCTTCAGTGCCAGTCGTATTTCGGAACCCGGAGCCGAGCGCAGTCCTGTTTGAGCTGCTGAATGAACAATGCTCCAGGCATCTCCTCCTGGGGTTATCCTTCTGACGCCTTCCAGCTTGTGAAAAGCCTGTTCCCTTATCTCGAACTCTTGCCAATCCTTGCCCTTAATCCACCCTGGCTCACGCCCCGTCCAGTTCAGGTCGCGCCGGTTTGCCGGTTGCGATACTTCAGTCCGACCTCCTCACACTTACCCGGGCGTGGTTTGCGCCGAGATCGTGCGCGACCTGCGCCGTGAGGACGGGCAGTGACTCTGCCGGGCATTGCGCGGCAGACCCACGACGACAGGCAATCAGCGACGATCTAGTCCGGGCATATCGACGCCGTGGACGCAGCCGCGCTTAAGCGGGTGTAGCGGAAGAGCAGGGGTCGGACGGATGCCCTTTGGCTTCTGTCACCCTATCAACCGCCCTGAATTTCGGCCGATGCCAGCATGAGGGAGATCATCGCGGCAGCTCGGTAGCGGTTTTGCTTTTTTGAAACCCTGCGATGATCCAGCCCACTATTTTACCAGAACCGTAAATTAAAGCGGAAAAAGCCCAGAAAGAAACCGCTCCAATAGCCATAACCGTAAAGAAAGTTTTCCACCATTCAGCATCCTCGAGTTTGTCGTATTGTATTTTTGTAAAAGGAAGAATTATGTCTTTTTCATGATATCTTCTGTACGTAAATATGTGCCAACAACTTCCACCATTTTCTCTAAATGGCGGCTCTACAAGTTTATTGAGCGGATCATTGGTGTATGATGTACAAGACGGATTACTAAAGTCACTATTTATGCTCATGCGATAGCTAAAACTTGATGAGCGAGCTTCACCGGATATTTTCAGTGGGTAGATAACAATAAAAAAGACTGTGCCGAGAGCAGTCAGAACAAACCATATCCTCTGCCATCCATTCAGCTTGCTAAGCACCACAGCACCCCAACAAGAAATCGACCGATAGATATTGCGCTTCGAGCTGCTAGGCCAGAGAAAACGCTTACAGAACCGAAACACCAGGGACGACTGATGGACGACTTTTGAAAAGCACCTTGGACCTATTTCCTTGCACGCGACCATGACGTCACACCGAGCCTTGCCGTCGCATTCATCATCTTCGCCACCCCCTTCCCGATCAGGCGGTCGATGAGCGCGCCACGACGCGGAGTTTTAGTTGTCGGCGACCGCGCCCTCGCCTCCCAAAAACCCAGAACAGCGAGCAGAAAGGGAGAAAAAAGAGCTTCCATATGCTACGCGAGTCGCGTAGCATACATCCATGCCTATCCCGGTGTCTCTACAGCCGTTGATGCCTGCCGCTGGCTCAGAAGCAGCCGTGGAGGTCGTTCTTCGTCATCTTCGCCCTGCCGGTTTGTATCCGGCAGGAGGTCGGTTCGGCCGAGGGCCTGATGCTCAACCGCATCACCTCGTCAACTTCCTTGTGGCCTGCACGGCCCCGCAGCCAGGCGACGGACCAAGCCTAGTTGAGGCCATTAAGCGGTCTCTGTACATGACAAGCCCCGGCGCTGGCGCCGACCAAGGCCCTCGCCTCGGTCCAAGCACTCTCCATGACGTTCTGGTCCGCTGGATCGAGGACGGTGCTCGTTTGCAAGCCGAGCAACCAGCCGAATCCCGTGAGTGGCCCGAGACGGTGCGTTATGACCCAGAGCGGTCATTCCCAGATCATCTCAATTTTTACTTCTCTCCGTTCAAGGTTGAGCTCGTCTGGATCGGACGGAATGGGCACCCCGGACGCACAGATATCTACGCCCCGCCGCCTTCCGACCAGGAAGCGTCCTCGACACTCGCTCAGCGCTGGCAACGGAGCGCCATCATCCGCATGGCCACAATGCCATCCTTCTTAATCAACAAAGCGGCGAGTGTGTGGCTTGCAACGCTTCGCCGTCAGGACGCCAACCCTCAATCCAAGACAACAGTAAGAGGTAGCACGCTATGAATGCCCCCAAGCGTATCAAGCTTTCTCTTGTATCCCGCTGGATTTCGCAACGCACTGGCCGACCAGGGCCGAGCTATCGGCGGATCTGGACAGCAGCAGTCAATGGCGAAATCCCGGCTGAACTCGGACCGGATGGCCGCTGGTCTGTACGGGAAGAGGACGCTTCGGCGATCGACGCAGCGTTTGGCATTCCTGCAAAGGACGTCACGTCAGCCGTGGCGGCCTGAGATGAGTGGTGGCTAACACGCCGCACGAAGCGCCAGTCCTTTTTGTTTGAATGCCTGACCGCATGACTGATGCGTCCCGCCTGCCAGAGCTGCTGACGGAAGCCAATGCTGCCAAGTTGCTTGGCATCTCCCAAGCAACCTTGCAGCGTGAGCGCCGCAAGGGCCGCATCGGATACATGATGATCGCCGGTCGACCCCGCTACACTGACAAGCATCTCTCTGAGTACCTGCAAGCCAATGAGGTACCACCTTGCCGCGACGTGGTCCGCAACGCCCTGGAGAAATTGCCCGGTACTGGCTCAGCAAGCGGTCGGGCAGTGCCATGTGGTGCCGCACCTGGTTCGACGCCACTACCCGACAGACGCGTCGAGCATCGCTCGGGACTAGCGATATTGCAGCCGCAGAGCTCGCGCTCGCCGAGTGGATCACGCGCAACGTCCCGACCGACCGCGCGGACCCGCGCGATGTCACAGTCGCTAGAGTCTTCGTGCGCTACCAAGAGAGGCACGGTCAGCACCTCGCTGGAGCCGGCTCCCAACGCATCAGCCTCGCCCTGATGCTTAAGCACCTGCCGGATGGCATTGCGGTAAGTGAGCTGACGCTTGACGCTCAGCATCAAGCGGTGCGGGCGATGGAAGTGGTGGGCTACGGTGCCGGAACTATCAAGCGGGCAATCGGAGCTGCCAAGGCCGCGGTCAACTGGGCTTGGCATAACGGCGAGCTGGAGCGCCCAATTCCGTTCCTGAAGGTGGCCGAGGGGCCGGGTAGGGAACGGGTACTGTCCGTGAATGAGTTGGCTCGCCTGTGGTCGGAGGAGATGCCATCACATGTCCGAGTATTTCTCGCACTGCTGATTGGCACCGCCAGCCGGCCAGAGGCCGCATTGCAGTTAACGCGGTTTCAATGCGACTTGGAGCGCGGGACCATCAATCTGAACCCACCTGGGCGGGTGCAGACGAAGAAGCGCCGTCCGGTCCTACCGCTGGCCGATTGGCTACGCCCGTGGATTGAGGCGGCCGATGGGCACCTCGTGCAGTTCCGTGGACGGCCGGTGGCGAAGATCGCAGGCGCTTTCCAAACCTTACGCGATACAGCGGGCTTTGGCACGGACGTCACCGCCTATACCGTGCGCCATACGGTGGCGACCGAGCTGATGGCTCGTGGAGTGCCGGAACTAGAGATCGCGGCTTTGATGGGCCACCGGGTGCCCAATAGCCGGACAACTGGGAGATATCTGCATGTAGCGCCAGAACGGCTTGCCAGCGCCCGTAAGGCTCTGGACGAGCTCGCAAACGACATCGGCCGCCTGGCAGGGCGGCCGATGCTACCAACCAACATGCGTGCTAGTAGCGTACTAGTGGCTAGACGGGCAGATGGCAGTCTGTCCGCTAAGTCGCCGGAAACTGGAGCGGGCGAAGGGATTCGAACCCTCGACCCCAACCTTGGCAAGGTTGTGCTCTACCCCTGAGCTACGCCCGCGCCGCTCGGCGAGGCGCCCGTGTACCACAGTTTCCCGGCCACGCAACCCCTCTCTCGCCGGGGCTGGACGCCACCCCAGGCGCGCGTCACGCTTCCGGGCAAAGACGGGAGGAAGCAGGCATGGCCAGGCGCGGCAAGGTCTTCGGCAGCTTCGCCGAGGCCGTGGCGGACATCCCGGACGGCGCGACCATCGCCTTCGGCGGCTTCGCCGGGCCGGGCACGTCCTACAACCTGACGCGCGCCTTGCTGGAGCAGGGGGCGAAGCGCCTCACCTGCATCGCCAACACCACCGGCGGGGCGCACCAGCCGCGGATGCCGGATATCGGCATGCTGGTGGAGAACGGCCAGGTGGCGAAGGTGGTCTGCGCCTTCACCGCCGCCACCCGCCCGACCGACACGCTGCCCTTCACCCCCTATTACGAGCGCGGCGAGGTCGCGGCGGAGCTGGTGCCGCAGGGCACCCTGGCCGAGCGGCTGCGCGCGGCCGGTGCCGGCATCCCCGCCTTCTACACCCCGACCGCAGTGGGAACGGAGCTGGCCGAGGGGCGCGAGACGCGGCTGATCAACGGGCGGGAGTACCTGCTCGAATACGCCCTCCCCTGCGACTACGCGCTGATCCGCGCCTGGCGGGCCGATGCGGCGGGCAACCTGCAATTCCGCCTCTCCCAGCGGAATTTCGGGCCGCTAATGGCAATGGCCGCCCGCACCACCCTGGTCGAGGTGGAGGAGCCGATCCTGCCCGCCGGTGCCCTTGACCCGGACCAGGTCCACACGCCGGGCATCTTCGTCCATCGCCTGGTGCCGATCCCGCCGGCGCCCGAGGGGCTCTGGACCACCCGCCGGCAGGAGCGCGCGAAATGAGCGCCCCCTCGAACAAGGGATGGGACAGGCAGCAGATGGCCGACCGCCTGGCGCGGGAGTTCCAGGAGGGATGGATCGTCAATCTCGGCGTCGGCATCCCGACGCTCTGCTCCAACACCGACATCGGCGACCGTGACATCATCTACCACGCGGAGAACGGCGTCATCGGCTACGGCCCCGTGCTGCCGCCGGGCGAGGAGGACCTGCACCTCGTCAATGCCGGCGGTCAGAATGTCTCGCTGAGGCCGGGCGCGGCCATCATCCACCACGCCGACAGCTTCGCCATCATCCGCTCCGGCCGGATCGACGTAACGGTGATGGGCGCCTACGAGGTCGCGGCCAATGGCGACTTCGCTAACTGGAAGGTGGGCGGCGCCAGGGGCGGCGGCATCGGCGGCGCGATGGACCTTGCCGCCTGTGCCAAGCGGGTCTTCATCATCCTCGAGCATGCGACGCGGAAGGGCGAGCCGCGCCTGCTGCGCGCCTGCACCCTGCCGGTGACGGCGCGCGGCGTCGTCACCCTGGTCGCCACCAATCTAGGGCTCTTCGCGCCGACAGGCGAGGGCTTCGCGGTGCGCGAGCTGGCGCCGGGGGTAAGCTTCGAGGCTGCGCAGCGGGCGACCGGGGCGCCGCTGCTGCCGGGCTAGGCGTCCCGCTGCAATATTCCCGCCCGGTGGCGAAGCGTGCAGACTGTCCCATAGCCGGAGGAGCGCCGCCATGAGCCTGCATATCGACTACTACGCCTCGCTGAACTCGCCATGGACGCATCTCGGCGCGGCGCGGATCGAGGCGCTGGCGGCGCAGCACGGCGCGAGCCTCCGCATCTGGCCGGTCGATTTCGGCACCATCTTCGCCGGCTCCGGCGGACTGCCACTGCCGAAGCGCAGCCCGCAGCGCCAGGCCTACCGGCTGCAGGAGCTGGCACGCTGGCGGGAGGCGCTCGGCATCCCGATCCACATCAAGCCGAAATTCTTCCCGGCCAAGGAGCTGCCAGCCGCCTGCTGCGTGATCGCGGTGCGGGAGACGATGGGCGATGCGCCCGCCATCCGCCTCGCCCATCGCGTGCTGAAGGCCTGCTGGGAGGATGAGCTGGATCCGGGCGACGACGCGACGCTGGCGCGGCTGATCGAGGAGGCCGGGCTCGACGGGCCGGCGGTGCTCGCCCTTGGGCAGGAGCCGCGCTGGGCGGAGATGCGCGCCGCCGACAGCGAGCGGGCGCTGGCCCGCGGCGTCTTCGGCGCCCCCGCCTATGTCATCGGCGAGGACATCTTCTGGGGCCAGGACCGGCTGGAATTCGTCGCCCGCCGGCTGGCGCGCGGCTGATGCCGGAGGGCGAGGCGGGCCGCTCCGTCCGGCGGCGGGAGGACAGGCGCTTCCTCACCGGCGAGGGGCGCTATGTCGCGGACATCGCCGTGCCCGGCGCGCTGCATGGCGTGGTGCTGCGCTCGCCGCATGCGCATGCGCGCATCCTCGGCCTCGATGCCGCGGCGGCGCGGGCGATACCCGGCGTCCGCCTGGTGCTCACCCATGCCGACCTCGTGGCGGAGGGCATCGGCCCCCTGCCCTGCCCGGCCGTGGTGGCAACCGTGAAGCCGATCATCATCCCGCCCCGCCATGCGCTGGCCGGCGATGCGGTGCGGCATGTGGGCGAGCCGGTCGCCTTCGTCGTCGCCGAGACGGCGGCGGAGGCGCGCGATGCCGCCGAGGCCATCGCCGTGGCGTACGAGACGCTGCCGGCCGTGGTCGAGAGCCGCGCGGCGCTCGCCCCCGGCGCGCCGCAGATCTGGCCCGAGGCGCCGGGCAACGAAGCCTTCCGCTTCGAGCGCGGCGACAGGGAGGCGGTCGAGGCCGCCTTCGCCGCGGCGGCGCATGTGGTGGAGCTCGACCTCGTCAACAACCGCGTCCATGCCGCGCCGATCGAGCCGCGCGCCGCCGTTGCCCGCTGGGACAGGGCGCGCTTCGACCTGATGCTGAGCGGCCAGGGCGTCCATGGCATCCGCCGCCAGCTTGCCCGCGACGTCTTCCACCTGCCGGAGGAGAATTTCCGCCTGCATTGCCCCGATGTCGGCGGCGGCTTCGGGCTGAAGAACTTCCTCTTCCCCGAATATGTCTGCCTGCTGCTGGCGGCGCGGCGCCTCGGCCAGCCGGTTAGTTGGACGGCAGACTACACGGAGGAGTTCCAGGGCGCCGTCCATGCGCGCGACCTGCGCGGCCGGGCGCGCCTCGCCCTCGATGCCGGGGGGCGGTTCCTCGCCCTGCATGCCGACCTCGCGGCCGATCTGGGCGCCTATTGCTCCTCCCACGGCCCAGCCTGCCCGACCAATTCCGTCTCGACGGCCATCGGCGGGGTCTATGCCATCCCAGCCATACGGCTCGAGGTGACGGGCGCCTTCACCAACAGCACGCCGGTCGATGCCTATCGCGGCGCCGGCAAGCCGGAGGCCAATTACCTCACCGAGCGGCTGGTCGAGGCGGCGGCGCGGCAGCTCGGCATGGACCAGGTGGAGCTCCGCCGGCGGAACCTTGTCACCGCCTTCCCGCATCGCAGCGCGCTCGGGATGCTGATGGATACCGGCCGCTTCGCCGACAACCTCCGGGAGCTGGAAGCGCTAGCCGACCGCCCCGGCTTCGCCGCCCGCCGGGCGGGGAGCAAGACCCGCGGCAGGCTGCGCGGCCAGGGTATCGCCTGCTTCCTTGAGACCGCGCGCGGGGCGCCGCAGGAATGGGCGGCGGTGCGCTTCGCGGCCGATGGGATGGTCGAGCTTTGCCTCGGCACCCAGTCGAACGGCCAGGGGCACGAGACGAGCTTCCCGCAATTCGCCGCGGCGCATCTCGGCCTGCCCGCCGAGCGCTTCCGGCTGGTGCAGGCGGATACCGCCGTGGTGCCCTTCGGCAACGGGCATGGCGGGGCGCGCTCGCTCCATGTCGGCGGCACGGCGCTGGTGATGGCGATGGAGGCGGTGCTGGAGAAGGCCCGGCCGGTCGCCGCCCATCTGCTGCAGGCGGCGCCCGAGGCGCTCGACTATGCCGAGGGCCGCTTCCTGGTCCGGGGGACGGAGCGTAGCGTGGCGCTGGAGTCCGTTGCCGAGGCGGCGCGCGACCCGGCCAGCCTGCCCGAGGGCACCCCGCCCGGGCTGGATGCCGAGGCGATGAACCTCTCGGAGCTCGTCACCTTCCCCTCCGGCGCCCATTGCGCCGAGGTGGAGGTCGATCCGGAGACCGGGCAGGTCGCGCTGCTGCGCTACCAGGCCGTCGACGACTACGGGCGTCTCATCAACCCGCTGCTGACCGCGGGCCAGGTGCAGGGCGGCCTCGCCCAGGGCATCGGCCAGGCGCTGCTGGAGGAGGTGGCCTATGAGCCCGGCTCCGGCCAGCTCCTCGCCGCCTCCTTCATGGACTACTGCATCCCCCGCGCCGAGGACCTGCCGCCGCTCGAAGTCACCTTCGGCGAGCTGCCGACCCTGTCCAACCCGCTCGGGGTGAAGGGCTCCGGCCAGGCGGGGGCGATCGGCGCGCCGCAGACCGTGGTGGCGGCGGTGCTGGATGCGCTGGCGCCGCTCGGCGTCACCCATCTCGACATGCCGCTGACGGCGGAGAAGGTGTGGCGCGCGATCCAGGCGGGGGTCAGATGACGAAGTTCAGCGGCTCCACCACCGGCCGCTTCACCCCGGCCGCGGCGGCGCGCTTGATGAGGTCGGCGACGGTCAGCTTGGTGAGGTGGTCGCGGCAGAGCCCCTCCAGCTCGCTCCAGAGCGGCGCCACCACCGCGGCCTGCAGCCGGCCCTGCGGCGCATCCGGCGTGCCATCCTCGTCGAGGGCGGTGGAGACGATCTCGGCGAGGCGCAGGTCGCGCGGCGGGCGGCCGAGCCGGTAGCCGCCCTTCGGCCCGCGGATGCTGTCCAGCAGGCCGGCACGGGAGAGGGATTGCAGCACGGGCTCGATGCCCCGCCGGGCTTGGCCCAGGCGCTCGGCGATGTCGGCGGCGCTCACCGCCTCGCTGCGCCCCGCATGGAAGGCAACGTCGAGCATGATGGCGATGGCGGTCATCGCCCGTTCGCGCCGCAACAGCATCCGCACACCCTCCCCGGCGATTCAACGCCTTGGGACCGTGATATGCCGATGCGCCACGAGGGGCAAGGCCCGGGCCGCGCGAGGCGGCCCGGGTTAATTCACGCTTAGTCGCGCGTGAGCGTCGCCGCCTCGGGGCCCTTCTTGCCCTGGACGACCTTCATCACCACCGCCTGGCCCTCGGCCAGCGGGGTGAGGCCGCTGCGCTCCAGCGCCGTGGCATGGACGAAGACGTCGCGCCCGCCGCCCTCGGGGGAGACGAAGCCGAAGCCCTTCTCCGGGCTGTACCACTTGACGGTGCCGCGCATCTCCTGCGCGTCGCCCTGCGGCATGAAGCCACCGCCACCGCCGCCAGGGGCACGCGGCGGACGCGGGCCGCCGAAGCCGCCGCCCCCGCCGCCATAGCCGCCGGCCATGCCGCCGCCGCTGCGCGGCGCCTGGGCCTCGCCGGGGCTGGTGATCTCGATCACCTCGGTCACCTGCTGGCCCTTCTGCCCCGGCCCGACGCGGACGCGGAGCCCGGCACCCGGGTTCACCGCATCGCTGCCGGCGCGCTGCAGCACCGAGACATGCAGGAAGGCATCGCCCGAGCCATCACCCAGCTCGACGAAGCCGAAGCCCTTCTCCGGGTTGAACCACTTCACCGTCGCCTTCAGCTCCGGCCCGGAGGCGAAGACGGACGGCGTGCGGGCCATGGGCGGACCGCCGCTGGAGAAGTTGGGGGGCGGCGGTGCCCAGCCGCCCGGGAAGTCGGGTGTGTCGTCGTCGAAGCCGCGCTTGCGGGGCTTACGGGGGCGCCAGCTCTCGTTCTTGGCCATATCGGAAACTCTTCGGTGCTCCTTAAGCCATGCCCCTTCCTTGGTGCACGGCCCGCCGCCCCGGTCCGTGGGGAACCGAGGTCTGGCGATTGGCAAAACTCGCGGTACAGCGAGCCGCGGTCAAGGGGCAGTTCGGCGCAAGAGCGATGACAGGACGATAAATCGACCGAGCCTCACCCCCTCGGCGCGCTGAACTGGTAGGGCGCGGCCGTCGTCACCAGCGGATCGAGCGCCAGGCGGTGCTCCAGCGGCGGGAAGGCGCGGCTGCGGCAATCCAGCCGGTCGCAGAGCCGGCAGGACAGGCCGATCCCGACCATCGCCTTCTCCAGGTCGAGCCCGTCGCCATAGACCACCTCCGGCGCGCGGGAGAGGTCGCAGCCCATGGCGACGACCTGCACCGCCGCCGGCTCGCCCCAACGCGTCGGCGCGCCGTGCACCGTGCGGGCGAAGCAGAGGAAGGTGCCGCCATCCGGCAGTTGCGCCAGCTGCACCCGCACCTGGCCCGGCATGGCGAAAGCGTGATGTACGATCCATTTCGGGCAGCTCCCGCCGAAGCGGGCGAAGGGAAAGCCGGCCGCACTGAAGCGCTTGTCGACATTCCCGGCCGGGTCGACGCGGAGGAAGAAGAAGGGCACGCCCCGCGCCCCCTCGCGCTGCAGGGTGGTGAGGCGGTGGCAGGCCTGCTCGAAGGAGACGCCGAAGCGCGCCGCCACCGCCTCCACATCGTGACGCAGGCTACGCGCGGCGCCGGCGAAGGCGGCATAGGGCATCAGCAGCGCGCCGGCGGCGTAATTCAGCAGGCCGATGCGGATGAGTGCGGCCGCCTCCGGGCTCGAGGGCTCGAAGCCGCCGAGCGCGGCCTGCACCGCCTCGCTGGCCTCCAACAGCATGAGCTGGAAGGCGAGGTGAAAGCCTCGGCTCTCCCGCGGCAGGGATTCCGAGAGGTCGAGCCGCCGGCCCTGCGGGTCGTAGCGCCTCAGCGCGCCGGGCAGCGGGCCGACGACAACGGTGAGGCCGTGGCGCTCGCGCAGCCGCTGCGCGACGGCATGGTTCATCTCGGAGGGCAGCGTGGTGCGCATCTCGGCGGCGATCGCCTCCGCCGCCGCCTCCAGCACCGGGAAATGGTTGGCGCGGTCATGGAAAAAGTCGCGCGCCTCCTCGGTCGGCAGCAGCAGGCGGCGGCCGGTCGGCAGCGCGATGCCGCCCGAATCCTCCCGCGCCACGCGCCAAGCGCGGTAGAGCGCCAGCATCGCCCGCCCGGCATGCGGCGCGCTGCCGGCGATGGTGGCGATCTCCTCCTCCGGCACCTCGTCGAGGCCGAGCAGCGGGTCTGACAGCACCTCACGCAGCCCCGTCTCCAGCGCCTTCTCGCGGATGCCGGAGAGCGCCGCGATGTCGACCTGCAGCGCCTCGGTCAGCTTGATGAGCAGGCTGGCGGTGACGGCACGCTGGTCGTGCTCGATCAGGTTCAGGTAGCTGGCGGAGATGCCGAGCCGCGCGGCGAGCGCCTGCTGCGCCAGGCCCTTCTCCTGCCGCAGGCGGCGGATGGTGCGACCGATCAAGGGACGCGACACGCTTCACATCCTTTACAAAAACCACTCCGATCCTGTGCGAATCTCGACAGGTTTGCAGCGTTTTACCGCATCTAGCCGCTGAACTTCGGGCCGACAATGTGAATTATTCACTCGTCCGACGAGACGTGATGGACTGGAGAACCGAATGCCTCAGCTTCCTGCCCCCTGCTTCGCGCCCGATGGCAGCCATGGGGGCGAGCGGCCCGATCCGGGCCGCTTCGAGGGCATCCGCCGCGACTACACGCCAGCCGATGTTGCCCGCCTCGCCGGCAGCTTCCGCATCCAGCACACGCTGGCCGATATGGGCGCGCGCCGCCTCTGGCAGCTGCTGAAGACCGAGCCCTACGTGAACACCCTCGGCGCGCTCACCGGCATGCAGGCGCTGCAGCAGGTGAAGGCGGGGCTGAAGGCGATCTACCTCTCCGGCTGGCAGGTGGCGGCGGACGCCAACACCGCCGGCACCATGTATCCGGACCAGTCGCTCTATCCCGTCGACAGCGTCCCCAACGCTATCCGCCGCATCAACAACGCGCTGCGCCGCGCCGACCAGATCGCGGTGCAGGAGGGCAAGGGGGATGCGACGCACTACATGGCGCCGATCGTGGCGGATGCGGAGGCCGGCTTCGGCGGCGCGCTCAACGCCTATGAGCTGATGCGCGCCATGATCGATGCCGGCGCCGCCGGCGTGCATTTCGAGGACCAGCTGGCCTCCGAAAAGAAGTGCGGCCATCTCGGCGGCAAGGTGCTGGTGCCGATCCAGCAGCATATCCGCACGCTGAACGCCGCCCGCCTTGCCGCCGATGTCGAAGGTGTCCCCACCGTCCTCCTCTGCCGCACCGATGCGGAGAGCGCGCAGCTGCTGACCGCCGACATCGACGAGCGCGACCGGCCCTTCATCACCGACGAGCGGACGCCCGAGGGCTTCTTCCGCATCCGCCCCGGCATGGGCAAGCAGTATGCGATCGCCCGCAGCCTGGCCTACGCGCCTTACGCCGACCTGCTCTGGTGGGAGACTTCGGACCCCGACCTGCAGGATGCGCGCGACTTCGCGGAAGCCATCCAGCGCGAGTTCCCCGGCAAGATGCTCGCCTACAACTGCTCGCCCAGCTTTAACTGGCAGCGGAAGATGGGGATCGAGGCGGCGACGAGGTTCCAGCGCGAGCTGGGCGCCATGGGCTACAAGTTCCAGTTCGTCACGCTGGCTGGCTTCCACAGCCTGAACCTCTCCATGTTCAAGCTGGCGCGCGGCTACAAGGACCGCGGCATGGGCGCCTACTCGGAGCTCCAGCAGGCGGAATTCGCGGCCGAGGCGGAGGGCTTCACCGCCATCCGGCACCAGCGCGAGGTGGGCGTCGGCTATTTCGACGCGGTCGCCACCACGGCGGGCGGCGGCCAGTCGAGCACCACGGCGCTCGCCACCAGCACCGAGGCCGCCCAATTCCACGACAACCACCACGACCACGATCACGCGCCGGCTCGCGAGCCTGCCCCGGCGAAGTGAGCCCCCGGCCCCGCCTCGTGCGGGGCCCTTCCCCCAACCCAGAGGAAAGCGTCCCATGTCCAACGACGAATACGACGACGGCCTGGTCCGTTCCCATGGCTGGGCGGCCGAGCCGATGCCCTGGCGCGACGAGACCCAGGCCGAGCCGGAGCCGCGCCGCATCGCGCTGGCCGACGAGTGCTACGACGACGGGCTCGTCCACGACCATGGCTGGGCCTGCTCCGAGCGCGGCCGCGAGGCCCATATCTAGCCGACCGGGCCCGCCGTCCGGTTCACCGCCGTCGCCCGGATGACGGCGCCGGGCAGGACGGCGGCAGGGGCGCGCATCGCCCTGGCGCGGGCCACAGCCCCGGACCGTCATGCCGATGGCGGAGGCGCCACGGAGGACATGGCCGAAGCGGGGCCTTTCCCCACCCTCCGTCCGCGGCACCGGCTGGGGCCGCCGGACGTCATCCGCCTGCCTGCAAGGCGCGGGCGAAGACCGCGGCATCGACATTCCCGCCGCTGAGCACGATGCCGCAGCAGCGCCCGCGCGCCGGAAGCTTGCCGGCCAGCAGTGCCGCCAGCGCCACCGCCCCGCCCGGCTCGACGACGAGCTTCAGATGCTCGAAGGCGAAGCGCATGGCGCCGAACACCTCCGCCGGCGTCACCACCAGCCCGCCGGCCAGGAGCCGCCGATTGACTGCGAAGGTCAGCGCCCCCGGCCTGGGCGCCAGCAGCGCGTCGCAGAGCGCGTCGCCCGTGCCGTCATTCGCCAGGCGCTCCCCGGCGGCGAGGCTGCGGCGCGTGTCGTCCCAGCCCTCCGGCTCCACCGCCCAGACCTCCGCCCCGGGCGCCAGCGCCCCCATCGCCAGGGCGCAGCCGGCGACCAGCCCGCCGCCGCCGGTGCAGACGGCAAGCGCATCGAGCGAGAGGCCGGCCGCCCGCGCATCCTCCACCAGCTCCACCGTCAGCGTGCCCTGGCCGGCGATGACATGCGGATGGTCGAAGGGCGGGATGAAGGTGCCGCCCCGCTCTGCCACCAGCCGGGCGGCCAGCGCCTCGCGGTCCACGGCGTGCCGGTCGAAGAGGAGAATCTCGGCGCCCCAGCGCCGTGTCGCCTCGCGCTTGATGGCGGCGCCGTCCGCCGGCATGGCGATCACCGCCGGCATGCCGAGCATCTGCGCCGCGCAGGCCGTTGCCTGGGCATGGTTGCCGGAGGAATAGGTGACGACCCCGCCGGCCCTGGCCTCGGGCGGCAGCTGCAGCGCGGCGTTCAGCGCGCCACGCAGCTTGAAGCTGCCGGTCCGCTGCAGGGGCTCGGGCTTCACCAGGATGGTGCCGCCGGCCAGCTCGTCCAGCAGCGGGTGCCGCAGCATTGGGGTGCGGAGGGTGAGGCCGCGCAGCCGGCTGGCGGCGGCCTCGATGTCGGCGAAGCTTGGGAGGTCCTGCATGCTGCCATGCTCGCCCCCGGGCGGGGCGGCGGCAAGCGGGGCCTAGATGTCGGGGCTGCGCTCCCCCGGCCGCTGGTCGCCCGGCGACTGCTCGCCGAGCCGGCCGCCATTGGTCTCGAGCGCCCGGGTGGCCTTCTCCACCTGGTCCTCCTCGATGAGGAGGGAGACGAGGATGCCCTCGCCGCCGCCATGGCCGCGGTCGAAGCCGTGGTGGTTCTCGCTCCGCCGGTCCTGGGTGCCGGCGGTGGCGTTGTCCGCCCCCGCCGCTTGCACCTGGATGCGGTCGCGGTCGTAGTTGAGCTGCTGCACGAGGGTCTCGACCGCACGCTCGGCTTCCGCGCGGGAGTCGAACAGGCCGGTGATGGTTCGCATCGGGACGGTCCTTGTGTATCGGATTGTCGCCCAACGGCCGGCCGCCCCCCACGTTCCCGCCACATCCATTGCTCCCCCGTTGTCAGCAGGGCAGGGCTGCGCCACAGTCATGACCGGGACCGGGACAGGTCCGCGACAGGGTCAGGGCGGGCCGCCCCGCCCGCTGGGAAGGACGACAAGGATGGCAGACAAGGGAATGACCCGGCGCGGGGCACTGCGCTCGGGGGCTGGCGTGATCGCGGCGGGGGTGCTTTCGGCACCCATGGTCCACGCCCAGGGCACGGGCGGCAACCTGCGCGTCGCCTTCTGGGACCACTGGGTCCCGACCGGCAACGACGCCATGCGCGCCCTGGTCAAGGACTGGAGCGACAAGAACCGCGTCGAGGTGACGCTCGACTTCATCAACACCACGGGCAACCAGCTCCAGCTCGCCGGCGCCGCCCAGGCGCAGTCGAAGAGCGGGCACGACATCATCTCCCTGGCACCCTGGGATGTCGGCACCTACGCCCAGGTGCTGGAGCCGGTGGATGACGTCATCGGCCGGCTCGTTGCCAAATACGGCCCGATCAACCCGGTCGCCGAGTACCTGGCGAAGCGCGAGGGCGCCTGGCGCGGCGTGCCGGCGACCTCCGGCACGCAGAACAAGCCGGCCTGCGTCCGCTTCGACCTGATGCAGGAGCATGCCGGAATCGATGTCCGCGCCATGTGGCCGGCTGGCGGCCAAGCCGGGCCGGGCGCCGATACCTGGACCTGGGACACCTTCCTTACCGCAGCGGAGAAATGCGCCAAGGCCGGCTATCCCTTCGGCCTGCCGATGGGCGCCTTCTCCGATGCGGTAGACTGGGTCGGCGCGCTCTTCGCCAGCTACGGCGCCTCGATGATGGACGAGAAGGGCAAGCCGACCGTCCGCAACAACCCGAAGCTGCGCACCGCCGTCGAATTCGCCGTGCGGCTCGCCAAGACGCTGCCGAACGATGTCTGGGCCTGGGACGACGCCTCCAACAACCGGGCGCTGATCTCCGGCAAGTCCGCCCTCGTCTTCAACCCGCCCTCCGCCTGGGCGGTGGCCAAGCGCGACCAACCGCAGGTGGCCGAGAAGTGCTGGACCATCCCGATGCCGGCGGGGCCGGAGGGACGCTTCCTCGCCTACCTGCCCTGGACCTCGGGCATCTGGAATTTCGGCCGCAACAAGCAGACGGCGAAGGCGCTGCTGGAATTCCTCAGCGAGCGCGCCTCGGCCGAGGCGCTGACCAGCAAGACCAGTGGCTACGACATCCCGCCCTTCGAGAGCATGAGCGACTTCAAGATCTGGGAGACCGAGGGCCCACCGGTCGGCACGGTCTTCAACTACCCGCTGAAGCCGCACCACAAGGCCAAGCCGTCCATCGCCTTCGCTCCCGCGCCGGGTGAATTCGCCGCGCAGATGTACGTCCAGGCGCTGAACACCAAGGTCATCGCCCGCGTCGCCCAGGGCGGCGAGTCCGTCGACCAGGCGCTCGGCTGGCTGGAGCGTGAGTTGACGACGATCGTCCGCGGCGGCTGACGATCAAGGGCGGGCGGCCACTGCCGTCCGCCACTTTCAGGGAGGATTGAGCATGGCCGCGGACGGCACCCTCGTCGCCGGCGCACCGGCCCCGGCTACCACCGGGCGCGCCAATACGATGCAGCGCTTCGCCCGGCGCCGATCGACCATCGCCTTCTTGATGGCGCTGCCGCTGATCGCGCTGATCGGCGGCCTCGTGGTCTATCCGGCCGGCTACGCCATGTGGCTCTCGACGCTCAACCGCAGGATGACGGCCAATATCGGCCTCGGCAATTTCGAGATCCTGCTGGAGAGCGACACCTTCTGGATGGTGATCTGGCAGTCCTGCATCTTCGCTGTGGGCGCGGTGATCGCCAAGGCGCTGATCGGCTTCTGGCTGGCGCACATGCTGCACCACATCCCGGCCAAGGGGCAGCGGAAGTGGCGCGGCATGCTGCTCATCCCCTGGGTCATCCCGCCGGCGCTGTCCACGCTCGGCTGGTGGTGGATGTTCGATCCCTCCTATTCCTCCATCAACTGGCTGCTGAACATCTTCGCGGTGCCCGCCGTGCCCTGGCTGGGCGAGCCCTGGTGGGCGCGCTTCTCGGTCATCCTGGTGAATGTCTGGTACGGCTCGCCCTTCTTCATGATCATGTACCTGGCGGCGCTGAAATCGGTGCCGGACCAGCTCTACGAGGCGGCCGCCATCGACGGCGCCACGGGCTGGCAGGGGCTGCGCTACGTCACGCTGCCGATGATGCAGAACATCATCTCGATCACCGTGCTGTTCAGCCTGATCGTGACCTTCGCCAACTACGACATCGTCCGGGTGCTGACCAATGGCGGGCCGCGCGACCTGACGCAGGTCTTCGCCTCCTACGCCTTCCAGGTCGGCATTCTCTCCGGCAACCTGCCGCGCGGCGCGGCCGTGAGCCTCTTCATGTTCCCGGTGCTCGCGGTCTTCGCCTTCTTCATCCTCCGCGGCATCAACCGCCGCAACAAGGAGCAGATGTGATGTCCGCCAGCACCGCGAGCACCATCGCCTCCTATACCGGGAAGAAGCTCGGCAGCCTCAGGTCGGAGCGCCGCTGGGCGCTCTGGACCGCCTATGCCTCGCTGATCGTGGCGACGATCATCTTCCTGGCACCCCCCTTCTACATGCTGGTCACCAGCCTGAAGAGCAGCGCGGAGATCTCGAACCTCTCGGGCAATCCGTGGATTGTCCGGGCGCCGACGCTCGAGAACTACATGGAGCTGATCGCCAACCCGCTGTTCCGTGGCTTCTTCTTCAACAGCGTGGTCATCACCCTCTGCGTCGTCGCCATCTCCATGGTGATCTCGGTGCTGGCGGCGTTCTCGCTGGCGCGGATGAAGTTCTGGGGCAGCCAGGCGCTGGCGACCGGCGTCTTCCTCACCTACCTGGTGCCGGACACGCTGCTCTTCATCCCGCTCTACCAGATCGTGGGTGGCCTCGGCCTGCTGAACTCGATCTGGGGCTTGATCCTGATCTATCCGACGCTGACGGTGCCATTCTGCACCTGGATCATGATCGGCTACTTCGCCTCCATCCCGAAGGAGCTAGACGAGGCGGCGCTGATCGACGGCGCCGGCTGGATGCAGATGCTGACCAAGATCTTCATCCCCGTCGCGCTTCCTGGGATCATCGCGGCGACGATCTTCGCCTTCACCGTCTCCTGGGCGGCCTTCGTCTACCCGACGGCCTTCGTCACCACGCCGGAGCACATGCCGCTGACCATCGGCGTCGTCTCCCAGCTCATCCGCGGCGACACCTTCGCCTGGGGGCAGATCATGGCGGGCGCGCTGATGGCGGCCCTGCCGCCGGTCATCGTTTACGCCTTCCTCATGGACTACTACATCGCCGGCCTGACCGCCGGCGCGACGAAGGGATAAGCCGCGCCATGGCACAGGTGCACCTCCGCAAGGTCGTCAAGGAATACGAGGGCGGCGTCCAGGCCGTGAAGGGGATCGACCTCGACATCGCCGACCATGAGTTCGTGGTGCTCGTCGGCCCCTCCGGCTGCGGCAAGTCGACGACGCTGCGGATGATCGCGGGCCTCGAGGAGATTTCGGGCGGCGAGATCGATATCGGCGGCACGGTCGTCAACGACGTGCCGCCGCGCGACCGGGACATCGCCATGGTGTTCCAGAACTACGCGCTCTACCCGCACATGACCGTCTACGACAACATGGCCTTCGGCCTCACCCTCCGGAAGTTCGACAAGGGCGAGATCAGGCGCCGGGTCGAGAATGCGGCCAAGATCCTCGACATCGGCATGCTGCTCGACCGCAAGCCGAAGGCGCTCTCGGGCGGCCAGCGGCAGCGCGTCGCCATGGGCCGTGCCATCGTGCGGGACCCGAAGGTGTTCCTGTTCGACGAGCCACTCTCCAACCTTGACGCCAAGCTGCGCGTGCAGATGCGGACCGAGATCAAGAAGGTCCACCAGACCGTCCGCACCACCACCGTCTACGTCACCCACGACCAGGTGGAGGCGATGACGCTCGCCGACCGCGTGGTGGTGATGAACCACGGCAATATCGAGCAGGTCGGCCCGCCGCAGGAGCTCTACCACCACCCGCGGACGCGCTTCGTCGCCGGCTTCATCGGCAGCCCGTCGATGAATTTCATCCCCGCCCGGCTGGAGGAGGCCGGCTCCGGCCTCGTCGTCCGCATGACGGAGCGGGCGGTGCTGCCGGTGCCGGCCGCCCGCGCCGCCCGCTATCAGCCGTATGTCGGCCAGGAGTTGCTGTTCGGCATCCGCCCGGAGCATCTGACCGAGCCGCACCCGAACGAGCACCGGCCGAACATCGCCCATTTCGAGGCCGCGCCCGAGGTTGTCGAGCCGATGGGGATGGAGACGCTGCTGCATTTCTGGGTGGAGGGGCATGAAATCTGTGCCCGCTTCGACCCGGCGGTGGAGGTGGCACCCGGCCGGGTGGCCGCCATGGCGGTCGACATGGACCAGATGCACCTGATCGACCCGAAGACGGACCTCGTCCTGTAGCCGAGGCCGGATCGAGGGGCTAGGATCGCCGCATGGCAGACTACCAACCGGTGCTGATCGGCGCCGAACTCCTCGCCGCCCTCGTCGGCAACATCTTCCGCGCCAATGGCTGCGAGGCGGCCGAGGCGGACCGCATCGCCGAGCACCTGCTCGGCGCCAACCTCGCCGGGCATGACAGCCATGGCGTGGCGCGCGTGCCGCGCTATGTCGACTGGCAGCAGGCCGGCTATGTGGTGGCCGGGCAGCAGGCGGAACTCGTCACCGATGGCGGCGCCTTCGCCCTGCTCGACGGGCATTACGGCTTCGGCCAGACCGTGGCGCCGCAGGCAGTGGCGCTCGGCATCGAGCGGGCTCGGCAGCACGGCACCGCCATCATCGCCCTGCGCAATGCCGGGCATGTCGGCCGCATCGGCGCCTATGCGGAGCAGGCGGTCGCGGCCGGGCTGATCTCCATCCATTTCGTCAACGTGGCCGGCAGCGTGCTCGTCGCCCCCTTCGGCGGGACGGAGCGGCGCTTCTCCACCGCGCCCTTCAGCGTCGGCGTGCCGACTGACCCGCCCGTGGTGCTCGACTTCGCCACCTCCCATGTCGCCGAGGGCAAGGTGCTGGTCGCCTCCAATGGCGGCAAGCCGCTCCCGCCGGATGCGCTGATCGAGCCGGACGGGACGCTCTCGGGCGACCCGCACACGCTCTATGGCGACTACCCCCCGGTCGGGCCGCGCAACCCGTCGGGCGGGCTCGGCGCCATCCGCGCCTTCGGCGAGCACAAGGGCTCCGGCCTTGCCTTCATGTGCGAGCTGCTGGCAGGCGCCTTCACCGGGGGCGGCTGCTCCGGCCCGGTCGATGCGCGCGGGCGCATCGCCAACGGCATGCTGTCGATCTACATCTCGCCGCGGCATTTCGGCACCGAGGCAGCCTTCAAGCAGGCGGCGGAGGAGTATGTCACCTGGGTGAAGTCCTGCCGGCCGGCCAAGCCCGGCGGCGAGGTCCTGGCCCCCGGCGAGACCGAGGCGCGGCTGAAGGCGGAACGCCTCGCCCATGGCGTGCCGCTGCAGCCGGATACCTGGGCCGGCATCGTCGCCTGCGCCCGCAAGCTCGGCGTGACCGTCCCGAATTGAGCGACGCCGACCTGACCCCAGCCGCGCGCTATGGCCGCTATGCGGCCATCCGCCGGCGCATCCTCACCGAGGCCTCGAAGCGCATCCCGCTGGCAAGCCTGGCGCAGCAGGCGCGTGCCCTCTCGCTCTGGGACGGCAAGCAGGTGGTGCCGGCCGACCCGATGCAGCTTGCCGTGGTCTTCGACCTCGCCGTGCTCGACCTGCTCGGCGACCACACCCGCGCCATCGAGCGCCAGGCCCGCGCCGAGGCCGCGTTGCCCGGCAGCGAGGAGCACCGCCTGCTGGAGGCGCTGATGGCCGCCTCCTTCGGCCTCTGGCGGATCCTCGGGCCGAATGCGGAGGGCGGCGTCCGCGCCGAGAGCTTCCCGGATGGCCAGCCCCTGGTGATCTGGGACCGCTTCCTCGACCGGGAGCGGGCACCGGGCGCGCTGGTCGGCGCCCGCCTCGCCCGGCCCGACGAGGACCTGCCGATGACCTGCGGCGCCGTCGTCTCGCTCGACAGCCGGGCGGTGGAGCGGCTGCTGCTCGGGACGCCGCCGCAGCGCGGCCCGGTCATCCCCACCCTCCCCCTGCCCGATGACGGGCCGGCGCTGCAGCGGCTGGTGGCTGAGCCGGCAGCGCGGCTGCGCCTCGCATCGCTCGCCGGCAGCCCGGGCTTCGCGGCGGCGGTCTACCGCACCGCGATCGATCTCGGGCTGATGGGGCCGGTCATCGGCCGCACGCCGCCGGAGGCCATGCCCGCAGGCTGAGCCGCTTGCCCCGCCGCGGCGTCCCGCTACTCTCCCCGGCAACGAAGTCCGGGAGAGAATGATCCATGCGCCGCCTGCTGCTTGCCCTGCCGCTCCTGCTGGCCGCCGGCCAGGCCTGGGCCTTCCCCGACCGCCCGATCACGCTGGCCACCGGCTATGCGCCGGGCGGCTCCACCGACATCGCCGCGCGGCTGCTGGCGGACCGGCTGGCGGCCAATCTCGGGCCGGAGGCGCGGGTCGTGGTGGAGAACCGGCCGGGTGCCGCGGGCATCGTCGCCAGCGACTGGCTGCGGCGGCAGGCGCCGGACGGGCACACCATCATGCTGGTCGAGAGCTCCTCCCACGCCATCGCCCCGGCGGCGCTGGTGGGCGGCACGCGCTACGACCCGGTGGCGGATTTCTCGCATCTCGGCGTGATCGGCACCGCGCCGCTGGTCCTCATCGTCAACAAGGACTTCCCCGCCCGGACGGCGCCCGAGGTGCTAGAGCGGCTGCGTGCCGCCCCGCCCGAGAGCGTCACCTTCGCCAGCTCCGGCGTCGCCTCCATCCCGCACCTAGCGCCCGAGTTGCTGGCGCTCGACCTCAGGACGCGCTTCGTCCATGTGCCCTATCGCAGCGGCGGGCAGATGCTGACGGCGATCTTCCAGGGCGAGGGGCAGTTCGGCATCGCCGTGCTCGCCTCCGCCGCGCAGCAGGTGCGGGACGGGATGGTGCGGGGCATCGCGGTGACGGGCAGCCGCCGCTTCCCCTCCTTCCCCGATTTGCCGACGCTCTCCGAGGCCGGGGTGCCCGGCTACGACCTCGCCACCTGGAACATCATCCTCGGCCCGTCGGGCATGCCGGCCCCGCTGCAGGCGGCGCTGAACCGGGCGCTGGTTGCCTCCCTCGCCGAGCCGACGCTCCAGCAGAAATTGCTCACCGCGGGCGTCGATGTGTGGACGGCGCCCAACACGCCTGCCGATGCGCGCGCCTTCCTCGAGCGGGAGGTGGCGAAGTTCCGCACCGTGGTGGAGCGGACGGGGGTGAAGCTGGAGCCCTGAGGCTCAGGTCCTCTGCTGGTCCGACGGGGCCGGGGGCGGGCCGACGAGCCGGCGGATCGCGGCCAGCATCTCGGGCGAATCCCAGGGCTGGTCGCCCTCCACCCGCGCCCGCTCGCGCCCCTCGCGGTCCACCACCAGCGTCGTCGGCAGGCCCCGCACGCCGAGCGCCCGGCCCGCCGCCCCGCGCGGGTCGAGCCAGAGGCCGAGCTGGCGGATGCCCTTGTCGCGGTAGAAGGGCTCGACCATCACCTTCCCCCCACGGTCGGAGGAGAGCGGCAGGACCATGATGCCCTCCGCCGCCAGCGCCGCCTGGGCGCGATCGAGCGCCGGCATCTCCGCGACGCAGGGCGGGCACCAGGTGGCCCAGAGGTTGATCAGCAGCCCCTTTCCCGCGAAATCCGCGACGGTGTGCGGCTTGCCCTCGGCATCGGTGAAGGTGAACTCCGGCAGCGGCTTCGGCCCGGACTCGGCCAAGAGGGCGGCTTGTTGGGCGGCGAGGGCTTTGCGCCCGAAGGCGGCTCCCGCTAGGGTCCCGGCCGCCGCCAGAGCCATCGCCCGGCGGGTCGCACGCAGTCCGGAAAGCGCAGCCATCGTGTCAAATCCCACCCCTGGCAACTCCCAATGGGGCGGCCGCTTCGCCGCGGGGCCCTCCGCCATCATGCAGGCGATCAACGCCTCGATCGGCTTCGACCGAAAGATGTGGCGCCAGGACATCCGGGGCAGCCTCGCCCACGCCGCCATGTTGTCCCGGGTCGGCATCATCTCAAGTGCGGACGAGGCGGCGATCCGGCAGGGGCTGGAGGCCATCGCCGCGCGGATCGAGGCCAGGGACTTCCCCTGGGACGAGGCCCTCGAGGACATCCACATGAACATCGAGGCGCGGCTGACCGAGGCCATCGGCGAGGCCGGCAAGCGCCTGCACACCGGCCGCAGCCGGAACGACCAGGTGGCGCTCGATGTCCGCCTCTGGGTGCGCGACGCCATCGACGGCCTCACCGGCCAGATCGAGGACGTGATGCAGGCCCTCGTCGAGCAGGCCGAGGCGCATGCGGCGACCGTGATGCCGGGCTTCACCCATCTGCAGCCGGCGCAGCCGACCACCTTCGGCCACCACATGCTGGCCTATGTCGAGATGCTCTCGCGCGACCGCGGGCGGCTCCTCGATTGCCGCGCGCGCATGAACGAGAGCCCGCTCGGCGCCGCCGCCCTCTGCGGCACCGGCTTCCCCATCGACCGGCAGATGACGGCCGAGGCGCTCGGCTTCGACGGGCCGATGCGCAACAGCCTCGACGCCGTCGCCAGCCGCGACTTCGCCGCCGAATTCCTCTTCGCCTGCGCGATGTGCGCCACCCATCTCTCGCGCCTGGCGGAGGAGGTGGTGATCTGGACCAGCCCCTATTTCGGCTTCGTCAAGCTCTCGGACGCCTTCACCACCGGCTCCTCCATCATGCCGCAGAAGCGCAACCCGGATGCGGCGGAGCTGGTGCGCGGCAAGACCGGGCGCGTCACGGGCGCGCTGATCGGCATGCTGACCATGCTGAAGGGCCTGCCGATGACCTATGGCAAGGACATGCAGGAGGACAAGGAAGGCCTGTTTGACGCCGCCGAGACCATGACCCTCTGCCTCGCCGCGACCGCCGGCATGGTGCGCGACATGCAGCCGGATGCCGCCCGCCTCCGCACGGCGGCCGGCGCCGGCTTCTCCACCGCGACCGACCTCGCCGACTGGCTAGTGCGCGAGCTGAGGATGCCCTTCCGCGACGCCCACCACGTCACCGGCCGCCTCGTCGCCAAGGCGGAGGCGAAGGGCACGGACCTCGCCGGCCTCTCGCTCGCCGAGATGCAGGCGGAGGAGCCGCGCATCGCCGAGGGCGTCTTCGGCGTGCTGACGGTCGAGGCCTCGGTCGCCTCGCGCGCCTGCTTCGGCGGCACGGCGCCGGAGAATGTCCGCCGCATGGCCGCCGAGTGGCGCGAGCGGCTGGAGCGCGACCGCCAAGGGCCGCAACGGCCGGGGGCGTGACCCATGCGGCAGGACAACGGGCCGAGGCATGATCCGCAACCCGCCATCCGTGGGGCATGGCCCGGCATGATCCGGCTGCTGCTGGCCCTGCTTGCCCTGGCGCCGCTCGCGGGCTGCGGCCGGGCCGGGCCGCCGCGGGCGCCGGGGCCGAAGGACCAGATCATCTACCCCCGCTCCTATCCGAGGTGGGAAAAGCTGCCGGTGCCGCCCGATACCACCCCGCCCGCGCGGCGCTGAGCGGGCAACCCGCGCCGCCCCGCTGCCGTTGCTCCTGCCAGGAGGACACGGCATGCGCATCCACCATCTCGATTGCGGCCCGGCCCGGCCCTTCGGCGGCGCCCTCATGGACGGGGCCAGCCCAGGCGCCATCGGCCGCATCAGCTGCCATTGCCTCGCGATCGAGACCGACCGTCACGGCCTCGTGCTGGTCGATACCGGCCTCGGCCTGCGCGACGTGGCGCGGCCCTGGCTGCGCCTGCCCGCCGTGAACGCAGCGCTGCTGCGCTTCCGCCTCGACCCGGACCGCACCATGCTGCGGCAGCTCCGCCGGCTCGGGCATTCGCCGCATGACGTGCGCCACATCGTCATGACCCATCTCGACTTCGACCATGCCGGCGGGCTGATCGACTTCCCCCAGGCGGCGGTGCATGTGATGGCGCCGGAGGCGAAGGCCGCGCGCAGCCGCCGTACCTGGCTCGACCGGCTGCGCTACCGCCCGGCCCAGTGGGGCGATACCGCTCGCTGGCGGACCTATTCCGAGCGCACCACCGACCGCTGGTTCGGCTTCGACGCGGTGGCGGAGCTCGAGGGCCTGCCGCCCGAGATCCTGATGGTGCCGCTGCCCGGCCACAGCGCGGGCCATGCCGGCGTCGCCATCGAGGGGCCGCGCGGCTGGATGCTGCATGCGGGCGATGCCTATTTCAGCCGCCGCGAGGTGCATGAGCGGCTTCCCGGCTGCCCCGCCGGCACCGCCGCCTATGAGCGCTTCATGGCCTGGGACGGGCGCCTCGCCCGCGCCAACCAGGCCCGGCTGCGCACCCTGCTGGCGGAGCCGGATGCCTCGCTGGCCGTCTTCTGCACGCATGACCCGGTGGAGTACGTCGCCCTCTCGATCTGGCAGGGCAACGCCCCCGCCATCCCGCAGCAGGTGGCGAGCGCCGCCTGACGAGGCTAGCCTCCGCCGCCAGAGGTTCAGGAAGGTCCGAACGCCCATGGCCGAATGGCACCGCGTCGCCGAGGAAGGCGACCTCGCCGAGAACATGCCGCTGCCCGTCCGCATCGGCGATGCCTGCATCGCCGTGGTGCGGCTCGAGGATGGCATCTTCGCGGTCAACGACATCTGCACGCATGAATACGCGCTGCTGTCCGACGGCTATTGCGAGGACGGCAAGCTGGAATGCCCGCTGCACCAGGCCTGCTTCGACATCCGCACCGGCGCCGCGCTGAACGAGCCGGCGGAGGTGCCGGTCGCCACCTACAAGGTGAAGGTCGAGGGCGGCGGGGTCTTCGTGGAGGTGTGAGGCCGGGCCAGGGCCGGCGCCACGGGGCCGCGCGGCCGCCCATCGCGCTGCGGGTCGGCGGCGCGGGGCTGGTCACGGGGCTTGGCGCCGCGGAACTCTCGGTGACGCCGCGCGACATTCCGGCGGCATGGGCGGTGCCGCGCGGGCTGGCCGCGTGCGCCCCCGCCTGCGGCGCGGCCGCGCAACTGCGGGAGTTGGAGATGAGGCTCGATGCGATGACGCGGCCGGCGCCGCAGGCGGCCGCCTGATGGCGGCACCCTTCGTCACCCTGTCGCTGAACCCGGCGATCGACCAGACGGTGGAGCTGGACGGGCTGCGCCCCGGCGCCGTCAACCTGGCCCAGGGCGCCACGCGGCACCCGGCGGGCAAGGGCGTCAACGTCGCCGCCTGCCTGGCCGACTGGGGGGCGGCGGTCACGGCGACGGGGCTGCTCGGGGCGGAGAACGACGCGCCCTACCGCGCGCTCTTCGCCGCCCGCGGCATCCAGGACTGCTGCGTCCGCATTCCGGGCGAGACGCGGACCAATGTGAAGCTGCTCGACCGTGCGACCGGCGCCACCACCGACATCAACCTGCCCGGCACCATGCCCGAGCCGGCTGCGCTGGAGGAGGCGCTGGCGGCGCTGCACGTAGCGGTCGGCAAGGGGACGGTCGCCGTGCTCGCCGGCAGCCTGCCGCCGGGCCTCGCCGCCGAGACCTATGCCGATCTCGTCGGCCTGCTGACCGAGCAGGGGGCGCGGGTGGTGGTCGATGCCAGCGGCCCGGCGCTTGCCGCGGTGCTGGACGCGCCGGTCCTCCCCCATGCGGTGAAGCCGAACCGGCATGAGCTCGAGGCCTGGGCCGCCCACCCGCTGCCGGACCGGGCGGCGATGCTGGAGGTGGCGCGCGGCCTCGCCGGACGCGGGCTGCGGCTGGTGGTGGTCTCGCTCGGGGCGGAGGGCGCGCTCTTCGTCACCGCGGGCGAGGCGGTGCTGGTGCGGGCGCCTGCCCTGCCCGCCGCCGCCAGCAGCGTCGGCGCCGGGGATGCGATGGTGGCCGGCATCGCCACCGGCCTCGCCGACGGCCTGCCGCTGGCGGCGCTGGGCTGCCGGGCGGTCGCCTTCGCCGCGGCCAGGCTGCAGAGGCCGGAGGCGCAGCTGCCCGGACGGGCGGAGGTGGAAGCGATCGCCGCCTCCCTCACCGCCGAGCCGGCGGCGTAGGAACCGGGTCGAGCACCGTCCGGGACGGGCGCGGCGGGCTGGCGCGAAGGGGATGGTACCTGAGGCCGGACTTGAACCGGCGACCCCGGCATTATGAGTGCCGTGCTCTAACCAGCTGAGCTACCCAGGCGCGGCCGGGGATATGACGAGTTTCGGGCCGGGATGCAAGCCCGGTGGCGTCCGGATCGAGGAGAGTCTATAGCCCCCGGATGTTGGACCGACCGGCCGTTGCCGAAGCTACTTATATCTTTGATGCTCGTGTGCCGCGGCGGCGTGCGGCGGCGCTGGCGGACATCGCCACCGGGCTGCGGCGCTGGCGGC
>JAESFQ010000087.1_pt1 | contig 39935 bp, 38 predicted proteins | sample 9269431 | NCBI WGS metagenome assembly JAESFQ01 (sample SAMN14502588, study PRJNA617103) | algae metagenome | isolation source: Plectolyngbya sp. WJT66-NPBG17 and co-occurring heterotrophs from well... | place: USA: Mojave Desert, Joshua Tree National Park, California | collected 2006-08-06 | reverse complement strand
CGACGGCAACCAATCCTTGGCATCCGGCGGCAGCAGAAAAGCCTGGTCGCGGCTGAACGGAATGAACTGCGTCATGCCGAACAGATTCGCCGATATCAGGCCCGTTGGGAATCCGACAGGCTGCTAGTGCGCTGATTCCGTAGTCCCTCCGGTCTGTTGGGATCGGAGGCGGAGGCGCTGGATGGCGGCGAGGATGTCGTCGGCGGACTTGGTCCAGCGGAAGGGCTTGGGGCCGGCGTGATGGGCGTCGATGAAGGTGCAGAGGCTGGCTTCGAGTTAGGGGTGCAGCGGTGAACGCTGCGGCGGAGCTGGCGCTCGGCCAGGAAGGCGAGGCTGGGTGCGGTCAAGTGCCTTGATCTGGGACTTCTCGTCCACGCACAGCACCAGGGCGCGCTCAGGCGTGGCCATGTACAGCCCGACGGTGGTGCGCACCTTCTCGACAAAGCGTATCGCCGCCGACCTCCTCCGGGCGCTCGCCGCGGCGGTTCCTTACAGGACCCACGCCGTGCTCACCGACAACGGCACGCACTTCACCGAGCCCACCGGCGATGGCCGGACGCCCGGGGATATCCGGCCGATGTCGGCCCGCAACGAGCCCTTCCTCTGCCATGCCTTCGAACTTGCCTGCGCCGAGCTCGGTGTCGAGCAGAGGCTCACCAAGCCACGCCATCCGTGTACGAACGGTCAGGTCGAGCGCATGAGCCGCACCGTCAAGGATGCCACCGTCAAGCGGTTCTCCTACGAGAGCCACGGCCGGTGGTGCCAGCACCTCGCCGACTTCGTCGCCGCCTACAACTTCGCCCGTCGGCTGACGACCCTGCGTGGCCTCAACCCCCTACGAAGCCATCTGCAAAGCCTGGACGGACGACATCTCCAGCTTCACCCATGAACCCGCACCACCAAATCTGGGGACAGAACAATTACAGCAAGCTCCGATCAGCTGAGATTACCTGCTCGGAGGTATCAGCTCGGTCCAGCATTTCGCTCTGGGCTTTCCGTTTCACGCCATCCAGCGCCAGCCGGATATGCAGGGCCACGATCTCCTGCGGGGCCAGGCGCCCGTCCGCCCGGTACCAGGTGCAGACCCCGGTCAGCATGGCGAGCATCGCATAGGCGCTGATCCGCGCATCGCCGAAGCTCAGCAGCCCTGCCGCCGCACCTTCCTCCAGCAGGGCGATCAGCCGTGCCTCGTACTGGTGCCGCATGCCGATGATCCGAGCCGCATTGGGCGGGTCGAGGGCGCGCAACTCGAAATTGGCGATGTAGACCTCGCGCTTCCGCTCAAGATGATAGAGAACGTGGTGACCGATGAAGGCCTCCAACCGGGCGAGGAGATCCGGTCCCGCCGCGGCGAGAGCCGCATCCGTCTGCTCCAGCAGCGCCGTCATGTGCTCCAGCATCAGGTCGAAGAGCAGGCTCTGCTTCGTCGGCATATGGTTGTAGAGCGAGGCGGGGCTGATGCCGACCGCCGCCGCCAGCTCGCGGAGGTTCATCGCGGCGAAGCCCTGCTCATGGATCAGCCGCAGCGCAGCCCGGCGGATGGCCGCCGCCGTGCGCTCGCCATTCGATCCCGTGATGCGGGCCATGCTGCCGGACGCCTCCCTCGACGGCGCACAGGCTGGGGCGCGAAACCTCTTGCGGTCAACCGATAAACGAACATATGTTCGTTTAGTAGCGGGGGCCATAACCCCGCCAGGGAGGGACCGATCGTGGCTGCATCTGCGCCCCATCGCCTGCATCATGGCTGAGTCCGGCGCGGCTCTCCTCGCTGCCGAGGGGGTGACGCTGCGCTTCGGCGGCGTGCGGGCGCTGACCGACGTCTCCTTCGAGGTGAAGGCGGGCGAGGTCTTCTCCATCATCGGGCCGAACGGCGCCGGCAAGACCTCCATGGTCAACTGCATTTCCGGCCGCTACCGTCCGACCTCCGGGTGCATCCGCTTCGGCGGCGACGACATCACCCGCCTGCCGACGCGCAAGCGCGCCGCCATCGGCATCGGCCGCACCTTCCAGAACCTGGCGCTGTTCGGCCATATGAGCGTGCTCGACAACATTATGGTTGGCCGCCACCACCTGATGCGGCACGGCTTCCTCACCGGCATGCCCTACTGGCTCGGCGGGGCGCAGCGCGAGGAGATCGCGCATCGGCGCGAGGTGGAGGAGATCATCGATTTCCTCGAGATCCAGCATGTGCGGAAGGCGCCAGCCGGCACGCTCTCCTACGGCTTGCGCAAGCGGGTGGAGCTGGCCCGCGCGATCGCCCTGCGCCCGAAGCTGATCCTGCTCGACGAGCCGATGGCGGGGATGAACCTCGAGGAGAAGGAGGACATGGCTCGCTACATCCTCGACCTCAACGAGGAATGGGGCATGACCGTCCTGATGATCGAGCACGACATGGGCGTGGTGATGGACATCTCCCACCGCGTCATGGTGCTCGACTTCGGCAAGAAGATCGCCGAGGGCTCGCCGCAGGAGGTGCTGGCCGACCCGCATGTGCGGCGCGCCTATCTCGGCGAGGCCGACGAGGTGGTGAGCGAGCCCGAGGAGGCCCTCGCGCCATGACCGAGGCCGATACCCTGCCGAAGCTGCTCGCCCGGAACGCCGCCGCGGCGGGGCGGGAGGTGGCGATGCGTGAGAAGCACCTCGGCATCTGGCGCGCCTTCACCTGGGGCGAGGTGGAGGCGCGGACGCGGAGCATCGCGCTCGGCCTGCGCGCGCTCGGCCTCGGCGCCGGCGACGTGATCGGCCTGATCGGCGACAACCGGCCGGATTGGGTGATGGGCGAGGTCGCCGCCCATGCGATCGGCGCCCGCTCGCTCGGCATCTACCGCGATGCGCTGGACGACGAGGTCGCCTACCTGCTCGAGCACAGCGGCGCCGCGGCGGTGATCGCCGAGGATGAGGAGCAGGTCGACAAGCTGCTCAACATGGCGGGCCGCGCGCCGGCCCTGCGCCACATCCTCTACATGGACCCGCGCGGCATGCGGAAGCATGCCGACACGCGCCTCATGCCGATCGAGGAGCTGGTGCGGCGCGGCGAGGCGGCGCATGCGGCGGATGGCGGCGCCTATGCCGCGCTGGTCGCCGCGACACGGGGCGAGAACGTGGCGATCCTCTGCACCACCTCCGGCACCACGGCGCGGCCGAAGCTCGCCATGCTGCAATCCGGCGCGCTGATCCGCCATTGCGCCTCCTATATCGGCGCCGACCCGAAGGGCCCGGAGGACGAGTATGTCTCCGTCCTGCCACTGCCCTGGATCATGGAGCAGATCTACGTCCTCGGCTTCGGCCTGCTGGCCCGGATGAAGGTGAACTTCGTCGAGGAGCCGGAGACGATGATGGCCGATTTCCGCGAGATCGGCCCGACCTTCGTTCTCTTCGCTCCGCGCCTCTGGGAGCAGATCGCGGCCGATGTGCGGGCGCGGGTGATGGATGCCTCGCCGCTGAAGCGCCGCATGTTCGAGCTCGGCATGCAGCGGGGCCTCGCCTCGCTCGACCAGGGGCGGCGTTCGGGCCTTGCCAACCAGCTGCTGTTCCGGGCGTTGCGCGACCGGCTCGGCTTCAGCAATCTCCGCTCCGCGGCGACGGGCGGCGCGGCGCTCGGGCCGGATACCTTCCGCTTCTTCCTCGCCATGGGCGTGCCGCTGCGCCAGCTCTATGGCCAGACGGAGCTGCTCGGCGCCTACACGATCCACCGGGCGGCGGATGTGAATTTCGACACGGTCGGCGTGCCATTCGACGAGAGCGTCGAGATCCGCATCGACCAGCCGGACCATAACGGCGTCGGCGAGATCGTAACCCGCCATCCCAACATGTTCTGCGGCTACCTCAACCAGGGCGAGCCGGGCGACATCCGGGACGGGTGGATGCATACCGGCGATGCCGGCTATTTCGACAAGGCCGGCCACCTGGTGGTGATCGACCGTATCAAGGACATCGCCACCACCAGCCGGGGCGACCGCTTCAGCCCGCAATACATCGAGAACAAGCTGAAATTCAGCCCCTATGTCGCGGAGGCCGTGGTGCTCGGCGACGGACGGCCGCACCTAGCGGCGATGATCTGTATCCGCTTCCCCATCGTCTCGAAATGGGCGGAGCGCAATCGCATCGCCTTCACCACCTATACCGACCTCTCGGCCCGCGACCAGGTGCTGGAGCTGCTGCGCGGCGAGGTCGCGCGGGTGAATGCGACCCTGCCCGAGCCGCAGCGCATCCGCGACTTCGTGCTGCTCTACAAGGAGCTCGACGCCGATGACGAGGAGCTGACGCGGACGCGCAAGGTCCGCCGCGGGGTCATCAACCAGAAATATGCCGACATCATCGCCGCGCTTTATGGCGGCGAGCAGGCGATCCCGGTGGACACCACCATCGCCTTCCAGGACGGCACGCGGCAGCGCATCCGCACCACCCTGCGCGTGGTCTCGATGGATGATGCGCCGGCCCTGGCGCAGGCGGCGGAGTAGGACGATGGACTGGACGCTGCTGCTGCAACTGACGCTCAACGGACTCATCGTCGGCGCGCTCTACGGCGTCGTCGCCATGAGCTTCGTCTTGATCTACAAGGCGAGCCAGGTGGTGAATTTCGCCCAGGGCGAGTTCCTGCTGGTCGGCGCCTGGGTCTGCTGGTGGCTGCTGACGGAATGGCAGCTGCCCTTCTGGGCCGGCTTCCTCGTCACCCTTGCCTTCATGACGCTGTTCGGGATGATCCTGCAGGTGGTGGTGCTGCGGCCGCTGATCGGCGAGCCGGTCATCAGCGTCATCATGGCGACGATCGGCCTCGGCATCTTCTTCCAGGCCCTGATGAAGTGGATCTTCGGCGTCTTCGCCAAGCCCTTCCCGCCGATCTTCAGCACGGAACGGGTCAACCTCCTCGGGCTCGAGGTGCAGACGGCCTATCTGATGTCGCTCGGCATCTCGATCCTCATCATGGCCGGCTTCGCCTGGTTCTTCACCGCCTCGAAGCACGGGCTGGCGATGCGGGCGACCGCCTTCGACCAGCAGGTGGCGCAATCCCTCGGCATCTCGGTGCCGAAGGTCTTCGCGATGTCCTGGGCGATCTCTGCCGTGGTCTCAGCGGTGGCCGGCGTGGTGGTGGGGGTGGTGAACGGCGTCTCCTCGGCGCTCTCGTTTTACGGCATCAAGGTCTTCCCGGCCGTGATCCTCGGCGGGCTCGACAGCGTCATCGGCGCGGTGATTGGCGGGCTGATCGTCGGCGTGCTGGAGAACTGGGCGCAGTATCTCGATGCCGGCTGGCTGAACTGGGGCAACATGGTGACCATCGCGCCCTTCTATGCCCTCATCGTCATCCTGCTGATCAAGCCCTACGGGCTGTTCGGCACCAAGAACATCGAGCGCGTCTGATGGACCTCGCACCGGCCGGCGATTACCGCAGCAGCTACCGGGAGGACATGACGATCTTCCCGACGCGGAACAGCCGCCGGGCGCTCCTGCTCGGCCTGGTGCTGGCCTGCGCGTTGCCCTTGCTGCTCGGCCGCTATGAGCTCGGCCTGCTGATCAATATCGGCACCCTGGGCATCGCAGCGCTCGGCCTCAACATCCTGGTCGGCTTCACCGGGCAAATCAGCATCGGCCATGCCGCCTTCTTCGGCTTCGGCGCCTTCGCCTCGGCCTGGCTGCATGAGCGCTGGCACATCCCGGTGGCCCTCTGCATCCCGATCGCCGGGGTGATGACGGCGCTGGTCGGCCTCGTCTTCGGCGCGCCGGCCGGGCGGCTGAAGGGCCTCTATCTCGCCATTGCGACGCTCGCCGCGCAGTTCATCCTCGAGGACTTCTTCGCCCGCGCCCAATGGTTCACCGGCGGCGTCGCCGGCCGCATCACGGAGCCCTTCGCGCTCGGCAGCTGGGTGGCGGACCGGGAGGAGAGCTACTTCTACGTCGTCCTGGCCTATGTCGTCGTGATGTATCTCGGCGCCGCCAACCTGATCCGCACGCGGGACGGCAGGGCGCTGGTCGCGGTGCGCGATCATTATCTCAGCGCGGAGGTGATGGGCATCAACCTTGCCTATTACCGAACGCTCTCCTTCGGCATTGCCTCCTTCTATGCCGGCATCGGCGGCGCGCTCTACGCGCACTACCTGCTCTTCGTCAGCGTCGAGGCCTTCAACATCCTGTTCTCCATCCAATTTCTCGGGATGGTCATCATCGGCGGCCTCGGCAGCGTGATGGGCAGCCTCATGGGCGCGGCCTTCATGGTGCTGTTGCCGGAGGTGGTGCAGGCGGGGGCGGACCTGCTGTCGGGCAGCGCCATAGACCGGGCGCTGAAGCTCGGCGCCTCGATCTCGTTCCTGCGTGAGATGGCCGTGGGCGCCGCGATCATCCTCTTCCTGATCTTCGAGCCGGACGGCCTCGCGCGGCGCTGGCGCCTGATCAAGTCCTACTGGAAGCTCTACCCGTATTCACATTGATGGGGAGGACAATAATGGCCATGAGAACGACGATCCTTGGCATGGCTGCCGCCATGGCGCTCGCCCTGCCCGCGGCGGCCCAGCCGATCCCGGTCGGGCATCTGATGGACCTTTCCGGTGCCACCAGCGATGTCGGGACCCCCTTCGCCCAGGGCGTCAACGATACCTGGGCCTGGATCAACCGCAGCCGCAACGGCGTCGCCGGGCGGCAGGTGAATGTCCTCGCCTTCGACTACGGCTACCAGGCGCCGCGCGCCGTCAGCCAGTACCAGGCCTGGAGCCGCGACCGCGTCGTCGCCATTAATGGCTGGGGAACCGCCGACACGGAGGCGCTGGTGCGCTTCGTCACGCGCGACCGCGTGCCCTATGTCTCCGGGTCCTACTCGGCCGCGCTGACCGATGCCGGCGGCAAGTCCGGCCGGCAGGGCGTCGAGCCGGCGCCCTACAACTTCTTCTATGGTCCGTCCTATTCCGACTCGCTGCGGGCCATGCTGATCTGGGCGGCGGAGGACTGGAAGACGCGGGGCGGGCAGGGGAAGCCGAAATACGTCCATATGGGCGGCAACCACCCCTATCCGAACTCGCCGAAGGCGGCGGGCGAGACCCTGGCGGCCGAGCTCGGCTTCGAGGTGCTGCCCGCGGTCGTCTTCGCCCTCACCCCGGGCGACTATACGGCGCAGTGCCTGACGCTGAAGAACCAGGGTGCCAACTACGCCTATCTCGGCAATACCGCGGGCTCCAACATCTCCGTCCTGCGCGCCTGCCAGGCCGCCGGCGTGACCGTGCAGTTCATGGGCAATGTCTGGGGCATGGACGAGAATGCGATGAAGGCCGCGGGCACGGCGGCGAACGGCGTCGTCTTCCCGGTGCGCACGGCGGCGGTCTGGGGCCAGCAGGCGCCCGGCATGGCGAATGTGCAGGCGATCAGCCGCATCTCCGACCAGGCCGGCACCACCTATCGGCCCGTGCACTATCTCGCCGGCATCTGCAGCGCCATGCTCCTCGCCGAGGCCATCGACACTGCGGCGGCGAATGGCGGCCAGGTCACGGGCGAGCGGATCCGCGACGGGTTCTACGCGCGGCAGAACTGGGTGCCGAGCGGCTTCGACGGCGTCTGCGCACCCTCCAACTTCACGCCGACGGACCATCGCGGCCAGCTCAGCGTCGCGCTCTATCGTGCCCGCGTCAGCGGCGACACCAGCCAGGGCAGCGTCGGCGAACTGATGCAGAACGGCACGATGCGGGTGGAGGCGGTGAAGACCGTGGTGCTCGACCGTCGCGCAGACTGGCTCGGCTGGTAGCCTGCCATGGAGGCCGCGCCGCTGCTCGAGGTCAACAACATCGAGGTCGTCTACAACGACGTCATCCTCGTGCTGCGCGGCCTGTCGCTGAAGGTGCCGCAGGGCAAGATCGTTGCCCTGCTCGGTGCCAACGGTGCCGGCAAGTCGACCACGCTGAAGGCGATCTCCGGCCTCCTCAAGACCGAGGAGGGCGAGGTCACCCGCGGCGAGATCCGCTTCGCCGGCGAGCGGATCGACGGCGTCGACCCGCACATGATCGTCCGGCGCGGCATCTTCCAGGTGATGGAGGGGCGCCGCATCGTCGCCGACATGACCTGCCTCGAGAATCTCCGTCTTGGTGCCTTCACCCGATCGGACAACGAGGTGAAGCCGGATATCGAGCGGGTCTACGGCTATTTCCCGCGCCTGCGCGAGCGGACGGGCCTCGCCGGCTACCTCTCGGGCGGCGAGCAGCAGATGCTGGCGATAGGCCGGGCGTTGATGGCGCGGCCGAAGCTCATCCTGATGGATGAGCCATCCATGGGCCTGTCCCCGTTGCTGGTGAAGGAGGTCTTCGCCATTATCCGCAGGCTGAACGAGGAGCTTGGCATCACCATCCTGCTGGTCGAGCAGAATGCACGCATGGCTCTCTCCATTGCGAGCTATGCCTATGTGATGGAACAGGGAAAGGTGGTGCTCGATGGCACGGCGGAGGCGCTGTCGAGCAACGAGGATGTGAAGGAATTCTACCTCGGTGGCCATGGCGCCGAGCGCAAGAGCTTCAAGAACCTGAAGAGCTACAAGCGGAGGAAGCGGTGGCTCTAACGGAATATTTCGACGCGCTTGAGACCCGAAGCGCGGACGAGCGCGAGGCGGCGCAGGCTGCGGCACTGGCGAGGCAGCTTGCCCATGCCCGCGCCCATGCGCCGCATTATGCGGCCTTGCCCGACGGGCCGCTTGCCATCCTGCCGGTGACGCGGAAGTCCGACCTCCTGGCGCAGCAGGCGGCGGAGCCGCCCTTCGGCGGGGCGGTGGCGACGCCCTTCGGCCAGTTGGCCCGCGTCTTCGCCTCGCCCGGGCCGGTCTACGAGCCGGAGGCCGCCGTGCCGGATTACTGGCGCTACGCAAGGGCGCTGCATGCGACAGGGTTGCGCCCCGGCGAGTTGCTGCACAACTGCTTCGCCTACCATTTCACCCCGGCCGGCAGCATGCTGGAAGGCGGCGCGCGGGGGCTCGGCTGCCCGGTCTTTCCCGCGGGCACCGGCAATACCGAGCTGCAGGCGCAGGCCGCGGCGCAGCTTCGCCCGCGCTGCTACAGCGGTACGCCCGACTTCCTCAAGACCATCCTGGAGAAGGGCGACGCGCTCGGCCTCGACCTCTCCTCGCTGAAGCTCGGCCATGTCACCGGCGGCGCCTATTTGCCGAGCCTCCGCGCCTGGTATGCGGAGCGCGGCCTGACGGTGCTCCAGAGCTACGGCACGGCCGATCTCGGCCTCGTGGCCTATGAGAGCCCGGCACGCGAAGGGCTCATCATCGACGAGGGCGTCCTCCTCGAGATCCTCCGCCCCGGCACCGGCGACCCGGTGCCGGACGGCGAGGTGGGCGAGGTCGCCGTCACCACGCTCAACCCGCATTACCCGCTGATCCGCTTCGCCACCGGCGATCTCTCCGCCATCCTGCCCGGACAGTCGCCTTGCGGCCGCACCAACCGCCGCATCCGCGGCTGGATGGGCCGGGCCGATCAGGCGGCGAAGGTGCGCGGCATGTTTGTCCGCCCCGAGCAGGTGGCGGCCGTGCTGCGGGCCGTGCCAGGCGTGGGCAAGGCCCGGCTGGTCGTCTCGCTCGATGGCGAGCGCGACGCCATGTTGCTGCGTGCCGAGGCGCCGCCCGAATCGGCCGGTGCGCTGGCCGAGGCCCTGCAAGCCGCGACAAAGCTACGTGCCCAGGTCGAATGCGTTCCGCCCGGCACCTTGCCGAACGATGGCAAGGTGATCGACGACACCCGCCCGGTGCCCGGCTGATGCTGCCGCAGGGCAACAGTTACGAGGCGATCCGCAGCGCCTTCCGCTGGCAGGTGCCGGAGCGCTTCAACATCGCCGCAGCCTGCTGCGACCGCTGGGCGGATGGCAGCGGACGTCCGGCCCTGTTGCACCTTCGTGCCGATGGCAGCACGGAGCGCATCAGCTTCGACACGTTGCGGGGCGAGAGCAACCGCCTTGCCAATGTGCTCGCCGCGCATGGCATCCGCCGCGGCGACCGGGTCGGCGTGCTGCTGCCGCAGGTGCCGGAGGCGGCGGTCGCGCATCTCGCCATCTACAAGCTCGGTGCCATCGCCGTGCCGCTTTTTCAGCTGTTCCAGGAGCAGGCGCTGGAATACCGGCTGCGCGATTGCGGCGCCGCTGCGCTGGTGACGGACGGCGTCGGGCTGGCGAAGCTGCCGGGCCTCGACCTGCCCGACCTGCGGCTGGTGCTGAGCGCGGACGGGGCAGGGCAGTGGGCAGGCGACCTCCGGCTGGAGATGGCGCGGGCGAGCGACGCCTTCGCGCCCTGCGACACGGCGGCCGAGGACCCGGCCGTCATCGTCTACACCTCGGGCACGACCGGCGCGCCGAAGGGGGCGCTGCATGCGCATCGTGTCCTGCTCGGCCATCTGCCGGGTGTGGAGATGCCGCAGGACCTCTTCCCGCAGAAGGGCGACCTGTTCTGGACGCCGGCGGACTGGGCCTGGGTGGGCGGCCTGTTCGACGTGCTCCTGCCAAGCCTCTACCACGGCGTGCCGGTCCTCGCGCATCGCATGGCGAAGTTCGACCCGGAATTCGCCTTCCGCCTGATGGCGGAGCACGATGTCCGCAACGTATTCCTGCCGCCCACGGCCTTGAAGATGCTGCGGATGGTGCCGAATCCGACGCGCTTCGGCGCCCGGCCGCGCAGCATCGGCAGCGGCGGCGAGACGCTCGGCGCGGAGCTGCTGGACTGGGGCCGCGCCGCCTTCGGCCGCACGATCAACGAGTTCTACGGCCAGACGGAGTGCAACCTCGTCCTCTCCTCCTGCGCGGCGCTGATGCCGGCACGGCCGGGATGGATGGGCCGCCCGGTGCCTGGCCATGACGTGGCGGTGGTGGATGCCGAAGGTCGCGTACTGCCGCCCGGGCAGCAGGGCATCATCGCCATCCGCCGGCCCGATCCGGTGATGTTCCTCGGCTACTGGAACAAGCCCGAGGCGACGGCGGCGAAATTCGCCGGCGACTGGCTGGTGACCGGCGACCAGGGCGAGCGGGACGAGGAGGGCTGGTTCCGCTTCATCGGGCGCGACGACGACGTCATCACCTCGGCCGGCTACCGCATCGGACCGGGCGAGATCGAGGATTGCCTGGCCGCCCACCCCGCCGTCGCCCTGGCCGCCGTCATTGGCCTGCCGGACCCGCTGCGGACGGAGGCCGTCACCGCCATCGTCGTCCCGGCGCCCGGCGTCGCCGCGGATGAGGCGCTGGCCCGCGCCCTGCAGGACCATGTGAAGACGCGGCTCGCCGCGCATGCCTATCCACGCCTGGTGCATTTCACCGATGCGCTGCCGCTGACCGCCACCGGCAAGGTGATGCGCGGCGAGCTGCGGCGCCGCTATACCAAAGGAGAGGGCTGATGCCCGGCAATGTCACCATCCCGAGTCTCGATCACGGGCTCGGCGAGGAGATCGACGCGCTGCGCGAGAGCGTGCGCGGCTACGCCGACAGCCGCATCGCGCCGATCGCGGCGGAGATCGACCGCACCGATGAGTTCCCGCACCATCTGTGGCCGGAGATGGGGGCGCTCGGCCTGCACGGCATCACCGTCGACGAGGAGCATGGTGGCGCCAATATGGGCTACCTCGCCCATTGCGTGGCGATGGAGGAGGTGAGCCGCGCCAGCGCCTCGGTCGGGCTGTCCTACGGCGCCCACTCGAACCTCTGCGTCAACCAGATCGCCCGCAACGGCAATGCCGAGCAGAAGCGGCGCTACCTGCCGAAGCTCATCAGCGGCGAACATCTCGGTGCCCTGGCGATGAGCGAGCCCGGTGCCGGCTCGGACGTCGTCTCCATGCGGCTGCGCGCCGACAAGCGCGGCGACCGCTACGTGCTGAACGGCACCAAGCTCTGGATCACCAATGCGCATTACGCCGAGACGCTGGTGGTCTATGCCAAGACCGACCCCGAGGCCGGGCCGCGCGGAATCACCGCCTTCCTGATCGAGAAAGGCTTCAAGGGCTTCCGCCCGGCGCAGAAGCTCGACAAGCTCGGCATGCGCGGCTCCCCGACATCGGAGCTGGTCTTCGAAGATTGCGAGGTGCCGGAGGAGAATGTCCTCGGCCGGGTGAACGAGGGCGTGCGGGTGCTGATGTCGGGGCTCGACTACGAGCGCGCCGTGCTCGCGGCCGGCCCGATCGGCATCATGCAGGCCGCGCTCGATGTCGTCGTGCCCTATATCCATGAGCGGAAGCAGTTCGGCCAGCCGATCGGCGAGTTCCAGCTCATCCAGGCCAAGGTCGCCGACATGTACACGGCGCTGAATGCCTGCCGCGCCTATGTCTATACGGTGGCACGATCCTGCGACCGCGGGCAGACCACGCGGAAGGACGCGGCGGGCGCCATCCTCTATGCCGCGGAGGCGGCGACGCGCATCGCCCTCGACGCCATACAGATCCTCGGCGGCATGGGCTACATCAACGAGACGCCGACCGGGCGCCTGCTGCGCGATGCGAAACTCTACGAGATCGGCGCCGGCACCAGCGAGATCCGCCGCATGCTCATCGGCCGCGAACTCTTCCGCGAGACGGCATGAGCGTCCTTGCCTCCGCCATCGACACCCGCGGCGCCGAATTCCGCGCCAATGCCGAAGCCATGCGTGCCCTCCTCGCCGAGCTTGGCGGGCACACCGCGCAGGCCGCGCTCGGCGGGCCGGAGGCAGCGCGCCAGCGCCATGCCTCACGCGGCAAGCTGCTGCCGCGCGAGCGGGTGGAGCGCCTGCTCGACCCCGGCACGCCCTTCCTCGAGCTCTCGCCGCTCGCGGCCCATGGCATGTACGGCGGCGAGGTGCCGGCCGGCGGCATCCTCACAGGCATCGGCCGCGTCGCTGGGCAGGAATGCGTCATCGTCGCCAATGATGCGACGGTGAAGGGGGGCAGCTACTACCCGATCACGGTGAAGAAGCATCTCCGTGCGCAGGAGATCGCGCTGCAGAACCATCTGCCCTGCCTCTATCTGGTCGATAGCGGCGGCGCCAACCTGCCCAACCAGGACGAGATCTTCCCTGACCGCGAGCATTTCGGCCGCATTTTCTACAACCAGGCCAATATGTCGGCCCGCGGCATCCCGCAGGTGGCGGTGGTGATGGGCAGCTGCACCGCGGGCGGCGCCTATGTGCCCGCCATGTGCGACGAGGCGATCATCGTCAAGGAGCAGGGCACCATCTTCCTCGGCGGCCCGCCGCTGGTGAAGGCCGCGACGGGCGAGATCGTCACCGCGGAGGATCTGGGCGGCGCCGACGTGCATACCCGCCTCTCCGGCGTCGCCGACCATTTCGCGCTGGACGACATGCATGCGCTCGGCCTGGCGCGGCGCATCGTCGGGCGGCTGAACCGGCGGAAGGAGGCGGGCCTCCACCTCGCCGCGCCGGTGCCGCCGCGCTATGACCCGGCGGAGCTGCACGGCATCATCCCGCAGGATGTGCGCCAGCCCTATGACGTGCGGGAGGTCATCGCCCGCATCGTCGACGGCTCCGAGCTCGACGAGTTCAAGGCCCGCTACGGTACCACGCTGGTCTGCGGCTTCGCCCGCATCTGGGGCCATCTGGTCGGCATCCTCGCCAATAACGGCATCCTCTTCTCGGAGTCGGCGCAGAAGGGCGCGCATTTCGTGGAGCTGTGCAGCCAGCGCGGCATCCCGCTGCTCTTCCTGCAGAACATCGCCGGCTTCATGGTCGGCCGGAAATACGAGACGGGCGGCATCGCCAAGGACGGCGCCAAGCTCGTCACCGCCGTCGCTACCACCGCCGTGCCCAAATTCACCGTGTTGATCGGCGGCAGCTTCGGCGCCGGCAACTATGGGATGTGCGGCCGGGCCTATTCGCCGCGGCTGCTCTTCACCTGGCCCAACAGCCGCATCAGCGTCATGGGCGGCGAGCAAGCGGCGAGCGTGCTGGCCACCCTCCGCCGCGACAACATCGAGGCCAAGGGCGGCAGCTGGCCCGCCGAGGCGGAGGTCGAGTTCAAGGCGCCGATCCGCGCGCAATACGAGGCGCAGGGCTCGCCCTACTATGCCACCGCGCGGCTCTGGGACGACGGCATCATCGACCCCGCCTACACGCGTGACGTGCTGGGCCTCGGTCTGTCCGCCGCCTGCAACGCGCCGATCGGGGAGACGCGCTTCGGCGTGTTCCGCATGTGATCAAGACGCTCCTCATCGCCAATCGCGGCGAGATCGCCTGCCGCATCATCCGCACCGCGCGCCGCCTCGGCATCCGCAGCGTCGCCGTGTTCTCCGAGGCGGATGCGCGGGCGCAGCACGTCCTGATGGCCGATGCCGCCTATCCGATCGGCGCCGCTCGGGCGGCGGAGAGCTACCTCCGCATCGACCGCATCCTCGCCGCGGCGAAGGCGAGCGGGGCGGAAGCGATCCATCCCGGCTACGGCTTCCTCTCGGAGAATGCCGAATTCGCCGAGGTCTGCGCCGCCGCCGGCATCGCCTTCGTCGGCCCACCGCCGGCCGCCATCCGCGCCATGGGCAGCAAGGCGGAGTCGAAGCGCCTGATGGAGGCCGCCGGCGTCCCCATCGTCCCCGGCTATCATGGCGAGGCGCAGGAGGAGGCGCGGCTTTCGGCGGAGGCCGCGCGCATCGGCTTCCCCGTGCTGATCAAGGCGAGCGCCGGCGGCGGGGGCAAGGGCATGCGCCCCGTGCCGCGGGCCGAGGACTTCGCCGCGGAACTGGCCGGTGCCCGCCGCGAGGCCAGCGCCGCCTTCGGCGATGACCGCGTGCTGCTCGAGCGCTACCTGCAGAAGCCGCGCCATGTCGAGGTTCAGGTCTTCGCCGACAGCCACGGCAACACCATCCACCTCCACACCCGGGACTGCTCCGTCCAGCGCCGCCACCAGAAGGTCTTGGAGGAGGCGCCGGCCCCCGACCTTCCGCCGGCGCTGCGCGAGCGGCTGCACGACGCTGCCATCGCCGCGGCGCGGGCGGTCGGCTACGTCTCGGCCGGCACGGTGGAGTTCATCGTCGAGGGCGAGGACGCCTTCTTCATGGAGATGAACACCCGCCTCCAGGTCGAGCACCCGGTGACGGAGATGGTGACCGGCCTCGACCTCGTGGAATGGCAGCTGCGCATCGCGGCCGGCGAGCCGCTGCCGCGGCGCGAGCCGCCGCCGACCCGGGGCCACAGCGTCGAGGTGCGGCTCTATGCCGAGGATCCGGCGCAGGACTTCCGGCCCTCCACCGGCCCGTTGCGCCGCTTCCGCCTGCCGGAGCCCGCGCCCGACCTGCGGATCGAGAGCGGCGTCGTCGAGGGCGATGCCATCACCCCGCATTACGACCCGATGATTGCCAAGCTCGTCGCCTGGGGCTCGGATCGCCCGGCGGCGCTTGCCCGGCTCTCGGCGGCGCTGGCGGAATGCCGCATCGCCGGCATCACCAGCAATCTCGGCTTCCTCGCGCGTCTCGCGGCGCATCCTGCGATGCTGGCGGGGGAGCTCGATACCGGCTTCGCCGGGCGCCATGCCGGGGCCTTGCAGCCGCCGCCCGGCCCGGCGCCGCGCCTGGCCATCGCCGCCGCGGCGCTCGAGGCGCTGCTGCCGCCGGCAGCCCCGCCGCAGGATCCGTGGGACCGCCGGGATGGCTGGCGTCTCCAGGGTGCCGGGTCCCGCCTCCTGCTGCTCGCGGATGGGGAGGCGGTGCATCGCCTCCGCCTCACCGCCGCCGGGGCAGGGTGGGAGGGCGACCTGCCGCTGTCCGGCCGCCGCCTGCCGGATGGCGCCCTGCAGGTGGTGCTCGACGGCACCGCGCATCGCGTCCCGCTCCTCCGCGATGGCGATGCCGTGCAGGTCATGCTGCCGGAGGGCGAATGGAGCCTGCGCTGGCTCGACCCCTATGCGCCGCTGGGCGGCGAGGCTGCCGGTGCCGGCCGGCTCTCCGCCCCGATCCCTGGCCGCGTCGTCCAGGTCCTGGTCCAGCCCGGGGAGGCGGTCACCCGCGGCCAGGTCCTCGCCGTGCTCGAGGCGATGAAGACGGAGCTTCGCATCACCGCCCCGGCCGATGGCGTCGTCGCCCATATCGGCTGCGCGCCCGGCGACAGCGTGGAGGAGGGGGCGGAGCTCGTCACCCTGGCCGCCGCCGACTGAGCAGGCCTCGCCTCAGCGCATGCGTAGGGGATTCCGCAGCAGCAGCCCGGCGTTGCGCATGGCGACGCCGAGATTCAGCGCCTCCGGCATGGCCGCATAGGCAGCAGCCGGCGGCAGGTAGCGCAGCAGCAGGCCGAGCGCCTGGCTCCGGCTGCCGCGCTGGGCGAGCGCCATGACCAGCAGCAGTTCCGCCTCGTTCGGCGTGGATCGTGGGCAGAGCGGGCAGCCGATGCCCGGCATCCCATGCGCGCTCACCGCCCGGAGCAGCGCATCGAGCGGCCGCAGCGCCGCCGTCGCATCCTCGGCGATGAAGGGCAGCCGCATCGCGGCCAGTGTCGCGGCGCCGGTGCGGGCCGCGAGGGCCCAGCGTCGCATTCCTTCCAGCAGCAGCGCCTCGGCGGGTGGCAGCTCGGCAGTCTCTGTATCGGCCCAAGGCCAGGCGGGAAGGCCATGCGTCGCCATATCGCTCTCTCCGACGGAGGGGAGAGGCTATCGCAACTGAGAACCATTCGCAAATATGGGAAGGCCGCTCACCCTATCGTGCCCGGCGGCGACGCGGCTCGGCCTGGGCCCCTGCCTCGTCCTCCTCGATGTCCAGCCGCTCTTGCGCCGGCCGCCATACGGCTTCCCAGCGTCCCGGCCGCCCGGCGCGGCAGCGCAGAAGCTCCAGCCGCCAGCGCGGATCGCCGAGGCCTGCGCTGCCGCCGCCGACCCGCCAGCACGTCGCAGCACCTGCCTCGCCTGCCTGCTGCCGCAGCAAGAGGCCGAGCCCGCCGCCCGCGCCGGCCGCCTGCTGCAGCCGGCGTAGGGCCATCGGCTCCACGGTGTCGAGGCAGAGCACCGCGCCGGCGATGCGCGGGTTGCCGAGCCCCTCCTCCATGGCCCAGAGCGCATCCTCCGGCCGCGCCGCCCGGACCAGCAGTAGGTCAGCCGGCGAAAGGCCGAAACGGCCGAGCCCGACCGGAAACCCGTCGGCCGCGATCCAGAGCAAGCTTCCGCCGCTCTCCGCCGCCGCCCGCGCCAGCAGCAGCGCACAGAACCCGGCCGCTGCCTCCGGCTCTTCCGTCAGCACCTCGTGCAGCGCCGCCCGCGGCAATCCGCCGCCGGGCAGCGCAGCATCGATGGCGGGGCAGAGCGAAAGGCTGCCGGTGACGCCCGCGTCCCGCATGCGGCGCGCCGCCAGCGCCGCGCGCAGGGCCGGACGGTCGAGCCAAGGCCGGGGTGCGTCGTCGGGGGGATGGGTCATATCGAGTTCGTCTTATGTTCCAGCAGCGGTAGGCCTGCGGTCAACCCTTATGCGCCCGGTGCGGCCCCGCAATGTCGCCAGGACCCCTTGAATCCAACCCCGGGCCGCGCGCAGATCATCCGAACGCCAGGAGACGAGACCGCATGAGCCCCACGCCGACCGCCCGAATCGTGGATGGCCTCGCCGGCGCCATCGGCAACACGCCCCTCATCCGCCTGCGCCGTGCCAGCGCGGCGACGGGCTGCGAGATCCTCGGCAAGGCGGAATTCATGCAGCCGGGCGGCAGCGTCAAGGACCGCGCCGGCCTCGGCATCATCGAGGACGCCGAGCGGCGCGACCAGCTCATCCCCGGCGAGCCGGGCATCGTGGTCGAGGGCACCGCCGGCAATACCGGGATCGGCCTGACGCTGGTCGCCAATGCGCGCGGCTACCGCTCCATCATCGTGGTGCCGGAGACGCAGGCGAAGGAGAAGCTCGACTTCCTCCGCATGATCGGCGCCGACCTCCGCCTGATCCCGCCGAAGCCCTACCGCGACCCCGGGCATTACGTGCACACCTCCCGCCGCATCGCCGAGGAGCTGGCGGCGGAGGGGAAGCGCGTGGTCTGGGCCAACCAGTTTGGCAACCTCGCCAATGCCGCGGCGCACGAGGAGACCACCGGCCCGGAGATCTGGGACCAGACCGGCGGCCGCATCGATGCCTTCACCTGCGCCTGCGGCACCGGCGGAACCCTGGCCGGCGTCGCCCGCGCGCTGAAGGCGCGGAAGCCGGAGATCCGCATCGTCCTCGCCGACCCGATGGGCAGCGGTCTCTACAGCTGGGTCAAGACCGGCGAGGTCAAGGCCGAGGGCAATTCGATCACCGAGGGCATAGGCCAGGCCTCCACCGTCCCCGGCAATCTGGAGCAGGGCCGGGCCTTCATCGACGATGCGGTGCAGGTCGCCGACCCGGTGGCGCTGGAGCAGGTCTACGACCTGCAGCTCCACGAGGGACTCTCGGTCGGCGGTTCCGCGGGCATCAATGTCGCGGCGGCGATTGCGGTGGCGCGGCAGATAGGGCCGGGTCACACCATCGTCACTATCCTCTGCGATGGCGGGTCGCGGTATCAAAGCAAGATCTTCAACCCGGCCTTCCTGCGCGATCGCGGCCTGGCCGTGCCTTCCTGGCTCGAATAGGGCGGACCATGGAACTCCTCGAACTCACCCGCACCATTCGCGCCCGTGATCCGGCCCGCCCGACCTGGATCGAAGCCTTCACCTGCTATGCCGGCCTTCACGCCGTGCTGATGCATCGCGTCGCGCACGGCCTGTACCGCACCGGCTTCCGTGCCCTGGCACGCGCCGTCTCCCACACCAGCCGCTTCGTCACCGGCATCGAGATTCATCCCGGCGCCACCATCGGCCGACGGCTCTTCATCGACCATGGCATGGGCGTCGTCATCGGCGAGACGGCGGAGATCGGCGACGACGTGCTGATCTATCACGGCGTCACGCTCGGCGGCCTTTCCGGCCAGCCCGGCAAGCGCCACCCGACCATCGGCAACGGCGTGGCGATCGGCGCCGGTGCGCAGGTGCTGGGACCCATCCGCATCGGCGACAATGCCCGCATCGGCGCCAATGCAGTGGTCGTCGCCGAGGTGCCCGCCGGCGAGACCGTGGTCGGCATCCCCGCCCGCCCGCCGCAGGAGCACCGCATCCTCCCGCCGCGCCGCGCGCCGAGCCCCGGCTACGGGCTGCTCGACGCCCCCTGCGACCCGGTGGGGGAGGAGCTGGCCGAGCTGCGCGCCGAGGTTGCCATGCTCCGCAACGAGATGGCCCTGCTGCGCGGGCAACAGCAGCAGGTGAACATGCCAGCCGCCGAATAGCGTCTGGAAGCAGGAGGGCGCCGACCCATCTGTTGGCCCGTTGTCAACATACGAAGGAGACAGGCATGGCCAGCATCCATCGCAGCGCCAGCGCGCATTGGCAGGGCAGCGGCAAGGAGGGCACCGGCAGCCTCACCACCCAGTCCGGCGTGCTGAAGAGCAGCCAGTACGGCTTCAAGACGCGCTTCGAGAACGGCCCCGGCACCAATCCGGAGGAGCTGATCGCCGCCGCCCATGCCGGCTGCTTCACCATGGCGCTCGCCTTCCAGCTCTCGGGCGCCGGGCATGAGGCGCAGGCGCTCGACACCTCGGCCAAGGTGTCACTCGAGCAGGAGGGCGCGGGCTGGAAGATTGCCGCCGTCGCGCTCACGCTGAAGGCAAAGGTCCCCGGCCTGTCACAGGAGGAGTTCCAGAAGCTCGCCGATGCCGCCAAGGCCGGCTGCCCGGTCTCCAAGGTGCTGAACGCCAGCATCACCCTCGACGCCACGCTCGAATCCTAGGCTACACTCCCCGCCGAAGAGCGGGGAGGCTCCCATGACCGAGACAGGCGCGCGCGCCCGGCGCAACATCATCGGCGATGCGCTGGGGCGCGCGGCGGCGCGCTTCCGCGACCGCGGGGCGCTCCGCTTCGCCGACCGCGCCTGGAGCTATGCCGCGCTCGACCAGGCCGCCTCCCGCATCGGCCGCTGCCTGCTGGCCTCGGGCCTGGCGCCGGGCGACCGCGTCGTCGTCTATGGCCGCAACTCGGACGCCTACTTGCTGCTCTGGCTCGGCTGCGCCCGGGCCGGCCTCGTGCATGTGCCGATCAACTTTGCGCTGACCGCGAAGGAGGTCGAATACGTCCTCCGCCAGTCCGGCGCCGCGCTGCTGCTGCACCAGCCGGCGCTCGCCGCGACGGCCGAGGCCGCCCGCGCCGCGGTGCCCGGCGTCCGCGGCGGCACCATTGATGCGGGGGAGGGGGCGCTCGACATCCTCGCCGCCGCGCTCGACCCGCAGTGGGATGCGGCCGAGCTGCTCGGCGAGGCGGTGCAGGACGAGGACCTCGTCCAAATCATGTACACCTCCGGCACCACCGGCGCGCCGAAGGGGGCGATGATGTCGCATCGCGGCCTGCTCGCCGAATATGCCAGCTGCATCATCGAGCTGGAGATGCAGCGGGACGACCGCTCCCTCGCCGCCCTGCCGCTCTATCACACGGCGCAGATGCATGCCTTCACCATGCCGCAGCTGCTCGCCGGCATCCCGACCCTGCTGATCGACGCGCCCGTCGCCGCTACCTGCCTCGAGCTGATCGAGCGGGAGCGCATCACCGCCTTCTTCGCCCCGCCTACGGTCTGGATCACCCTGCTGCAGCACCCGGATTTCGGCGCGCGGGACCTCGCCTGCCTGCGCAAAGTCTATTACGGCGCGAGCATCATGCCCGTGCCCGTGCTGCAGGAGCTGCGCGCCCGCCTGCCCGGCGCGCAGCCCTTCAACTGCTACGGCCAGACCGAGATCGCACCGCTGGCGACGGTGCTGCGGCCGGAGGAGCACGAAGCCCGGCCCGGCTCCATCGGACGACCCGTTCTCAATGTCGAGACCCGGGTCGTCGATGCGGAGATGCGCGACGTGGCACCCGGCGAGCGCGGCGAGGTGGTGCACCGCTCGCCGCAGCTCCTGCTCGGCTACTGGAACATGCCGGAGGAAACCGCCCGCGCCTTCGAGGGCGGCTGGTTCCACAGCGGCGACGTGGCGACCATTGACGCGGAGGGCTACCTCGCCATCGTCGACCGCACCAAGGACCTGATCAACACCGGCGGCGTGCTGGTGGCGAGCCGCGAGGTTGAGGAGGCGCTCTTCACCCACCCGGCGGTCGCCGAGGTCGCCGTCATCGCGGTGCCCGACCCGAAATGGATCGAGGCGGTCGCCGCCGTCGTCGTCCCGCGCGCCGACGCGCCCGCCGATATCGAGTCCGTCCTCCTCGCCCATGCGCGCGGCTTGCTCGCTCCCTACAAGCTGCCCAAGCGCATCATCATCGCCGAGTCGCTGCCGAAGAACACCGCGGGCAAGCTGCTGAAGCGCGAGCTGCGGCAGACCTTTGCCGGCACGGCGAGCGGCGCGCTCGGCGCAGGGTGACGCGCGCGCGGCGCCTCGCTATGGTCCGCCGGAGCGAAGGCCATACGGGACGGAGACCTCACGCATGACGCAGGCAAGGCGGACCGAGGCGCGGCTCGGCGGGCATATCCTGGCCGATGCGCTGGTGGCGCAGGGCGTCAGCCACGCCTTCTGCGTCCCCGGCGAGAGCTATCTTGACCTGCTCGACGGGCTCTATGCCCAGCGCAACCGCATCCAACTCGTCACCTGTCGCTTCGAGGCGGGCGCCGTCCATATGGCGGAGGCCTATGGCAAGCTCACCGGCAGGCCGGGCGTCGCCATCGTCACGCGCGGCCCGGGCGCCTGTCATGCGGCGATCGGCGTACATGTCGCCTTCCAGGACAGTACGCCGCTGGTGCTGCTGATCGGCCAGATCCCCTTCGAGGAAACCGATCGGGAGAGCTTCCAGGAGGTCGACTACCGCAAGATGTTCGCGCCCCTCGCCAAGTGGGTGACGCAGATCGACGATGCCGCGCGCATCCCGGAGCTGATGGCCCATGCCTTCGACGTCGCCACCTCCGGCCGCCCCGGCCCGGTGGTGGTGGCCATCTCCGAGGAGATGCAGAAGGAAATGGCCTCGGTGCCGGATATCGGCCCCGCCCATGTCGCGCCTGCACACCCCTCGCCGGCGGCGATGGAGCGGATGATGGCGATGCTGGCGCAGGCCAGGCGCCCGCTCGCCGTGCTCGGCGGCGGCGGCTGCTGGACCGAGGAAGGCCGCGCCGATATCCGCGACTTCCTCCGCGCCAATGACATCCCCGTCGCGGTCAGCTTCCGCCGCCAGGGCCTTTACGACAACACGCTGCCCAACTATGTCGGTGATCTCGGCGTCGGCGCCGACGCCACGCTGGTCGCCAAGGCGCGCGAGTGCGACCTCTTCCTCGCCATCGGCACCCGCATCGGCGAGACCGTCTCGCAGGGCTACACCCTCTTCGACATGGCGGGCGGCACGCCCATCGTTCATGCCTATCCCGACCAGTCGGAGATCGGCCGCGTTTATCGCCCCGTACTCGGCATCACCACCGACCTGAACGCCTTCGCCGCCGCCGCCCGCGCCTTGCCGCCCATCGCTAGCCCCGCCTGGTCCGGCTGGCGGGCGGAGCTGCGCGCCGCGCGCGAGGCGCAGGCCGCTCCCGGCGAGTACGAGGGCCCGCTCAACCTCGCCGTCGCGCTGCAGGCGCTGGAGAGGGCGCTGCCGCCCGACACCATCTTCACCACCGATGCCGGCAATTTCGCCACTTGGCCGACGCGCTTCATGCATGTCTCGGAGGGGCAGGACTTCCTCGGCCCGACCAATGGCGCGATGGGCTACAGCGTGCCGGCCGCGATCGGCGCCAAGATCGTCCATCCCGGGCGGACGGTGATCTCCTTCGTCGGCGATGGCGGCTTCCTGATGACGGGGCAGGAGATCGCCACCGCCTTCCACCATGCGGTCAACCCGGTCATCCTGGTCTTCAACAACCAGATGTACGGCACGATCCGCATGCATCAGGAGCGGCAGTACCCGGGCCGCGTCTCCGCCACGGCGCTCACCAATCCGGACTTCGCCAAATTCATCGAGAGCTTCGGCGGGCATGGCGAGATCGTCGAGGCGACGGAGGAGCTGGTACCCGCCGTGCAGCGGGCCATCGCCTCCGGCAAGCCGGCAGTGGTCGAGGTGCGGACCAACCCGGAGCAGGTGACCAACCGCTCGACCATCGCCCAGCTCCGCGAGCAGGCGCGCAAGGCGGCGGCGAAGGTGCCGGTCGCGCAGCCGGCCCGGGTGCCGGCACCGCGGCGCGTCGGGCCGCGGACGCGGTGAGAAGGTGGGACGCTACCGCCCCACCGCATAGCCCTGCATGCCGCGCGGATTGGCGCCGGCCAGGATCTGCCCATCCGCCTCGCGCCGCACGCCGGTGAGCCGCCCCTCGGACCATTCGCCGCCCATCTCGGCGGCGTGGCCGCGGGCCGTCAGCTCCTCCAGCACCGCGGGCGCATAGCGCCCCTCCAGCACCAGCTTTCCCGGCCGGGCGCCACGCGGCCAGAAGCTGCTGATCCAATGCTCGCTGTGGAAGCTCGGCAGGTCGATCGCCTGCTGGATGCCGAAGCCATGGTCGAGCATCCGCGCCAGCATGATCGGCTGCCACTGGTCCTGCTGCTCGCCGCCCGGCGTGCCGAAGCTCATCCACGGCTTGCCCTCGCGCAGGACAAGGCTCGGCGAGAGCGTCGTGCGCGGCCGCTTGCCGGACTTCAGCCCATTTGGCAGCGTCTCGTCGAGCCAGAACATCTGGCAGCGCGAGCCGAGGCAGAAGCCGAGGCCGGGGATCGCCGGCGAGCTCTGCAGCCAGCCGGCCGAGGGCGTCGCGCTGACGAAATTGCCCCATTGGTCGATCACGTCGATGTGGCAGGTGTCACCCCCCGAGGCGCCGAGGCGGGAGACGGTCGGCTCCCCCGTTCCCGCCGCCATGGTGAGCGCCCCGGCGCGCTGCACCGCCGCCGCATAATCCGTCCGCGGCGTCCTACCGTCCGGCGAGCCCGGCCGGAAGTCGTTGTTCGCCTCGCGCCCTATCAGCGCCTGGCGCGCCGCATTGTAGTCAGCCGAGAGCAGCGTCCCCATCGGCACATCGGTGAATTCTGGATCGCCGTAGAAGGCCTCGCGGTCGGCGAAGGCGAGCTTCATCGCCTCCGTCACCGTATGAACGAACTCCGCCCCGACCGGGTCCATCGCCGCCACGTCGAGCCCATCGAGCAGGGCGAGGGTCTGCAGCATCGCCGGCCCCTGGCTCCAGGGCCCGCATTTCAGCACCGTATGGCCGCGATACTGCCCGGCCAGCGGCTGCTCCACGCTCGCCCGCCAGCCCGCCATGTCCTGGCCGGTTAGCAGCGCATAATGCCGCCGGCCGGAGGTGTCGAGAGCGGCGAAGCTGCGGCCGAAGCGATCGATCGCCTCGGCGATGAAGCCGCCATACCAGATGTTCCGCGCCGCCTCGATCTGCCCTTCGCGGTCGCTGCTCGCCGCCTCCGCCTCGCGCACCACCCGCGAATAGGTCTCGGCTAGCTCCGGGTTGGTGTAGAGGCCGCCGGGCTCGATTCCCTTCAGCCAGAGCGCGGCCGAAGTCTTCCATTCCGTCTCGAAGAGCGGCCGCACCGTCTCGATCGTCGCGCAGATCCGCCCGACCACATGCGCCCCGCGCGCCGCATAGCCGATGGCATAGTCCAGCACGTCGCGCAGCCGCCAGGTGCCATGGTCCCGCAGCATCAGCGCCCAGGCGTCGAAGGCGCCCGGGATCGGCGCGCAGAGGAAGCCCGTGCCGGGGACGATATCGAGGCCGAGCTCGTCGCGCAGCCTGGCCACCGTCATCGCCGCCGGCGCCGGCCCCTGGCCGCAGATCACCTGCTGCGTACCGAGCCTGGCGCTGTGCAGGATGATCGGGCAGTCGCCCCCTGGCCCGTTGAGATGCGGCTCCACGATCTGCAGGGTGAAGCCCGCGGCGCAGGCGGCGTCGAAGGCATTGCCGCCCCGCTCCAGCACGGACATGCCGACCTGCGAGGCGATCCAATGCGTGGTGGCGACGGCCCCGAAGGTGCCGGCGATCTCGGGCCGCGTCGTGAACATGCTGTGGCGCTCTCCCTGGGGCGTTGCCTGACGGCGTTCGAGGGGGCAGAGAAGGCCCGATCGGTCTGGAAGGCAAGCATGCTGGTCGGTGTGGTCGGGCCCTCCGGGGCGGGGAAGGACACGCTGATGGAGGGCGCCCGCGCCGCCCTGGCCGGCGACCCGCGCTTCCACTTCGTCCGGCGCAGCATCACCCGCCCCGCCGAGGCCGGCGGCGAGGCGCACCGCCCGCTCACCCGCACTGAGTTCGAGGCCGAGCGCGCCGCCGGCCGCTTCGCCCTGTGGTGGGAGGCGCATGGGCTGCTCTACGGCATCCCGGCCGAGCTGCCGCCGGGAGTGGCGATCGCCAACCTCTCCCGCACCGTCCTCGCCGAGGCCGCGCGCCGCATGCCGCTGCTGGTGCTGGAGATCACCGCCCCGCCCGCGGTGCTGGCCGCCCGCCTCGCCGCCCGCGGCCGGGAGTGCGCGGCCGACATCGCCGCCCGCCTCGCCCGCGAGGCGCCGCTGCCGGCCGGTCTGGACGTGGTGCGGGTGATGAATGGCGGCCCGGTGGAGCAGGGCATCGCCAGGGTGGTGGCGGCGCTCCGCGCTATCCCCTGAGCTGCAGCCGCTCCGCGATCAGGAGAGGCGCGCCCGCCCTGGCCTGGGTGAAGAGCGTGATCGCCTCCACGCGCCGCCGCAGCCCCGGCGCCTCGCCGAGGAATTCCGTCACCGCCGGCCGCACCACCGCCATTTCCTCGGCTGAAAGGCGCCGACTGAGGGTAACGTGGAAGCGCCATTCCTCCATCACATAGGGGTAGCCGTAGCGCAGCAGCAGCGCCTCCTGCCGCGGGCTGAGCCCGGCCCGCCGCCGCTTCGCCAGCTCCGCCACGTCCGGCGGCGCGCGGCAGTGCTCCATCGCCTCGACGCAGGCATCGGCGAAGGGGCGGAGGGCAGGGCAGGGCGCCGTCTCCCGCAGCGCCAGGAACCCGTCCAGGTTCTCGACCGCGAGCGGCGGCAGATCGAAGGGCGCGACCCGCGCCGCCAGCCCTTCCGCCGCCGCCAGGGCCTCCGCCCAGCTCACCCGCAGCTTGAAGGGCGGCTTCAGCGTCGCGTGCAGGCCGTAGCGCCGCGCATCCTTCGTGACCTCGGCGATGTCGAGCCCGGGCAGGGAGGGCTGCGGCAGCGGTGCCCCCGTCTCTGCATCCCGCCCGAGCCAGGCGGAACCGAGCCGGTGCAGCGGATCATCCGCCTCCGGCGCCCAGTAGAGGGCGAGCCGCGCCTCCGGCGCCGGTGCCCCGATCACGCGACGCGCTCGCCCCCGCGCCAGACGGCGCGGACCATCGGCAACCCCTCCACCGCCCGCACCCGCACCAAGTCGGCGCGAAGCCCCGGCGCCAGCCGTCCGCGGTCCGCCAGCCGGGCCATCCGCGCCGGCCCCTCGGTGATGCTGGCGATGGCTCGGGGCAGGGAGATGCCGGTGCTGGCCGCCGCGATCCAGGCCGCCTCCACCATCGCCGCCGGCACATAGTCGCTCGCCAGCGCATCGACGGCGCCGGCGCGGATCAGGTCGGCCGCCGCGACATTGCCCGAATGGCTGCCGCCGCGGACGATGTTCGGAGCGCCCGCGACCACCGTCACGCCGAGGCCGCGGGCGGCGCGGGCCGCCTCCATCGTCACCGGGAATTCGCTGATCCGGATGCCGTCATCGGCATTGCGCGCCATCTCCGCCACGTCGTCATCGTCATGGCTGGCGAGAGGCAGGTCGCGGTGGGCCATGCGGTCCAGCAGCCAGCGGCGCTGCGGCTCGCGCAGCCGGGCCCGGCGCTCCAGCAGCTCATCGATCCGCGCATCCACCTCGGCATCGCTCATCTGCTTCTGCCGCTGGCGCATGGCGCGGTAGCGCGGGATGTCGCGGTACTGGCCGACGCCCGGCGAATGGTCCATCAGGCTCACCATGGCGACGAGCGGGTGGTCGGCGACGCTCTCCACCGCCGGCACCATGTCGGTCGCCGGCAGCTCGCAGCGGAGGTGCAGCAGGTGCTCCGCCTTCAGCAGCCCGGTCGGCACCAGCGCGCCGAGGTCGGCGACGCCCTCGTAGAAGGTCTGCACCCGCCCCGGATCGAAGCCGAGATCGCCGAGGCAGAGCGCGTCGAAGACGGTGGTGACGCCCGCCGCCGCGCATTGCGCATCATGGGCGAGCAGAGCGGAGCGGCTTGGCCAGCGCGCATTGGCCCGCGGCTGCACCTGGCGCTCGAGATTGTCGGTATGGAGGTCCACCACGCCGGGGATGATGTGGTCGCCCTCGCAGTCCACCGCCCCGGCGAGGCTGCTGCGCCCGGGCTGGACCTCGATGATCAGGCCGCCGCGCAGGCGGATCGTCCCCGGCACGACGTCGTCAGGCAGGACGAGCAGGGCATTGGAGAGGATGGTCTCGGACATCAGGCGGCAACCGGCATGGGCTGGACCTCGAAGAGGCGGTCCGCGACCTGGTCGCGCACCTCGGTGTCGTGGAAGATGCCGATGAGGGCGGTGCCCGCGGCCTTGGCGGCGCGGATCAGCCCGACGACCACCGCGCGGTTGGCGGCATCGAGGCTTGCCGTCGGCTCGTCGAGCAGCAGCACCGGATAGCCGGGGGCGAAGCCGCGCGCGAGGTTCACCCGCTGCTGCTCGCCGCCGGAGAAGGTCGCCGGCGGCAGCCCGTGCAGCCGCGCCGGCAGGTTGAGCCGCCCCAGCAACGCGGCGGCCCTTGCCCGCGCCTCCTCACGCGCCAGACCGCGCGCCACCAGCGGCTCGGCCACGATGTCGAGCGTCGGCACGCGGGGGATCACGCGGAGGAACTGGCTGACATAGCCGAGCGTCTCCTGCCGCACCTCCCGCACCAGCCGCGCATCGGCGGCCGCCAGATCGACATCCGCGCCGCGATGGCGAATCAGGATGCGCCCCGCCCCGGCGCCGTAATTCCCGTAGAGCAGCCGCATCAGCGTGGACTTCCCGGCCCCGGACGGCCCCGCCAGCGCCACGCATTCCCCTGGCGCCACGCCAAGCTCGACCTTCTCCAGCACCGGGATGCACGTCCCGCCCTGGAGATGCAGCGTGAAGGACTTCGCCAACCCCTCGGTGCGGATCGCCGGGCTCATGCCGCCAGCACCGAGGCGACGAGGAGCTGGGTGTACTCATGCTGCGGGTCGTCCAGCACCCGGTCGGTCAGCCCCTGCTCCACCACCTGGCCCTGCCGCATGACCAGCAGCCGGTGCGCCAGCAGCCGCGCCGCGGCGATGTCATGCGTCACGATCACCACGGCGAGGCCGAGATCGGCGACCAGCGCCCGGATCATGTCGAGCAGCTTCGCCTGCACGGAGACGTCGAGGCCCCCCGTCGGCTCGTCCATGAAGACCAGCCGCGGCCGCGTCACCAGCGTCCGGGCGATCTGCAGCCGCTGCTGCATGCCGCCCGAGAAGAGTTCCGGCATGCCGTCGATCCGCTCGGGGTCGATCTCCACGCGCCGCAGCCACTCCGCCGCCTCGGCACGGATGCTGCCATAGTGACGGGCACCGACCGCCATGAGGCGCTCGCCGATATTGCCGCCGGCCGAGACGCGCATGCGGAGCCCGTCGCGTGGATTCTGGTGGACGAAGCCCCAATCCGTGCGATGCAGCCGCCGCAGCGCCGCCTCGCCCATTCCATGGACGGCATGCACGCCGCCCTCCGGGTCGCGGTAGCGCACCACCCCGGACTCCGGCCGCATCATCCCCGAGAGCACGCGCAGCAGCGTCGTCTTACCCGAGCCGCTCTCGCCGACGATGGCGACGACCTCGCCGGGAAACACCTCGAGCGAGACGTCATCCAGCGCCGGCACCGCGCCGAAGCGGAGCGAGAGCTCCTCGGCCTCCAGCAGCGCGCTCATTCCGCCGCCTCCCGCCGCGCCTGCCGCGTGTTGCAGTAGTCGGTGTCGGAGCAGACGAACATCCGCCCGCCCTTGTCGTCCACGACGACCTCGTCGAGATAGCTCTCCTGGCTGCCGCAGAGCGTGCAGGGGGCATCGGCGCGCACCGGTCGGAAAGGATGATCCTCGAAATCGAGGCTCTTCACCGAGGTGTAGGGCGGCACCGCATAGATCCGCTTCTCCCGCCCGGCGCCGAAGAGCTGCAGGGCCGGCATCCGGTCCATCTTCGGGTTGTCGAAGGCGGGGATGGGCGAAGGCGACATGAGGTAGCGCCCGCCGACCAGCACCGGGTAGTTGTAGCTGATCGCCACATGGCCATGCCGGGCGATGTCCTCGTAGAGCTTCACATGCATGAGCCCGTAATCGGCCAGCGCATGCATGCGCTTGGTCTCGGCGACGCGCGGCTCCAGCCGGAAGAGCGGCTCCGGCATCGGCACCTGGTAGACGAGGATCTGCCCCTCGCGCAGCGGCGTCTCCGGGATGCGGTGCCGCGTCTGGATGATCGTCGCCTCGCCGGTCCGCTCCGTCGTCTCCACCCCCGCCACCTTGGCGAAGAAGCGCCGGATGGACACGGCGTTGGTGGTGTCGTCGGCGCCCTGGTCGATCACCTTCAGCCGGTCGCCCACGCCGATGACGCTGGCGGTGACGGCGATGCCGCCCGTGCCCCAGCCATAGGGCAGCGGCATCTCCCGCGCGCCGAAGGGCACCTGGTGCCCGGGGATCGCCACCGCCTTCAGCAGGGCGCGCCGGATCATCCGCTTGGTGTTCTCGTCCAGGTAGCCGAAATTGTAGCCGAGCGCGGTCATTCGCCTGACGCCTCCCGCCGCAGCAGCCGGATCTTCTCCAGCTCGCTCTGGAAATCGACGTAATGCGGCAGCTTGAGGTGCTCGACGAAGCCCGTCGCCTCGACGTTGTCGCAGTGATAGAGCACGAATTCCTGATCCTGCGCCGGCGCCTCCACCGGCTCGCCGAGCTCGGTGGCGCGCAGCGCCCTGTCGACCAGCGCCATCGCCATGGCCTTCCGCTCGCCATGGCCGAAGACGAGGCCGTAGCCGCGGGTGAATTGCGGCGGCTCCGTCTTCGAGCCGGCGAACTGGTTCACCATCTGGCACTCGGTGACGGTGATCTCGCCGAGCTCGATCGGGAAGCCGAGCTCCGGCGGCTCGAACTCGACCGTGACCGCCCCCATCCGGATCTCGCCGACGAAGGGATGCGCATTGCCGTAGCCGCGCTGCGTCGAATAGCCGAGCGAGAGCAGGAAGCCCTCGTCGCCCCGCGCCAGCGCCTGCAGCCTGAGCGGCCGCTCGGCGGGGAAGTCGAGCGGCTCCCGCGTCAGGTCGCGCGGCTCCGCCTCGGAAGGCGGCTCCGCCGCCATCAGCCCCTCCTGCGCCAGGAGCCCGGTGACCCGAGGCGCAAGTGCCTCATCGGCCGGAGCCTCGGGCGCTGGCTCCGGCACGCCGCCCTCGGCGGCCAGGGCGAAATCCAGCAGGCGGTGCGTGTAGTCGAAGGTCGGCCCCAGCACCTGCCCGCCCGGCAGCTCCTTGTAGGTGGCGCTGATCCGCCGCCGGATGCGCATCCGGCCGGTCTCGACCGGCAGGCTCGCGCCGAAACGGGGCAGGGTGGTGCGATAGGCGCGCAGCAGGAAGGCCGCCTCGATCAGGTCCCCCCGCGCCTGCTTCACCGCAAGCGCGGCCAGCCCGCGATCGTGGCAAGCCCCCTCTGCCATTACCCGGTCGACGGCGAGGCCGAGCTGCGCCTCGATCTGGGCCAGGCCCAGCTCCGGCAGCGCCGGATCGCCGCGCCTTTCCTCAGCGAGCCAGGCATGCGCAGCCTCGATCGCCCGCTCGCCGCCTTTGACCGCCACATAGGCCATCAGCCGGTCTCCTCGATGCGCGTGGTGCGGGGCAGCGCCGTCAGCCTGTCCCCGGCGCAGAGCACCAGGTCGACGCCGCGGGGGAACCGCGCGCCGTTCGCCGCCCAGGCGGCGAGGAAGCCGCTCGCCAGCCCCGCGACCCGCAGGCGGTGGTCCGTCTCGATCCCCGGCCCGGTGAGCCGCCAGCCCCGGCCCTCCTCCAGCGCCGCCACCTGCAGGACGAGCGTCGCCGAGCGATGCGGCTCCTCCTCCGAGCCCGGCTCCAGCGTCGCTAGCTCCGGCGTTCCGGCCGTGGCCAGCAGGAAGCCGGCCGCCCCTGGCTCCGCCACCAGCGGGCAGCCGGCATGGAAGCGGACCCACTCCTCCGCCGCCGGCCCGGCATCGGTCCAGACCGGCGTTTCGGCATCCGCCAGCGTCAGCAGCACGGCCGCCGCAGCCGGGGCGAGCGGCGCCGGCGCCTCCGGCAGCCCCGCCAGGCGCTGCACCCGTCCGGGCCTTGCCATCGCCTCCAGCAGTGCCCGGAAGCAGGCCTGCGCCTCGGGCATTGGTTCGGCGAAGCCGGGGGTCAGGCCGCTCATCGCATCGTCGCCATGGTGAAGAACTCCACCCGCGTCGCCGCCGCCTTCGCCGCCTCGCGCGCGGCGCGGGCCGATTGCGCCTCGGCCAGCGGCTCGATCACCGCCGCCAGCAGCGCCGGCCGCCGTGACGGGTCCTGCAGGGCGGCATCCAGCACCGCCGCCAGCTCAGCCTGCCGCGCATCCCGGCCGGCGACATAGGCATGGCCGACGGTGCCATCCGCCAGCCGCACGCTGCACCGCGTCACCGTCACCTCGCCGAGATTGAAGGGCGCCCCATCGCCGCCCTGGCGGCCGCGGGCCATCACCAGGCCCGTCTCCGGCCCACGCAGCCTTGCATGGCGGGGAAGGGCAGGGGCCTCTGCCAGACGGGCTGCGATGGCATCGGCATCGGCCCGGGCCAGCACCCCCATCCAGCGGCGGCGCGCTTCCTGGGCATTCCTTGCATCTTCGGACATGACATCAACCGTAAAGTCTAGACATTCAGACGTCCAGCCATCTAGGATGCCTGTAACATTACATGCCAGGCAGGGCCCATGGTTGAAACTTCCATGAACATGACCGCCACCCTGGCCCGTGGCCAGGGCGTCGCCCTTTGGCGCCAGATCGCCGGCACCATGGAGCGGGAGATCGCCAGCGGCAGCCTCGCTCCGGGCGCCCGCCTGCCGACCGAGGCGGAGCTCTCCGCCCGCTTCGCCGTCAACCGCCACACGGTGCGCCGCGCCATGGAGGAGCTGGAGGGCCGCGGCCTCGTCCGGATTGAGCAGGGCCGCGGCAGCTTCGTCGCCGAGGACGTGCTGGACTACCCGGTCGGCCCGCGCACCCGCTTCTCCGAGACCATCCGCCGGCAGAACCGCGAGCCGCAGGGCCGGATGCTTCGCATCGAGGAAGTGCCCGCCGAGGCGCATATCGCCGAGCAGCTCCGCCTGCGCCGCGGTCGGCCCGTGATCCTCGCCGAGCGGCTCAGCCTGGTCGACGGACGGCCCATCGCCATAGGCACCCATTGGTTCTCCACGGCGCGCTTCCCCAGCATCGCCGCGCTGCTGGCCGAGGAGGCCTCCATCACCCAGGTCCTCACGCGCCTCGGCGTGCCCGATTTCCGCCGCCAGGCCACCCGCATCATCGCCCGCATGCCGACGCCGGAGGAGGCCACGCTGCTCGAGCAGTCCCGCACCCGCCCGGTGCTGGTGACGGAGGCGGTGAATGTCGACCCCCAGGGCCAGCCCGTCGAGGTCAGCTCCGGCTGCTACGCCTCCGGCCGGGTGCAGATCGTCGCGGAGAGCTGATGTGACGGGCTGGCACATCACCGGCGGCGAGGTGCTGCGCGACGGCGCCCTCGCCGCCGGCGACCTTGCCCTGGCGGGGCGGGCGGTTGCCGCTGCCCCGTCCCCCGGCGCCCGCCGCCTCGACGCCAGCGGCCTCCTCGTCCTGCCTGGCCTCGTCGACATCCATGGCGATGCCCACGAACGCGCCCTGCAGCCCCGGCCCGGCATCGGCTTCGCGCCTGCCCTCGCCCTCCGCGACACGGCCGCACAGCTGCTCGCCTCCGGCATCACCACGGCCTTCCTCGGCGTGACCCTCTCCTGGGAGCCCGGCCTCCGGTCGCTCGCCATGTGGCGCGCGCTGATGGCGGCGCTGGACGAGGTCCGCCCGCTGCCGCTCGACCTCCGCATCCACTGCCGCTTCGAGGCCGACAACATCGATGCGCTGGACGACGCGCTTGCCGACATGGCCGCTGGCCGCATCCACCTGCTCGGCTTCAACGACCATACCCCGGCCATCCTGAAGAAGCTCGGCAACGCCAAGGAACTGGCGAAATACGCCGGCCGCGCCGGCCTGTCGCCCGATGAATTCGGCCGAATGATCGAGCGCATCGCGGGCCGCCGCCCCGAGATCCGGGCCACCCGCGCCCGCCTCGCCGCAGCGGCGGCCGCGGCGGGCATCCCCATGCTCAGCCATGACGACGCGACGCTCGAGGACCGCGCCCTCTACCGCAGCCTCGGCGCCCGCTTCTGCGAATTCCCCATGGCCGAAGCCGTCGCCGCCGATGCCCGTGCCCATGGCGAGGCGGTGGTGATGGGCGCGCCCAATGTGGTGCGCGGCGGCAGCCATCTCGGCTGGGCCAGCGCCGCGCCGCTCGCCGAGCGGGGCCTGGTGACCATCCTCGCCAGCGACTACCACTGGCCCGCGCTACTGGAGGCGCCCTTCGCCATGGCCCGGCGCGGCAGGCTGAGCCTTGCCGAGGCCTGGTCGCTGGTCTCCGCCAACCCGGCCGCCGCGGCCGGCCTGGCCGACCGCGGCGCGCTCCGCCCGGGCATGCGCGGCGACGTGATCGTCGTCGATCCGCAGGCGCCGCGCGTGCTGGCCTGCTTCGTCGCCGGCGAGGCAGCCCTCCTCACCGGCGACGCCGTCGCGCGCCTGCAGGCCCCGCTCAGGCCGTGATGCTCTTCCAGTCCACGCCGCTCTCGAAGGCTGCGGCCGCGCGGTAGATCGTCCCCTCTTCGTACATCTTGCCGACCAGCATCAGGCCGACCGGCAACCCGTCCGCCAGGCCGCAGGGCACCGACATCGCCGGGTGATGCGTGCAATCGAAGGGCGACGTGTTCGGCAGCACCTCGAAGGCCCGCTGGATGATCTCGGAGGTCGGCGCATCCGGCGTCGGCAGCGGCGTTGCCGTCATGGGGAGGGTCGGCATCGCCAGCAGGTCGTACTGCGAGAGCACCGAGTCATAGGCGGCCCGCAGGCGGCGCACCAGGTTCTGCGCCTTGGCGTAGTAGTGCCCGCGATGCCGCGTCACCATGTAATGCCCGAGCAGCATGGTGTTCTTCAGCGTCTCCGACAGCTCATCCGCCCGCCCGCGCCAGTTGCTGTGCGCATCGAGCAGCGAGTTGACGTAGAGCCCCTGCCAGTTGAAGCCGAATCCGTTGCCATGCATCATCTGCACGGTCGCACCCTCGGCCGCGACCGGCAGCCAGATCGCCGCCCCCAGCCGGTGCATCGGCAGCGAGACCGTCTCGACCGTCGCACCCAATCCGCGCAGCCGCTCCGCCGCCTCGCGCACCAGCGCGTCGTTCTTCTCCTGCGACTGCGGATGGGCGAAGCCTTCCTCGATCAGCGCGATCTTCATCCCCGCCACGCCGCCCCGCATCAGGTCGCGATAGGCCGGCACCGGCGCCGTGCTGTACTGCCGGGGGTCGAGCCCGTCAGGCCCCGCCAGCACCTCCAGCAGGAGCGCATTGTCCTCGACCGTCGCTGTCATCGGCCCGGTATGGTCGATGGTCAGCTCGATCGGCATGATCCCGGTATAGGGCACCAGCCCATGCGTCGGCTTCATGCCATAGATGCCGCAGAAGGCCGCCGGCATGCGGATCGACCCGCCCTGGTCGCCGCCGAGCGCCATCGGCACCTCGCCCGCCGCTACCACCGCCGCGCTGCCTGAGGAGGAGCCGCCCGCCGAATAGCCCATGCGGTGCGGGTTGTGGACGGGTGCCGGCGCGCTGGTATGGCTGCCGCCGGAGAAGCAGAAATACTCGCAGACCGTCTTGCCGGTGATGGTGCCGCCCGCCTCCAGGATCCGCGTGGCGACCGTCGCATCCACATCCGGCACATAGCCCTCGAGCGTCGAGGCGCCGTTCATCATCGGCACGCCGGCAAGGCAGATATTGTCCTTCAACGCGACGGTCTTGCCCTTGAGCTTGCCGGAGGCGGCGCCCTCCACCCTGGTCTTCACATACCAAGCGCCGTAGGGGTTCTCCTCGGCGCTCGGGCGCCGGCCCGGGGCGCGCGGGAAGGTCACCTCCGGGATCTCGTCCGGCATCTGGTCGACAAGGTTGTAGGCGGCGAAGCTGCCCTCCAGCGCCGCCCGATGCTGCTTCATCTCATCGGCAGTAAAGGTCATGCCTAGCTCGTCCGCGACCTTGTGCCATTCCTCGATGCCCGGCAGCCTCAGCGTTCCCAGCGGCATGGTCGTCCTCCTCCGTTCTTAGGTCAGGCGCTCGTGCCCACGAATTCCTGCACCAGGGCAGGGTCGCCGAGCGCAGTCGGCGGGAGCTCCCGCGTGATGCGGCCGCGCTGGATCAGCAGGATGCGGTCCGCAAGGGCCTGGATGAAGTCGAGATTTTGCTCGACCAGCAGCACGGACAGCCCGCGCCGCCGCAGCGCGTGGATGCGCTCGACGATGGCTGCGTTGATGGAGGGCTGGATGCCCTCGGTCGGCTCATCGAGCAGCAGCAACCGCGGCCGCCCACAGAGCGCCCGCGCGAGCGCCAGCAGCTGCTGCTCGCCGCCCGAGAGCGCGCCGCCCGGCCGGTCCAGCAGCCGCCGCAGTTCGGGGAATTCCTCCAGCACTTCCTCGACCACCTCGCCGCCGCGGCCGCCCTTGGCGGCAACGGCGAAGCGCAGGTTGTCGAGCACCGAGAGTGCCGGGAAGATCTGCCGTCCCTGCGGTACGTAGCCGAGGCCGCGCCGCGCCCGTTCATGCGGCGGCAGGCGCTGGATCTCCTCGCCATCGAGCAGGATCCGCCCGCCCTTGCAGGGCAGCAGCCCCATGATGATGCGCAGCAGCGTCGTCTTGCCCATCCCGTTATGGCCGAGGATGCCGACGCAGCTTCCCGCCTCGACGCCGAGCGAGGTGCCGTGCAACACGCCGATGCGCCCATAGCCGGCCACGAGGTCCTCGACCGCCATCATGCCGGCACCGCCATCCGCGCCTCCGGCGGCCGCCCTAGATAGACGTCATGGACCCGCGGGTCGGCCAGCACCCGCTCCGCGCAATCCTCGACGAGGATGCGCCCCTGGTGAAACACGGTGATGCCGCTGGCGATCGCCCGGATGAATTGCATGTCGTGCTCGACGACGATCACGGCATGGTCGCGGTTCATCTCGCGGATCAGCCCCGCCGTCCCTGCCGTCTCCTCCGCGCTCATCCCCGCCGTCGGCTCGTCGAGGATGATGAGGTCCGGCTCCGGCGCCACCACCGTCGCCAGCTCGACCAGCTGCCGCTGCCCATGCGCCAGCAGCCCGACCTGCGCCCCAGCGAGCGCCCCGATCCCGAGCCGTTCCAGCGCCGCCATCCCACGTCGCCGCGCTTCCCGCTCCCCATGCTTGCGCCGCACCGCGAGCGTCACGCCCTCGAGCGCCGTCAGCCCGTCGAAGAGCGAGGGCACCTGCGTCTTGATACCGATGCCAAGCCGCGCGATGGCATGCGGCTCGAGACCGGTGATGTCCCGCCCGCGCCACAGGATGCGCCCCGCGCTCGGCCGGTACTGCCCTGTGAGGCAGCGGAAGAAGGTGCTCTTGCCTGCCCCGTTCGGCCCGATCAGGCAGCGCAACTCCCGCTCCGCCACGGCAAGGCTGACATCGTCGACGGCGACGACGCCGCCGAAGCGCATGGTGAGCCCCTCCGTCGCCAGCAAGGCGGTCATGGCGCCCGCCGCCGCAGCAGCGAGGCCAGCGTCGGCTGCAGCCCCCGCGGAACGACCAGCACCGCCAGCACGAGCACCAGGCCGAGGATGAGGTTCGGGTTGACCTCCGGCAGCGTTCCCGCCCAGGAGGTCAGCGCCTGCAGAAGCATCGCGCCCAGGACCGGCCCGAGCAGCGTCCCCACACCCCCAACCATCACCCAGATGATCACCTGTCCTGAATAGGCCAGCGAGAACATCGTCGGGCTGACGAATACGCTGTTGGCGAAGAGCATCCCCGCAAGCCCGGCCATCAGCCCGCCGATCGAGAAGATCGCCAGCTTGTAGAGCCGCACGTCGTAGCCGAGCAGCGCCGCCCGCAACTCGTTCTCGCGGATAGCGACGACAACGCGCCCGAAATGGCTCCTGAGGATCAGCTTGCAGGCCGCGTAGCAGCCGCCGAGGCAGGCCACCGCGACGGCGAAGATCTGTTCCGGCGCCAGCGCCGTCCCCGGATCGCCCGGCATGTTGAGCGGCGGCGTCGCGGGAATGCCGTTGAACCCGCCCAGCGGCGCCGCGCCGATCCGCCACTCCTCGCCCGCCGTCGAGTTGATGAAGTTGAACAGGATCAGCGTCACCGTCAGGGTGATGACGCCCATATAGACGTCGCTGACCTTGCCGTAGAACATCACGTAGCCAAGCGCCGCCGCCGCCAGCATGGGCACGCCGAGCGCGATCGGGATCGCATAGGTTGTATCCGTCAGGTTGAGCGCCGCCACCGCATAGGCATAGCCGCCCAGCCCGAAGAAGGCCGCCTGGCCGAAGCAGAGGATGCCGCCGAAGCCCCAGACCAGCGCGAGGCTCAAGGCCAGCAGCGCCATGGCGACATAAACGGTCGCGTTGATGATGGCGAAAAGCTCCAGCACCTGCGGCAGCCACCAGGCGGCAAAGGCGGCCGCCAGCAGCGCCAGCGCAGCCTGGAGGAGGGCGCGGCGATCTTCCATCACAGCGAGCGTCGGAAGAAGCGCCCGGTGATGCCTTGCGGCAGCAGTCGGAGCAGCAGGATGGCGACGGCGAGCATCAGCACCTCGCCCAGCACCGGCGTCGTGGCGAAGGTGCCGAGCGTGTTGACGCTGCCGAGCAGGCCGGCCGCCGAGCTCGTCCCCGCCAGCATGGACGCGCCGCCGGTGATGACGGTGATGAAGCTCCGCGCGATATAGGCCGTGCCCATCGTCGGCACCACGCCCGACATCGGCGCGATCAGCGCCCCAGCGAGCCCCGAGACCGCCGCGCCGGCCGCGAAGGAGAGTGCATAGACCCGCTCCGTCGGCACGCCGAGCGCCGCCGCCATTCCGGCATTCTGCATCGTCCCCCGCGCGATCAGCCCGGCCGGCGTGAAGCGCAGCACCGCCCAGACCGCGGCGAGCAGCACCAATGTTGCCGCAATCAGGAACAGGCTATAGCCCGAGGTGCTGTAGGCGCCGATCTGCACGCTGCCGAGCGGCGCCGAGAACCCGGCGACCGTATTGCCGAAGATCATGGTGACGGCGCCGACCAGCGCCAGCGATAGCCCCCATGTCGCCAGCATCGTATCCACCATCCTCCCATAAAGCCGCCGGATCACCAGCCGCTCGACGACCACGCCAAGCAGCCCGACGCAGAGCGGCGCCACCACCAGCATCGCCACCCAAAGGTTGACCCCGGCCCCCACGGCGAGGATCGCGCTATAGGCGCCGAGCATCAGGAACTCGCCATGCGCCAGGTTGATCACCCGCATCATGCCGAAGACGATGGCGAGGCCGAGGCTGATGAGCAGCAGCGTGGCGATGCCGCTCAGCGCCTGGATGCCGGTGGCGAGCGCCAGGTCCATCGCTAGATCCTGACGTCCACCACGACCTGGCGATTGGCGTTCGGCTCCTTCTGGAGGTCGCAGACCGATTGCGTGTCGGAGGGCGGCGAGTTGGGGAAATGCTGCAGCACGTTGAAGCCGCGGTTCTTTACCTCCGCCACATAGACATCGAGCGTGACGTGGTTGGTCTTCGGGTCGAGCGTCGTCCGGCCCGGCGGCCCGTCGACGCTGATGCCGGAGCCCAGCGCCTCGATCACCTTCATCCGGTCGATGGTGCCGGCCTTCTTCACGCCCTCGGCCCAGAGCCGCATGCCGATATAGCTACGCATGGCAAGCTCCGCGCCGAGATAGGGCGTGCCAGTGCCGAGCTTCGCGCGGAACTTCTCGAGGAAGGCCTTGTTGGCCGGGTTGTCGACTTCCTGGAAGTAGGAGAAGGCGCAGACGATGCCGTCGCCCTCCTCGGGCGAGAGCAGCAGGCTCTCATTCCCGCCGCCGAAGGTGGTGGAGGCCATGGGGATGCGGCTCTTCATCCCCGCCGCGGCCCATTGCCGGTAGAAGGAGACATGCGCGCCGCCGACGAGCGCGGAGACGACCATGTCCGGCTTCGCCGCCTGGATCTTCTGGATCGCCGGGCCGAAATTGGTGACGTCAAGCGGGAAGAAGTCGACCCCCACCGCATCCCCGCCGCCCTCGCGGAAGAATTTGGTCACCCATTTGCTGGTGATCTGGCCGTAATTGTAGTCGGCCGCGACGATGTAGACCTTCTTGCCCCATTTCTGCATGACGTGCGGCACGAGCCTTTGCACGTTCTGCGCCGGCGTCGAGCCCGTGCAGAAGCAGTTGCGGTCGCAGACCCCGCCCTCATATTGCGTGTTGTAGAAGTAGAGCGTGTTGTAGCGCTTCAGCACCGGGCGGATCGCCTCGCGCGAGGCCGAGGTTATGCCGGCATGCACGACCGCGGCCTTGTCCCGCGTCGCCGCCTGGGTGGCGAACTGCGTGTAGAGCTGGATGTTCGACTGCGGGTCGTAATTGATCACCTGCACCGGCCGCCCGAGCAGGCCCCCCGCCGCATTGATCTCATCCGCCGCGAAGTCGATACAGGCGATCATCGGCTTGCCGTAGATGTCGAGCCCGCCCGAGGCGTCATGGATGCTGACGACCTTGATCGGGTCGGCGCCGAGCGCGGCCTGACGGAAGACGAGCGGCGCCGCGAGCCCCCCGGCCGCGGCGATGAGGGTCCTGCGCTTCATCCCTTATGTCTCCCTGGTCCCGTGTCAAAGGTAGCGCTTGGCGAGCAGCATATGCACGCCCTTGTTGCCGTCGACCGTCTGCGTCACCCGGAGGTCGCCGATCAGCGAGCACAGCATATAGGCCTGGTTGCGGCTGAGATTGGTGCGGGCGCAGATCTCCCG
>JAESFQ010000086.1_pt1 | contig 40006 bp, 46 predicted proteins | sample 9269431 | NCBI WGS metagenome assembly JAESFQ01 (sample SAMN14502588, study PRJNA617103) | algae metagenome | isolation source: Plectolyngbya sp. WJT66-NPBG17 and co-occurring heterotrophs from well... | place: USA: Mojave Desert, Joshua Tree National Park, California | collected 2006-08-06 | reverse complement strand
ATTTGAAAGGCCCAATTGTTCGCATCAGTCCATGGGAGGTACACATTCGCGACGCCGAGTTCTACAATGAGCTTTTTACCGCCAAGTCAAAGTTCAACAAAATGCCGCATCTGTCACATCGCCTTGGACACCCAAAAGCCACAGTCGACGCGATAGAGCACGATTATCATCGCCGCCGCAGAGCAGCTGTTGCTCCTTTCTTTACTAGACAGAAGATCATAGACTTCAGCCCTTACACCGGCTCTCGAATCAACAAGCTACGCACTATCTTCGAGACGCAGTATAAAGGGACTGGAAAGGTAGTTTGTCTCAACGAGGTTTGGGGTGCCTATGTAACTGATGTGCTCACCTGGTACATCTATGCTTTATCCTACGACTTCTTAGACTATCCTGGATTCGAGGCGCCATTTACAACGGCTATCCACAACCTCTTATACTCAATCCCCTTTGCAACGAGTTTTCCGACCCTGGCAAAGTGGCTACAGAAGCTACCGGAATGGATGCTTGTTTCGCTTGATCCCACGATGAAGCCGGTGTTTAAATTTCGCCATGTAGGTTGATCGTCTCTAGCGATGTTCACTCCGTTAACCTGTTACAGGAAGTGAGGACTCAGATCCGACGTATCGTGGCCGGCGAAAACGATGCTGACAAGTCTGTCGAACACCGTACTGTCTTCCACGAGCTACTCAACTCCAGCATCAAAAAAGCCGAATTGACCGAGGATGTGATGCAGCACGAAGCATTGAGTTTTACAGGTGCAGGCATCGACACGACAAAGACAGCGCTCACCGTTGCAAGCTTCTGGATTCTGCATAAACCGGACGTCAAAGCCCGTTTGATACTGGAGCTGGAGAGTGCGATCCCTGACCCAGACAATCTGCCACCTCTCACCGAACTTGAGAAGTTGCCATACCTGTCCGCGGTTATACAAGAATGTAAGCAATTCACGCGAATTTAGACGCTCTCAGCTGACCTCCATAGCTCTACGCATGTCTTATGGGTTGTCTGAACGACTGGCACGTTCAAATCCTACCGGTGTCATTCAGTATGGCAGCTACATCCTACCTCCCGGCACACCATTCAGCATGTCAAACTATCTGCAGGTCCGCGATCCAAAGATATTCCCCAATCCGGATGACTTCCTACCTGAGCGCTGGCTGAATGACCCTGTATCACCCACTGGACATCCGCTAAGTAAATATTTGACTGTGTTTGGGAAGGGGCCGCGTATGTGTCTGGGCATGAATTTTGCGCAGGCAGAGATGTATTTAGGGCTGGCAGGGGTGTTCAGGAGCGTCAATCTTGAGCTGTATGAGACGGATAGGAGCGATGTGAATATGGCGGGCAGTTACTTCGTCCCTCTTCCCGAGAGGAGCAGCAAGGGAGTGCGTGTGATTGTGAAATGAGGGTTGCACTAATCAATTGTCTTTTTGGTCGAGGTGGAATGGGGACGACATTTCAGTGTTGTTTGAGTCGCTGAATAAGAAGACAGCGCATGTTGCCTAACAATCTACTGGGATATTTTCCTGGGCATAAGATCGTCTTTGGTGTGCGCTGTACGAAATACGCCCTCATACGGACGAACATTAGGGATTATGTCGTCTTGGTTGATTATTAGTTAAATAGGCCAGCGTTACTCTTAAGTAATTCGACCGAGGTACGACTTAAAATGTAATGGATTAAAAGCTAGAGTCTTTAGGTGTGCATTTAGATCCCACCCGCATCAGACATGGTCGACGTGGCGAGCAGTAAGTGGGCGGGGTAGCGTGTGTTACCGATCATCGTTACACAGCATGAAAGGCCAAAGGAGGGGTTACTGGACAGACAACACGCTACGCTTCATGCATCTCGAAAACACAAATACAAGATCTACCTCTACTTTCAGCTCACAGCAACTAGATTCTCCTACAATGCCACGAAAAAAAAGTTCCGACACAGCCCTAAACGCATTGAATTGTACATCTTGCACCCGAAAATTTGCTAGTCATATTGCATTGGCAGATCACCGTCGCTCGAAACACGCAGTTCCCGACACGCTCAATGCTACTGCAACGAATGGATCTAACAAAGATCCGAGAGGCTGGGTGTCTTGCCCAGCTGCGAGCTGCGCTAGGACGTTTACAAGTCAAAGAGCACTTGAACAGCATTTGAACTCTTCGATCCATGCTGAAAAGCAAAGTGATCTGGTACAGAGTCCCAGGAAAGTTGGCAATGCGTCGTCGTCGTCCCAAGGTAGCTCAAGCGAAGCGCATCGGAACATGTCCAACGTCCCAGGCACGATCCCAACGGAGAGCGTCCACTTCGCAGCCCCCGTTGTGGTCGGCAAAACACATAACACTTGGGACGCCCTTACTTCGCACTTTGAGTCTTCATTATACATCAGCACCGCCCCGCAGTCCGCTGTCATGGATTCATCTGGTGCGCTACAAGCGTCGCAGAAAGTTAAACATACTGGGAAGCGCACCGTAGCGAAAAGCACATCAAGAGAACGAAGAAACACAATAACCCAAGCACCGGATGCACAGCCAGTCTTCAAAGCGACCAGCATCCAGCAGCTCCAACAATCTTCAGCACTTACTGCGCTAACATCATGCTGCCATTCACATGCGTCCCTCATAATCAACAAATACACACTCAACCTCAACCACAGTATCATCGTCAAAGATGCAACTGAGCTCATGTACATATCGCTACCTACTCCCCAACACTATGCTCGAACACCAAAGCGGCGCGCCATCGTGCTGAACTACGAAACGACTGACAAAGCCAACAACCAGTCAGGAATAGCGCACATATCAGCCATTGACTATCTCACCGGCGAGACCCTCATCAACGCGTCCGTCTTACTAACCCAGCCCATCTCAGATTATTGCACGAGGTACAGCGAGATGCTGGGAGAACTCCTCACCAAAGCCATTGCCGAGGGGAAAGTTCTAAACAGCTGGCCAGAAGCGCGTACGGAATTATGGAAGCACATCGACGCCAACACCATCCTAGTCGGCCACGCTCTACGCTACTGCCTCGCTGCAATCCGCATGCAACACGCGCGTATTGTCGACACAGCGATTTTAGCCGCGAACAAGGTTGGACTTGGGGTTAAGAGAAGTTGGAGTCTCACGTCGCTTTGTAGTCAAGTCCTCAACATGGCGGTTGACAATGATACTAACGTGCGGAATAATTCCCTCGCGGGTGCGCTTGCGGTGCGACGACTTGTAATGTGGTGGATCTGCCATCCTTTTGAAATATCGCAATGGGCTGATCGGCAGCAGAAAGAGTGGTATGGTAGGCATAGGATTGGAAGAACATATCCATATCAGCCAGAGCAGTGGATATGGTCCGTGTTGGCATCGACAGAACGGAACCCCTTTTCAGATTGACATGGCTGTGTCCGGATATTTGACTTGAACTGGAGATAACAAGAGCCTGGAGTCCTCTTGTATACCGTTACCTTCGGGCCGTGTATGATGTGTTAGTAGCCACGCGACGGATGTAATGTAGCGCTCCATGTGTTCTATGCATTTGGGTGAGAAGCCACCAGGGAAGCTTATTTCACCTTCTCTACATAGCAGGGGTGTTTGGAGAAGACAGTGCACGTACACGAATATGTAAGGTGAATTCAGCAAGCATTATCACTGTAGAATAAGATTATTAGAATATTTCATTTTCACGGTCAAAGTTTTGCCTGATCATACGTGTGAGATCAATACAGAATGTCTATCTATACTGAGCGCTGTAAAGCACTGTCGAGCCAGTCATCGTGATATCATCCGCCAGTGTCGATCCAGAGGATTAAATGCATCGAGCTAGTGATAAACGCTGTCAACTGAGAAGACCTACCGGCGAGCACGCCGTTGACTAAAAGAACCTCGCTGAAGTCGAACCAGGGCGAGACCCCGGGTCCCCCCTTTGCCTGTGGCGCCACTTAGCTACCAGATCTGCGAGCTCTACCCCAACCGTAGTGACAAAGGCAGAACAACGACAATGTTACGGCCTGGATGACCCGTAGCGGGTTGACGGGGCAGAGAAGTTATACTTGTAAACACGGTAACGCCTCTCAGAAAGCACTTAGCTAAGAAACAGTGAAGACATTCCGGCATTTAAGAGAGCTCAGAATATAGCAGTTATCTAACAGACAGATAGAGCGTAGGAAAACGAAAATGATGCATACTTTATCCAAGGAGAACGAAGCTTGCACGTCTTACTAAATTGCTTGCATTGGTCTTATACTGCTTGTTGTGAGGAATACATAAGTACAAGGTCTCCTGCTAGATAGCCTGAAGAACTTGAGCCCGTTCCCGATACAGCCCACAGCAATTGTTTCAGTTGAAATCACGCTCAACAACTAGCTTCACTGTCCGTCTTCCAGACGACCTGAACATACTCCTCCAAATCCTCCAACAGCTCTTTCGGACACTCCAGGGCTGCAAAATGACCTCCATAGTTGTGCTCCTTATAGGCGACCAGGTTGCAAGCCTTCTCCACTCCTGCCTTGATACCGGGAGATAACTCTTTTGCGAACCATGAATATCCAGTCGGCTTACTCAAGTACGGCTGTCCCTCCATGAATTTATGATATGCACGGTATGGATAGAGAGAGCGGGGATAGGCCTGCGTAAACCAATACAGTGACACGTTGGTCAAGATATCATCGAGGGGTGGGTCTTGGTCAGACCATTCGAGGAACTTCTCGCCAATCCAGGCGAGTTCGGCTAAGGGGTTCGACGACAGAATATAGCCGATGGTAGAAGGACGCGTTCCTTGTTCTATGGCGTAGGCAACGCCAGTCTTGCGCCATTGAGCAGCCCTCTGAACGGCTTCTTGTTGAGAGCTACTCAACTCTTCGAAGGGAGGTTGAGGAGCATGAGCCATCAGATTCACTGTGGTGCAATCAGTCAATGTCCAAAATGGGATTGTATGAACTCGTGAGCTTACCGTGACTTCCTATGCACCAATCATAGTTTCTGGAAATCAAACCGGCAACGAACGAGCCGACATCCCCACCGTGAGCAATGTACTTCTCAAAACCGAGATTGACCATGAGCGTGTCTATCACTCTAGCCGAGTCCTCCGTCTTCCAGTCCTTATCTGTGGGCAGACCTTCACTGAGAGGATACCCTGGCAGGGACGCAATGATGACATGGTAGGGTTGATCGGCTGGCTTATACTTGCTCTGCACCAGTTCGACGATGGGAAGAAACTCAACAAAGCTACCAGGCCAGCCGTGCATCAAGACGATTGGAGCTGCGTCTATCTTGTCGGACAATAAGCCTATGAAGTGAACATCAACACCTTCGATTTCCATCTTATAATTAGGGAGGCTGTTGATATGTTTCTCCTTCGCACGCCAGTCGTACTTGTTCAGCCAGTAATCTCTGCTTTCCGTGATCCATTTGTGCGTGATGCCAAAACGGCGGTCCTCCTGGAGGCTCTCCCAAGTTGCTGGTGAGATCTTGGAAAGTTGAAGAAGCTGTTTGAATTCCGCGAGGTCTTTATCGGAAACGTGCAGGGTAAAGGGCTTGGCCGAAGCAGGAACAGAGAACGGCATTGTTGTCGTCTTTTTAATCGACAATGTAGGTTTAGAGAATTGATATGAATATCCAAACGAGAGACTATAAAGTTATATATGTACATAGGGAAGATACTATTAATATCTAATATAACGAAACAAGATTCATTACTTACTCTTCGCTCTTCGGCCTTTAGTTTTCGGCCTTCGGCTTTCGACCTTTGGATTTCGGCTTTAGCTTTCAGCTTTCGGGTTTCACATTCTAGCCCTCGGCTTTCATCTTTCAGCTTTCAGCTTTTAGCTTTCGGCTTTCGGCCTTTACCTCTTGCTACTACATCCCAGGGACAGAGACTAAGGGGTGGAGCGAAGCACGCGCTTTGTTGTTTGCGCACATCGACGCCGAGACTGTTTTGGTTGGACATGCTTTGCACAACGATTTGATTACGCTAGGTATCCAGCATCGGCGTATTGTAGATTCTGCAATCCCAGCATCTAAGGCTGATAGACGTGCGGTAAAGAGGCGGTGGGGGCTCAAGGATCTGTGTGATCAGCTAGTCGATATCAAGATACAGGGTGACGAGAAGCTGGGGCATGATTCCGTCGAAGACACGTTCGCGGCTCGAGAAGTCGTGTTGTGGTGTGTTAAGCACGCAGGTGCGCTGAAACGGTGGGGGAAGAAGCAGCGGAAAGAGTACTATGGCAGGGAGAAGCACAAGGCCAAGGCCAAAGCTAGGACTGCATCGCGGAGGGCACACCCGTCGTACATTGGTGTTGATCTTTATGATCACGATGAAGATGATGAGATGGTGACATGGTCTGATATTGCGGAGGGTTGTGGATGGCCACATCCAGATACGGGGTACGATCCTTGGTCAGACTAAATAAGCAACAAGAGCAATGTGCCTAGTCACCAAAAACAAAGAAATGAAGTTCAGATACATGGACTTGCAAGGTAATTCCAAACCCGCACAGCGGTAATCCGTCGTCCAAGAAAGAAGGCACGGTTTTGTTATACAGTCGCAGAAACATACTCTGCCCTAGCAATGCCTATTATTCTCCTCCATTTTCCCCTTCACCGTCGAAGGCGAAACACAGGACGCCGATGCACGCCAATTCGTTCTGCCAGAATTAAAATGATTCAGAAACTTCGCACTCGCATTCGCACCGATTACAATCAGAACCTCTGTGAAAAAGGTGCATTAACAACATGCTCCAGAGGGATGATAAGTTTACTTGTCTCCAAGCAGAGGCTGTGACTCGCTGCTGTCACCAGCGCCACCCTTCTTCTTCTTACCTCGCTTCTTCCTCTTCTTCTTGCCCCCTCCTTGACCTCCCGCGTGCGAAGATTCGGCTTCCGAATGCTTCTCATTGTCGTGGCCATCAGTTTGACGGCCATTTGCCTTGTCCTCGGAGTCACTAGAACTCGTAGTCTCCAAAACAAGCTTCTGGATGCCATTGACATCTATCACATTCTCAGAGATGCTACCGCTTCGAGCAGTATGTCGCTTCTTCGGAGGACTGCGCGAGCGCGAGCGCAAGGAGGCGATGGTACTGACGGAATGCGCCCGTCCTCGCGAACTGTCGTTTTCGTCGCCGCGATTGTCGACCAGTAGATGGGTGTTCTCGTCATCGTCATTCGGACGGCCCTTTGGAGATGTAGGGTCTTCCTCGTGTTCCCTTGTACCCGATCGACCGGATCTCCAAGACATGCGGTCACTACTTGGAGCCATGGTGCCGTATCCCACTGCTACACTGTGAACACCGTCGCTTGCTTCGCGACCTGCCGATGATAGCAGGCCTTGGCCAATACCACCTTCAGGCGCATGGGAATCCTGGGATATTACACCCTCAGATGGCTTTCCTTCAGTCGGAGCCTGGGCGTCTTCGGGTATCGTTTTGGGAATGTCCGGGGTCACATTCGCCTGTCCGGGTTTGATCTTGACAGTGTTGATGCGAGTTTGCTTGGGCCTCGTGGCAGCATTGGAGGGACCGAGATGCTTCAGGTGCTGCATGACAGTTGGGTCATCGCTGCGAAGCGGCGAGCCATTTGTCTTGCTGCCGCTGCTACGACGACGAATCAAGAAGGAGGGCTTGAGGTGACCATCGGGTATCTCGGGTAGAGAAGTCTTGCGCAGGGCTGGCTTGCCATTCTGTTCTGAGTCTGTCTCGGCCTCCGCAACTTGTGCTTCAGATGGCTTGCGAGAGATATCCGTGATGGCTTTGCCTCTAGGAACGCGGGCGCGAGGAGCAGGAGCCATGCGGCGAATCGCTTTGTGTACGTCAATGAAAACGTCGGACTCGTCAATAATTTCCCTGATGTTGTTAGTAGCTGTCTGAAGCTTGGTAAGACAAATGACCTACTCTCCAATCAATTCTTCGATAACGTCTTCTAGAGTAACGACGCCAACAGCACCGCGAGCCTCGGCAGGGTATTCGGAAACCAGTACCATGTGGGATTTGCCCTCCTGGAAGAAGTTGAGAATGTCCAAGCAGCTCGTCTCGGGGCGCGTCTCAGGTAGGGTAGCCAGGGCGAAGTCGCGCACACGTAGAGCATCCTCTGGATCGTATGTAATGAGCATCTTGACGAGGAGCATGCCAACAAAGTTGTGTTCGTTCTCTGGTGTGTGAATTGGGATACGGGAGTAGCCAGCTGAGAGGATATTGTCCATCATCTTCTCGTCCAAGATAGTGTCAGACGACATGGTGAAGACGTCTTTCATGGGCGTCATGATGTTGCCGACGGCCTTGGCTTTGAGATCTAGCACAGCGGTGATGATGGTGACTTCGTCCTCGTTCAGACGCTCATGCTCAAGTCCGAGCGACTGATGCAGGCTGACAAGTGTCTTCAATCCACCCTTTTTGTACACGGTACCGTGGTCTTCTCCGAGGAGGTAATCGAGGAGTTTGGCAGTCGGCCAGGCGACAATGCCCATGATGTACATGAGACCGAGAACGATGGGTGCCATGATGGCGCCAATTGGCAGACCGTAGCGCACACATATCGACTGAGGTACGACTTCACCGAAGATGACTAGGACTCGTTAGAAGTGATCAGAGTAGCTTGGAATGGACGTGTGTACCAATGAGTACGGTGGAACTAACAACAGCAGGCCATCCTCCACCGAGGGACCTGTCAAGCACTATAGGAAGAGTTTCGTTGGTGATGACATTGCTCAGGAGAAGCGTGACCAAGACCCAATGCTTGCCTCGCTCAAGCAGCTTCAGGACCTTGGCCGCGTTCTTGCGCTCGTGCTTCTCGCCGGATGAAGCAAGGACTTGTAGGTAGATCTCGTCCTGTCCCATCAAGCTGAAGAGTCGCTGTTAGCGCGTTGTTGTTACAAGGGCGGGACCGTCGTGTACTCACGCAATGGTTAGACCGGCAAACACACCACCGGCCAAGACAAGCGCGACAGCAATACCGAGGAAGATCCAGAGCTGTGGATCGTGGGCGTCCTTGGGAAGATCCTCGTCGGCGTCTTTGAACGTCTTCAGCACGTCGCCGAAAGGCATGGGCAACGCGGTGACCATGGGCGCGAAGGCGTGGAAGAGGCCGATGAAGGCCAGCCGAGCAGTCCGCATCGACGAGCCATTGGCGGCTGCGCGAGAACGAGTGGCGCTCATGGCCATGGGAAGCACCTCAGTGCGGAAAGATGAAGAAGGTCTCTGTGCAGCGGAGAGACTGTCGAGATTGGCGAGGGAGATGGAGTGCCAGGGTTGGTGGTGGGCGCGCAAATACCGATGCGGAAACAGCGGTTTGGTGGGTCTGCGCACGGCCGGCACATGTAAACGTATGATACAACGTCAAAAGAAGACCAAGGCGCGCACGCGTTCTTCTTGTGTCAGTCAGACCTTTACCTTCTCGTATACCCAAAGGAATTAGCAGTCTGCCCTCGCATCGCGCAGTCAATTCGGTTTCTGAACACTGCATGTGTGTGCGTCTTCGGTCCATCAACCCCCGGCACGAGGTTCTTGGTATTCGCCTCGGAATTGCTTTCCCCAGTCTTGGGACAAGGCGCCAAATCCAACTCTGTGCCGTATTTCCACCACCATCGCCCTGGTGGGCCATACACCCTGCGTATCAGAATGCAACACCGACCAAAGAGACTTGCTGCTGACTATGGCACTTTTGAAAGATGAATGCGCTAGTCTCCACCAGCCGTAGGAACCAATCTGGCGCCCGTCGTCATTGTGCAGCAGCTCCAGCCTTGGCAAGACGACCATCACGTGCTGCCACCTTCCCTTCTCGGCGCTTGCTCGCTTAACTCCGCAACGCGTGGAACCTGGAGAGCCGCTGGTAGCCGCGACATGCAACCGCACAACCGTCGGCTCGCATGTTTGTGGCCAGCATGTCTTTATCGCATGTGTCTTTTCTCCAGTTCTGCATGCTCTCGTTGCTCTCGTTTCGATAGGCATGACTGTGACTTCACCATCAATCCGCGCATTGTCGCGCTATCTGCTTCGCCCTCAAGCACCACTGCGACCCCGCTGTCAACACCATCTGCGACACAAACAATACTCTTCGGCAGCACCTGGCGCACGCCTCAATGGCACAGTAGAGTACGATGCAACGCCCATCCTCCACCACACCGCCAAGTCGTCCCTCTCGAACCCTGAACTGCCTGCCGACATACAAAAGGGCCAGACAAAGCGCATAAACCTCTACACCGCCGTCAACGAAGCTTTACGATATGCATTGCAGACAGATGAGCGCGTATTGGTCTTTGGAGAGGATGTGCAATTCGGAGGTGTCTTCCGGTGTACAATGAACTTGGCCGGAGACTTTGGCACAGAACGCGTCTTCAACACTCCCTTGAGCGAGCAGGGACTTGTGGGTTTCGCTATAGGAGCAGCTGCAGAGGGCATGAGACCTGTAGCAGAAGTTCAATTTGCCGATTACGTCTTCCCTGCCTTTGATCAAATACACAACGAAGCGGCCAAATACAGATACCGGTCGGGGAGCACCGGTGTCAACTGTGGAGGCCTAGTGATCCGCATGCCATCAGGCAGTGTCGGACATGGCGCACTGTAAGACACCAGAACCCTTTCAATCGACATCCGCTAACACGTCCTCAGCTACCATACACAATCCCCAGAAGCCCTCTTCACCCACACGCCCGGTCTACGCGTCGTAATACCCCGTTCACCCGTTCAGGCGAAGGGGCTGCTCCTTTCCGCCATACGTTGTCAGGACCCTGTCATATTCATGGAGCCCAAGATACTATACCGTGCGGCCGTTGAGCACGTACCTGTCGACGCCTTCTATCTTCCGCTCGACAAGGCTGAAGTTCTCAAGACAGGCAAGGACGTGACAATAGTGTCATACGGTACTCCGCTATACACATGTTCAGCTGCAATAGCAGCAGCAGAGAAGGATTTCGGGTGCAGCGTTGAGCTGATAGACCTCCGGACGATATACCCCTGGGACCGAGAAACGGTCCTAGAAAGTGTGAAGAAGACGGGAAGGGCCATTGTAGTACATGAGAGCATGATGAATGCTGGTGTTGGCGCCGAGGTCGCTGCTACGATCCAGGAGAAGGCTTTTCTTAGACTAGAAGCGCCTGTAAAGAGGGTCACAGGATGGGCGACACATACCGGCCTCATGTTTGAGCAGTTTGTCATCCCGGATGTTACCAGTAAGTTGCGACATATTGGCTTGCGAGTGCTCTTTTGTGCTGACGTTGACAGGGGTTTACGATGCGATCAAGAAGACTATAGATTACTGAATGCATCATCCTTGGGAGTATTGTCATGTGAAGCTGCTGTCATTCATGCCACGCTGATACGCCTCTGGCATTCATACTACCAACTCCTAACAATGACCACAGCACAGTTCTAGTCATATGTGACATTTTGCTCATGTCCTCTTCGGATACAGCCGCAGCCGCCTGCCAGCGCACGTGGCTTGCGTCTCCTATTCGTCAAAATCTCAGCCTTGCTTATGCACGCTCATCTCGACTCTAGGCCGTGTCGTCAAACCCCTCAGCCTTGAACCCGGGACTTTTCTTCATGACACCTGCTCTCAGTAGATTTTCAAGGATTCAATCCTCCATTGAATGTCCTACATTTTCTAGTTCATTTGCTCTGCTCTCATTCTTCGCTGTCAGTCACCTTGCCTTGCCAAGCTGCGCTGACTGGGCCGCGTTCACTCAGCCTCGCGCCATTTCAGATAACCTGGGAGCTCAGTTGAAGTCGCGTACCTTCCATCTGAGTTCAACGAGGCTTACCAATACCTACCAACACCACTTCTAGGCGTGGTGATCAGCGAATTATGGCTCCCACCGCAACTACCTCTACCGGCATTGGTACGCCCACAGCAATGCTAATCGACACTGCGCCCACGTCTGATTTCGATGGCGAAGACTTTCTCAACAATCTCGGTACTGATCTCGCACCTCTCTTGACGCTTTTCGGAGAACAAGTCACGAAGCAGTTTCTCAGCATGTCGCTTGGGTGGGCCGATAACATTCTTCTGGCTATGGGGCCTCTGGGCATTATCACCACCATCGTGGCTGCAATCAGAGTCGGCAATTTCAAAGCCTTGAAAGCCCTGATCGGCAGGTATGTAATTCCCGCCGTCCGTCGAGAGCCGTTCCATGGTCGTGCATGGTCTGACAACAAAAATCAGGGCAAGAGAAAAGCTAGCGATTGCAGAGCCAGAACTTCTCTCATCAACTTCTGACAATACCTCCGAACTTTGGACTGGCGATGAGATAGTTCGACAATCTGGAAAAGCTCCCATCCTGGAGCTTATATTGTACCAGAAGACAGCCGGTACACAAGGTGCAACCTCGAGTGATATCCAGATGGACATTCTGACCGAGCAACCATACCATCTAGGTGATTTGGGCGATGCTCATCATGATGGGGTGCTCGTGTCAGACGAACTTGTCCGTCAATCGAAACTGAAAACCCTGCTCAGTTATCTGGACTTCGGAATTCGACCCGCTGCATTCGACTCCAAAGCACTAGCAAAACAGCCATCAAACTTGACGCTCAACACCCACGGAGCTATGGCAAGCAAGAAGGAGACCTGGCTGTTTGCGGCATTTGGTATCGCTGTACAATGTGTTGCCATGATCGTACCTGCCTTCATGACATACCACTGGAAACTCCAGAAACGTAACAAACCTGTACCGACCTATGCATATCCTTTGTTCCTTGTCAGCTCTTGCTTGCTATACATCGGCATTGGCCTATGTTCTCACCTCATCGAAGCAACCACAGTGGAGCAAGTCTTTACGCCGAGTAAAGTGAATGCCGTAAAAAAAAGTGTTTCGCCTACAGATGGAGTGCACATTGGGTGACCAGCATTTCGACCCGTATGTCATAATTGGACTTAGGGACTGTTCCATCTGCACGTCAAGATCTCGATCACATAATCCAAACAGTATCGTCATAGAGGAAGTGCAGAACACACTGGCAGTCGATGGCGAAGAGACCACGGAGAACCCTGAAGCAGTTTCCCATACCGTTGCTGCAGCAAAGAGTCCAGCCCACCCTTTGGCATCTACAGACGCATCTATCACTTTCATTGCAAGAAACGAACCCAGCGGTTTCGAGTTAACAGGGTCTGAAGTCGCCCGCTCGGTGACTAGGGGCAAGAACGTATCGAAAAAGCCCACAGGAAAACTTCCTCAAGTTGCTCCAGAGCCCACTCTGGGGACCACAATGAAGGGCGACACCCCGACTACGTTGAAAGAATCCACAAACATGGATGTGCCCATTACTGATCAAACGCGAACTCGGAAAATATTTACCTGTATTGCTGTCGCGTTATCTCTTGGGGGATTTGTTGGGCAGTTCGTCGGGTTTAGAGCCCTTCACTGGTCTGCGGCCGTTACCCAACTTGGAGTTGCGCTGCTCATGACTGCAGTACGGGCACGTGTTCGAAGAGGATTATCGGAGCGACCGGAGGCTATCAGGCTCCCTGACAAGGATCCTAATTGGATAGCGCTCTCAATTGGCACGGCATGTCGATATGGCTGGCGTGACACCAGAAACCCATGGCCTTATACGCCCGCCAGCTCTTTCGGGTTGTGTTCTTTTTACGACATGACTTCAGTGTTCGCGTCAATTTCCAACCCATCGAGTTCACAAAGCGATATCCTCTCGATGCTAGATCCAACAATCACGCTCCGATACAAGATGCGCGCGTCTACAGACCAAACGTTCGCTGGACTGGCCAACACCCTATCCCGCGTCATCCACCGCACGATCCACGAAATTTCGAAAGTAGAGCATTGGAGATTATTGGGTGTGCCTGAAAAATGCTACACATGGACGCATATTGTGAGAAGCGGGCGGACGGGTTTTCAAGGAGAATATTCTCGCTTCGAACTATCGTGTTGGAAAGGCATATCCGGTCACTTAGTCTGGAAGGATGGTTGTGGCCGATTAAGTGCTTTGTTAGCACTCTGGACATACAGCCACAACGCATGGAACGACAGGTCACACTCGCCATACGGCCTGCTGACATCATTGCAACGGTTCTTCCAGATTATGCAAATCTCTCATGGGCAACAAGATGATTTTTACCAGCTTTCCAAAACTTGGATACGCCCGATGCTAGAAGAATCCTCTAGAACGACTGTTCACATCACTCAAGCTCAGGCTTTTAGTTTCAAAGCTGCCATGCCTGTTCTGGGCTTCAGCTTCCTTGCTGACAGGCTACAAGCTTCTCATAAAACGATTGACGACAAAACAATGTACCACCTCGTTTGTATCGACGCCCCTCTGAACATGCAGTGTGCTATCGAGATCTTTTCGGGCTTTGTTAATGTCATGGCTAGGACGATGAAGGAAGCATCTGCATCACAGCCTGCAAATTTGGAAACGATTTTCAGGTTGTTGGATTCGATTTCAACTTCCCTTGTAGCAGAGGGTCTTGTACAAGAAAAGGTGGATGCGAAACTGTTGGTCTTGCCTGCTTTTCTCCGTTGGGGACTGCTGCCACTACAACCCGAAGAGAAATTAGAGAGCACCGTTACGAATAAGGGAGATGAAGGAACTAGGGCGAATCTAGGGAGCACACAAGGGGGATTTCCACCTTAGGACGTTTACGCGGTGATTAGAGTGATTTGCACATATGAAAGAACATTTCAAGCAGTTTATCTCAGTACAATCTCTCTCTTCACTGTTCATGCTTTGCACTTGTTTGGAATATATGATGTGTCGCTCTCGAAGAGTACACCTCCCTAAGAGAGTAAAGTTATATATAAAACATTAGCAGAGTACGTATAACTAGAGTTGGCTTATGCACTTTTTCGCATCCCAGAAGGTGCCCCCTAGAATCGCACACTACTATTCGTAAAAGACAGTTCGCGACTTGAACGTATAGATTCCTTGAGATCGGATCTCGATTTCCCCAGATCTCGCTTCCCTAGCGGCGGGAGTGCCTTGCGCTAGAATCCACAATGTTGTCCAGACGCAACATTGAAACGTCATGACTTTTGTACACCGCGCGAGTTTGCCCGCCGCGTGCACGTCACAGGTATCATAGCTCCAGATTTCTTTTGGTACAGCTTATGTGCAGAGCACAACCAAGACCCTTGTTACTTCAGACTTCAAACCTCAACCCTCAAACTCCAACTTCAACTTCAATTTCAACGATCTTAATTCCATTGCCTTTCCTCCCACACGAAGACTCGACACGCAATGGCTAGCAGAACATTCACCCCAATGCTCCGCCAGGCGACTCGCATCTCGCAGCGAAACGCCATGGCAGCACCGTGCCGTCGGTTCTTGAACACAGAGACAGCACCGAGTCTCTACTCGGCACGCGCCCACGTTATCGGCGCACGCACAGGGTACGCTCAGCACTACATTTGTCCATCCAAGAAAACTCCTTACTAACACCCCCTCAAGACACGTAGACGGCGAGAACCTCAAGATCGACCTGACAATGGCCAAAGCGCTCGGCGGCCCCGGCGACGCCGGAAAGACGAACCCGGAGGAGCTCTTCGCGGCTGGGTATGGCGCATGCTGTATGTCTCTTTTGCATAACTTAATTTATTTGCTTTGCTTCGACTAACATGTATCTAGTCCAGTCAGCGATGAACGCTGTCGCGCCCTCCCTCGGCGTAAAGATGCCGACGAAGACCGAAGACTCGATCGTCGAATCGACCGTAGAACTCGTCGGAAGCATGAAGGATCTAGACATGGGCCTGCGAGTCCAGCTTCTGGTCAAGGTACGCGGCCTGGCTAAGGAAGACCTGGAGAAGGTTGTACACAAGGCGAGACAGGTTTGTCCGTATAGTCGGGCAACCAAGGATAACGTGTACACGACTGTTAGATGCGAGACTATGTAAAGCAAAAGCAGCCTCAACGGATGGCACAGGAATAAATAGAAAGAATGAATCAAGATTAATCTTCAAAGACGCGTTTCTTGTGCGCTCTCTACAATAGCGGCTAACGTTCCCTCCGCAACGTCTTCCCCATCTTCTGCTTCCGTGACCCATATCACTCGACCGCTCCGCGGACTGCGTACTTCTAGCTCCATTTTCATTTGCTGGACTACGCAGATCACGTCTCCTTCTTTCACTGCGTCGCCTTGGTCGACTAATACCTCGACAAGTTTCCCTGGAAACGGAATGTTGATGTGCGAAGGGTCGGAGGGGTTGCCACGTCTATGGTGTGAAGTTGCTGCTGAAGCGCTAGCAGACGTTGAAGAGAGGGTTATGGTATACGGTGTTGTTTGAGGCGTGGCTGAGGAGGAGGTCGACGGGGTTGTGAAGAGGAGTTCTGCACTTAGGGAGGTGGGGAAGTCGTTTCGTAGGACGCGTGTTAGCTCGAGGTGGTGGGGTGGAGGCTTCTCGTTTGCTTTCGTGGTAGGGGAAGAGATGGCTATGGACCATGCATCGCCTTTTCGGAAGAGAGTGTTGGCTGTCGAGACTGACGCAGTTGAGGAGGCTGCTGCGGTGTCTGGGCTAAGAGTGTTTGGACGGGCGTCAGCGAGGCTTAGGCTCGATTGGAGAAGCTCTTTTTGTTTGCTCTCCAGCCATTGTGTGTCGCATTGACCGTTTACAAAATCTGGATGCGCGACGATGACTTTCAACATGTCGATGTTTGTCTTGATTCCCGTGATTTGCGAATCGTTCAAAGCCCGGTATGCTTTGCGAATGACATCCTTCCACGATGATGCTGTTACAATGACCTTGGCGATCAGACTGTCGAAATCTGCAGAGACCACAGAAGGCCGACCACTGATAAGGTGTGTGTCGACCCGGATACCATTACCTGAAGGAAACTGGAAAGACGTGATCTTGCCAATTGACAATGACCAGTCACTCTGAACGTTCTCCGCAGTGATGCGCAGTTGAACCGAATACGCCAGAGGTGAAATTTGTGGGTCTCTTTGAGCTGTTGGTAGGCCACAATCGTTCAGGGAAGAACCTTGCGAAAGTAGTAGTTGTGCTTTTACGATATCGGTCATGGAGATGGACTCAGTGATCGTATGCTCGACCTGTAAGCGAGGGTTGACTTCTAGAAAATAGTACTCCTTCGTTGACGGGTTCATGAGGAACTCAAATGTGCCGAGTGAGAAGTAATGTATCTAAATAGACGTTAGCAAAGCACTTTGAGGGCAGAACTCGGTACTTACATGTCTAGCCATTCTCAGCGCGTCCTCAATGACCTTAGCGATCAATTTGCGATCAGGCACGACGCTAGGTGCCAGCTCAACAATCTTCTGGTACCGTCTTTGAATACTGCATTCGCGCTCCCACAGATGCGTTACGTTTCCAGTGCCATCGCCGATGATCTGGACTTCGATGTGTCGAAAGCCATCGACGGCAGCTCTCTCAGCAAAGACTTGCTTAGATGGACTTTCTTCGACCGCTCTTTTCACCGAAGAGGCAAGCTGGTCTTCGCTGCGAATGAGGCGAATACCTCGACCGCCGCCTCCATCTACTGCTTTGACCATGATTGGGAAGCCAACTTGCGACGCGAAGCGCTGAACGTCTTCAACTCTGTTGGTAGGGTTCACCAGAGCTGGCGATACCGGGACGCTGCCTGTTCGTATATCAGTAATGTCGCAATCTCAACATCTTACGCCCTTACACTGCTCAGCGAGCTGCCTTGCCTTGAGTTTATCTCCAGTGCTACTCAAAATTCCCCATCCGGGACCGACTACTACCGCTCTAGCTTCTTCCCAGACTCTTTTCGAGAAGTCTTCAGACTCTGACAGGAAGCCATATCCTGGATGTACAGCATCAATGTTGTACTTCTTGATGATGTCGATAAGTCCATCAATGCTCATGAAGGATGAAGCTGATGGCAGCTTGATGGCATGAGTGGCTCGAACGGCATGTGAGTCATCGCCTGATACGTAGACTGCATATGTTTCAATTTCGAGTTCGCGAGCTGAAGAGATGATTCGCGTCGCTATCTCTCCTCTGCAAGCTGTTAGTCTCTGTTCTCAAACGGTACAGAATACCTACTGACCTGTTTGCAACAAGGAGTCGCTTAATGGGTCTTTGCGGAGGTCGAGCCATTCCGAATTGTCACCAACGATATTGGCTGTATGGATACTGTGTTCCGTGAAGATGCTCAATGCCAATCTTTTGCCCGGGAGATGACCAGTGCGCGAGTGGTTGAATTGCACTAGGCGGAAACAGGTTATTTATCACCAGGGAGACTTCCTAGACACCGACCCATCACCCAAGTTCAGTTTGGGAGCATGGGATCTATTGAGAGTTCGAATTGACGTCGAAAATCTCATAGTCGCGGTTGAGACAGAGCGCGATGAAGGAGGGCAAGCGCGGGGAGCTTGAAGATGCCTCGGTTCCCCAGCTACCCCAACATTCTCCCGCCATCATCCCAACTTGGACCGAATGACCGAGATGTGACAATAACATTGTCGCTCCATCGTTGGAGCTCGAAAATACCTCATAGTACGCTTTCTTAGCAATTATGGCCGGTGACAACCCGAAAATCCCGCCCAAAGACGCGTCAACGTCATCCGAGACCGCCAAAGACCGACTCGCTCTGGTCAGCTCCCACATCGCGCCCAACACACCAAAGCGGCGGAGACAGAAGGCTGCAGACTCAGACCTACCCGCCGATTACTCAGACATTCTCGGGCAAATTGCGACTCTTCGCAAGATTGCCGCGACACCAGATACGAACAACAGGGGCTACGTGAGGCAGAAGCAGGCAGGAAAGCTATGGGTGCGGGAAAGGGTCGAGCAGTTGCTTGACCCGGGAAGCTTCCAGGAGGTGGGTAGCGTGAGCGGAACGGCAAAGTGGAAGCAACTCGGGCCGGTGAAAGAAGAACCAGAAGAATACGTGCCTTCAAACAACGTGCAGGGTATGGTATGGTTTCAGGGATGACACTGGGAGACTGGACTGATGGCTGATAGGATTTGGACGGCTACGAGGTCGAAAGATTGTGTTCACGGCTGATGACTTCTCTATCCGCGCTGGACATGCTGATGGCGCTCTTATGGAGAAAACTGTGAGTTCGATGTGTTCGTTCAAACATACGGATACTGACGATTGCAGATATATATGGAGAAGCTTGCGATCGCTTTGAAGCTACCCATTGTCAAACTCGTCGATGGCTCGTCAGGCGGTGGCTCCGTCACGACCATCCGCTCCACAGGTTTCTCATACGTCCCCCCGCTGCCTTCCTTCGCACAGGTTGTACAACAACTCAACATGGGTATACCCAACCTAGGTGCGGTAGTTGGACCAGCGATTGGCTTGGGAGCAGCTCGCGTGGTTGCCTGTCACTTCTCCGTCATGGCTGCAGACATCGGCTCCTTGTTCAACGCTGGCCCTAGTGTGGTCAAGAACGCGACATTCGAGGAGGGCCTTTCCTTCACAGATCTTGGTGGACCGGCAATGCATTGCACCAATGGCACTATCGATAACCTGGCACCTGACGAGGCAGGCTGCTTCGAGCAGATACGGACAGTTTTGAGCTACCTGCCTAACTGTGGTACGAAGCTGCCTCCTGCGATCGACTGCTCTGATCCAATCGACCGATTGTCAGAAAGCCTTCGGTCGATCATACCGCGTTCCAAGAACCGAATGTATAATCCGCGTGCTATCATCGCAGAAGTGGTGGACCATGGCTCCTTTTTCGAGATTGGAGCTCTCTGGGGTACCACAGTCATAGTAGGCCTTGCACGGTTTGCAGGCAAACCAGTCGGGATAGTGTCTCTGAACTGCGAGCAGAATGCTGGTGCACTGGATGCACTGGGATCGCAGAAGATTACACGCATGCTGAAGTTTCTGGACGTGTTCAACCTTCCACTCGTTCAATTCGTCGACGTTCCAGGTTACGCGATAGGGACTGTCGCAGAGCGCACTGCAACTATGCGGCACGGCGTCACTCTTGCAGCAACCTATTACACCACAACCATGCCTATATTTAACGTCATTGTGCGACGCGTCTACGGCGTAGCAGGAGGCGTCATGCTTGACTGCCGCGACCCACGCATGCGCGTCGCTTGGCCGTCTGGTGTGTGGGGCTCTCTGCCACTTGAGGGTGGCATTGAAGTTGGACATTCGTTCGAACTCAAAGAAATTGAGAGGAAAGAGGGCAAAGAAGCACGAGACAAGCGTTATGCAGAGTTGGAAAACGAGTACAAACGATTGATGAACCCAGTCCGTACTGCCAATGCTTTCGGCATTGAGGAGATTATCGACCCAGCATACACACGACGAGTTTGCTGTGAGTGGACAAGTCACATATACGAGAGCTTGTTGCCAGAGCGCATTCTGGAAAGAATTGCAGGAAAGTTGCAGCCTTCTTTCGCTTAGGCAATCCGACGCTGTGGACATGTAAGCTTTGACTATCAGTCTCTCCAGAAGAGGTCCTATGAATGCATACAGTTCAGGTTTCAATTCCAACTGCAGTCTTTTCAGTCACGCGCAACCCACACCGCGTTTGCGCGACCGCGAAGCGACGATGCTGAGCCTCTGTAATCCGACAACATTGCCTGGAGTAGTTCGTAAGACCATGGCTTACATACACCGCGTCTCTATTCGCCAAGCCTATTGCGTATGCGATTTCCAGCCCCAGCGCAGCCCATCTTCTACACGTGGCTTGTTCAATCCTATTCCAGTGCCACGGAACCGAATGTCCCATCCGGATGCGGCGCCGTGCTGACCATTGTAGATGGCGCTTATGAACCTGGCATGCTGCGTAACGCACCGGCTGGGCAATTACCCCTCTTGGCACACTTTCGCATTGGCATTATATCCTCGTTCTGAGTAAAGCTGCTTCTACAATCTTCGTGTGTTTGTTGGTCGCCCGGTCTTGGGGGCATCTATCGTTACTTTGATTGAGCATCCATCGCGTAGCAGGTGCCCATCTCATGTTCGAGGGCATCCTAATCAGCAACAGTCATGCAAATATGCGGGACGCACCGTCGCCCACACTCTATTCGCGTCTCACAACTCCGAAGACGAGTCTTGATTCGTTACCATTGGACATGGTATATGACCACCAATATGCGGGGTCAACGTCAGTGCAGCCCTCCCTAGCACATTTCTACACCCCATCCATTTTCATCATCTCACTTGCATGCAATCTGATGATACGAGGCATGATGCGCAGTACGAACCTGGAGTATATAGAACTAACGGGCATGCCCGCATGTCCCTGACGCTCATCAGTGCTAGCCGCTACTACTTCGTTTATCTGACTTAGCGACATTCCTTCGACAGACCATCGACTGAACCGGGGTTTGAGAACGATATCAAGGATGGCGCCTGTTGGCGCGGCCGCTGCTGCGAGACAAGCAGAACCGGTATTGACGCGCATCGTCGAACAGGACCAGATACCATGGTACCGGAAGCGGAACCTGAGGAGGCTTTACGCGCTCTTGGTGCCGACATGTATCGGAATTGAGATGACTTCTGGATTCGATTCGCAAATGATCAACGCGGTACAGATTGCACCGACGTGGCAGATTTGTTCGTCGAGATAATGGCCACAGTACTGCCTTTGCTAATGGCGTAGACTTTAATCACCCACGAGGAGCGCTTCTGGGTATCATGTCTTCGGCATACAATCTAGGCGCAATCTGTGCTCTACCACTGGTACCGTATGTTAATGACAGATTTGGACGCCGATGGGCAATATTCCTAGGCTCATGGATCATGGTCATCGGAGCTTTAGTCCAGGCCTTCTCCATCAGCGGTATGGCTGAACATGAAGTCGTTGTATTGAGTCTACGCTAACAGGCCATAGCTGGCATGTACATCGGTGCGCGCTTCATCCTCGGTTTCGGTATACCCTTCTGCATCATCGCAGGTTCCTCGCTGATGGGCGAGCTTGCCTACCCCAAGGAACGGCCAATCATGACTTCCCTCTTCAATGCACTCTGGTTTGTAGGTTCGCTTATAGCGGCGGGAGTATCGTATGGTACTCAAAGTCTGAAAGACGACTGGGCCTGGCGTATACCATCGCTCCTTCAAGCCGGCCCATCGTTACTTCAGATCGTCTTCATCTTGTAATAACATTATCTTCATCGCCGAGAATCTCGTATAAAGCTGACCATGCCAGCATGATTCCCGAATCACCTCGCTTTCTCATCTCTAAGGATCGACGCGAAGAAGCGTACCAAACTCTGATCACCTACCACGCTGAAGGTGACAGCTCATCGCACTTCGCCGCCGCCGAAATGGCACAAATCGAACACACGATTCGCATCGAACTTGAGCACTCGAAGCGCTCCTGGCGTGAAATGATCGCTGTACCCGGGCTGCGCAAGCGTGTTATCATCGGCTCTTTCCTCGGACTCTTCACACAATGGTCCGGTAACACCTTGCTCAGCTACTATCTAAACCAATTGCTGAATATGATCGGGTACGACGATGCTGGGTTCGTGGGGAAAGTGAATGTCGGCCTTAATAGCTGGAATTTGGTGAACGCAGTGTGCATTTCGCTACTGGTCCGACGCTTCCCGCGCAGGAAAATGTATCTCATCTGCGCGAGTAGCTTGTTGTGTTGCTATGTCGCATGGACAGTTGCTATGCAGCGGTACGCTGCTACGAAGAGCATTGTACCGGCCAGATTGACAATTGTGATTATCTTCATCTATCAGATGTGTTACAACATTGGGTACAATGCCCTTACCTACAGTGAGTTATTGCGACGGCATTGAGGCGAAGGATGCTGACCGTAGTGCAGCCTTCCTGGTTGAGTTGTTTCCATTTGCGCAACGCACAAAGGGTATTACGATCTTCCAGTTCTTTAGCCGAACCGCAGTCTTTACTACGACCATCCTTAACCCCATCGGGTTGAAGCATGTCCAAGGGCGGTGGCTCATTATGTACTGCGCATGGCTAGCATTTGAAATTGTCTTCATCGTAAGCCTTCCCCTTGCCACCTCTTGACCGCCGTTGCGTTCCCTTCATATCACCTTGTTCACTAAGGCCTCGACCGCAGTACTTCATGTTCCCCGAAACCTACGGTCGCACACTCGAGGAGCTCGCTTTCCTATTCGAAGACGATGCGCTAGCTGATGAGGCAACGACGCATGTCGAGAAGCAGATGGAATGGGCGGAGAGAAGGCGGAGTCGGCTAGATGAGCGGATGGGCTGGGATATGGATATTGTGATCCTAGACAAAGCGCACTATGGCCGGGATGGAGGACTTGCTGATGCAGGTACATTGGAAGCAAGAGAAACAATACAGCGACACGATATGAGACGGCGAACTGGCAGCTGGGATGATCTGAGGCAGCGCACTTGGTAATATAATGTGTCACAACGAGATAATAATTCAGAGCCACGATTGCACTTGAAGTTGTTCGAATACTTCGCTTCTAGATACGAAAGACACACGAGTCAACATCGATGGGCATTCTGAAGTTCCACAGTTCATATCGGCGTCCTCTGACGTAAAATTCTTTCCGCGTGCGTACTCTGAAGCGGGGTCGGCCAACCTGCCCCTCACTGACACGCTCCACGTCTCATACAATCAGCCAACGATCTCTTCAGAAGGTTTTGCATGCGCATCGCCTGTCGCCTGGACACAATTCTCACAATATAATCGTTAGAATTGCCGGATATGTATCGGTTTTGTAGTGTACGTTGATCCAACTTCCACTTCTCGCTTGCCCCCGCTAATTACCATCTAGGTAGCGGTTATCACTCCGGATTCTGATTCACATCAGTGTCTTCCGGCAACCCCGGTTCGATTCCGGGCAAGACCTTTTTTTCCTTTTTTGCATTTCCCTACGCCGCTAAGTAGCGTGAAGCAGGACCTTGGCGCATATTTTAGCTTGTACATTGCTCAACGTGGCCTTGCGTCACTTTCGAAGGACTGGCGTGTCTTGCATAAGAGGACTGTATAGGCCTGCGTGGGTATCATCAAAAAAGTAGCCCAAGTCTGGTATAGCGACTAGCAGTGACAAAAAGGGTCGGGAAACAAAAAGACGCGTCTCCCCACCATGAGTCGAACAAGGGACCTTCTGATTACAGCAGATATTACAGTCAGACGCTCTAAACCAACTGAGCTACGGGGAGAGTACTTCATTGCTGAAGTCGTGCTTGATGTTTCAATGTAACTTGCAGCGCTGTCCAGTTTGATAGTTCTTATACTTAACTAAATCACGGCCGACTGCAAGATCAATACCTTGGGAGCTTCCTGGGTAAGATGTGTTACATGACTAAGAACGAAAAGATTGCACTTAATTATAATGGGTCTATGGGGCTTTTGAAGCCTTCCCGCTACTCCCACAGATATCCATCCACCTCTCCGTCTCCTTCTGTATGACGTCCATCTGCATATCGATCAATTTCGCCAAAGGCGTCGTTGGCGCATATTTCCTCAACACCTCGTTACCAACCTCTAACAGGAGCTTATTGACGTTCAGCTTGACTGCACCAGATCGAATGCATCGCTGCATGACTTCCGGTGGGAAATCGTTGGTACCGTGTAATGCGACAAGAACACGTTTGTTAATTTGCTTGTCTATGGCTTCAAGGCGGTCGTAGTGTAGTTGGCCTTCTTTTGGGCCAGCGGGGCCGTAGTCGCCGTGTACGTTGCCGATTGATGGGGCGAGTATGTCGACGCCGGCGTTGATGAAGTTGTCGACGTCTTCGGGTGATGTGAAGAGCGCTGTCAGGGTCAGTATCCGCTCTAAATCTTCGAACTATGATTGTTTTGTCATCGCATACCTTCAAGATCTCCTGTATCAGCGATGCCATCTTCACCACCTTCTATCCGCCCACTCTCTGCTTCTACGGCGATACCCCTATCATGGCATTCCTTGGTCAATATCCGCGTCTTCTCCAGATTCTCGGCTTCGTCGTAATGCGACATGTCCACCATGACTGAGTCAACGGGTAGGGTTGCGATGATTTCGCGAATGTGCTCGACATTCTGCGCGTGGTCTATGTGTAGCGAAAGAGGCACTGTCGCGGTTTTCACGGCGTGCGCTGCTGCGTGGGCGAGGAGAGGGAGTTGTTTGAGGGTGGATGGGAAGAGCTGAATTATCAAGGGCGAGCGCCTCAACTCTGCTGCGCGGATAAGAGCTGTTAATTGCTCGACGTTGTAGCTGGGATGCGGTTAATGTAGTAAATCATATCTGCGGAAGGTCTCGTACGCGATTGCGGCCATGACGCCATAGTTGCCTGCTGCAGCGGCGTTAAGTATGGCCAGTGTGCGATTGTCTTTAGTGACAGCCATCGTAAAAGTATAGGATTGTACACTGCGCAACAATTCCGATGTCTATTAGTATATGGTGTTGGAGAGAAGTTGTGCGCACATAGTTCACGCGATCGGAACAGTTTCGGAACTGAAGCTACTATCGTTCCCTTGCGGTATGTTTGGTTCGGGGAAGCCGCGGCTCTTGAAAGCAGTCATTGGTGCTCGTGGCGAGCAGCTGTGCAGAGGGTGACGGAGAATCGCGACACCTCGGCAGCTATGGGATCACTCGACAAGCTCCAGCCGATGTGCCTCGTTACGAGGCACAAATGCTCCATCGTGGCAGGCGATCGACACTCTGCCATGCACCCCGCTTCTATGTACTCCATCTCTACAGTAACGGGGAGTCGCACAACGGCATCTCCACCGTGTGGGGTTGTGGGGAAAGCGAACCTGATCAAGAGCGGTCTCCGCTACAGACCTACCCACAGCTGCTTCGCGACATGACTCTCCCTCGTCGCCATGCTCTTTTCGGTTTTTAGTTCAGGCAAGGCCAATTCCTTAGAACCACCTTGGAACCGCGGTGGGTAACGTGCGGGCGGGTGGAAATCGTTTGACTCGCGGTCCGACGGGATGCCGCGATAACGAAATTGACATGCACGTTTGGAGGAAGGGGCACACACGATAACGGCATTCGGAACAACTGACGAAAGGTCATGATTCAGCTCGCCAATAACTGGCAAGGTCATTGAGTAATGTCTTAGGCGGAAACTTGGTGGTGTCTAGTGTCTGCTCGAGAAGTTGCAAGACTGCCGTTTGCTTGACAGGATTCTGGACACACAAACCAGCTAAAAACAGTAAGTATTAATTTGACACCATGTTCGACGACGCAGAGCTTACCAGCATATATAGATCTGAAGTTGATCATGGCACTCGGAATATCTCTCCCTTGAGGCGTCATAGCAATGCCACAGATTGTGTCCACACTTTCGTCCAGAGTGCGTTGTCGGATCCGAAACTCGTCTACACCTCCCATTGAGGGTTGATTTATGAGAACAATGATTCGCGCAAAGTGAAAAGTTTGGATGGCAGCTGCGTATGATGGAGGATGGATCCAGATGGGCATGAACAAGACGCCAGGTCCAGGCAGCGGCCCTCGATAAATAGGCTGGAAGGATGGTGGGAGCGCCCGATACCAGTCTTCCAGTGCCTGTAAGAGCTTTCCAGCTTGTTCGATGCGTGTATTTAGGTCGTACTTCTTTTCGTTTGCGGCAAAGTCAACACATCTTCCACATATGTACACAATTCTTAACGCCAGTTCGTCTGGGCTGAGATCCATCAAGCGCTTGGTAGGCCTCCAGATAGTAAGCACCCGTCGCCCTTCGCGGAATGCCACCCAAGTATCTTGACGTATCCATTGCCACCAAGCAGCTCTCCGGAGTGGATCTTTACACTCTCCGTTGTTGTTCTGACTCCGCTGTATCCAGAATATGCCACGAAGATGTCTCTCCCAGGCTCCATTACTGTACTGGCCTTCAGAGTCCCACATCTCATATGTACTGATGAGAATGGATGTTGATATGATCTCCCTAGACTTGTTGTAGGAAGGGTAAAATAGATTCTTCGATAGGTAATGCAGAGTCTCATAGTAATACTGCGTTGCCACCTGTATAAGCGGGCTGTGAAGTTGTCTCGTCCTGCCATCTTCAGCATCAGGTGTTGGGTCGTGTATATTGAGTTGACGGAGTTGTGGCTCGTTTAGAAGTGCCATGTGCCGAGCCGACACAGCGAGCAGAGACTTCAAGAGGCCAACATTGTGAACAGCTAGAGAAGGGACAGTCCCTGTAAATTGCTTGGAAGGGTCATTCAAGTCCAAAATAGGCCCAATGACACTGACGTAGTGCTGGAAAAGCACAAGCTCGTCGTCTGACATTGGTATGACGTCGGTAGAGTTCCACTGCTCAGGTCCCGATAGATCTGCTTCTTCTGCCTGTTTATCAGACTGAGCATCTTGGTAATCGTTCGCTGCTTCCGCTACGGGACTCTGCTGTCTGGACAGGTTGTTCCTGTCTAGGTCCACGTTGAGGTTGTACTTGTCGATATTGTTGATGGCATCTTCGGCAAGCAGATCGTAGTAGGCTAGAGGAGCGGAGTTCGGGGAAGGCAGCGAGTTGATGACGGTCGATGGAGAATCGAACAAGAGCTCGGGAGAATTGTTCCAGAGCTGAGGATCAATGTCACCTGGGACTGGTCGTCTAACAGGGGCCGGCGACGTGGCAGCAGCAGAGGAACCATCTTGAGCCGGCGAAGTTTCTGACTGGACGGAACCAGATGCGTTGCTTGCCGCACCACCGGGGGGGTCATTCGGTGATGGCCACAAGCATTCTCTGGCGGATTTGCTGCATGTTACGCATCGTGGTTTTAGCTCGTCACATTTCACCCTCCTTCGTCTGCAAGTAAGGCTGTTTGTGTTAGCCAAAGGTCAACTACCTGTTCTGCGTGATGCCGTCGACACGCTGGGCAAACAGCCTACCATCCGGTTGTTGTACGTAAGCCCTGCAAGCAACAGAAGTGTCGAGTCAGCAAAGGTCTCACATGCGATGGATAGAGCCAAACTTACTCGCGCTCGAGAGGGGCGGGGTTTGCGCGGCTTGGGATTGCCTGTTGACGATGCTTGCATCACGAATGATGTTGCGCATGCTGGTGGAACTTCGCTTGGCCCTCGATCCGCTTCGGCGATTAGGCCAGCCGTGGGGGACGAACTTGGGACCAACGGGACAGGCGTTCGACTAGTCCAGGATGACGCAGCGCATGCAGAGCCCAGACGTTGATATCCCGGGGATCTAAGAAAGACAATCTGATGGTGGTTGGAGAGATGTTGCAGCTTTGCAAAAGGCCCGCGGCCGACTCAGCTTCAAAGACCCCGCGCCAGCCCAGAGCACTGTCCACCACCGGCAGAAGTTGGGAGGCCTAATGTACATGATACCTACGCTGGAGCTTATTGGGGAGGCGTTGAGAAGTACCGACTACTGGGAAACTGTGCATTCCACATGGTGGAGACTCCTTGGGTACACTGCAAGGAGCTTGCTTAGTCAGTCGTGGCTGTTGCGCGTTCCGGGGTCCTGTTTCGTTTTGCGACGCGTCCCCTGATCCTCCACAACCTGCACCCACAAGACATCACCAATTCTCACAGCGGCAACAACACCGACACACGTCACTTGGCCCTCTCAGTTGAGCGGGGATTTCGAAAGTAGTTTGTGAATTGGTTCTAAATGAATTACGCCCGGCCGGCGGTTACAGACTCCACCCAATGCAATATAGCGCGACGAAGAAGCAACAACAGAAACCCTCTACCAGGCGCCGACGATGCCCGCAACAGGAATGTCGATACCGGTAGTGTAGCTGGCACTGTCTGAGAGAAGATACACATATGCGCCGCCAAGTTCGCGAGGATCGGCCAGTCTAGGCATGCCGCCATAGTACTGCATCTTCAAGTTCCAGTCGGGCGCCCTCTCAACATAGTACGTCATCTGCGTGCGCACGAAACCCGGCGAGATCGAGTTAACTCTGATGCCATGCTTTGCCCACTCCATTGCGAGAGTATGCGCCATGTTGCGAACTGCGCCCTTGGTTCCTCCATACGGCGCCGATGGTGCTGCCCTGTTTGGCCGGTACGATGTCATGGACGCTGTGAAGACGATGGAGCCTTTGATACCGAGTTCAATGAACTTCTTCGCGGCTGCCGTTGCGCAGAAGTATGCGCCAAAAACGTTAAGGTTGAAAAGCTGCTCCAGCTGGGGGCGATCGAAGTCAAGTGCAGGCTGGTGTTTGGTCATTCCCGCGTTGGCGATCATACCGTCGATGCGGCCCGACTGTGCCACGATTTGATCGATGGCCTTAATGACGCTTTCCTCAGAGGTGACATCGCAGTGCAGGTAGTGAACGCGCTTGGAATTCGCCTTCTGCAGCGCCTGAAACTCTTCACCGGGCTCAAAGAGGTCCAGAGAGTAGATTTCAGCAGCATCATTTGCAAGGCATACCGTTGCAAGACCGAGTCCAATACCTACATAATCAGCATCTGTCGAATACGAAACTCAACATGTACCGACCTCTGTTTGCGCCGGTGATGGCGACTACTTTGCCCTTCAAGCTTATCTTCCAGTCAAAGTCCTCTTTTGGCTCAGTCGTGAGATAGACTGGATTTGCAACACTCTGCTCAACTTGACCATTGTTGGCGTGACCGTTGGCAGGTGCTGTCTGGTCAGATTGCGGCACGATCGCGGAGGGAGACATCTCCGATTGATTGCTGCTAGGGTAGGGTGCTGGGGTTTGGAAGAATACAGGAGGGCAGGTTTAGCGAGAGAATTGAAAATCGAGGTGATGGAGCAGTCAACACCACGTCGCTGGCACCCCGCATTCTTAAGTACATTGCACCTACCTACCCCACAAAGGCTGGTGGCAACGGATTGCTGTTAATCGGTACCGAACATTCCCCACGTGCGAGAACGATGCGAGCCTGGTCCACAATGCCGGGATGCTATTGAGACCCGGCTCAAACCATCTTCGGGGGAGCAATGGCCTCGTGGCGAGCGTACGTGCCGCTGTGACTCGCATGTGCGATAACCGCTACCTGCCTTCGCTTAGTGGCACACAGCTCGCCTCGAGGCACACTGTCAGATTCGTTGCAAGTTCATGCATGGAACATGTTCAGTCGTGTTCCATAACCAATAATCACCAACCACTATCTTCCACAGGCGAGCCTAATGCGGGCACTTCGGCTTCTAGTTCGAGACCTGGGGTAAGTAAAAGGGCCGAACACAGTCTGGGGAGGCCCAAGCTGTTTTTGGCGAACATCACCAAACTCTGAGAGGGCGATTCACCTTTCCCCTATAAAGCTACACGGGTGTCGCATCCATCTAGACATATCCACGAACGCTACTGCAGATTTGTACGGCGTGTCACTTTCCTGCTCCGCTGCGTTCCTTTCACAACCTTCTCGCACCTGCCATCTTTCCGGTCTAAACACCATGTCGTCGACGCGCCCCTCTCTAGACCCCGTGGATATCAAAGAGATGGATGCAACGAAGCACGTGGAAGTTACCGAGGATCTCACCTGGACGAAGGAAGAGGAACAGAAGTTGGTCCGCAAGATTGATCTCTTTTTGCTTCCGACAATATGGTTGATGTACCTGCTATCATACATGGATCGCACAAAGTAAGCCTCATCTCGGATAACGTGAAAGCGGAAGCTAACTACGTACTAGCATCGGTAATGCGAGGATTGCCGGCATGGCCAATGACCTTCAACTCAGCTCTAATCAATACTCTATCGCGTTGGTAGTATTCTTCGTGACTTACGTCGCGTTTGAGCCGCCGTCAAACATGCTCCTGGTTCGCCTCAAACCGTCCATCTACCTACCCGCCATCATGGTCCTCTGGGGAGCCTTGACTTGCTGCATGGCCGTTATTCAAGACTTCAAACACCTCGTCGCACTTCGAGTCCTCGTTGGTGTTTTCGAATCAGGTTTTGCGCCAGGAGTCATCCTCATCATCTCATCTTGGTACAAGAAAGATGAGCAGTCGAAACGTTTTGGTGTATACATGTCTGCGGCTATCCTGAGTGGCGCATTTGGCGGTCTTCTCGCAGGCGCCATAACCGGTGGCATGGAAGGTACGGCTGGTCTTCGCGGGTAAGAAACAAGTCCTTGACCTTAGATTACAGCGATCTAACAGCTTGTTTAGTTGGCGGTGGCTATTTATCGTCGAGGGAGCTGCAACTATCTTATGGGCCATCGCAGCATACTTTATCTTGCTGGACTTTCCCGCCAACACCAAGCGACTCACCGACCGAGAACGCGCTATCGCTATCGCACGCCTCCGGGAAGGCGGTGTCCGAACACACGTCGAAGGCGAGGAGAGAATGGGCAAGGCAAAGTCTTTCCGTCTTGCTATCATGGACTGGAGAACCGTTTCCTTTATCCTTGGCTACATGGTAAGTGACTCAACGCAGGCCATGAAGCATCCGACTAACAATCGCCAGGTCATCGTCGGCTCCTCCACCCTTTCGTACTTTTACCCAACGCTGATGACGGGCCTCGGATACACGGATACGGTGACCGCTCAATACATGACAGTCCCTATATATGCCGTCGCATTCGTCTGCACAGCAGTCACAACATACTACGCCGACGCCATTTCCAATCACCGCGGCCTCGTAATCGCAAGCTGGCTCAGCTTCGCTCTCATAACCTCGATCCTCGTATGCGTAATCTACGAATTCAAAGCGCGGTACGCACTACTTGTTCTCATGGCCGCTGGCTTGTGGTCCTCCAACGCTGTCTCGCTATCCTTCGCCAGTGCGACTTTCGGATCCATGCAACCAGAGGTTAGGGCGATTGCGATTGCGCTTGTCAATGCCATGGGTAATCTTGCGCAAATCTACGGTGCATACCTCTTCCCTGCCGACGATAAACCAAAGTACCTTATGGGCTTCGGCGTCATCTCTGGTATGCTGGGGCTAGGTATCTTTGTGTACATTTTCCTTCATGTTGCTTTGAGGAGGAAGGACGGAATCACGGCATTCTTTTGAGGTATGCCGAATGCGCTATTGATAACGTCTCGTTACCAGTCATGTTTGTCTACGTATATAGATTATGATAGCGTTCAGCTTTAATGTCAACAATCATAGAAGAGACTATAAGTATCATTACTCGTATGCGCTTTGACGAGCGCCGAAGCTCACGTGTTTCCATGTTGCATCAACACTGCACCACCACTTTTTACTTTCATCTTTCAGAGACGTCGCTGTCACAGCATGGTGCTACTAGAGGTGTCTTCTTGTTTGATTATAGTACAGATCACTGAAGAAGACGAAGGTTTTCTTTGTCTGAGACTATAGGCCCAGATCCAAAAAGAGGAAGTGGCTGCGGGCGTAGGTACGGTCCGGGCAATAAGCCTCATAGTGTCTGTGAATCATGAGATTGTTCTATCGTCAAGCTGAGGCTACTTATAGTCTAGGTACGTGACTCCTATTCTGAGTCTTGCGCTTCATCTTCGCTCGGTGCTTCCAAGGCTCATTGAAGATGCGTGTATGCTTTCATTGATCATCTGTAGTTGATAGTCACACCAAGCATGTATGAATGTTTCTCGCGTCACTTCCATTTCTCGTAAACCGGCATTGAGTCATGTATGTGTCGAATTCGTCACCCAACCTGTTGACACAGTAATTCAAGTGGATCATCAAATTACATCACCCAACACTCTTCAATTTTGAAGAATCACTGAAACATCATTCATATATATACTGAAATGTCTCTCTTCCTCTCTTTTTAGCAAAAACATCACCTCACCAATAGAGCCTATCCGAATACAGTCTATGAAGCACGAGCTCCCGCACATGTAAATATGAGTTACACTAGAACCCACGCTGACACAATCAAGAGAGAATATGCGCGCCAGAAAGGGCCTATCCGTCATGATAAGATCGTGACCACTAAACATTATGTCGAAAAGGTTGCGAGAGACCGCGCACCACAAGTTCATAAAGGTACTAGTCGCGTATCAAGTCAACCTACAACTGGACAGAAATTGCTAGAAGCGCCAGAACCTCCATCTGCAGTACATTCACGAAGCGTGAGCGTAGCAAGCACAGCATCAAGCAATGCCCACGAGGGGTTCCATCTGCCGCCTATATCAGAAGCCTCAACCGTGGCTTCCAGTGCTCACAGCACCCCCACGTCACGGGCCTCAAGTGTCGCTCGGAGTACGGTATCCGAAAAACACTCTCAATTGCCCGATTCAAGAGCTCCAAGCATAATCCACGGCTCTCAGACTTCCCGTTCTCGGAGTGTTGCTAGTTCTGCCAGTGCGCGAAGTACCATTCCAGAAAGCCGGCGTCTACCTCCTATATCTGTGACTAAGAGTCAGAATATCGCATCTGGTATCATCGGCTCTCATGATGAGCCGGTAGTGCACTCACCAACAAGCTATTCTTTTCCTCTCTCCCGAGCACCATCTGAGAGAACCGCTAGCGTAGCATCCAGCATTCGAAGTAAACGTACCGCAAGCACCGTCAGTGCCGCTCGAAGTCGTGTAGATGACGAGTATGCTGCATCAGTGGTCAGCAACAGTCCTAGCATAGCAAGGAGTACTTCAAGTAGTTATAGGCCCAGTGTGGCTCACCTAGAAGAAGACGACATCATTTCGGTTTCTGGACGAGCCTCTAGTGTCACTGGAAGTACTCAGAGCAGTGTAAGGACATATCGAAGCGACCGAGATTGTAGTACCGTGTCCAGCGCCAGAAGTCGCGTCGACGAGTCCAACTGGAAGCCGACTTCAACACGAGCATCCAGTAAGGCCAGCAGTTCCAAGAGCAGCCGTAAAGCAGATCGTGACCAACGCGGTCGTAGTACTACATCGTACACTAGAAGTACCCACGATGACTATGAACCGGAGCCAACATCTTACTCTGAACGATCTATTAGCATCAGAAGTCACGCTAGCTCCGAGCGTAGCAGTTCCATTTACACGGATTGCAGCGACCCGGCATCAAGTACCGCTACTGTCCGTCCCAGCGACCACAACGCAATCACATTATATAACGAAAATCCACCGTACACGGCTGCAGCTCTAGGTGATGGTGATCGCCACCCTTCGTCTCAGCGCAGAGGAAGCTTCGACATGAGTGTCGTTTCATACGAAGGCAGCGATGTATCGAACATGATTCGCCCCGACGCTTCCGTAATCGACGTAGCAGAGTTGTCGTCGAGACAGCCGTATCAAGATGCTGACCATGCTACGTATAATAACGGATATGGAGATCCGCGATATGATCCGACTGCATGGCAAAATCGTACCCAAAGAGAGGCTGATGCAGCTCGTTGTGGCACGTATGCCAATCTTGCGCAGCAGTGGGAGGAGAAGCGGAGTGGTGGCTCTCTCCCTCAGGGTTGGGCCTATGCACGGGAAAGGCAGCCGGATCCCCAGTCTTCATCCCGGAAGCGCGACCATGTTAAGACCCCACGGGACCGTAATTACGGAGCGTGCTGAGGTTATAGGGTACGGTAGAGTTGTAGGGCACTTTTTGGCATGTGGTGGATAGTATTGGGCAATAGAGTGAGAACCTGGGTAGACACCAGATGCTGGCACACCTGGAATTGTGAAAGTCGAGGATAGTCTAGAGAGTGTGACGAGGGTAAACTGGTTGATGAATACGTTGCGGGAAAGCGGCTTTTGTGAGTCACTTCACGTTGAGTCATGCAGTTCATCTCGTTGGATATAGAATGGACCCTTCCTTGCTCTGATGTTATATTTGAATTTCCGGGTACTCGGTCTTCGAGAAGTCAGAATCCAGTCCAGTGGAGGGGAAATGAAAATTAACCTACTCATCGCACTGCGCAGTGAACAAGATATCCACGAATGTAACTCAAGACCCGAGATGCCAGAACTACGTTAATGAGTCAATTGCAGCCAGTCAGCTATATGACTTTAGCCCCGCTGTTACATGCAACATATGACGATCGCTAGATCTCTGACTGTGGGCGCCTGGAACAACATATATCACATGGCTTTTTCAAACCTGTCCATGATTTTCTAGCCAAATTCTAAAGCATGGAATGCACAGTATCACAAGAAACATGTGAAGAAGAGTAAGACGGACCACATATGTGTATAAATCTCACTCGTATGTCGCTGATTCCCTCGTTGAACGCGCAATGTAGGGATCGCGGCAGCTTCACAGCCCTAATGTCCCTCATATCGCGTATCCGGCCCCGTCAACTCCTTCCTTGTTACCCTCAGCTGTATCATCGTCTAGATACTGTTTCTCGATCACATAAACATCGCCGTCTCTAAAGTCTTCCATCTTTCATACTCATTCAAGATCCATATCTGCGAGAGCATGTGTTGTTTTGGGCGGTCGTCGACGCCTCCCCCGCCTCCAATTTACTTAGGCAAGTTGCTTGAAATGAACTACTGATTCGTTGCTAACTGAACAGCCACATACACTGACGATGCAGTAAACCTTTATCCCGCAGGCCGGAGTGCGAGACGTGAGCGCAAAAGTAACAATCACGCCAGTGGCAATGAGATGCATGGACACCGAGGCTTCGATGTGATTCCTCTTGGGCCATCACATAGCAGTCGCTTTGCTGGTCGAAGTAGCTCTCAACATGGTGCTTCTCGTCGACGAGATCGTGGCAGAGCGGACAGAAATTGTAAGTGAGATCTCTACCTACGTCTTTCATATTGCGTAGCATCGTACTGCGACCTCCTCTTCCATTTTCCATCAGTCACCGTACGCAACTATAAGATCTTATGGCTTCGTTCTTCTTCTATACCCAACACATTTTCGACAAACCCTATGACTAAAGAGCAGTCTACAACACCATCAAAGCCAGGCGCACGTACGCAGAAGTTCTTCCAACGCAAGCATGTGCCCTCTATTTGGGAGGACTTTGGTGACATGTGGCGAGCTCATCAAATGAAAAAGAGAGCGAAAGATTCCAAGCCAGACACAGAGGGAGATAAGCCACATCGTATATTCTACCTTTTAGTAAGCGGTGAAGATAGGAAAGAGCTGACCATAGGACAGATGCCAAGAGCGGCGCCCCTCCAGGCTTCTCACCACAAAGTAATAACCGTAACTTGAACGAAAATGATAACATGTTCCAGCCGCCACAGTTCCATGGTACACCGAGTCAAGCATCGTCAGCCGCGTTCTCGGGGTTCCAGGTTCAGGGCCACGCTCAATCGCCGCCGCAGCAACAACAGCAACACCATTGGCAACCGCAAGCTCTTCCAATGCAAACCATGAATAACGCCCACGCTCTTCAAAGCGGAGAAATGAACCCGCATATGCAGCGAGGAGGGCAGACTGAACTCGGTGAGCGACCACGAGGACAGGGTCCGAGTGTGTATATTGATGCTGATCGCACTGTTCCTGGAGGAGGTCGGGGTGGAGGTGTGCCTAGTAGCAGGCAGCCTCAGCACCCTTGGATGCCGGAGACGCGTCACTATATGGGGGAGCAGACGAGAAGGAGATGATATTCATGTGCTAAGATGAGATGAAGTTGGAACTGAAGGGGAGGGGGCCAGAAGGCGATTAGGTACGTGCTAGATTGATTCCTGGTTATATCTATAAAGTACATCTCAGTCTTCCGTTTTGACATGAGTCCGCCATCTTGCATGGCGATAGACTTCAAGGCGCATGTGATATGTGATGCAAGTGAGAAGAGGCACGAAGAGTGAAGGAAGAAAGATGGAGAGCGGCCTTGTGGGAAGGTATGGCCGAGCGCTTATCGATTAGCCATGCGCCCATCTCCCAAAATTTCCATCAGCGCTCCGACAGCAGCAACAACTTCAACAAACACCCACAATGCCGAAACGAAAGCGCGAGTCGCCTCCCGATGCCAGAAAACTTGCTCCTCCCACGATAGCGACGCCTGCGAAACAAGCCAAGTCCTGCCAAAAGCGCCTCGAAGCTGCGCAAAAGTCGCTCCTCCAAGCTCTGCGCCATGGCTCCGTGCTCGAGCGCCAGAAGCATAGCCGCAGAAAGAAGCTCGCGACGAAGAAGGGCGACAAAGAGGGAATAACTCGCTTGGAAGCCGAGTACCAGGTCTTGAAGGCGCTCAACCTTGAGCAGTTGGGCGATCAGCATTTGCGCAAAACGTTGGCAAGGGTCAAAAGCTTGAAGGATGCAGAGCCACTACAAGAATACATTTCTGGTATCAGGGAAGGAAGCAAGGACACTAGTACGCTCAATGTTACGGCGAGGTTATTCAAGGTGGTGCAAGTGAAGAAAGTAGTGGATGAGGTTGTTGAGGACTTGAAGCACATACTCGGAGCAGACAAGGCCAAGGACAGCAAAGATGAGAAGACGGAGGTCGTAAAGGAGCAGAAGGATAACAACAAGGCGAAATCCAAGTCTGCTGAGAAGGAGGATGTAGAGATGAAGGACGCGAGCGACGAGGCGGACGACCCATATATGGCTTTCAGCGCCCGGATAGCTGCGCCATCTTCGGGCGAAGAAGAAAGCGAGGGCTCGGTATTGGGCGATGAGCGACCACCTAGCATCGCAGACAGCGAAAGCGAGCACGATCCCGACGCCGATCTGGAGGCTGAGAGCGAGAGTGAGGAGGACGAGCACGAAGCTGCACAACCAGACGTCGCCAGTGAAGATGAAGATGAAGACAGCGATACGGTAGCCATATCTCGATCGGTAGCTCCTGCTTCAGGCGAGTCCGCCGATTCAGAATCCGACTCCGACTCCGACGAAGTCGCGATACCCATCAAGAAGAGCAAAACCAAAACCGTCGCCGAGAAACCCACCTCATCCGCCTTCCTCCCCGCCCTCAGCCACGCCGCCTACTTCAGTGGTTCCGAGTCCGAAGCCTCAGACCTCGACGTCGACGACGCCCCCCGCAAAAACCGCCGCGGCCAACGCGCCCGCCAAAAAATCGCCGAGATGAAATTCGGCGCCAAAGCCAAACATCTCGAAAAAGCACAACGCGACGTCAGCTTCGACCCCAAGCGAGGAGCAGTCGCCGGAGACGACAAGCGTCAAAGAAGAGGCAGGCCAATGGGTCGGGGTCTACAACAGAGTGGAAGTAACGCAGAGCCATTGGGTAAGAAGGATGATAAGAAAGATAGGAAAATGAGCCTGGGTGCCAAGAGAGATGACAAGGGCGAGCTGCATCCTAGTTGGCAGGCTGCGAAGATGGCCAAGGAGAGTAAGAAGTTGAAGATTGATGTTGCTGGCAAGGGACCGGCGCAAGGGAAGAAGGTTGTTTTTGATTAGGATAGATACCCAAGCCGGATTCGGAGGCAATGAAGTTGTGACACGACATTTTTTCTGTGTATCATGTTCGTGGTTCAAGGGTAGTTGCCGTTTTATTAACGTGATATGGACTGCACGCTATGGAAGAACAGTAGCTATGCTACGGTCTACATCTGTCAGCACCATCGCTTCCAAGTCCCCGGGACTTATATCTCCCATTAAATCATGCCATGGTGCAATTCACCAGTGGACGCTTTCCGTCATCGTACATCAGAACCAGAGACTTGTGTCGTTTGCCCCTTGTCTTCGACAGCGGTACCTAGGTACACAACTGCGGACAGTAGAAGGCACAAGTACCGCGGTACCGACCGTGCTGACCATCTTCAACGAGAAGGCCCCTCATCTTGTCGATGCATTCTTTGCGGCAGTGTGTAACGGTCCTGCAATGGGTGTTTCTGCAGCATTCCTGTAGTGATGTTAGCCGCCTCGGGTGACGGAGGAAGGGAGAATGAGAAGGAAGTCAGTGAGGCAGAACATGCCTTGGTGCACTGGTCGCGGAATTTCTTGCATTTGATGCAGGGGAGCTCGGCCATGGTGACAGTGAGCGCATCCTGGGATTGATCAGCACATGCGCGTGGGAGGATGCAGAGGTACTTGTGGGACTTACATCTTCGATGGCATCCTCGTTGGTGACCTCGTCGCGAGTGTCAACAGTCGGAACGACACATTGAGGTATCGGGTCACCTTGACAGGTGTCTGAAGGATTGCAGACCTTGATAATCACCCACTGATGACCATTGCAACGCTTGATACTGTAGCGCCCGATAGGTGTGAGGTATTCACACTTCCGGGCACCCTCGCGACACGAGACGGCGGAAGACATGTGGTCGGCTTGTTTGGTGTCTGCGGCAACTTCAGAGGCCTCAGTCCAGTCGGCGACCTCCTCGGAAGGTTCGTTAGTCTTGCCGGTGCAGTGAGGTGATGGATCGGTGTGGCAGATGTCATCCACGTTGCAGACCTCGATGTCAACCCACTTGTGGTTGATGCAGCGCTTGACCGCGTGGCGGCCAGATAAAATGAGTGGCAGGAAACCGCACATCTCGTCGCCCTCGCGGCAGTCCTCGGCGTCGGAAGGTTGAGCAACGTCGTCGGCAACGCCAGCTATATCTACCTGTTCTGAATCCGCGGCTTCAGTTGGGACTGAGGGCGATGGCTCCCTGACACAATGGGGAGCGGGTCCAGCGACGCAGTGATTACCGCGGCCGCAGAGGTCGATAACGGACCATTTGTTGTCGGTGCATTGGGCGATCATCTGGTCGCCGGCAATGCACTTCTGCTCGCCCTCATGGCACTTCTCTCGGTCTTTGGCGGAGACAATAGCGAGGAGGCCCAGAAGGGCGAACAAGAAAGTCGCGAAGAATTTCATGTTGGAGTCGAACTGCTAGGAAAGATTTGAGGGAGGTTGAGAGTGTTGTGTTAAATGTAAAGAGACTGTGAGAGAAGGAGAAGAAGAAAAGAGAAGAAAACCTGTTTTATATAAATTTAGTGGCTAGGAATGAGAGAGAGTGGGGAGGTCGAGCAATGAAAGTGAGAGCGAAGGTGAAGGTGGAAAAAGCGCGTCATATGGTCGTGTGTTCCGATGCAGGCCTGTGGAGCAGCAAACGGTATGTTGTTTATCTCCAACACTTCGTCAACGAATATGAACTCGAGATTGGATTTACAAGGCCTTGATAGCCGATGGATGGGGAGTGAGGCAATATCCACACAGCGGTAGTTCAGCAATGAGACCGCTATCTAGACCCCGATAGCTGTGAAATGTCGTTCACCTTACCCCACATTTTGTATGTCCTCAACCACGCTGCAACGCTTGGACATCGTTTAGGGCTTGTCGCTTGTCGCGTGGTCACGTTGTGACGTGTCGATTGGCGGGAGCGGAAGTTGCCACACCTCGCTTCCCCACGATGCTGCGTTTTCGGCCTCCACGACTCCACACTCCAATATTCAGACAAACTATGTCACAGGAGCGTCCGCGTTAGATTCATGTGTACCCCAAGGAAGCCGAGAACATCAGATGGCCCTCGGAAGAACTTTTGCATCAAGAGGAGTATATAGGCAAGTG